>Ga0210389_10003928_pt1 | contig 11587 bp, 12 predicted proteins | sample IncBWH28OmetaG_FD_160127 | JGI IMG/M metagenome (GOLD analysis project Ga0210389, IMG submission 160127) | Forest soil microbial communities from Barre Woods Harvard Forest LTER site, Petersham, Massachusetts, United States - Inc-BW-H-28-O ... | reverse complement strand
TGATGATTAGCAGTTCATTCGTCGCCATGCGTGTCGCGGCCCGGGTTCACGTTCCAGGTCGTATTTGTCAAGGCCGCACGTGGGCAGGTCAGGCCAGCCGGAAAACCGCTGGGCTAGGCGGGAATTCGCCTATAAGTCGTCTTTGTTGACCGCACTAGCGCGCCTCCCCGACGAACTGGCCGCACGAGACTACGGTCGCAGCAAGCGGCTTTTGATCCGTTGCCTTGCGCAGTGCCTTGCGCAGTGTGAAGTGCTGCTCGCGGGCCCGCCCACGCTGACCGTAATGCGCGTGGAAATCGCACCCAACGCATCGAGGAGGCCCAGGCCCACGCCTGGCTGGGAGAAGTCGAAGGCCTGCAGCAGACCCTAATAGCGTTGCGCGACAAAGCACTCCTGGCCGGACAGCTCGTTGACGCCGGCGTCATGGACATCCCAGCCCCATTGGGCTAATCCTCGGGACCAGAAATTCGCGATCACGAATAATGCAGATTTGCCTACCCCTGGGCTTCGGTGTAGCTGCCTCATTGGATGTGTCGCCGCACTAGGTCTGCCTCAGGGTCTTTGGCTGATCGCTGAGCACGGCGGGCATTTGCGCAAGAGCTAGACCCCGCCGACATCGAAGGTGTATCTGCTCTAGAGACATACGGTGCGCTATTACCGCGGGGCACCCTACGGTGGATGACGTGGTTGCAGTTGGTGCATTGGGCGTCGTCGATGATTTCCGCCCTGCGCGGTGGCTGACCGAAAGCGTGCGCAGCTTCGCGGATAACGTCGGGTCGCTGGTTCCGGACACGTTTCCCGCCTGTGCCCGGGTATTTCACCCCGCCTACAACGGCGGGGAACTGGTGAGCTGGGCCCAGGTCGCCCGCGCCAACCACAAAACGGTGCACCCGCAAATGCAGTTCACGCGTCTGATCGGTTACGCATCGCGATACGTCCCGGGGTACCGCGCCACACAACCCGGCCTCTTCGATGAAGCGCCGGAAGTGGGAACGCTGCCGCCTCACACTGCCGCGTTGCTGACCCAAACCTTGGCAAGACACACCATGACCGCTGACCGTTGTTGGTTTGCTGTGTGGCACGGGCATGGTGACCTCGACCAGGCGTTTCATGACCAGCCGACCTTCGCGCTGCCCCAGCGCGAGTACCACTTGGCTCACGGTCCACTCGCCGCGGCTGCCCAATCGTTGGCCGCCTTTCCCGCTCGGCACCTGTCCGCGAGTTTGTGGTGGCCAGATGACCATGCTTGGTGCGTGGCCACCGAAATCGACTTCGACAGCACCTATCTCGGCGCCTCAGAAGCCTGCGTTGAGGAGCTAGTGGCGAACTCAGAGTTGGAAGTGGTGCGGGTTGATGTCACCGCGGGCATCACCGCCAACAGCGACGCCCTCAACCCGGCCCCCCAGGGCAACCTGCCAAGTTTCGATGCTTCCGATCCCTCCCTTGGGATAGGCAGCCGCCGGCGGGGCGACCGATGATTACGAACGTCGTTGTGTCGGCAGGCTATGGTCGCCGCTGGCCAGACGCCGCTTGCCCGGATTGGACTGGGCAACCGTCAGCCACGGCGATGCTCCGAAGCGAGTTTGTCGGCAGTGGTCTGGATGGTGTCGAGGTCAGCCTGGTTCCAGGGCCGACCGCGTGTAAGGAAGACAGCGTGCTGGATGCCAAGGGTGCTCAACGCGTGGCAACGCTCGAGAAGTTGGGCGGGTGACTCGTTGCGCTGCAATACGGCGTTGGCGGTGGTTTCGACTTCGCCGCAAGGGCGACCGACGTGGGCATAGTGTCGGGCGAGGGCATCGAGTTTGCGCCGCAGGGTATGGCCTGCGTCTGGGATGTCGAACAGATTGCAGGCGTCGGCGTGCTCGGCAACCAGACGCAGCGTTCGGCGTTCGCCGCTGCCGCCGATCAGCAGTGGTAGGCGCGGGCGTCCGAGGGGTCGGGGCTGACAGATCGGGCGCTCGGCTTGGACGTAGAGGCCGTTGAACGGCGTTTGGTCGCCTGCCCACACTTGTGTTGCCAGCCGGATAAGTTCAACCATCCGGTCGTAACGCTCACCGAGCGGGGGCAGGTCGAGTCCCATTGCCCGCGCTTCTTCCTGGTTGTACCCCGCGCCGATGCCCAGCCAGGCGCGTCCGCCCGATAGCACATCGAGCGTGGTGACCGCCTTGATGAGAAGTGCCGGTGCGCGATGTGTTGCGGCGGTAACCATCGTCCCCAACCGGATTCGCGTCGTCGCGTTGGCCAGAAACCCCAGGGTGGTGTATGCCTCCAGCATCGGCTCCTCGAAAGAGCTGGCCGGATCGGCTTGCACGAGATGATCAGCCACCCACAGTGTGTCGACCGCGGATTCGTCGAGACGGTTGGCCAACGAAATCAACTGTTGCCTTAGCTCGCTTGAATCACCAGGCCAGGAGAAGTTGGTTAGGCTGACGCTTAGCTTCATGTCGGCTCCTCGCGTTTTGTCGGGCGGTGTCGGTCACCCAGGCTCACTGCTGGACAGCGTTGTGCCCTAACGGCTCCCGGGTTTGGCGATGCTCCGGTCTGGTGTGTCGGGCTCGCATTGACTTGGTCTGTGTGATGCCGACGGCCGGATGCGCGGATCGGTCATGGTGGGTTCGCGCCTGAACGTGGCGAGACCCCTACAGGTTTCGTGCCGGCCGCCATGCCGCCGTCGACGGCGATGACGGCGCCGGTAACGAAACTGCTTGCGGGCGAACACAGCCACAGCACGGCATCGGCGACCTCAGCAGGTGAGCCGATGCGACGCATCGGAGTGGCGTAGGCACCCATGTCGATGGCCATCTGCCCAGCCGCGGCGAGGCGGTGGGTGAGAATGGTGCCCGGTGCGATGGCATTGATCCGCACGTTATGGTCGGCGTAGTCCAATGCTGCTGCTTTGGTAAGCCCGATGACGGCGGCCTTGCTGGCGACATAGGCGGCGAGGTTTGCGTGGGCGACAAGGCCGGCTACGGAGGCCATGTTCACCACGGCTCCCCCGCCCGACTCGAGCATCGCTGGGATCTGGAACTTCATCCCCAGGAAGGCGCCGCCGAGGGTGGTGGCGACACCGCGGTCGAATTCGGTTGGGTCGATCTGAGCCAGCGGCGCGGGCGCAGGCCCGTCGGCGGCGTTGTTGAATGCGAAATCAAGTCGCCCGAAGGTGTCAATCGCCGATTCCACCAGGGCCCGGCAATCATCGACGGATGTCACGTCGGTGACCCGGGCTGCGGCCGTGCCTCCCGACGCCTCAATCGCGCCGACACCGGCCGTCAGCGCCGCACCGTCGCGGGCACCGAGCATCACTGCGGCTCCGGCGTCGGCGAACGCCTGGGCGACCTGCTCCCCGATACCCCTGCTGGCGCCGACAACCACAGCCACCGAACCGGTCAGGTCAAACGTCACTTCCGTGCGCTTAACACGCGGGTGGGCGCTCACCGCGGTGTTCGTTCGGTCGTGCCGCCGATCCGGCTTGCCGCGATGCGGGCTCGCCGTCGCCGCGGCAGCAACACCCCGGCAGCCACCAGCCAGACAAGTGCAGGAAAGCGCGCAATCGGCAGCAGGATCGCCAAGTTGGGAGTGACCAGTGTCAGCGTGCTCAGCTCGGCCACGACCGCAATGGCCAAGCCCGCCCACGCGAGCGGTCGGGGCAAGAGCCGCATGATCAGCGACGGCACCGCGATCCCGGCGACGAGCAGGCCCAGCGCCACCACATGACCCGGGCCGCCGACCAGGAAAACCAATGTCGAGGACGCCCGCACCACCGCCGTGTCGATGCTGACGTCGGGTCGCGACAACGTCCACTGGAGCAGACCGGACAAACCCAGCGCCGCCGAGGCCACCGTTCCACCGGCCAACGCGATCGTGGCTCCCGGCGCGGTCACGCCCAGTTGACGCAGCCGGGCACTTGCCGTGGACGCATAGATCAGCAACGGGACCGCGGAGGCGAACTGCCCGATTGCCCCGGCCCGAACCGCCGCTGGGTGGTCACGAAAGTAAGCCTGCACCTCCGCAGCGGTCTTGAACGGCGAGGGGACCACGCCACCGAGCGCGGCGCTGACCACCAGTCCGCCGATCAGGAACCCCAACGACAGTCCGCCGACCAGCGCCAAAGGGGGCCCCCCTTGGGCCGGGCGCCCGTCACCGAGGCTGGTCACTTCTCTAGATAAATCGTTCATAATTGGAACGGTATAACGTCACAGACGCCAACACAACCTAAAAACAGCCGAAATACGTTCCTAAGATAGGCATCATCTATATGCCAGGTGCTGAGCTGTTACAGCAGATGACTAGAGTCGCTCTAGTTAAGTGGGTACGATCACCAGGTGAGTCAACCCACCGGTGCCCGGCACGACAAAACCAGACAGACCCGCCAGCTGATCGAAGAATGCGCGGTGAGGCTGTTTGCCGAGCGCGGCTACGACGACGTGAGCATGGCCGAGATTGCCCAGCGGGCGGACGTTTCGCCGGCGACGGTATTCAATCACTTCGCCACCAAGGACGCGCTCATCTTCAACGGGCTCGAACGATTCGAGTCGGGACTACTTGAGGCAATCAGCCAGCGTGACGGACACGATTCCATTCCGCACGCGTTCCGCACCTATGTGCTGGCCATACATGGGTCGTTGACATCCACCGATCCTGACGCGCTGCGCCGGCTACGCACCATCGCCGAGATCATCGACAACAGCCCGGCATTGCTCAGTGCCGAACAACAGATCTATGGCCGCTACACCGACCGGCTTGCCGCCCTGATCGCCGAGGACCCCGCACAGCAGTGCGACGGTCTGCAGGCCTGGGTCATCGCCAACGCACTGATGGGTGTGCATCGTGGGCTGGTGCGCTACGTCCGCGCCGCTTTGTTGAGCGGCGCCGCCCCGGCGCGTGTGACCCGGGAAGTGCGCAGGCTGGCCAGTGTGGCGTTCGCGCAGTTGGATCGTGGGCTGGCTGGATACGGTCGACGTGGTACCGAGTGATACAGCGTTTCGGTGAGAAACAGTTCACCCACGCTATGATCGCCGCCGTGACATCTTCTGCGGCACGATCACGCTCCCAGAGCATGGGCGGTGGGGTTGCCTTCCTGCTTGCCCAAGTCGGCCAGCACGCCGCGGATCTGTTCGCCGAACGCATCTCATCGATCGGGTTGACGCCTCCACAGGCAGGCATCCTGCGTGTTATCTCACGAGAGCCTGGCCAAAGCCAACAGGCCCTCAGCAGTCGCTTGGGCCTGCTCCCCAGCCGCGTCGTGGCGTTCATCGACGACCTCGAGCAACGCGGCTACATCGAGCGACGCCGAAACCCGAACGACCGACGCCTACACGCGCTGCACCTCACTCCCCACGGTGAGGAACTGATGAAGCAACTGTCCGTACTGGCCCGCGAGCACGAACACCAGCTCACCGCCGGGCTGAGCACGCCGCAACGCACCGCGCTGCACGAATCGCTGCAGGTCATCGCCAACCAGCAAAATCTCACCCCCGGCGTGCACCCCGGCTACCGGTCACTCCCAGCAGCACCCCGGCGCAGTTCCCGCTAAAGGCGCACATGCACCGCCAGCCGGCGGGGCGCCGGGATCTTTTGCGCTACGTACAACCCGCGGTGCGCCGAGATGGAGCACTGCTACCGGCTGGAATCCGCTTGAGCCCATCGGTGGAGCTGCGCCGATGACTTCCTCCGCCTAACCAGCCCTCTCGAGGGCTCGACTGGATGGCCTAGCGCCCACGTCGCTTCACCGGCGCACCATAACGGTGTACAAGCAGAAGCCGACCGCGCCACGCCCAGACAGGCAGAGCCAAAGATGCCGTCAAATGTCAACGGAGACTTGGGTTTCAAATATGACAGGCACCGCCCGAACTCATGGACAGATCACGCCCCAATTCATGGACTGAACCGCCCCGGGATGTCCGGAGTTACTGTCGGCGCGCATCCGCGCAAACGTTCGGCAAATGTCTTGGCGTAGCAGCGATTACAACCCGGTGATACCTCGGTGCATCCAGTCACGGGATTCCACGTCGCGCCGGCTGCGCCGTCGTCGCTCCTGGTCCACTCGATTTTCGTCTTCGAACTCACGGCTGTGCTCCTTATCTCGGCACACGCAAGTTTGCCGAGCGCCCCGATACCCACCGGCCGATTTGCTCCCAATGGGTGAGATTGCAGAGGCCCGAATGCTGCAGTGCACACCCAGCCAAGCTGCCGAATTGGTCCCAGGACACCGGAACCGCCCGCTTGACAAGCGCGGAATTAGTGCAGAGAAACATAGCCCAATGCAGGCGCGCCGATGCAGCCCAGCCACAGCCTCCCACGGGTTTCGGCCACGCCGGTAACCAAACCGAACGCTGGGTGCGTGGTGCGCAGTTGGTTGACGACGTGACCGTCGTCGGGGTCGAACGCGACAGCCCACACTGTTGGCTTCAGGTCAGGCATCCAGCGATAAGGCAATCGCCAGAGCAGCTTTCGCGCGATTGGGGTGCGCGGAAGGAGCCACTCGCTGACCCGGTTACGTTCGGAGGCCAGAGCGACCCAAATCCTGCCATCGCTACCGGTCGAAATGTTGTCGGGGTAACCGGGCAACTCGGTCACTAGTGCAGTGATCGAGCCGGCCCGCTGCCCGGTGAGCCAGTATTTGGACAGCCGACAGCCCATCGACTCAGCGAACACCACCGCCGACTCGTCCGCAGTGAGTGTGACCCCGTTGGCGAAGTACAGGCCAGAGGCTAGAACGTCGACCGTCCCGTCATTATTACGGCGGAACAATGAGCCAGTGGCACGAGCTTCGAGCACTGCACCCTTGTAGTACTCGTAGCCAAAGCCCTCTGCCGACTGCGTGAAAAAGATTGTGCCATCGGATGCTTCGACGACGTTCGAACAGAACGCCAGTGGCCGACGGGCCACCTGGCTGACCAGCGTCTCGAGTTTTCCGCTCGTGGGGTCGCATCGGAGTAGCCCGCGGCGGCTGTCGCAAATCAACAGCCGACCGCCGCGGGCAACCGCGAGGCCCAACGGGCGTCCGCGGGTGTCAGCGATCACCTGCGCACCGGTGCCGTCGCCGGCAAGACGCATCAAGCGTCCGTCCTCGACGCCGGTCCAGATGTTGCCCTCAGTGTCCGCGACGACATCCTCAGGGGCGTCACCGGACAACCCAACAACCACCAACGCAGCGTCCATATCCGGTTCGGGCAGCGGCGTCGACGGCGGCGGCTGCCACCGGACAGGACGAACAGGCGGCTTAGTCAAGTCTTTCGGTCCGTTCGAGTGGAGTGCCGGGCAGGGTTGGCGGGTGCGATGTTCGGCGATAGCGGAGACCATCGCCTCGTCGATCGGATTGCCGCTGTCGCCAGGTAGGGGAGTTGGCGCCGTAGCGCAGGCCCGCATTTTGCGGGCGGTGCGACGCCGACGTGGACCGGGACAGTGTCTCGGCAATGTACTTCTCCAACGGCGCCACTTTAGCGCGATCGTTCACCCACGCGGCTAGGCCGTCGTCATTGTGCTGCTGGCGTGGGTTGGTTGTCCAAAACGGGCGCCGCAAAGCCCGGCGGACTATGGCTACAAGCGTGACCACGATGCCAATGCGGGCTGGCGTGTCATGGGCGGGGACCGGCCTGCATTCCCAAGCGGCGTGAAAAGATGTGTCAGGTGACGAACTGCGGCGAGTCGGAGGCGTCGCGCCAAGATCGGATTCGTGACGCGGCGTTAAAGGTGTTCGCGATCCACGGGACTTCGGAAACGACGCTGCAGATGATCGCCGAGGCCGCCGGCGTGTCAGTGGGGTTGATCCAACATCATTTTGGTTCCAAAGACCGCGTTATCGCAGCAGTCGACGGCCACGTGTTGACGGTGATCGCGACCACGATGTCGGCGCCATTGCCGGAATCGGCGACCGAGGCAGTCTTCGAGGTGGGACAGCGGATCAACTTCCTGATCACCGAACAGGTCAGCGTGGTGGACTACCTCGCGCGCATGCTGGTGGCCGGCACCCCGGCCGGAACGGCGGTCTTCGACGCCCTGGTAACCATAGGCATGGGACAGTGGCAGCAACTCGCCGACAGCGGTGCCACCGACGCCGACATCGACGTGCTGTGGGCCGCGCTGAACCCGATGTTCTTGGCGCTGGGCGCCATCATTCTGCGCCGCCACCTCGATCGCCATCTACCCGAACCTTTCACCACCCGAACACAACAAGAGCGCTGGGAGCGGGCTGTAAGAAGGCTGATCTCTCAGGGGCAACTGCGCGGCTGAATACCTTGCCAGCAGATGTGCGATCAGTCGGCTTGAAAGTCAGGTGCCGGGAGACTGTCACACGACAAGCTAAGCACGCCGTGTACCGACTTGCGCTGCACGCTATTTCACTGAGACGCATCATCGCAACCGTAACAATGGTTTAGCCAACACCGCTTTCGGCGTAGTTATCGGCTACCTTCAGCGCAACGGCGAGAGGAGCTGACATGGTCGAGGCCAGGGAGATCGACGTAAGCAGCCTTCCAGTGGTGCCGCGTAATCCATTACCCTGCGCGATATCGAGGTCGACGGGTACCGGGTACCGGCACGCAGCATGGTGCTGGTCGGTGTGTTCGGAATGCAGCGTGATCCGGCGCTGTGGGACAACCCGTTGGAGTTCGATCCCGATCGGTTCACCCCCCAGAACATCGGCCGCCTAGACCGGTGGCAATACATCCCATTCGGCGCCGGGCCTCGGTCCCGCATTGGCGACCATTTCGCGATGCTTGAGGCAACACTGGCACTGGCGACCATCATCAGGACTATCGAAATCGAGTCCTTGGCTGCTGATTTTCCGCTGGCCGTACCATTCACGATGGTGGCCGGGTGCGCCCATCCCGGCGCGCGTGACGCACCGGGGTCGATCCGCAGGGTATCGATCCGCCTCGTAAAGGTAACCGGCCACAGCCTCCCGCGTCGGCGTTGGATCAACGTATCCGCTGTCCGGGTCAGAGTCGGTGGCGGCCGGAATCGGCGGCCAGGGACTGTGCGAGAGCTGAATACACCGCCAGGATGCCGGCCGCTGTAGGCTCACCACGTGTCTAGCAGGGAATCTGTCCGTGACATCGGCACGCGGCCCTTGCCAGCGTTGCCGTTGGCTCCGAAGAACCCGTTGCCGTACCGCGCTCGTTTGAAGGCGGTGCGGGATTTTCACACTGGGACTGACAGGCTTCGCGACGCGGGTGGGCCCGTCACGCGGGTCATCTTGGGGCCCAGGTGGCTGATTCCGCCGATCGTTTTGGCGACATCGCCTGAAGGAATTCGCGACATCGTCAGCGTCAGAGATGGTTCTGTCGACAAGACCAGCATCGTCATGACCGAGCTTCGCCGGCTGCTCGGCGGCAATTTGTTCGACTTGCCGCATGCCGAGTGGTTACCGCGTCGGCGCACACTGCAGCCTGTGTTCACCCGGCAGCGGGTCCGCCAGTTCGGCGGGCACATGGCCGAGGCCGCGGAGATGGCGTGCGTCGCCTGGTGCGGCGACACGGTGATCGATTTGGATGCGAATTGCCGCACCTTGACGTTGCGGGCGTTGGGTCTCTCGGTGTTGGGGATAGACCTTGGTGAACGGGCCGAAACAGTCGGCGAGCCGATGCGTGTTGCGACGAGTTACGCGGTTACGCGGGCACTGCGGCCGCTGCGCGCACCAGCTTGGCTGCCCACCCCGGCACGTCGGCGTGCGCGTGCGGCAGCCGCGGCGATTCGTGAGCTTGCCGATGAGATTCTGCAAGCGTGTCGCGCCGACCCGGCCAAGGAAGCACCGCTGGTGCACGCGCTGATCGCTGCGACCGATCCTGAGACGGGGAAGTCGTTATCGGACGCGGTTATCCGCGATGAAATGGTCATGTTCTTATTGGCCGGCCATGACACGACGGCGACGACTTTGGCATACGCGTTGTGGGCGGTAGGTCGCCATCCTGAGGTACAGGATCGTGTCGCCGCGGAAGTCGCTGAACTCGGCGATCGTCAACTTACTCCCGATGATGTTCCGCGGCTGGGCTTTACGGTTCAGGTTCTTCAGGAAGCGCTGCGGCTGTGCCCGCCGGGGGCGACCGGGACACGGATGGCAATTCGCGATGTCGAGGTTGCCGGCTATCGTGTCGAGGCCGGCACCATGCTGGCGGTCGGACGCATGGCGGTACAACGGGATCCACGGTTGTGGGACGATCCGTTGAAGTTCGATCCGGGCCGATTCAGTCCAGACCGTGCGCAAGGCCGTGACCGTTGGCAGTACCTTCCATTCGGTGGCGGCCCTCGCTCCTGCATCGGAGACCACTTCGCCATGCTGGAAGCCACACTCGCACTGGCAACCATCGTCCGACGCGTCAACATCGATTCTCTCGACGATGATTTCCCGCTCGCAGCGCCTTTCACGGTGGTAGCCGCCGCTCCCATTCCGGCGCGCGTTCATCGACGCCACTGACCCAAGACTTGCCGCTGTCCGGCCAGCCACACAGCGCGTGCCGCGATCAATGCCGGCAGCCGGCCCAACGCTCGCTGCCCGCACCGTAACTCAACCGAATCGGACCCGGTCAAGGTTGCGGCGACTCCTCACTGAGGTTGGTGGCCCGACAGCGAACCGCAATATGAGCGCAATGGATTCTTCAGTCGCGACGCCCGCCAGCTGCCGGAAATCGCTTTGCAATTGTGTCAACTCGTCAGCGAATGATGCTGACAGCTCGTCGATTTCAGCTCGGTTGTGGGCGTAGAGGAAGACCGGTGAGATCGGCTGCACCGACAGCCCTCGCTGCTGGGCCATGATCCACACCAGCTCGACAGCCGAGCCGCCGGTGGCGTAGTCACGCAGTGCCCGCCCGGGCACGCTGACAATGCCCAGCGCAGAACTGGCCAATATCCGGTCGCGAGTGTCCTCACCGAGCGCGCCGCCCGCATTCCACTTCGCCAGGTAAGCCATAACGTCTGCGCGCCGCAGGATATCGAGCACCGCGAACTCGCCGGCATCCAGTTCGAGGCTGCGCACGTCGATTCCGGCGTCGGGGTCGGGATCCCCGGGCCAGCGCAGTTCGGAGATCATGTCTTCGTGTAGGTGCGGCGTCAGGTAGCGGATGCGATCGGATGCGGCCAGAATCGTTGCCGCACTGGCAATGTCGTCTTTGTCGGTGATCAGGTGAAGGCGTGCGCCTTCCCGTTGGGCTGCCGCGGCCAGCGCGTCGAACGTGGCGGTGCCGATCGGTTTCGGGTTGCCGTGATGGCGGTTGGTTTCCCGAACGAGCATCGGTTCATACAGGTCGGCAAGCTCGGGGTCGGTCCCCTCGTTCAATTGGAGGACCGCGCGCAACGGCGATCCGTCCGCATGTTCGGTAAGGATGACCGGCCCGACACCGCGGTGGGCGGCAGCGGCGATTCTGGCGTTCAACACAGCAGCGCCCAGTGCGACGGCGCCGGCGCGGAATCCGACGTCCATCGTTGCGGTGTGTTGGACATCGAGCTCGATGGTGATGGCGGTGGGCACGGCGTGGATAGACCAGGGCTGTACATTGCCACCCGATGGGGCGCGGATTGCGGCAGCCGCCACGACACCCGGTAGCCCGGGCCAGGGTACTGCTGGCGTTTCCTGATCTTCGACGGGTGGGCG
>Ga0210389_10003927_pt1 | contig 11588 bp, 12 predicted proteins | sample IncBWH28OmetaG_FD_160127 | JGI IMG/M metagenome (GOLD analysis project Ga0210389, IMG submission 160127) | Forest soil microbial communities from Barre Woods Harvard Forest LTER site, Petersham, Massachusetts, United States - Inc-BW-H-28-O ... | reverse complement strand
TTCTTCCGGCCTTCAATTATGGTCGCGATGAATGATCCAAGCGGCTTTACGCATACCAGGATCAAGGCAAAAAAGATCGCGATTTGCAACCAACCATTGGCGGTCATGACAAATTCTCCAGGAACTCAAAACTTTTCGGGCTTCAGCAGCGCATACAGTAGGTACACGCCCAGAGCCAGTGAAATCAACCCGGCAATCAGGTAATCCATCATTCCTTACCGTTTAACCTTTCACAGCCGTTCGCAGGCCCGGACAAACATCCAGGCGACCAGAAAAAAAGCCACGATCGCAAGACACCAGGCGATATCAAGCATGTTTTGTCTCTCCTGACACCATTACAACTTTATGGCCAACCGTGCGCAAAGAGGCCGCAAGGCGCTCTGTGCGGGTTTTCCACGGACGCTTTCGGGTCGCCAGAATCACAACTGACTCGGGATCCAGCGTGCCTTTCAGGCCCGCTTCGAAGTCCCGCGCCAGACGGATTTCTCTGGCTGCCGGAAGAGCGGATTCGAACTGTTCCAGCTGGTTCTTCAGAAACTCGACATAGACTGGCGATTGGTTCAGTTCCAGCGGAAACGGCACTACTTGCACTTTCACCAGCCGCAAAGCAGCGTTCAGACCCGCTCCCATGCGATCAGCTGCTTCGACGGCGGCTCGCGTCAGTTCCGGCGTTGTGAAGGGAACTACGATATCGAGTTCAGAAGCCGGCCGCGTCTGCTCGACGTTTGTAAACGCCGGCGTCCGTTGGTATGTTTTTTGATTCACGGCCATGTACCCGATTCGCAGATTAGCTGCCAGGCCGTTAAAAGTTCATAAGAACCGCATTAGCATTTTTCATATGCAGATTGAGCGTCGAAAAATCAGCAACTTAGAGGTCCATTTTCACGAGGCTTATCCGCATGAAGACGGCCGGCTGTCGAGCTGTGCTCGGCCGTATAGGGCTGGAATCCCGTACGCACAGGGGTCGTGCCGGTTTGCGCCGAATGGCGCAAATCGTAACGAAATTCCACGCAACCTGGCAGCCGAACGTCACGTTAGATAACCAACGCAGCCGAAAGGAGTGGACCCCCTTGAAGCCCCTACGCGTGTCTTTGTTGACTTTTGTAGTTCTCCTGCCGTCGCTGACGCGGGGTCAGGCGCCAAAACCGTCTTCGGTTTTGCAGGCGCTGCAGGCGGAAATGACCCGCTCACTGGAGCATTTCAAGAAGCTGCCGGAGCCGCCTTACTTCCTGAGTTATGAAGTAATCGAAACCGAATCGGGCAGCGCCACTGGTTCATTCGGCGCCCTCGCCGCAAGCCAGCCTTTGAACCGGCGCCGCACGCTTGGCGTCGACCTGCGCGTCGGCAGCTACAGCCTGGACAACACCCGCCCGATCCGCGGCGCGCTGCCGAATCTTCCGGATACCCTCACCAACTTCAGTCTGCCCGTCGATGATGATGTCGACGCCATGCGCGGCATGCTCTGGTATTACACCGATCAGAAATACAAACGCGCCGTCGAGCAACTTATTTCGGTAAAAACGAACGTCCAGGTGAAGGCCCCCGAGACGGACAAATCCGGCGACTTTTCTCCCACCAAAGCCGAGACATACTCCGAACCGGCGGCGGCATCCTTGAAATTCGATCGCAAGCTGTGGGAAGACCGCGTGCGGAAGTATACGGCGCCGTTCCAGCGCTACGGCAACATCTATTCGGCGCAGGCCACGATTACCGCCCAGCGCCAGCGCCGCTGGTTCGTTTCGAGCGAAGGCGGGTCGATCGAAACCTCTGAGACCTCATACAGGCTCATGATTGCGGCTTTTGCGAAAGCCTCCGACGGTATGGAACTGCCGCGGTATGAATCCTTCTATTCGTCCACGCCCGAGGGTCTGCCGAGCGACGACGTCGTAATGGCGAAGGTCGGGCAGATGACGAAGGAATTACTGGCGCTCAAGCTCGCGCCCGTAATGGAGCCATACGTCGGGCCCGCGATTCTTTCGCCCCGCGCCACTGGCGTCATGTTCCACGAAGTCTTCGGGCATCGGATCGAAGGCCAACGATCCAAACGCGAAAACGAGGGCCAGACTTATCGTGACAAGGTCGGGCAAAAGGTTCTGCCGGAGTTTCTCTCGGTGTACTCCGATCCGACGCAGCGCAAGTATGGGCCAACCGAACTGGCCGGATATTACAAATTCGACAATCAGGGCGTTCGCGCCCGGCGTGTGACCGTGGTCGAAAACGGCATTCTCAAAAACCTGCTGATGTCGCGTCTGCCGGTGGACGGTTTTCCTGAATCGAACGGCCATGGCCGGCGCGGCGAATTTTACGCGGCTACGGGACGCCAGTCCAATCTGCTCGTGGTTGCCGCGCATCCGGTGACGCCGGCGGAACTCAGGAAGAAACTGATCGATGAAGTGACGAAGCAGAAGCTGCCCTATGGCCTGTATTTCGAAGACATCGCCGGCGGGTTCACGATGACGGGACGGACTGGTCCCAACGCCGTCGATGTGATTCCACTGATGGTTTACCGCGTCTATCCAGACGGCCGCGAGGAACTGGTGCGTGGAGTGGATCTGATCGGCACTCCGCTGACGATGTTCACGAAGATTCTGGCGGCGGACAACCAGTCGGAAGCGTTCAACGGCATATGCGGGGCCGAGAGCGGGAACATTCCCGTGTCGGCGGGCGGCCCCGGCCTGCTGTTGAGCGAAATCGAGGTGCAGAAGAAGCCGAAGTCGCAGGAACTATCGCCCATCCTGGGACCGCCGTTCGACGACAAATAAGGACCAGAGGTATGACCGCCAGAATTCTTGCAGCCATTCTGATCCCCGCATCTCTCCTGCCCGCGGCTGAGGATGCCATCGTGCGCGCGATGCGCGATGAACTGGCGAGGTCGATGAAAAAGCTGCAGCTCGAGAATCTCGACAAGCCCTATTTCGTTTCCTACCGGCTCGTTGAGAACAGCCGGTGCGCTGTTTCCGCCAGTTTCGGCGCTATCGTCAACAGCTTCTGTGAGCCGCCTGCTGCTTCGCCGCGGAGCCGCGCCATGAGCGTGGAAGTCCGGGTGGGCGATTACAACCGCGATAACACGAATTTCTATGCGCCGATGTCCGCTGCCGGTGTGATCCGGCAACTTCTCCCGGGCGGCGGCGTCGCGGTTCCGATCGATGACAATTACGACGAAATCCGGCGTCAGTTGTGGATCGCCACGGACAGCGCCTATAAGAACGCGCTGGATAACTATGCGAAGAAAAGGCGGCGCTGGAGCATCGGACACGCCCACGCGACAATGCGCCCGATTTCAGCCGTGAGGACGTAGTCACCGACGCCGAAAACGAACCGCCGATTGCCTGGGACAGGCAACAGGTCGAGTCGACGGTGAAGGCGCTTTCCGCCGTGTTTCGCCAGACGCCGGGCGTGGATAACTCCGTCGTTCTGCTGAATGCCACAGTCTGGAACACGTATTACTTCAATTCTGAAGGTACGAACTACACGCGGCACAAATCGTTTGTCGAGCTGCGAGCTTCCGCGGATACCCAGGCCACCGACGGTATGCCACTGGCGGATTTTGATGTTGTTTACGCCCGGTCCCTCGCCGAACTTCCATCCCGCGAGGATCTGACGAAGCGGGTTCGTGAACTGGCTGACAGGCTGAGCGCGTTGCGCAAAGCGCAGCTGGTGGATCGGTACTCAGGCCCGGTGGTGTTCGAGGGCGAGGCCGCGGCCGAATTGTTCCTGCAGGCATTCGGAAGCGCTGTCGTTGGTTCGCCGCGAACGGTTGTCGACGACCTTCGTCTGGAGGGTTTGTTCCGGAACAACGGAGGTTTCGCGGATAAGGTTGGCGCGCGAGTCCTGCCGGATTTTCTTTCGCTCAAGGACGCCCCCTCCGCGCGCGACTTCCGCGGAGCCTCACTTTTTGGAACCTATCAGGTGGATGACGACGGCGTAAAAGCCGGCGAGACCTCAGTCGTTGACAAGGGGATTCTTCAGACGCTTCTGCACACTCGCGCACTGATCCCTGATACGACGCACAGCACCGCCAGCCGCCGTTCGACGGGCGTCATGCCTTCCAATCTGATTTTCTCGGCCGAAAAGACCATGACTGACGAACAGCTCAAGGGCGAGTTGATCCGACTGATCGGGCAACGTCACAAGGAATACGGAATTCTGGTGCGCCGGATGGGTAACCAGCAGCTGATGGCTAATCTGGCGCGGGCGCGGATCGTCCTTTTCAATGGCTCGAATGCGCCTGGCTCGATTTCCGTTCAGCCGGTGCTTGAGGCTTACAAAGTCTTTCCCGATGGGCACGAGGAGCCGCTGCGTAACCTGGACATTACCGGTCTGACCCTCGATGCCTTTCGCAACATCCTGGCCGTTTCGGAGCCTTCGGCGATTTACACTGCTCCGGTCCAGATTCTGAATCGTTCACCCGTGAGCATTCTGTCGTTTCTTCAGCCAGGCGGACCGATGGTGGTTTCCACCAACGCTCCTTCGATGCTTTTCGAGGACATGACGCTCGAGCGGCCTTCGGGCGATGTCCCGATTCCACCGTTCAGCGCGCATCCGTTCTTCGACCGCTGATGATTGGCGATTCGTGATAGCCTTGCTCCTGCGAGGTGATCATGATCCTGCATTCGGGGCGCTTTTCGCCGCTGCTACTGGCGCTTTTGGCGGCAGTTTCGGCCATGGCACAACCCACTGCCGAACGGAGCAGAAACATGGCGCTGGTCGGCTACAACGACCTCCAGGCTCGCAGCTCTTACCAGCCTGTCATTCAGAAGCAGGGGAATCGCTGGATCGCTTATATCGGGCATCACGGCGGTGTGCAACTCAATCCTCTGACCGGAAAGATGGAGGAAAACGGGACTTCGGTTGTTGATGTGACCGATCCCGCGCATCCGCGATATCTGGCGCACATTCCGGGTGAAGCGTCGAGAGAAGGCGGCGGGGGCGGCGGAGCGCAGATGGTGCGCGTCTGCGGCGGCAACGATCTGCCTCACGCGGACAAGAGCAAGACCTATATGCTGCGCAGTTTCGGCGAGAGCGCTCACGAAATGTGGGATGTGTCGGATCCGGCGAAGCCAACGCGCTTGAACGTCATTGTTTCCGGGCTGCGCGATACGCACAAGAGCTGGTGGGAATGCGATTCAGGCATTGCTTATCTGGTGGGCGGGGTGGTTGGGTGGCGCACCACCCGCATGGCCATGATCTACGATCTGAGCGACCCGGCGAAGCCTGTGTTCATTCGCTATTTCGGCCTGCCCGGGCAGCAGCCTGGCGCGCGCGGACCGACGCCGGAGAGCCTTCATGGGCCTGTCTCGACCGGACCCGCGGGGAATCGCGTTTATTTTGCATACGGCAATTCGCGAGACGGCACGCTGGAGATTGTGGACCGCGCAAAGCTGTTGAACGGGCCCAAAGAGCCGACCGACGAGAACCTGCGCTATCCGGTGGTTTCGCGTCTGGAATTTCCGGAAGACGTGGGAGCGCACAATGCATTCCCGCTGACGCACATGACGCTTCCTGAGTTCGCCAAACAGAAGAAGGGCGGGGTGAAGGATTTTGTCGCAGTGATTGGCGAAACAGTGGCCAACGAATGCCAGGAGTTCCGGCAGACTCTGCGCATGGTCGATGTCAGCGAGGAATCGAAACCGACTCCCGTAGCGACCTGGACGGTTCCTGAATCCAGCGGCGATTTCTGCAGCGCTGGCGGGCGTTTTGGCGCGCATTCCTCGAACGAAAATCCGACTCCGGTTTATTACAACCGGATTTTGTTCGTTACGTATTTCAATGCGGGTGTGCGTGCGGTTGATGTCCGGGATCCGTTCCATCCCCAGGAGATCGGCTATTACATTCCAGGGACCACGGATAAGACGGATAAACGGTGTGTTGGCGAGGGCGCGGCTCAGAAATGCAAGATCGCGATTCAGACGAATAATGTCGAGGTGGACGACCGCGGCTACATCTACGCGGTCGATCGCGCAAATACCGGCATGCATATCCTGACAGTCACCGGCGCGGCTCGCGAGGCGGCCGATTTCAGCAAGGCGCAACGCTGATTTCCGACGAACTTTTTCGCGCGCGCAATCGTACGTGCGTGTCATGAGGACTTTCCTGCTCGCCACGCTCAGCGCGGGGTGCCTGCTGGCGCAGGCGCCTTCGGATCTTCAGTTCGAGGTCGCTTCGATCCGGCCGTCCCAACCTTCGAGCAACGACAACGTGACTATCGGCCTGCACCTCGATGGGGCACAGGTGCGAATCGTGGCGCTTCCGATGCGGGACTACATCGCGATGGCTTATCGCGTGAAGCTTTATCAGGTCACCGGGCCGGATTGGATCACCTCGGACAAGTTCGACTTGAGCGCCAAACTGCCGGCGGGGTCGAACTCGGATCAGATCCGCGACATGCTGCAGTCGCTGCTGGCCGAGCGCTTCGGCATGAAATTGCACCGCGAAAAGAAGGACTTGCCTGTGTATGCCTTGACCCTCGGGAAGTCTCCGCTGAAGATACAGGAATCCGCCCCGGATGTCTCCGGTGAGCCCGCTCCGGCGAAAGGGGATCTGAATGCCGCGGTGTCAGGCGGCGCCAACGGTGTTTCCGTGAATCTCGGGAACGGTTCTTATTACACATTTGCCAACGGAAAGTTCACGGTTAAGAAAGTAACGATGGACATGCTCGGCCGGCAACTCGAGCGGTACGTCGATCGCCCCATCGTCGACCTGACAGGGCTCAAAGGGAATTACGATCTCACCATCACCGTGACGCCGGAAGACGCGCAGACGATGTTGATCCGTGCCGCCGTCAACGCTGGCGTGAGTCTGCCTGCGCAAGTTGTGCAACTGGCAGACCATGGCTCGATCGCGTCGCTGCTCGATGGCTTCGAGCAACTGGGTCTGAAAATGGACTCACGCAAGGCGCCGCTCGACGTGCTGGTAGTCGACCAGGCATCGAAAACCCCGACCGGGAATTGATCGTTCCACCCGGGCTACCTCGCAATCACCAGATTGTGTGCAGCGTCATTGAGAGGCCAGCCGCGCGGCAAGTCCATGGTTCGACCGTTCGGGAAAGTTATCGAAAGGGCGTTGCCCAACAGGGTTCCATCCTTTGCACGCCAGAGCGTGACGGCGACTTGTTCGCCTGGCTTGAAAAGATCCCTGCTGATGACGTTGTTCGGCTCTCCCGACCGTTGGCCCGTTCTCGTTAGGGCATTGGGAGGTGGCAATTCCAGTTCCCAGATGGAAACCGCAGCGTCCGAATTCTTCGTTTCCACCCAAAGGCGGGCGTGGGGGTTCATCCATTCGACTCTGGTGATCGTGCCCTGTATCGTGATTGTCTTGCTCATGTCATATTCAGCCGCAACCGAGTGATGAGCGAGAAGAGGCATGGCTGAAAGGGCCAGGGCAAAACCGGTAAACGTAACAACTGAATGGATCCTCGTCACATAACCTCCACTGACGAAGATATTACTTTTCGACGACCCTGGTGCCCGGGCCGCAGAGGCACGCGGTTTTCCGGGCGCTTCGGCCGGCGCGTAGAATAATTTCACCAATGGTCCGTGAGGCTGTCACAAAACAGCTCGGTCAGGTGTTTTAGTAGCGTGGACACAACAAATGAAGCGGTCGCTGAAGTCGGTTTCAGCGAACCTGTCTTCGATCTGGAAACGATTTTCCGGGCTCAATACGAGCGGATCGCCCGCGTTATCGCCGGGGTGATCCGGGACCCGGCGCGCGCGGAGGAGCTCGCCGTCGAGGTGTTTCTGAAGTGGGAGCGCAGTTCCAAAGTGCGGTCGGAAGGCGCCGAGGGATGGCTTTGCCGGGCCGCGGTTCGAGTGGCGTTGAACGAATTGCGGCGGAAAGCCCTGCGCGGCCGCTACGAGCGTCTGCTGATATTCCGCTCGCGTGGGAAGACCGGCGAATCGCCTCCGGATGAAATCTACGCGGCCCAGGAGGAGCGCAAGCGAGTACATGCCATTCTGAGCGCCATTGGGCGGCGGAAGGCGGAATTGCTGCTGCTGCGCGCCAACGGTTTGAGCTACGAAGAACTGGCTGCGGCGCTTGGGCTGAATCCGGCATCGGTCGGAACGCTTCTCAGCCGCGCGCTCGAAGCCTTTCGCAAGGAATTCATCGCACGCTACGGGAAGGAATCATATGGAGAGAAATGACGAACGCACGATCGATCGTTTTTTGAGCGCGAATCCGGAATGGCAGCCCGATATGGGCCGAGGCCTGGCGCGTCTCAGAGAACAACGGACAGCGGGAAGTCTCCGCAGGCGACGAAGGGCGCTGACCGGGGGCATCGTCGCAGCGGTCTGCGTCCCGCTTATCGCCTATCCGGGAACCCGGGTGCTGGCGGCGCGTTGCGTCTCGGCATGTGTCACGGAAACCAGCGCCGTGCGCGGGTTCCTGTTGGGCGGGGCGTCCCTTACGCCTCCCAGCACCACGTGGATCAGGCCCGAAGAACGCAAAATGGCGCCGGATTTCACGCTGGGCGACGCTTCGGGACAGGCAGTCACTCTTTCGGGACTGCGTGGGAAGGTGGTTCTGCTGAATTTCTGGGCTACCTGGTGCACGCCGTGCGGTGAGGAGATTCCGTGGTTCATCAAATTTCAGGAATCGCGGCGGGAACGCGGCCTGGCGGTGTTGGGCGTCTCTGTGGACAAGGATGGATGGGCTTCCGTCAAGCCGTACATTGAGGCGAAACGGGTGAATTACAGCGTGATGATCGCCAGCGATAATGTCGCACAGGCGTTTGGTGGGTTGAAGTCAATACCACTCACGCTGGTGATTGACAGGGAAGGACGCATTGCGGCAGTGCACGCGGGCTTGTGCACGAACGACGAATACAAGACGGATATCGACGCTGTACTCAGCGAGAAATAGAAAGGCTCCTTATGACGAGAAGAATGTGCACCTTCGCATTCAGTGTGGCGGCAGTGCTTTTCCCGGCAACCTTCACCGGCATGCGTGCCAACGACGGGACACCGGGACTGACCGCCAGGATCACTATGGTTGACGGCAGCAGTCGCACTGCCCGGATCGACGGCGTGGGCTGTTCGCTGAGTATCTGCTCGAGAACCATCATCCAGGGCAAGAATGAAGACCAGTCCCTGGTGAAAACACGGCTGGATTTGATCGCTTCGATCAGAGACACGACGGCGGGCGAGGTGCTGTTTGTGATGAAGGATGGCACCCAGCGGCGGTTGTCCCTGGTCAAGGATTTTCGGGTGCTCTACCTCGCCGGGCACTTGGGCGGTGCGGAGCGGTTGGATCTGGCTCAGGTCAGGTCTGTCGATTTCGTGCGCGCCGGAAAGTAGGCGGCGACGGCCCGTAATGACAAGCAGGCGCCGCCGGGGCGAGGGCGCTAATGCTTCGGTAAACATCGTGCGCGCCTGCTTCCGCAGTAATCGTTTGAATAATCATTGGGAAGACCGGTTTGGTCTTCTTCTGGACGCCATCTCGTTTCCTTTCGCTTCCTGCGACCGAATACAAGGCTCCCGGCGCGTTGCGTGTCTTCTGGAATTATTCGAGCGTCTGCCCGCGCATGGCGGCGTAGATATGAAGGTTCGAGACTCCCACGGCAACCCCAGCATCTCCAGCGTGAAGAAGATGACGCCGTGTGATCAGGCCGCGCCAGTCCAGCAGCCGGACAAGTTCCCGCTCGAACGGCGTCATGCGGGACGCAGCAGTACGACCGGATTGTTCCGGCGTTTCGCCGCGGCTGCCATTGCCTTGTCAATCGTGACAAGGTGCGAGCCAGAGGCTTCTGCGAAAGCGACGAGGTAACAATCTGCGACGGCCTTGGTCGCCGGCATTGACAGGAACGGCGAAACGGCATCCCGCAGCAGATTCTCCACACCGTGGGGTTCCCCTGCTAATACGACGCGAGGGTCTCCACGCCAACGGTCGTAGATATTGAGTGCTTCACGCAAACTCACGGTGCTTTCTCCCATGATGGCTTCGTTTGTCAGCAATCGCAGAAATCCCAGCATGGTAAAACGGCAAAACAACAGTTCGGTCTCATCCCGGGCCCCCGTTAAGGCGGTGTACCAGCGCGAAGCCGGCGCATGTTGTGGGTGTGTGTCCCACGTCATTGCGAGCCACACGTTGGTATCAATCAAATAGGAGGTCATAGGGAGTCTCGGTGTCAGGGCGGAGCGGCCCCGGTTTGCCCCTGCCCTTCAGCAAAGGCAGAACGACGCGATCACCGGTACGTTTCGATCGCACGGGTGCGATTCGTGCAAGGGGCTTACCCCGCTTGGTGACAACAATACCTTCCTCAGGCAGATGCTCCAACAGCGAGAGGCACTGCCGCCGGAATTCGGTCACGCTCAGATCCCTCATGGTTTTAATGTACACTGAAATGTACATTTCAGATTTTGCGGAAATACCGGGAAGACCCGCCGACCGCCACACGTCCTTGGTTAATAGACAGGCGTATACTGAAGTATCAGAGGTGGTATGAACAAATACGGGAAGTTCGCCGTACTCATGGCGATTATCGTCGGCTCTTTGGGCTTCCTTGCCTATTCCGGCATTAAAGGCTCGACGACCTATTACAAGACCATTCCCGAACTCCGGAAGATGAGCGGATCCGAGCAGTCTCGCCACGTCCGCGTGGGCGGCGATGTTCAGGGAAATTCGATCGTTCATGAAGCCGGTGCCGTGAAGTTCAATCTCGTGCAGGACAAGATGACTCTCCGCGTTTCGTACGAAGGGCGCGACCCGCTGCCCGACACGTTCCGCGATGGCGCGCAGGCGCTCGCCGACGGCCGCCTCGGGGCGGACGGAGTGTTCCACGCGTCCGAAATTCAGGCGAAGTGTGCCTCGAAGTACGCTCCGCAACCTGGCATGGCTCCGCAGCAGCTGCAGCCCGGCGCAAAGCCGGCCGCAGTCAGCACGCCCATGCGCTCGAGCCTCTAGGATTTAACCTCATATGGAAAACGTAGGCGCCCTCGCCCTGTTGCTGGCGTTTTGCATTGCTCTGTACGCGATCATCGCGAACGTCGTCGGACGTGTTAAGAACCGTCCATTCCTGATGATGAGCGGTGAGCGCGCCGTTCTCGCCGTGTGGGTTCTGGTCTCAACCGCGGCGGGCATCCTGATTTATTCGCTGATGACCGGCGACATGCGTATGGCCTACGTCGCGTCGCACACCAACCGCGCCATGCCGATCTTTTACAAGTTCGCGGCCTGGTGGGGCGGGCAGGAAGGCTCTCTGCTGTTCTGGAGCTGGATTCTCTCAACGTATGGCGCCGTCGTCGTCCTGACCAATCGTCACAAGAACCGGTTCCTGATGCCGTGGGTGCTGGCGATCCTGTCAACCATCCAGATTTTCTTCCTGACGCTCAACGCGTTCGTCGTCAGCCCGTTCCAGGTTCTGTCGCTCGACAAGGTGATCACTTCGGTTCCCGACGGCCTCGGCCTCAATCCGCTGCTGCAGTATTGGGCGATGGTGATCCATCCGCCGATGCTTTACCTCGGCTACGTTGGCTTCGCGGTTCCGTTCGCGTTCGCCATGGCTTCGCTGATCGCGAAAGCGCCGGGAGACAGTTGGATTCACACCACGCGCCGCTGGACCATCGTCACCTGGCTCTTTCAGGGCACTGGGA
>Ga0210389_10003926_pt1 | contig 11590 bp, 8 predicted proteins | sample IncBWH28OmetaG_FD_160127 | JGI IMG/M metagenome (GOLD analysis project Ga0210389, IMG submission 160127) | Forest soil microbial communities from Barre Woods Harvard Forest LTER site, Petersham, Massachusetts, United States - Inc-BW-H-28-O ... | reverse complement strand
AGAGCCTACATTCACGCGGTACATTGTCTGCGAGCGCATCGGCCGGGATGGTGGAATCGGCAGACACGGACGTCTCAAAAGCGTCTGCCTGAGAGGGCGTGCGGGTTCAAGTCCCGCTCCCGGCACACGTTGGCTCGCCGTGTTCGCTGGCCTTCGGCCAGCTTCCCGGCGGCCCGCGGTATCTACCCGGGGGGCGACCCCCCGGAACCCCCCGATGCCGGCTCCGCCGGCCACCAGTTTGTAACCAGATCCGTCCGTACGGCGGGTGGCTCCGCGCGGCGCGAGCGCCCCACGAGTACGGCGAGGCCGCAGGCTACGGGCGCGGAGCCTTCCGCGCGACCCAGCGAGTACAGCGAGAACCGCAGGCTACGGGCGTGGGCTCCCGCGCGGCGCAGGGAGCGCCAGCGAGCGAGCACAGGCGCGGATCGGGCAAGCCCGCAGGGTCCCGGAAGCGAAGCGCGAGGGACCCTGTGCGGCGCAGGCCCATGCTACGGCGGGTACCGAAGCGGGCAGGGGGTCCGGGGGGTTGGTGTGTCCCCCCGGGAAAGGGTGTGCATCCCCCAGGAAAATCAGTCGTGCGTGATTGTTATCACGGTCCACATGCCCAGGTTGATCTGGTCGCCGTGGCGAAGCGGGATCGGAGTGCTCGCCGGGATCTCACGCCCGTTTACCAGGGTCCCGTTCTCGGTGCCCAGGTCGACGATGGACCAGTTGCCGTCCGGCCCGGCGACGAGCTTCGCGTGCTCACGCGACACCCCGGTGTCCGTGAGCGGGCCGCCCTGCGGCAAGGTGAGGTCAATCTCCGGGTGGATTCCCTTCGACGTGCTGCGCCGGCCGATGAGCAACTCGGTCCCGGACAGCGGGAAGCGCCGGACGGGGCTGTCCTCGGGGAAGGGGGTGATCTCTTCCGGCGAGACGTCCGTTGCCCACACGCTGCGGTAGTAGTCCCGGTCGGCGGCCACCACCGCGCTCCAGGTCCCCGTCCTGGTGTCGTAGCTCGTGGGACCGCCCGCCGAGACCTGAACTGGCTCGCGTCCCTGGTGACGGGGGGCCAGTTGGGTCTGTGAGTAGCCAGGAGGAACCTGCCCGCCCGAGGCATTGCGTTGCCCGCGCGGGGACGGGCGGACGCCCTCTGAACCCCACGACGGCAGGTCAAGCGCTTCCCGCAACGCGTCGGCGAAGGCGATGCAGCTTTCGTACCGGTCGTCCGCTTTCTTCTCCATCGCGCGGCCCAGCACCTGGTTGACCGCGAGCGGAAGGTCCCGCCGGATCCCAGTGACCAGCGGCGGCGGATCATACAACTGCGCGTACATGACCGCGATCGCCTGCTCGCGCGGATAGGGCACCGATCCGGTCAGCAGCGTGTAGGCGACGCAGCCCAGCGCGTACTGGTCTGCCCGGCCGTCGACCTCACCGCCAGTGATCTGCTCCGGGGCCGCGTACTCCGGCGTCCCCATGAACTGCCCCGGCGTGGTCAGGTCACCGGCCGACAGGCCAACCGTGTCCACTCCCCTGGCCAGCCCGAAGTCCGACAGGTAGACGTGCTCTGGCCGGCCGCGGCCAACGTCCACCAGCATGTTCGCGGGCTTCACGTCGCGGTGCACCAGCCCCGCCTCGTGGGCGGTGTCCAGCGCCGACGCGACGGGAGACACGAACGCCGCCGCCCGCCCCGCTGTCATGTAGCCTTCCCGCGAAACGATCGCACGCAGGTCACCGCCGCGCACGAGGCGCATCGCGATGAATGGGACGCCGAAATCCTGCTCCTGGTCAGCCTCGTACACCGGGATGATGTGCGGGTGCTCGACCTTCGCCACCAAGTGGGCTTCACGCTCGAAGCGCCGCCGGAACGCGACGTCCCCCGCGAGCGCCGCGGCGAGCACCTTCAGCGCCACTTCCCGGCCCATGCCCTCGTGGTACGCACGGTAGACCGCCGCCATGCCGCCGGCGCCGAGGAACTCCTCGATCCGGTATCCGGCGAAGCGCGACCCAGGAACCAACGAGGATGGTACGTCGTTCACTGGGCGCCTCTTCGCGCCGCGGGTTCCCCTGTCACCGCACCTCCTCCAGCGCGCCCTTTGCGTCTAGTTTGCCAGCCTTGCGTGCAATCCTGAGCCACGGCAGGCTACCAGATCGTGGCACTCGATCCCGGATTGGCCCGTGAGCTGGTCAGGGCACTGCCTGGAACGGTATGAGGGCGACCGTGATGTTGTCCATGCCGCCGGCGTCCACCGCGAACTTCACGAGCTTCGCGGCCGCCGCGAGCGGGTCAGTGAACACGTCCGGGAACGGCACCAGGGAAGCGAGGTCAGCCGCCTCGGGACGGTAGTTCCACAGCCCGTCAGAGCAGATGAGCAGCACCCCAGGGCCTGGCGGCTGGAACTGGCGGACGTGCGGCTCCGCGTCAGGCAGGTCGGCACCAAGCCAGCGGGTTATCACATGCGCCTGCGGGGACGCCATCGCATCTTCCTGGCTGGCCACCCCTGAGGCGACCAGTTCCTCCGCCAGCGAGTCATCCCGCGTGACCCGGACGCACGCTTCCGGATCTTCGGCGAGCCAGTAAGCCCTGCTGTCGCCGAGCCAGCAGATCGTCACCGCATCCTGCCCGGCCAACGCGGAGACGTAGGTCGCCGCGGGTGCCCCCTCTGGCCCGGCCAGGCCCGCCAGCGCATCAGCCGCGGCCCGCATGGCCGCAACTGATGCCGCCTCTGGGTCATCTCCCGCCTCCGCCGCCGCAGCGAGCACGCCCATCGCCGCCTGCACCGCGGCCAGGGACGCTTCGTCCGGCCGCGGGGCGGATGAGACGCCGTCCGATACGACAGCGACCGGGATCAGGCCATCGGGACCGTGCACGGTGCGCAGCGCGACCGCGTCCTCGTTCCTGTGGTGCCGAAGTCCCCGGTCAGTAACGCCGGCCAGCAGCCCGGCGTCGAGCTCTGCATGATCCTGGCCGCCCGCGGAATCAGCGGTCATCGACGTGCTCATCGCCCTGTGCGCTCCCGTCACCTGGCGCCGCAACCGGGCGCGTGGTCCTGATCACTCTAGTGGCCAGGCCAAGCGGATGAGGTCACCATTGCGACGACTTTCGTCCACCGCGTCGCGACCACCCGTTTGAGCGCTAGTCCAGGTGGGCGACCGCGTCGCCGATCCGGTGCACGCGCAGCGCGTTGGTCTTGCCGGGGCTGCCGGGCGGGCTGCCCGCCACGATGACGATCTTGTCACCAAGGGTGAGCCGTCCGAGGTCCAGCAGCGCCCGCTCGACCTCCCGGACCATGTCATCGGTGTGCCGCACGGTGGGCACGATGAACGTCTCGACGCCCCAGGTCAGCGCGAGCTGGCTGCGGGTGGCCGGCTCGGTGGTGAAGGCGAGAAGCGATATCGGTGACCGGTACCTGGCGAGCCGCCGGGCTGTCTCGCCCGTGATGGTGAACGCGACGAGTGCCTTCGCGCCCACGATCGCGGCCACCTCGGCGGCTGCCCGTGCGATCGCCCCGCCCGTCGTGGTCGGGACCCGGGTAAGGGACGACTCAGCGCGCAGCGTGTTAGCCTCGGCCGCGGCGACGATCCGTGCCATCGTGGCCACCGTCTCAACCGGGTAGGCGCCCACGCCGGTCTCGGCCGACAGCATGACGGCGTCCGCGCCCTCGGAGACCGCACCGGCGACATCGGACACCTCGGCCCGGGTGGGCCGCGGTGCCGAGATCATCGACTCCAGCATCTGAGTGGCGACGATCACCGGGCGGGCACGCTCCTTGGCGAGGCTGATCGCGCGTTTCTGGACCGCGGGCACCTGCTCGAGCGGCAACTCCACGCCGAGGTCCCCGCGCGCGACCATGATGCCGTCAAAGGCATCGACGATGTCTGGCAGGACCGCGACCGCCTCGGGCTTCTCGATCTTGGCGATCAGCGGCACCTGGCGGCCGGCCTCGGCCATGACCTTGCGCGCGAGCAGCGCGTCGTCCGGGCTGCGGACGAAGGACAGGGCGACGATGTCGACGCCCAGGTCGATCGCCCAGCGGAGGTCGGCCTCATCCTTGGGGGTGAGGGCTGGCGCGCTCACCGCGACGCCAGGCAGGTTAATGCCCTTGTGGTTGGAGATCTTCCCGCCAACCACGACCCTCGTCAGCACGCGGGTGCCGTTAGCGCTCACCACCTCGAGCGCGACGTTGCCGTCGTCGATGAGGACCCGGTCGCCCGGGCGGACGTCGCCGGGAAGCCCCTGGTAGGTTGTGGACGCCTCACGCTCCGTACCGGGAACGTCATCCGTGGTAATAGTGAACTGCTCGCCAGGCTTGAGCACGACAGGACCGCCGGGGAACGTGCCCAGCCGGATCTTGGGGCCCTGCAGGTCAGCCAGCACGCCGACGGCACGGCCAGTCTCCGCTGCCCCCGCGCGGACGCGATGGTAGACAGCGAAGTGGTCGTCATGCGTGCCGTGGCTGAGGTTCAGCCTGGCGACATCGAGGCCCGCTCGGATCAGGCCGGTAATCCGCTCCTGGCTCGATGTTGCGGGCCCGAGGGTGCAGACAATCTTCGCACGGCGGCTCATCGGACTATCCCCTTCCAGTGGTCTATACCACCTTAGCCCATGTCTGGGACTCGGTGACCTGCCTCACAGAAGGTTCACATGCCAGTCACGATCTGGTCGCCGGGCAACCATGTTCCCGCTGGTCAACGGTGCGCGTGGTTCCCGCTGGTCAACGGTGCGCGTGCCAGCAACGGGGGCTCCGCGACGCGGAGCGGGGAACGAGCGGAGCTTGGAGCGGGCAGACCGCAACCCGCGCAGGTCAGGGGGGTCTGGGGGATTGGCGTGTATCCCTCAGGGGTTACTAGCCGCGGCAGAGAGTGATGACGGTCCAGGCGCCCACGTTGATCCGGTCGCCCTCCCGCAGCGGGACTTCCTCGTTCTCCTGGATCTCCGTGCCATTGACCTGAGTCCCGTTGGCGGAGCCAGGGTCGAGCACCGCCCAGCCGCCATGCCGTGCGATCAGGACGGCGTGCAGCCGGGAGATGCCGGGGTCAGTGGGCGGGCCGGTAAGGTCGATCTCCGGGTAGATCCCCCGTGACGCGCTCTGCCGCCCGATGCGCATCTCCGTCCCGATGAGCGTGAACTTGCGCTCAGCGACGTAGGAAGGGAACTCGATCCCCTCTGCATCGGGACCGCTCGCCGCGCGGACCCGGTCGTAGTACCCGCGATCGCCGCTGACGATCACCGCCCAGGTGCCGGATCCAGCGGCGGGCCCGGGTCCGTACGGATAGGCGGCACCCGATGTCGCGGCGCCCAAGCCGTCCGGCTGCTGCGGCGCGGAGACCGGGCCGGGCGCGGCGGGTGATGGGGCAGGATACTGCGAAGGCGCCGCTGGTGCGGCGCCGTTACCCGGCGGTGCCCACGAAGGAGCGGGAGCCGGCGGCGACGGTGCCCACGAAGGAGCGGGAGCCGGCGGCGGTGCCGCAGGCGCGGCAGCCGCAGGCTCCGCTGCTGCATACCCCGGCGCCGCGGACCAGGAGGCTGGCGGGGGGGATTGCGGCAGGCGGGCAGTCGGCGGGTACTGGGATCCCGCCAGGGCGCCTCCCTGCCCGGTGGACGGTCCCTGACGGGGGGACGGCGCGGTGCCGTCTGGCAGCAATCCAGTGTCGTAGTTCAGGCCGCAGCCTTCGCAGAACTTCCCGGTCCGGCGAGTACCGCAGTTCGGGCAGGCCGGCCCCTCGCCCGGCACGGCCGTCCCCGCCATCCCTGCCCCGCCGGGAGGAGGCGACGCATCCCCAGCTCCGCCGCCAGGCGCCTTGGACGGCGAGCCCCACGCGTTGGATGTCGGCTGGGCCTGGGACATCGGGCCGATCAGCAGCCCGCAGACCTCACAGAAATCGTCGGCCGACGACGAGTGGCCGGCCGGGCATACCGCCATCGCTATGCATGCTCCTTCCGGACCCGGACAGTCTTCGTCGACCTCGTGTCCAGCTCCATCTCGTCCCCGTCATCCACCTTCTTCTTCAGCCGCACCGTGCCCGTCGCCTCGTCGATGACGTCCACCACCTTGGCGAGCAGCTTGGCGGTATCGCCGTTACCGGACTCCTTGGCGAGGGCGACAGCGCGCCCTAGCCGTGCCGTGGCTGTCTCCTCGTCACCCTGCTTACGGGCCTCCAGGCCCTCCTGGATGGCTTCGGCGAGCTCGGCTTGGCCGGTGTAGTGCGCGACCCTTGAGTTGATCTTGGTCGACAACGCCTCGTCATCGGTCCAGACCGCCCGGACGAGGCCCTGGCCGAGCACCTGGCTTCCCGCTGCCGAGCTGACCACCAGGCTGACCCGCGCGGCCAGCATCTCCTGCCCGACGAAGCCAGGCTGCACCCGGATGCCCACGTGGTAGTCGCGGCTCTCGGCAGGTCCCCACGACCCCGTCGGGTAATCGCCCACCTGGGCACTGACGGTGGCGCGGCGAGCGCTGAGGTCCTCCACCGTCGGCGCGACCTGCTTGACGAACCGGACCTCAGCCTGCTGTGGCGTCCACACCCGCAGTGACACATCGGCCACCTGCTTGCTCATCGCGTTCCGCATCATCGCCTCGAAGTCCGCCGCAAGGCCGGCCGGATCGCGGATGATGTCGACCGAGCCCAGCAGCGTCGAGGAGATGCGCCGCAGCTCGCTGACCTCCCAGTCGGTGCCCACGCCCCGGCAGTCGCAGCTGAAGTAGCCATCACAGGCGCTGATCGCGGTGCTGAGCTCCTCGGGCGTCTCGTGCTGGTTACGGCCATCGGTGAGCAAGATCGCGTGCCGGAGGGTGGCCGGGCTGGTCCCGAAGGTCTGGCGAGCGAGCTGCAGCCACTTGCCGATCGCGGTACCGCCCCCGGCTCGCAGCCCGTTGACCGCCTGCCGTGCCTCCGCCCGGGTCTGCGGGCCGGCCAACGCCATGGTCCCGTTCGGCGGGTACACCGGCTTGGCAAAGCTGGTGCCCGCGATCACGGCGAACCACACGCCGTCCCGGACGACGTCGATCGCCGCCACTGTGGCCGCCCGAGCCTGAGCGATCTTGGAATGCGGCACGTCCATCGACCCTGAGCAGTCAACGATGATGATCTCCGCGCTGCCCCCGCCAGTGGCTGGCTCCACGGCGGTGGGTGCTCCCTCCGACGTCACGGTCGCGATGGCGCTGACGTCCCGGCCGCCATCTGGCAGGAACTGGTTGTGGTCGACATCAACGGTGAACCCAGGCTGGCTCATTGGGGGCGTCTCCTCATAGCTTCATAGCGGCGTCGTAAGTCATGGGGTGCTGGGCCGGTACGGCACCAGGACCGCGGTGATGTTGTCCCGGCCGCCCGCGTCATTGGCGATCTTGACCAGTGCCGTCACGGCGTCCAGCGGCGTGGTGAGGCCGGCGGGCAGCGCGAGCGTGGCGAGCTCGGCTGGGTCTGGCCGGTAGTTCCACAGCCCGTCAGTGCAGACCAAGATGGCACCCGGACCGGGTGGCTGGAACTTGGCGACATGCGGGCGAGGCTCGGGGAAGTCCGCGCCGAGCCACTGCGTGATCACGTGGGCCTGCGGCGACTCCATCGCTTCCTCCTCCGACATCAAGCCGGTGTCCACGAGCTCAGCGGCAAGCGAGTCATCCCTGGTCAGGCAGCGGGAAACCGGCCACGCGGGGGACCCGGTCACGGGCCGGGTGGTGTCAGTGGAGTCCACGGGCGGCTCGCTGGCGTCAGGCGCGGCGGCCAGCCAGTACACCCGGCTATCGCCGAGCCAGCACACGGTGACGCAGTCGGGGCCGACGACGGCGGACGCGTAAGTGCACGCCGGCGCGCCGTCCGGCCCCGCGACGCCCTCGAGCGTCGCGAAGGCCGCCCGCACGGCGTCCAGCGAGGTGTCTTCTGGCTCGTCGCCAATGCGGGCGCCGGTCAGCAGCACCCGGACGGCGGCCCGGGCAGCGGCCAGCGACGCCTCATCCGGGCGCGGCGAGGTCGACACCCCGTCGCAGACGACGGCCAGCGCCAGCGGCCTCCCCTCCGGGGACCGGGAGGTGGCCAGCGCCATGGCGTCCTCGTTGCGGCTATGCCGCTGGCCGCGGTCGGATACCCCGGCGAGCAGTCCCAGGTCAACCTCGACGTGATCTCGGTCGGACGGCACCTTGTGACCGCACACCTCGCAGTACCCGTCGGCGGTGATCCCCCCCTGCGGGGCGTCCGGGTCCGCCGTGCACACCGGGCACTCCGTCACCGCTCCCGGTGTCCCTGCACTGACCACAGGCGGCGTGAGCTCATGCCCGCATGCCTCGCAGAACTGGTCCCAGACGCCGACGGGACTACGGCAAGCCGGGCATTCAACGTCCTCGGTCGAGCGTCCGTCCACCTGGCCCCCTGGGTCACGCGGGACACGGTCGGCGCTGTCTCGCGCGAGCAGGTGGTCGTCGCGCGTAACGGCGTCATCCAGTGACACGGCATCACCCATCGGGACAGCACTGCCTACCGGGACGGCATCCCCCATCGGGGGGGCATCGCCCATCGGCAGTGCATTCCCGGCGGGAGCGACCTCCCCGGCGTGGCGGACGTCCTCGCCGCCGGCCGCGTCCCCCTCGGAGTAGGCGGCGCTCACGTCCAGGTCCTCGGCCGGACGGAGTTGGCCATGTCGACCAACTGGATCCGGCGGGTCTCCTCGGACGTGAGCCTGGCCAGCGCCCGGTAGTTGCTCTCCAGGCCGAACCGGAGGGACCGCTCGGTCAGGTCGCAGCCAAGGAGGGGCACTCCTGCCTGCCGGGGGACCGGTGCTCGTCCTCCTGCGGCGCCGTTGCGCCCTCCAGTGGTGCCTGAAGTCCAGTCGAGTGCCGCCCGCAGCACCACGACCATCAGCTCATGGCGGGCCGTGGCGTCGAGCGGGAGCCGGGCAAGCAGGTCCGCGGCCTGCCGCAGGTCGTCCTCGGGTGCCCGGCCGCCACCAGGCGCCCCGGAGACGAGCATCCGGACCGCCGCCGTCTGGGCCGCCACGTGGTAGCTGGAGGTGGTGGGAACCCTCGCTAGTGCGGCGATGGCCCCGCGCCGGTCGCCACTAGCCAGCCGCGTGCGGGCCAGCCCGAATGCGGCGCTGACGTAGGACAGGTCCGTCGTCCATACCAGGCTGTAGTAGCGATCCGCCCGCGCGATGTCCCCCGCTGCCTCGGCCGCGATCGCCAGCGCGAGCTTGGGCGCGATCTCGCCGGGAAGCTCGTCGTAAACGGCGTTGAACGCGGCGGTCGCGCCGGGCGCCGCGCCGGCCGCGAGTTGCCGGAGCCCGTCCAGCCAGGCGATCCGCCAGTCCCCTGGGTCCCTGGCCGCCTGCTCTCGGAGGGCATCGGCCGCGCCGGCGAGGTCACCGGTGTCGATCCGGGCGCGCACGAGCGCCAGCCAGGTCTCCGGCGACTCGGCGACGGCGGGCGGCACGCCAGCGTCGCCGGCGACCGCCGACAACAGCGCCGCCGCGCGCTGCTCGGGGTCCAGCGCGGCAAGGGTGGCCAGGTACCCGGCGGCTGGATCGGTCCCGTCCACCTGCGGAACAGGCAGCGACGTCACCACGTCCACTGGCGCGGGGATGCTTGCCGCCCCATCCGTCCCGACGGCCCGCAGTTCGGGGCTGAACACCCGCGAATATGCGGGCTTCGGCTCACCCGTTTCCAGCGCCACCACCTCGCGCAGCACGCCGGTGAGCTGGTCGACCATCTCCCCTGCCGAGCTGAACCGGCGCGCCGGATCGGTGTGCGTCGCGCGCAGCAGGAGCCGCCGGAATGACTCGTACTGCTGGAGCAGCGGCACCCCGTCAGGCAGGGTGTACTTGAACTCTCGCTGGTAGCCGCGGAACTCGAAGGTGAGCACCGCGAGCGCCCGGCCCACCGTGTACAGGTCGGACTCCACGGACGGCCCGGCGTCGGCGATCTCGGGCGCCTGATAGCCGACCGTCCCGTAGATGGGCTCATCGCTGTCGATCCGGCGGACGCCGCCCATGTCGATGAGCTTGAGCTGCTCCTCGGTCTGGATGACGTTATCGGGCTTGAAGTCGCAGTACACCATGCCCCGGTCGTGCAGGTAGCCCAGCGCGGGCAGCACCTCGATGGCGTACGCGAGCGCGTGCTTCAGCTCAACCGACCGGCCGCCTGCCCGGGCGTCCTCCAGGATCTGCTTCAGCGACTTGCCACCGACGTACTCCATGACGATGTAGCCGCTGGCCTCGCCGGTGGCCCGGTCGGGGTGCGTGACGAAGTTGTAGATCCGGACGATGTTGGGGTGCTCGACCTCGGCCAGGAACTGCCGCTCGGCGAGCGCGGCGGCCATCGCGTCGGCGTCCCCGGTGTTCAGCAGTCCCTTGAGCACCACCCACCGGTCACTGACGTTGCGGTCCTGCGCGAGGTAGATCCACCCGAGGCCACCGTGGGCGAGGCACCCGAGCACCTTGTACTGGCCAGCCACCACCTCGCCGGGCTCCAGCTTCGGGCGGAACGAGAACCTGGTCCCGCAGTTGCGGCAGAACCCCTCGGCCAGCCCGGGCCGCCCGTCCCTGCTCCGCCCGACGGGCTGGTCACACTTGCCGCAGTATCGCCGTTGCTCCGGGACCTGCGGGTTGGCGAGCACTGCCGTCGCCGGGTCTCGGTAGGGGACCGGCGGGACCTCCACCAGCCCGGCGCCGAGGCGGCCTCGAGAGGCCCGGCTTCGCCCGCCGGATCCTCGGCTCCCCCGCCTGCTGCCTGAGCGACCCGATCCTGAGGAACCCGACCCGGAGGCCGTCCCCGCCGCGCTGTACCCCGATACCGGGCCCGAGCTGTACGACATCGGCTGCCCGGCAGTCGCCGCCGCGCTGCGCGGCGGGACTGTTGCGCCGCCCAGCCCGCCAGTCGCGGCACCAGAAGGGCCGCCACCTCCCGGGACGCTGCCAGCCAGCACAGGACCCGCCGGGACGACACTAGCCTGCGCTATCCCGCAACTGGTGCAGTAGCCGTCCTCGAACGCAGGATGTGTGCACGCCGCCATTCTTACCCTCTCCCTATCGCGAGGATGGCCTGCTGGTAAGCGGCCACCGCCGTGGCGGCGGCCGTAAGGTCGCACGGGGCGGTCCACAGCAGGTCCCGTGCGGCCTCGTATCGCTCGGTCAGGCCGAGGTCCTCGGCAGCGCCGAGCCGTGCCGCCTTTGCCTTATACGCTTGGAGCATGCCTCGCAGTTCCTCCCGCTGGGACAGCGTTGCCCCGGCCGCGTCCGCCGCGGCCTGCCAGCTGGCGATCTCGGCCGCGAGGTTCCGTTCGGCCCGGTCGATCTCGGCCGACAGCCGCTGCCACTGGCCGCCGGACGCGAGCGCGTCAAGAGCCTCTCGCTGGAAGCCGGCAGCCGGGTAGGACACCGGGATCACCGGAAGGAGCTCGCCCGCTATCTTGACGGCCGCGCGCTGCCTGGCCTCCAGCGCGTCCTTCCATGCCGCCACCGCGCTGGCGGCGGTGGCGGACACCGCGTCGATGCGCTGCCGGGCGCTGTCTCGGACCGCCGCGACGGCGGCTACCTCCCTGGCGACGGCCGCGGCCCGGTCCCGGACCTGGCTCGCGCCACTGGTGTCGGCGTGCCCGCTGATTGTCCCCGCCCCGCCCGCCCCCG
>Ga0210389_10003925_pt1 | contig 11592 bp, 8 predicted proteins | sample IncBWH28OmetaG_FD_160127 | JGI IMG/M metagenome (GOLD analysis project Ga0210389, IMG submission 160127) | Forest soil microbial communities from Barre Woods Harvard Forest LTER site, Petersham, Massachusetts, United States - Inc-BW-H-28-O ... | reverse complement strand
TTGGTGCGCTCGACATCGGCCGACAGGGTGAAGCTGTCGTTGAGCTTCTGCGAGATACTGAGCGTGAATACGCTCGGCGTGCTGATGTCCGCATCCGCTGCGCTATCGGTGAAGGCGCTGCTTCCGACCGACCCGAAGACCGCCTGGACGGCCGAGGGCACGCTGAAATAGGCGTGGCCGTCGATGGTGTGGTCGATCTTCGAACGGTAGTTCACGCCGATGTTGGTGTCCTGGGTCGGGCGGAACAGCAGGCCGACATCCCAGCCGAAGCTGCTGTCATGGCCCTTGATATCGGCGTTGCCGTCTTCCGACTGCGGCGCGAAGAGCGGCGGAGCACCCACAGGTTCTTGCGAGTCGACGACCGTGGCGAAGTCCACCGCATTGCTCAGCTCGGCATTGGCTCGCTGGTAGATAACGCTGGCGCCGAGCGAGAACATGTCGTCGAACTTGTAGGAGCCGGCGAGGGTGACATCGAACGTTTCCAGTTCGGACTTCAGGGCTTCGTAGCGGCCCACCCAACCCGGGTCGTACTGGGTCTTCAGGCCGAACGGCGAGGTGAACCCGGCGCCGAAGGTGAAGCCGTTGCCCATCGGGAAGATGGCATAGAACGCCGGCACCGGAGCGGTGTCGCCGGCATCGCCGCCGTTGCCGCCGGTCAGCGGCTGGCCCGCCACGTCCGTGCCGCCACCGCTGAACGTGCCGTGCAGGTCGATCGCGGTCAGGTCGGTCTGCATCGTCGCCTTGTCGAACAGCGACATCGCGGCCGGGTTGTTGGCGACCACCGCTGCATCGCCCCAGTCCGAAGCCGAACCCGCATGCGAGCGGGACATCGCCTGGATGCTGTCCTCGCGGATCTGGAAGCCGCTGGCCATCGCCTGGCCGCAGGCCAGCGCGGCTACGATGGCGCAGGTCAGCGAGGAAATCGTCACGGAATTGGATTTGCGCATGTCTGTCTCTCTATGGAGTTGTCGAATCCGGAAGGGTCGAACCCTCTTCGCGGGGTCCAGGTTCGGAAAGCCCTGCGGTCGGGATTCGCGACCGCGCAACATACCGCGCCGTACACCACGTGCGCCGCATTATGCCTTAACCAATATCTAACATGGAAGGGGCGGTCCGCAAGCTACAGTTCCCGCCCGTCTGCGCGCTCCGGCCGATACCGGCAACCATGTATCTGGATCACTACGGCCTGCGGGAGCCGCCGTTCTCGATCACTCCCGATCCGCGTTTCGTCTTCCTGTCCGAACGCCACCGCGATGCCTTGGCGCACCTGCTGTACGGCATCGGCCAGGGCGGCGGCAGCGGCTTCGTGCAGCTGACCGGCGAAGTCGGCACCGGCAAGACCACGCTCAGCCGCCTGCTGCTCGAACAACTGCCAGCGAACGCGCGCGTCGCGCTGATCCTCAACCCGCTGCTGTCGCCGGTGGAACTGCTGGAGGCGGTCTGCGAAGAACTGCACATCGCCATCGACGGCAGGCGCGGCAACCTCAAGGCGCTCGTGGATGCGCTCAACGCCCACCTGCTCGAAGCGCACGCGACCGGCTTGCGTGTGGTGCTGATCGTCGACGAAGCGCAGAACCTGTCGCCAGCCGCACTGGAACAGATACGCCTGCTGACCAACCTGGAAACCGCGACGCAAAAGCTCCTGCAGATCATCCTGCTCGGCCAGCCGGAGCTGCGCGAGCAGCTCGCGCGCCCGGAACTGCGCCAGCTGGCGCAACGCATCACCGCCCGCTATCACCTCGACCCGTTGGATTCCGCCGAGAGCGAGGCCTATCTGCGGCACCGCTGGGCAGTGGCCGGCGGCGGCGCGTTCCCGTTCGCGCACGCGGCCGTGCGACGCTTGCACCGCCGCGCCAGCGGAATTCCGCGACTGCTCAATGTGATCGCCGAACGTGCATTGCTGGCTGGTTATGCACGCGGCGAGCGCGTGGTCGGCGAACGCCTGCTCGACGAAGCCGCTAACGAGGTGCTGGCGCCACGTACACGTTCGCGGCGATGGATCCTGCCGGTGTTCGTCGTTGCGACGGCACTGGCGGCCTGGGTCACGGTGGACAGGTTCGAATCCCATCGCTGGCCGTCGAAAGACGTCGCGCCAACGCACGCGCATGGAGCTGCCACTGCAGCCCGGCCAGCCGTCGCCCCTGCCAAGGTGCAGCCTGCGCGTCACTCGCCTACTGCTATCACAGTGCCGCCCGCGGTGACCGCTTCGCCGCCGCCACCGATCGACGACGGCCAGTTCGCGACATGGCTGAACACCACCCATGTCGATACAGGCCTCGCATGGGCAAGACTGATCGCGCTGTGGTCGATCCGCCCGGACGACATCGACAGTGCGAGCCCGTCGCCTTGCCCGGCCTTCAAGGCGCCGGGCCTGTTCTGCACGAACGGCAGGCAGCGCCTGAGCCTGCTTGCGCAATTCGACCGCCCTGTGTTGTTGAAGCTGCGGGCGGGCGGACATCCGGCCTGGGCCGTGCTGCTGGGGTTGGGCACGACACAAGGCCTCGTGCAGGTCGACGGCGGCACGCTCACCGTGCATCGCAGTGCGCTGGAGGATGTGCTGGAGGGTTACACGATGATCGGACGCGGCCCGCGCGAACTCGTTCTTCCGATCAGGCACGGCGACACCGGGCCCGGTGTCGACTGGCTGCGCCATCGCCTGCTGCCGACGTCCGCGTCATCGCCCGAACCGACCGCACGCGGGAGTTTCGACGATGCGTTGGTCGCCGCCGTGCGATTGGCGCAACGCGATTTCGGTCTGCGCCCCGATGGCGTGGTCGGTCCAGAAACGCTGCTCGCGCTGATGGCCTCCGATCCCGACGGCCCGCATCTGCGGAAATTGCAGGAGTAAGGTGCGGCCATGTCGCTGATCCTCGAAGCGCTGCGCAAGTCCGAAGCCGAACGTCGGCTCGGCAGTGCGCCGGACGTGCTGACTCCGATGCCGGTGCTGCATGCTCCCCCGCTACGGCGACACCGCTCTGGTGCGATCGCAGGCGTCGCGTTGTCGATCCTGGCGCTGGCCTTCGCCGGATGGTGGATGTCGGGGCACTCGGGCTCACCCCCACACGCCATGACGCAAGCCGTGCCAGCGGCATCGCAACTGGTGACCGCGATTCCTGCAAGCAGTACCTCTTCCCCTACGCCTGTCGTCCCTGCCACCTCATCGCCAGCCATCGCAGCAGCACCTGCCGCACGTGCTTCAGCCGCCATCGCCGCAGCGACGACGCCCAGCGGTGTCGCGACTTCGCCTGCGCCGCGCGCGCCCGTCGTGCCGCGTCCCAAGGCGCGTGATGCGTCGGCAGCCGTCCTGGCATCCGCTGCCAGAGATGTCGCCTCGCGACCGACGTTCGCTGCTTTGCCTCCGGCACCTGGCGTCGCCCCTGTCGCCGCGCCGCCGACGCCTCCGGTCGACGAACCCGCGCTGTTGCCGGTGCCCGACCTGCCTGCCTCGGAACGCAGCGCCCTGCCCGCACTGAAGGTCACGATGCATGTCTATGCCGACGATCCCGCGCAACGCTTCATGATCATTGACGGACAACGCGTAAGCGAAGGCGGACGGCTCGGCGAAGGCGTCGTCCTCGTGCGCATCCGCCGCGACGGCGCCGAGATTGATGCGAACGGGCGTCGCCTGCTGCTGCCTAACCCGTGAGCGGACGCCCCCACCGCCAGCTGCCTGGTTGCGTACACTGCGCCCATGCCCAACCGCAAACTCTACAAGGTGACCTTCCACAGCGCGGGCCGCATCTACGAGCTGTACGCACGGCGCGTGGCGAGCGGCGAGCTGTGGGGATTCACCGAGATCTCTGAACTCGTGTTCGACGTGGGCGAGGGAGTGGTCGTCGATCCGACCGAGGAGCGCCTGCGCGACGAGTTCGGCGCGACGAAGAAGCTGCACCTGCCGATACAGAGCATCCTGCGCATCGAGGAAGTCGAGCATCGCGGCACGGCGCGCATCCGCGATGCGGCCAGCGGCGAGACCGTGATCACGCAGTTCCCGCTGTCGGCCAAACCGCGCTGATATCCAGCAGGTTGTTTTGACCAACCGTTCAGCTGTTGAAAGCCAAAAACCTGCTAGTGCTTGGTGGTCGGGCTTGCGGCCGCAGCCTGTACCGACGCCGGACCGGACGCGATCCTGGCCGGCATGCGCTTGAGCGCCTTCAGTCCTTCGGCGATCGCGTAGTTGTCGGTGAACACGACCGCGTCACCGCCTTCGTCGTCGTCGCCGGCATCGCTGCTGCTGGCGAGGTGGCCGGGCAGGTCGCGCTCGCGCGTGGTGTCGGGGTCCGTCGTGTCGACTTCGCTCTTCGTCGTCGGCTTGAGCACGATGTCCGGGCGGATGCCGCGCGCCTGGATCGACTTGCCGCTGGGTGTGTAGTAGCGCGCGGTGGTGAGCTTGATCGAATCGCCGTTGTCCAGCGGCAGCACGGTCTGCACCGAGCCCTTGCCGAAGGTGCGGCTGCCGACCACCTCTGCGCGATGGTTGTCCTGCAAGGCGCCGGTCAGGACTTCCGAAGCGCTGGCGGTGCCGCCATCGACGAGCACGACGATCGGCGCGCCGTTGAGGACATCGCCCGGGCTGGCGGTGAAGGTCGCGTTGGAATAGCTCAACCGACCCTTGGTGGAGACGATGGTGCCGCTGTCGAGGAAGGCGTCGGCCGCTTCGACAGCCGCGTTGAGCAGGCCGCCGGGATTGCTGCGCAGGTCGAGCACGATGCCGTGCAGCGGCCCGTGGTTGGCCTTGGTCAGGTCGGCGATCTGCGCGGTCATGGCCGTCGCCGTGTCGTTCTGGAAATCGCTGAGCCGCACGTAGCCGTAGCCGGGTTCGAGCAGGCGCGAAGTCACGCTCTGGACCTTGATGACGTCGCGCTTGACGAAGATCGTCATCGTCCCGTCGATGCCGTCGCGCGCCACGCCAAGCTTGACCGTACTGCCCGGCGGCCCGCGCAGGCCGAGGGTAGCACCGTCGGCATTGTCAGCGTCGATGGGCTTGTCGTCGATCGTCGTGATGATGTCGCCGGCTTTCAACCCCGCGCGTGCGGCGGGCGAGCCGTCGATCGGCGCGATCACGCGCAGGCTGCGGTCGGGCAACTGCATCACCTCGATGCCGATACCCTGGTAGGCGCCGTTGGAATCCTCGTCGAGTTGCTGGGACTCCTCCTTGTCGAGATAAGCGCTGTGCGGGTCGAGGTTGGTGAGCAGACCGCGCACCGATGCCTGCATCAGGCGACGGTCGCTGATCGGGTCGACGTAGGCTTCCTTCACTGCCCGATACACCGCGACGTAACGCTGGATCTCGTCCAGCGGCACGTTGCCGTCGCGGTCGGCCAGACCGGCCTTGGTCGCCAAAGCCCTGGCTTGCTGGACCTCCTCGGGTGTGGGCGCGGCTCCAGCGGGTTGCGCGGGCGTCGCGTCCTGCGCCAGCGCGAACGGGGCCGCCAGCAGGCAGGCCAGCAGGGATGCACGAAGGATCGTCAGGATCGTGGAGTTCATGGCTCCATCATCGCATTGCCTGAAGGGAAATCCATTGTAGGTTCGACCCAGTAAAGGGAACCTTGGTTCAGTTTTTGCCAGCAGGTTCAACGCGAACGCAGCCAGGCGCGCGGATCGACCGCCTTCCCGTTCTGGCGGATCTCGAAATACAGCGCATTGCGGCCCTGGCCGCCGGAGCTGCCGACGGTGGCGAGCGCCTCGCCCGCGTGGACGCTGTCCCCGGCGTTCTTCAGCAGCGCGTCGTTGTTCGCATACAGGCTCATGACGCCGTTGCCGTGGTCGACGATCACCAGCAAGCCGTAGCCCTTGAGCCAGTTCGCAAAGGCGACGCGGCCGTCGGCGACGGCATGGACCTCCTCGTCCGCCGTTCCCGCGATCAACAGGCCGCTGCTGCCGTCGCCGAAAGCGGCGAGGACACGGCCTTCGATGGGCCAGGGGAAACGGCCTCCGGTTCCCGCGAACGGGGCGACGACCGGCGACACGGCCTGCCCCGGGTTCGGTGCAATGACATGGTGCGGCGTCACCGTGGCGACATGCGCCGGGGGTGGTGTACGCGCCATCACGACGGAGAGCTTCCTGACGAGTTCCGCGAGTCCATCGGCGTCACGGCCCATCGCCGCGATGCGGGCCGCGCGGTCGTGGTAGCCGGCGTCGATCGACGCGATTAGCTGGCTGCGTTGCTGCCGCTGCGACTGCACGGTCGCCAAGCGGGCCACCTGCTCCTGGTGCGAGGCCGCCAGCGCGGTGCGTTGCGCATCGACCTGCTTCGACAGATCCGCGAGCGAACGCAGCTGGTCGGTCAGGGTATGGATGCGATGCAGGCGATCCTGTTCGAGGTAACGGTGGTATTGCATCGCCCGGGCCAGGTCGACCACACGATCCTGCGCAAGCAGCAGCTTGAGCTGTTCGTCGCCACCGAGCGCATAGGCCGAGCGCACCAGAGCGGCAAGCTCGGCGCGCTGCCCGGACAATTTCCTCTTCAATGCGTCCTGCTGCGCTTCGAGATCGGCGAGCCTGGCCTGCTGCGCGATGATCGCGGCTTCCGTATCGTGCAGCGCGCGCGTCGCCTGGCCGACGCTGTTGTCGGCGGCGCGCAGCGCCTTGCTCGCATCGCTGCGTTCGCCCTCGGCTTCGTGTTGCTGCTCGGCCAGTGCGTCGAGTTGCGCGCGCAGATCGTGCAACTGGTTTTCGGCGGCGGTCTTGTCGGCGGAGGCTTCTGTCCTGGCCTGAGCCGAGGCATTCCTGATCGATGCCGCATCGGGCCTGTTGCCCGACGGTGCGGCGGATGCGATGCCGATCGCGCACGGCAAGACCAGCAACACCGCTGCGATGGCCCGCTTCACCCGAAGCGCACCAGCGACCGCCCGGTCATCGCGGCTGGCTGCGGCAGGCCGAGCAATTGCAGCAGGGTCGGGGCGAGGTCGCGCAGCGATCCGCCCTCGCGCAGAGTCGCCGGGCGTCCGAGGTACACGCAGGGCACCGGCCCGACGGTGTGCGCGGTATGCGGCTCGCCGGTGACCGGATCGCGCATCATCTCGAGGTTGCCGTGGTCGGCGGTCACGATCATCTCGCCTCCGACGTCGTCGAGCGCGGCGCGGATCGCACCCAGTGCGACATCCACCGCTTCGGCCGCCTTGATCGCGGCGGCGAGAATGCCGGTGTGGCCGACCATGTCGGGATTGGCGATGTTGCAGACGATCGCGTCGAAGCGCTGCAAGCGGATCGCATCGCACAGCTTCGCGGTGAGTTCGGGCAGGCTCATCTGCGGCTGCAGGTCGTAGGTCGCGACTCTCGGCGATGGAACCAGGATGCGTTCCTCGCCAGCGACCGGCGCCTCGACGCCGCCGTTGAAGAAGAAGGTCACGTGCGCGTACTTCTCGGTCTCGGCTATGCGCAATTGGGTCATGCCGTGGGCGGCGAGCACTTCACCGAAGGTATCGCGGAGATCCTCGGGTAGATAGGCGACCGGCGCGGGCAGGCTGGCGTCGTATTCGGCCAGGCAGACGAAGCGTGCGAGCCGGATCCAGCGTGGACGCGGGAAGCCTTCGAACTGTTCGCGCACGAAGCACGCGGAAATCTCGCGCGCACGATCGGCGCGGAAGTTCATGAACACGACCGCATCGCCGTCGCGCATTGGCGCACTGCCCACGACCACGGTGGGCCTGACGAATTCGTCGTTCTCGCCGCGCGCATAGGCGGAAGCGAGCGCGGCCGATGCATCATTCGCGGTGAATTCGGCGCAGGCTTCGGCGATCGCGTCGTAAGCCTTGCTCACGCGATCCCAGCGCTGGTCGCGATCCATTGCGTAGTAGCGGCCGCTGACGGTCGCAATGCGCGCATTGCCGACGCGTGCGCAGGCCGCCTCGAGCAGGTGTAGGCTTGCCGCCGCCGATCGCGGCGGCGTATCGCGGCCGTCGAGAAAGACATGCACCGCGACGCGATCGACGCCGCGTCGCCTGGCGAGATCGAGCATCGCGAAGATGTGCCGCTCGTGGCTGTGCACGCCACCGGGCGAAAGCAGCCCGAACACGTGCAGCGTGCCCTCGTGCGCTTTCGCGGCATCGCAGGCAGTGCACAGTTCGGCATTGCCGAAGAACGATCCCTCCTCGATCGCCGCATCGATGCGGGTGAGGTCCTGGTAAACGATGCGGCCCGCGCCGATGTTCATGTGGCCGACTTCGGAATTGCCCATCTGCCCGTCCGGCAGGCCGACGAATTTTCCCTCGGTATGCACCAGCGTATGCGGGCAATCGGCGAGCAGGCGCCGCCAGTTCGGCGCGTTCGCCTGCGCAATCGCGTTGTCGGACTGATCGCTGCCCTCGCGATGGCCCCAGCCGTCGAGGATCAGCAGCAGGACTGGTTTGGGTCGGTGACTTTCGGCACTCACGGCAGGGCTCGCTGGTGGCGCAAGGTAATCGCAAGGCTATTGTAACGGAGCGTCGCTAAACCCTTCGCTGCGCCCCGACATCGAAGTCTGGAAAGCCGCCCATCGCGGATTGCATCTGGTCCGCCACCGAACCGAGGAACCGCCATGCGTATCGTCCTGCCACTGACCGCCATCGCCATGAGTCTGATCTTCGTCGCCGGCTGCGACGCCGGCAACGGCCTCGACAAGGTCAATGGCAGCGTCGATGTCCAGGCCGGTGCGCACGTCGGTAACGCGAGCACGGTCAACGGCAGCATCGACATCGGCCATGACGCGACCGTCGCAAGCGCGGAGACGGTCAACGGCGAGATCGACCTCGGACCGCATGCGCATGCGAATTCGCTGGAGACGGTCAACGGCGGCATCCAGATCGAGTCCACGGCGGAGGTCGCGCATGCGGCGACCACGGTCAATGGCAGCATGGATCTCTCCTCCGGCAGCCATGTCGGCGGCAGGCTCGAGAACGTCAATGGCGCGATCACACTCGATCACGCCAACGTCGATGGCGGCATCGACACCACCAATGGCGATGTGACCATCGGCAGCGGCTCGATCGTTCACGCCGGCGTGCACGTCGAGAAACCGCACGGCCTGTTCGTCCACGTCACGCGCAAGCCGCGCATCGTGATCGCTTCCGGGGCGGTGGTGGACGGCACGCTGCAATTCGACCGCGACGTGGACCTGCTGGTCGCGTCCGATGCGAAGATCGGCAACGTCGTCGGCGCGACCCCGCAGCCTTACAGCGGAAAGTAAGCGGGTTGCCCGCGCTGCCGCGGTAGCGGCGATTCTCAGCTGCTGAGATCGGCCTGGGGCAGGCTGCATGCGTGCGTCCTCGTGTGGCGCTATCCTGTCCTCCCGATGGTGCCGTGTCGTGACCCTGCGCTGCCTGTTCGTAGATTTCGATTCCTACTTCGCCTCGGTCGAGCAGTACGACGACCCGGGCTTGCGCGGGCAGCCGGTCGGCGTGGTGCCGGTGATGGCCGACAGCACGTGCTGTCTGGCCGCGAGCTACGAGGCCAAGGCCGTCGGCGTGAAGACCGGCACCGGCGTGCGCGAGGCGCGCGCGAAATGCCCCGGGATCCGGCTGGTGCTCGCGCGCCCCGCGCGCTACATCGAACTCCACCACCAGTTGATGCGCGCCATCGAGGATTGCATCCCGCATGCGAAGCCGCTGTCCGTCGACGAGGTGCCGTGTTACCTGATCGGTCGCGAACGCCAGCGCAAAAACGCCGAAGCGATCGCGTGCAGCATCAAGCAGCGATTGATCGATCTCGGATTCAGTCCGGCGATCCACTGTTCGATCGGCATCGCGCCGAACCGATTCCTGGCCAAGACCGCATCGGACATGGACAAACCGAACGGATTGACGGTGATCGAATCGGGCGACCTGCCGCACAAATTGCACCTCCTGGAGTTGCGCGATTTCTGCGGGATCGGACCGTCGATGGAGGCACGACTGCGCGTCGCAGGCATTCGCACTGCCGAACAGCTATGTGCAGCGACGCGCGAACATCTGCGTGCGGCCTGGGGCAGCATCGAGGGCGAACGCTACTGGCTGCAATTGCGCGGCTTCGACGTACCGGATCGCAAGACCGCACGCGGCTCGGTCGGTCATTCGCATGTGCTGGGGCCGGAGCTGCGCAACTTCGACGGCATGCGCGCCGTGATGTTCAAACTGCTGGCCAAAGCGGCGATGCGCCTGCGGCACGAGGAATACGTCGCTGGCGGCCTGACGATCCGCATCCGTTTCGTCGGCACCGAACGGCGCTTCGAACGCGACCTGCATTTCGCGCCGATCGACGACACGCCGACTTTGCTGCACCTGCTCGCTGGCGAACTGCAGGTGCTCCAGGGGATCGCGCGTAGCGGTCGCTGGAACCCGAAGCGTCATCCACCGCTATCGGTGGCGGTCACCCTGGTCGGACTGGAGCCGGGCGGTTGCATGACCGCCGAACTGATGCCCGAGCGCGAACGTGCAAAGACGGTGAGCGGCGTGCTGGATCGCATCAACCAGCGTTACGGCAACAACGCCCTGTATTTCGGTGCGATGCAGGATGCCATCAGCCAGAATGCGGCGCCGATGCGGATTCCGTTCTCGACGATTCCGGATACGGTCCTGGAAGAGGATGCCGGGACGAAGCGTCCGGCGTGGAAACGTGGCGCTCACGACAGCGACCACGAGCTTTGGCTGCAACGCGAACGCCAGTTCAAGGTGCTGGCAGAGCAGACGCATCGGGAGGCGCAACAGAAGCGCAAGCCGCACAAACCATCGGGCGCGGGCGGCTGGGCGCCACGGCAGGATGCTTCCAAGGCAGTCGAAAGCACTTCGAGCAGTTTGTTCTGAAAAAGACCCAGTCGATGATTTGTTGCAGCCCGTTGCGCGGGCTACAAGGATTGCATGGCCAAGCGCTGCAAATGCAAACGCCCTCCCCGGCTGGGGAGGGCGTTGCATTTATAAAGACCCTGGCGATGACCTACTCTTGCATGGCTTGAGCCACACTACCATTGGCGCGCCTGCGTTTCACTGCCGAGTTCGGGATGGGATCGGGTGGTGCCACAGGGCTATGGTCGCCAGGGAGAGGGTGGAGGGTCGCAGCCATAACAAATACATAGGCGCGCTCACGCTCTCATGGGGATCGGGACGTAATGAGTTTTTGGAGTCTGTCTACACGTATGTAGAGACTGTGCTCCTTTTTGACAGTCCGCACATGGATGTGCGGGCTCTCGTGCAGGATGCACATCAAGCTTGAAGCAACTTGAGGTTATATGATCAAGCCGCACGGATCATTAGTACTGGTTAGCTCAACGCATTGCTGCGCTTACACACCCAGCCTATCCACGACGTAGTCTTCATCGTTCCTTTAGGGGGCTTGTGCCCCGGGAGGTCTCATCTTGAGGCGCGCTTCCCGCTTAGATGCTTTCAGCGGTTATCGCTTCCGAACGTAGCTACCCGGCAATGCCACTGGCGTGACAACCGGAACACCAGGGGTTCGTCCACTCCGGTCCTCTCGTACTAGGAGCAGCCCCTCTCAAACCTCCAACGCCCACGACAGATAGGGACCGAACTGTCTCACGACGTTCTGAACCCAGCTCGCGTACCACTTTAAATGGCGAACAGCCATACCCTTGGGACCGACTACAGCCCCAGGATGTGATGAGCCGACATCGAGTTGCCAAAC
>Ga0210389_10003924_pt1 | contig 11592 bp, 8 predicted proteins | sample IncBWH28OmetaG_FD_160127 | JGI IMG/M metagenome (GOLD analysis project Ga0210389, IMG submission 160127) | Forest soil microbial communities from Barre Woods Harvard Forest LTER site, Petersham, Massachusetts, United States - Inc-BW-H-28-O ... | reverse complement strand
ACCCGGGCATCAGTAGTACGTGCCTGGAGATGTTGCGGTTCTGGCCATGGCCGCTCGAGGAGCTCACGCGACGAGTCGTGGGGATGAACGGGAAGGAGCTGGGATCCAGGAGCTAGGAGCTAGGAGCTAGGAGAGGTCAGGGGTAAGGCATGCCGGTAACGAACTGTGCGCCAGTGGACGTAGTGGACTGAGTAGACGGAGTGGAGATCGTGGACAGATTCCGGCATCCACTCGGTCCGCTCCGTCTACTATTCCCAATACAAAAGCCCTCTAGACAGCCGCGAGACCCTTCCCTCCTAGCTCCTAGATTCTAGCTCCTAGCTCCTTAGAGATGAGCAGGCGCTCATCCCTATCGCCTCCGGTCTCCGAAGATGGCCGTACCTACGCGAACCATCGTGGCTCCCTCTTCGATGGCGACTCGGAAGTCATTGCTCATGCCCATCGAAAGTTGCGGCAACGGGAAACGGCATTCTGTTGCCAGTTTGTCGCGCAATTCGCGAAGGGCGGCAAAATAACGACGGGAATGCTCAGGGGCGGGCGCCAATGGCGGGATCGTCATCAGACCCTCAATCTGGACTCGGTCAAACTTCACAATCTCTTCAACAAGCCCCAATAGCTTGCCTGGCGTGAAACCGAATTTCGACGCTTCTCCGGCAACATTCACCTGTAACAGTACCTGGGGAAACAACCCGAGATCGCCCGCGACGCGATCGATATGAGCCAAGAGCTCGAGCGAATCTACACCGTGGATCAGCTCAAATAATGGAAGGGCCAAGCGAACTTTATTGCTCTGGAGATGGCCAATCAGATGCCAGTGCAGCTTCGCCGGCAGAGCCGTTATTTTTGGTTGAGCCTCTTGGACACGGTTCTCACCAAAGATCAATTGCCCGGCATCCACGGCTTCCTGGATTACTTCAACTGGATGCGTCTTGCTCACGGCAATCAGGGACACTGAGTCGGCTGAACGACCGGCTTGGCGAGCGGATTCACTAGTTGCCGAAAGGACCTTAGAAAGATTTTCGCTGATAGCAGCCTGCATGGCTTTCTTTCAGAAAGCGTACATCAGGTCGCCGCAGAATTCTTCAGGCTTAAGCGCAAAATTCTGCCACCACGAGGCCAGCGATCCGGACTGGACTCAACTATTAGCAAAACTTATTCTGATCAAATTGCCGGGCGGCCGGGATGCAGATCGAAACTTTTAAAATTTTCCGCGACTTGGTAGAAACCGCGAGCTTCTCTAAAGCGGCCGAACTAAACGCGATAACTCAGAGCGCCGTCAGCCAGCAAATCCGGGCATTGGAAAAAAGGTTCAAGACCGCCTTGATCCGGCGCCGGAAGAAAAACTTTTCCATCACACCAGAAGGGAAAGCTCTGCTGCAAGCGAGCCAAGAGATTCTCAGGACTTACGAGACCTTGGGCGATCGTTTGGAAGAGCTGAAAAACCACGTTTCCGGGAACCTGATTATTGCGACCGTCCACAGCATCGGACTCCACGAATTGCCCCGAAGCTTGAAGCTTTTCCGACGCGCCTATCCTTCCGTCGATGTTAGTGTCGAGTATCTCCGATCAGCTCAAGTGTACCAGAGCGTAGCAGCAGGAAACAGCGATGTGGGTCTGGTGGCCTACCCCGCGAGGCATCGTGGAGTAACGGTTGAAAGTCATTGGAAGGATAAACTGGTGTTGATTTGTCCCCCAAACCACCGCTTGGCCAAACGCAGGAGTATTGAGATAAGCGCTCTCTCCGGCGAACACTTCATTTCATTCGCATTCGATCAGCCGACCAGGAAAGCTATTGATCGGATTTTCCGGGCTAATAGTGTGACGATTCGGCGATCGATGGAGTTCGACAATATTGAGACGGTAAAACGAGCGGTTGAGATCGAGAATGGCATTGCCATCGTGCCTCTAGCCTCGGTCGACGAGGAAACCGAAAATGAGAGTCTCTACGCGGTTGAGATTGAGTCAGTCGATATGTGGCGACCGATCGGGCTGGTTCAACGCCGGGGCGAACCGAGCGCAGCCATCCGTGCTTTCGTCAGCCTATTGCGCAAGCGGGATGTCTTGTAGGGAGCGGAATCGTTCTCATACTCGTCGTCGTGCTCGTGCCCGAATGGTTCGGATAATGTGGAGTCAAAACCGGTGCTCGATTTCGACCCGGAGGGACTAGATGAAAGTAGCCAGGCAGTTTACTGCCTGGAATGCGTTTACAAAAAAGGCCCGTCCCGTAGGGCACGGTCTGAGCTGGTCTACTGACAGGTTCGCCGTCCAAGGTTGAGGGACGTTCCTTCCCACCCAATCATACCGTTCCCTACGGACGGGTTCGGTTTCTTGCATCCCCTGGCAGTAAACTGCCAGGTTACGATCACTTGGGTCCCTTCGGGACAAAACGCTTTCCCGAGACCTGTCCACAAAATCGACTCCACATCAGGAGTTGGGTTCTTACGGACCTTCACATCTTACGACATAAGCGATAGACTTGGCACCCGTTCGAGGACGACGACGAGTACGAGAACGATTCCTGACTCCTCAATTCTCACTCTCCAAGCTCGTGAAGCCCACGGCGCCGGCTACTGCTAATAAGCTGACTTCGTACGCGGTGAGGGATCCTGTCGATTCATCTAAAATTCCATCCGTTAGCTCACGCCGGGTCAGCATAATCGGAGAGAGGTGACGGCTAATCTCGGGCGCATCCGGAAGCATTGTCGGATCCAAGTATCGATCCAGATTCGGCACGAGCGCCGAACTAAACGCCAGCACCGGCCGCAGCATCGAGTAACCGCGATCAAACAGACTCGGTGTATCGACATACAAACGGAGACCGGAGAGCCCCTGTCCGGCGTCATTTCCTCCAGTGACTTCAACGTTCGGTAGAGCCACCTTTTGGTCGTTGATTGCCTTTGCGGCTCCGAGAAAAGCCGCCTCGTTGGTGGTAGCAATCAAATCCTGCCCCACCATGCCCAAAACCAAGGATGTACCCTCTCGGTTTCGAAACGTGTAGACGGAAAAGCCATTCAAGGTTTGTTGTCGGTAACGCTCGGAAAACTCTGCCTCCAGAATCATTCTGAGGAATTCATTCGCCCGAGCTCCATCCTTAGTTTCAACAAGGAAAGCCCCGACGACCGAATCGTCCGAAGGAGCTCGATTAAGAACCAGCTCAACGCCCTTGACCAGGTCGCTGAGTTCCGCAAAACCGACACCGGTTCGGTTGACCTCCTCGAAATACTGTTTGGCCGTTTGAGCGATACCCGATTCTTTGGATAGTGCGTCTGCGAGGCCGCGAAGCCGGAGCAGGTCCAAGTTCGTCGCAACGTATAAAAGCGTTTTATCGCTGGTTAGGAATAACCCTTTGCGATCGAGGTCATCAGACGGCGGGGGATGCGAACAGTAGGCGAAGACGGTGTCATGGACGTTCGAACCATCGAGTTTGGCCGTGAACATCAAGGCAGAAACATCCGCCCGCGGAAGAAATGGCCTTAGACCCCGCTCCATGAACTTCAGGCCTTCGCCGGTCGCGAACCCATAAAAGTCCGCATCTTCCGGTACTCGATTTCGGCACCTGACAAAGAGCTCCGACGTATCGAGGCCGCTGTTCACTGCGTCAGTTCGGCGAAGCGCATCCTGGAGATAGACCGGCTTCGGACTGAATAAGAGCCAGGAACCGGTTCTGATTCCGAAGAGCATGCCCTTAGCCGGTTGAGTCTGGGTCAGGTCATTCGGATTGGATTCGGAGAATGATCTAAACCTGGACGCAAACAACGCCGCCAGGGGGACACCGAGCTGGTCTTCCCAACTCCTCAGATCGCCCGAACAATGGACTCCGCAAATCCATTCATCTCGATCGAGGGTATAACTGGAAAAGAAGGCGGAACTCGGAGAGAGCCTTATGAGTCCTTGGGCAAGCGCCTTACAAGGAGCCGGCACGTTGTTTGAAGAATAGTTGATAAACCGCTTTACCGACGGTTCATCCAGGATTCTAGCCAGGCTGGCTGTGGAAAACCGCTTCTGGGTCTCTCCAAAATCGCGGCATTCCACAAAAAAAATACTATTGGCCGGCGCAAGCCGAGTGGCGGGTACTGCGCTGTGGTCTCTTCGCGAAAATGCAAACCAAATAACGCCCCCGACGAAAAGCACGAACACCAAGCACAAAAGGATTCGTTTCATCCAGGGCTCTAGCAAAGACCGGCTTGGTCAAGCTGTCGAGCGAAAGGGGAGACTGTAGAGAGCTGAACCCGGTCAGGTTGCCGGAGACGGCGAGCAGCAGAACGCGGATAGGACTTATGGAAATGGGACTTATGGGTCAGGTTTTGTCCCGAAGGGACTAAATCATCGTAGCCTGGCAGTTTACTGCCAGGGGATGCAAGAAACCGAACCCGTCCCGTAGGGAACGGTATGAGTGGTTACCCTCAAGATAGCGCATCCACCAAATGGTTAACCAGCGATGGTAGCCTATCAAAACCGTACCCTAGGGGGCGGTTCTTCGCTGGCATGATTCCAGGCAATAAATTGCCTGGCTACGATCAATTGGTCCCTCCGGGACAAACTCCACCCAGGCTTATACCGAGACCGGCGTCTCGTTACGATATGCACGCAACGCTTCGACCCAGAAAGGGTTCATTTTTTCAGCCGGCGTTCTCCAAACCAGCATGTGAAGTTTGGCCAAGGTAGGCCCGTCGTTGAGCAACGCTCGTTTCTCTTCGGCGGTCAGGGCCGCCGGCCCTTCACGGAACAGCTTATCCGCTAAACCCGCGGTGTGTTCACTCAACTCCGGTGTACGCGCCCGTCTCCGCTGCAGGGCGACGTGAATCGCATTGTAGAACGGATCAAGAATAGCGTGAACAAATTGGTCACCTGCCCGCAATTGCAGCGGCTCCGATTTCGACAACTCCCTTGGCGGATCAATCTCTTCCGGTGTCAGGAACAGATTCCGCAGTACGGTGGATCGGCCGCTAAACTGAGCGATGGGGATCGCGAGCCATAGACCTAAGAGTAGCGGGGTTATCCAAAGCAGATACAGAGGCGAAATCCACCAAGCCAGGATCCCGAAGAAAACACCGGCGACTGGTACCGGCCAGTACTCGAGCAAAGTTTGAACCCATCCCGGGCCAGCTTCGGCTCCGCGGGTCTGCGTATTCCAAACCACCTTTTGCCCCGAGATATTCTTCAGGACGAATCGGGTGTGGAACCAGACCAGCAGCGGGGCGGTCAGGATTGAGAATAGAGTTTCCATGAAAACTCCGGCCAACGCTCGCTTGGCTCCGCCGAAGCGCCGGAGTAAATCTGGTTGAGAAAACAAATGGAGCAGGCTCAGCACCTTCGGACCGAACAACAAAAGCAAGGTCAATAGCGCCAACACAATAGCTGAAGCGAGAGGAATCGAAGAGGCATGTCCTCGAAAATGGTCAATCGCGGCCTGGATGCCTCCTAAGAAGATAAAGAGAACCAATATTGGCGCTGACGAGTAGGCCAGGATGCCTTGAATCAGGTGTAATCGGCTAATGGGTTGCACCCGATCCGCCAACAAGAACCAGACATGCTGCAGGTTGCCTTGGGCCCATCGGCGGTCCCTTTTGATATACTCGGTCAGATTTGGCGGCAATCCTTCGTAGCTGCCTTCCAGGTCATAAGCAAACCAGACCTCCCATCCCGCATCTCTCATCAAGGCAGCTTCCACAAAATCGTGGCTCAAGATTCTACCACCCAACGGCTCACGCCCTGGTAGGACCGGCAAGCTGCAGCTAGCCAGAAAAGGCGACATCCGGATGATCGCATTATGCCCCCAATAATTCCCAGCGCCTTGTTGCCAGTAATTTAAACCCGCCGCAAAAAGCGGGCTGTACAGCCGAGAAGCAAACTGTTGGATCCGCCCAAATAGGGTTTCCGATCCGACCAGTTTCGGCATCGTCTGGATAATCCCCGCTCGCGGATTAACTTCCATGAGCCGCACCAAAGAGGCGACGGAATCGCCAGTCATGACGCTGTCCGCATCGAAGACAACCATGTAGCGATGCCGATGTCCCCAGCGCCGGCAGAAATCAGCAATGTTGCCACTTTTGCGATTCACCGGAACTTTCCGGCGACGATAGTGGATCCGACCGAACCCGTTTGTTTGCCGGCATAAATCAGCCCAAGCCACCTCTTCCTCAACCAGCCTTCCCGGCAGGGTAGAGTCACTTAGGATATAAAACTCGAACATCTCCAGTTCACCCCGGTTTTGGAGCGAACGGTAAAGGGTACGGATATTTCCAAAAACCGTGCCGACGTCCTCATTAAAAACCGGCATCACCACCGCGGTCGAAGCCAACGGGGTTTTCTCGTCCAGAGTATTGGTTATTTTAAGTGGCTCATGTCCTTCGGCCAGAACCAGAAAACCAACAAAAGCTTGAGTAAATCCAAAGGCGAGGGTTGTAAAAAGTACGCTGAAAACAGCGAGCTCCAGGACTTTGATCGGGCTCCAGCCGGTGCTGCCAAGAATATCGGAAAAAAGCCAAAAGCCAATCGCAGCGACTCCGAGAGTCACCAGAGTAACTCCCCAACGTCGCTGGCGCACTTTTCGCCTAAAGACTTCGCCTAGCCTAGTTGACCCGACGAGCTCGACGAGCCTTGCAGATCGACCTGGACCGCTCATATCCTTACACTGCTCACAGTTTTGAGACCCCCCCAAAGTTTGTTCCTGAACCCCCTCTTCTTGTTTCGATTCTACAGACTCATGTAGATCAGAAGACCAACGAAGCAGAGTCCCAGGAACCATGCAAGGATTCGATTAGAACCCAGGAAGGAAAACTTGCCTGCAAGGGCCGCCAGCCTTTCACCAGCCGTGTTCAAAGCAAACGGGCGAGGAGCGATCACCGCCTGTTGAAGACGGGGTACCGCTTCCAGCCGTACCTCTCGCAGTGCTTCCAAAACGTCATCGGAAAGCCGATTTCGAGGGGAAAGTCCGCTGTTCTGAGCCGGCTGCATCAAGTACAAACGCACGCGCTCCTCAACGGATCTGCGGTCAACCGGTACCTTTGCTGAGATAAGGTTGCCCAGCGTTGCATCCAGAGCTTTTTGGGCTTCATCGAAAGCTAACTCGGTGGCAGATGTCGAAGGTTCCTTGCGCTTCCGAGCGATCGCCCGCTCGAAACTAGTCAACAGCATTAACTCCCGCTCCAGGTCGGCCGGAATCCGGAGGGCATTCAAATAGTCATTGGTCCGCTCCCAAGCTTCTTTCCACTCGGGCGCGGAGTTGATGCTTGACCGCAACAGGCCTAGGTATTCAGGAGATATTGCCATTTCTCAGAGCAGAAGTTATCGCGCCGCAGAATTACGCAACTAATATCCATCGACGTAGGTCCCGGGTTCGGGTTGAAGATGGTGAAACTGACCAACCAGCCGCGGTCCGTTGGCGTAAATTGGACATCCTTTACCTGACCGTTCTGGTTCACCTGGACGTGGGGGCGGAGCTCGGCAACAGGGATCGTTTCCTGTTTTTCCGGCTTACCGAATTCGACAGTAAACCTGGTCTCGCTGGATTGCGGACTGGGGCGGACCGTGGTCGATAAAACGCGAAACTGGTCGAGGTCGGGCTCTAATGTGGTCCAGACAAGGCGGTAAGCAAAATCGAGCCGGCCGCCGGGGTCGGGCAACTTCGGCACTTCCCAGGCTGCCACCATGTTGTCCGTGTACTCGTCCTTTGATGGTATCTGCAGCAGCCTCACGTAACCGTTTTCGAAGCCGCTTTGCGGAATTACTTGAAGACTTGGCCGCCGCTCGTATTCGGCCTCCCGGTCCAGATAATGGCTAACGTCCCGGTCACGTTGCAGAAACGAATATGAAGTCACATCCGAGAACCTGCGGAGTTCGTTCGATTTCGGATTATCTAACGGCGCCCAAAGCTTTTCCCCGGAAGTGGTTGTCATGAGGAGGCCGTCAGAATCGTGTACTTGCGGTCGAGATTCCCGACGCAAGAACTCAGTGCTGTTCATCGAAAGCTCGGTTCTACTTTTCCCCTGATAGTCGGGCCTCAGGGTCGGTTTATTCACCGTATTTTCCCCAAAGTAGAACATGCTGGTCATCGGGGCGAGTGTGAGCACCTCCGGTTTCTTTCGTATAAAGAGGGTTGCTCGGATGTCCATTGTCGTGACATCTCCGTAACGTACTGTGAATTCGTACCCACCGGTCACGCTCGGGCCATCCAACAGCGCGTAGAATTGCAGGCTGGAATCGTTCGGTTGCGGTTGGCGCACCCAAAACTCACGAAAGTCAGGAAACTCTTCCGTTGTGGAAACCCCGCTATTCACCGCAGCGCCGCGAGCGGACAAGCCCCAGTGCATACCGCGACCGATTGCCCGGAAATAGCTGGCGCCTAGAAACGAGAGGAATTCATCCTGAATGCCGGTTCTGCTCGATGGCGCGAAGACCTTGAACCCGGCGAAGTCTTCATGCCCGCTGAAGACCAAGGGTCTATCATAATGGAAATAAGCCGGAGAAAATGGAATATCCCGAATCCTGTCGGGCTCGATTGCGTGCATTACGACGCGCCTTTTCAAATAGGAACCGGGATGAAAAAAGCCCAGGCGATACGGCAACCCTGGCCAAACCGCGTGTTCGGTCAGAAATCGGATCCGAAAAAACAGATCGTAATCCAACTTCTGCAAGTCTTCGGATAGTTCCTGAACCTGAGGCGTAAAGGGCTGTTTCGAGAGGCCCTCGGCGCGGTTGACGACGTCTTGGTAATTGAAGACCGGCGATTCATCGGCGAGGCCGGGCCCGACCAGGACAAGGGAAAGGCTCAAGATCGTCCAAATCTTCATGACGCCTGGACGATGGCAGTGGTTGTCTCGGGTCGTCAAACGGGAAACTGCGTTAGCAGCGAAGCGAATAGGACTTATGGGGCAAAAGGCACTATGGAATGAGCTTTAACAGTCGTACTCGTCATCGTCCTCGTCCTCGAGGCTATATTTGTCCAGCGTTTCCGAATAACCGGCAAACAGCGGTCGGAGAAAAGGCCTGCTGACTGGCCCCAAGCTTTCGAGGACGAGGACGACGAGTACGAGAACGAAGCCGCCGACCCTGGCCTAGCTCCAGCGCCTGACTAGCCCCACCATGACTCCTTGAATGACCAGTTCCTGGGCGGGGATTAAGTCCGGGTAAAGTGGGTTCTCGGCCTTTAGATAAGGGCGACCCTTTCTTACGGTGTAGCGTTTTAGAGAGACCTCGCCGTCGATTAATGCTGCTACGATATCCTGATCTCGAGCCGGTCTTTTTACTAGGATGACAGTATCGCCGTCGGCGATTTGCGCTCCGACCATTGAATCTCCAGTAACTTTCAAAGCGAAGACATCTGAGGATCCGTCGAGGCCAAAGAACCGGGAATCGACGCCCAGATCGTTGCCAGTCTGTTGTTCTCCGTCAACGGGCAAACCGGCAGGAATAGTCCCAAGGAGAGGAACTGCCCTGAAATCCGCTCCCAGCTTGGCGGCGGGATCGGTTAACGCTCGAGCTTTTCCGGGCGTTCGGTGGATTGCACCCTTTCGTTCCAATGCCCGCAAATGGTTCATCGCCGCCGTCTGGCTGCGAAAGCCGAATTGGGTTTGTATCTCACGGCTTGTGGGCGGGAACCCGGTTTTGCGTATTTGTTTGCGGATAAAATCGAGGACCTTTTGCTGACGACCGGTCAAGGGTTCCATACTGTTCAAGAGAACACTCTAACCGTTATAGGTTCAAAGTTCAATGTTCGAAGTTCAAGGTTTAACGCTGAATCTTGCCGAGACTCCAACCTGGAACTTAAAACCTATAACTTGGAACATGGAACACTCTATGGTAATGAGCTTGCCTGATTTCAGGCGTGTCCTGAGTAACGGCGAAATAATTTATGCGGTTGCCTTTTTCATCTGGTGTGGCTTGCGTAATCGCAGCCGGCGCCTTGCTTTTCTCGGACCGGCTTCAAGCTCAAGGGTTTGCTGAATTTCGGAATGATCCGAACGAAATCATCCTCCAAGTGATCCAGACGATGCCGCAAGGAGGCGGATACTCTGCTTCGAACGAGGCCACTACTCGACTGGCTGAAGCCGCCCGGGATGTGAAGGGCACGCTGACGCTTGAGCCCATTATCGCGAAGCCAAGTTATTGCTCAGGCGCCACCTACTTAGTCTTTCTGAAGACGCTGGAAAGCCTGAACCATCATTCGCCGATCACCGGTCCGCTGGCAGACAAGCTGGCAATCAGCGGCCAACCGGATGGCGTCGGTATCTGGGGACGATGGAACGCGAACGGCCCCGGCACAGCCTGTCTCTTCCACGAGCTGCAACTCGGAGAGAATTTCACAGACTGGAATTCCGCTCGCCCAGGGGACTTCATGAAAATCTTCTGGAATTTGAATGTAGGACGGCGCGAACACGGTCACTCAGCGATCTATCTAGGTATGACTGAGGAGAACGGGGTACCATACGTCAAGTTCTGGTCGAGCAATCAGCCTAACGGATTTGGGCAAAAGCAGGTGCCGAAAACAAAAATGGCTTACGTTATCTTTTCGCGTTTGAAGCACCCGGAAATGCTCCAGCAAAACTACGCGACTCTTCCTAGAAAGAACACCTATCTGGCTGGGCTCACCAGCAAGGAATCCTCCCTGACCGAAGCCAAGGCCAATTCAGGCGTTGAGTAACAAACGCGTTCAACGTTTGGCGTTCGCGGTTAGCAATTCCGGATGGGGAGGAGCTCATCCTTACCCTTGAGCGGATTTCCGTTTGCATCCATGCAGGTTCTCCCCGACTCTTCACCCCGGTAAACTGAACTGAAACTGCTAGCCGAACTACACTAAATAATGAGTCAGGAGCCGAACAAGACAAACCCGACGTTTCAAAACGCTTCCGTCGAAGGTGCCGCCCGCTCCAACCAGAGCCAAGCTGACTTCAAACCGGAGCCGGAACAGCTGGGCGAATTGCCTTCCGGTTATGGAGACATGTTCGTGGTCGCACGTGATCCTCATTGGCTCTTCACCTACTGGGATTTCGACTACTCAAAGCTCCCCGGCCAACGTCAGCTTGGTTTGCAGGTATTCCGGGATGACGCGCTCGAAACGACCATCGATATCAATGAGATCGCGCGGAATTGGTATTTACCGGTTCAAGCCGCGAACGCGAGCTACCGGGTTGTGTTCGGGTACAAGGACGGTCAGGGCACATGGCATTCTGTGGGCGAGGCTGGACCTGCGCATACTCCTCCGGAAGCGGTCAGTACGCAGTGGGATACACTGTTTGCTACCGTCCCAATTCATTTGACCTTTAATTTGCTGGTCGACGTCGTGGAAACGGCGAAGAACCGGGGTGAACCGCTCGCTGAAGCGTTAGCGCGGCTGCAGCAGGCGGCGCTCAATGGCGGCAGTCGTTCTCCTAACTGGGGTCCGGCGCAGCTGCAAATGCTGGAGACCTTGTTCGGGAAAGACCTGCTGGCCCGACTGTCCTCGATGGACTCGTCCCAACTATCGATGTTTCTTCGAGCCGATCTTTCTGCTCCGACAAGCTCAGAGTCGGCAAGTGAACTTGTCGCTAAGAGCCGGCTCGCCCAACTACTAGTGCCGGCGGAATCGAGCCTGTTCAGCGGCGGTATATTCGG
>Ga0210389_10003923_pt1 | contig 11593 bp, 13 predicted proteins | sample IncBWH28OmetaG_FD_160127 | JGI IMG/M metagenome (GOLD analysis project Ga0210389, IMG submission 160127) | Forest soil microbial communities from Barre Woods Harvard Forest LTER site, Petersham, Massachusetts, United States - Inc-BW-H-28-O ... | reverse complement strand
GGCGATCACGTCAACGTAGAGACGGTCCTGGCACTTGGTGATCCGCTCGACGGGCACCTCGTCCAGGGCCACGTTGACGCGGTGGGCAAGGTAGCCGGCATTGACGCCGCAGGGACGGGACGGCGGATCTGGATCCGGCCTCCTGACAGGTTCTTGCGACGGGTGGTCGCCAAGGGCTCGATCGCCGTGGACGGTGCGAGCCTGACGGTCGCCGAGGTGCTGCGGGATCGCTTCTCCGTTGTGCTGATACCGGCCACGTTGGAGCAAACCACGCTCGACACGCTCGCGCCGGGAGACCGGGTCAACCTCGAATCGGACCTAGTTGCACGCCTCATCCCGGCCGGGTCGCTAGCGCCGGCCGCCGACATCGTCCGGGCGGTCGGGTCACTCGGCTGGGCCGGGCAGTTGCCCGGACGCGTCGGCGTGGAGAAGACAGTCGCCCAGCTCGCGGCCGGCGGTGGCGTCATGGTCTGGGATCCCGACCGCGAGAGTGAGGCAGACGTGATCTTCGCGGGCGCCACGATGAGCCCAGAGGCGTTCGTCTTCCTGCTCACCCGCTGCTGCGGGCACTCGACGGTGCCCTGCGCACCGCACGTGCTGGAGCGACTGCAGATCGCGCCTATCCCAGGGGAAGGCGACCGGCAGGGAACACGGCCGCATGTCCCCGTCGACCTGGCCTCAGGCACCGGGACCGGGGTATCGGCCGCCGAGCGGGCCGCCACCGTGCGCCGTCTTGCAGACCCGCAGTCCCAGCCGTCGGACTTTCTCCGGCCCGGGCACGTATTTCCGCTGGCAGCCCGGCCCGGTCTGCTGGCCGAGCGGCCGGGCCACACCGAGTGCACGGTCGCGCTCTGCGCGGCGGCCGGCGTGCCGCCCGTGGGGGTGTGCTGCGAGGTAATGGGCCCAGACGGGATCATGGCAGGCGCGGCCGACGTCGAGGCGTTCGCGCTGCGCTGGGGTCTGCCGCTGGTCAGCGTCACCGACCTCAAGTGCTGGCTATGACCGGCGCGCAATACGACGACCCAGTGTTCTTCAGCCGGTACCGTCAGATGCGGCTGCAGCGCTCGGGACTCAACGAGGCCCTGGAACAGCCAGCGCTCGCCCGCTTGCTTCCCCCAGTGACCGGCGCGGACGTGCTCGACATCGGCTGCGGAGACGGGACCTTGGCCCGGTTCCTTGCTGATCAAGGCGCCCGGCACGTGCTCGGCATTGATCCCTCGCGCCAGATGCTGGCCGTCGCTGCGAGCCACCGCAACTCGCGCGTCCGCTACTGCCGGGCGAGCGCGGAGTCCTTCGCCCTCGCGCCCGGCACTGTGGACCTGGTGGTCAGCAGCCTAGCCCTGCACTACGTGGCGGGCTACGAGGAACTGGTACGCCGGGTCGCGCAGTGGCTTCGCCCAGGCGGACATCTCATCTACTCCGTCGAGCATCCCATCTGCACAGCCCGCAACCCGATGGCCGGCTGGCACGAATGCCGTGGTGGACGCCTCTGGCCCGTTGATGACTACGCAGACGAAGCGCCACGCGCGCAGAGCTGGCTCGGCGGCCAGGTGACCAAGCATCATCGGCGGATCACCACGCTCATCAGCGCGATACTCGCCGCAGGCCTGGCACTGTCAGGGATCGACGAGCCGTATCCCGATCACGTAACCCTGGCCAGCCGGCCGGATCTAGCTGACCATCGCCGGAGGCCGCCGCTTCTCATCGTCGCCGCGAGAAAGCCGTGACGGCACACGCCGGCGCAGCGTTTCCGTATTACAGCGCGTACTCGATCGCCGTTGCGGCCCCCGTCCCGGTCGGCGCCGTGCTGGCGCTGGCCAGCACGGCAGCCGCAGCGCCGGCCAGCAGGGCCATGCTCACCAGCAAGCCGACTGCCATCGTGCGGATCCGCCTCATGAATTCCTCCCCGGGGGATGCTAATGAGAGCCGGATGTGCTCTCGCCTCACAGTGTTCCGCTTCGCAAGATCATCAGCAATGGCAGCCCATCTTCGGTCCTTGGGACGGCGACCGGCCGAGCGGGCGAGGGCACGCGGACCGACAGGGGCATGCTAACTCCTGAGCAGGGCCAGGGCGCCGGCGTACATGCGTGCCTTGATGGTGGCGATGGTGCCACCCGCCTTGGCCGCCTGCCCGGCCGCGATCTCGATCGCGCAGGCGCGCACGGACTGCTCATCCACCGCGCGGTCCACGATCCCGGCGGCGAGGGCGTCGTGCCCGCCATAGCGGCGGGCGGTGACCATCGCCTCGTGCGCGACCTGGGGGGCTAGCCGCGCTTGGATCAGGGCGGACATGCCGGTGGTGAACGGCAGGTTGATGTCCGCCTCCGGCAGGCACCAAAAGCCGCGGTCCGCGCGCATCACCCGGAAGTCGTGCGCCAAGGTGAACATCGCGCCAGCGGCGAACGCGTGTCCCTGCACCGCCGCCACGGTGACGACGGGTGACGAGAGCATCCGCGCCAGCAGCGCGTGGACCGAGGCGATGTAATCGTCATGGGCATCCGCGTTGGCGGAAAGCCACTCCAGGTCCAGGCCGTTGGAGTAGAACTTGCCGGCCGCCGCCGTGACCAGGGCGCGGGGCCCGTCGGCCCGCTCGACCTCGTCGAGGGCCGAGTCGACCGCCGCGACCCAGTCGGGATGGAACCGGTTCTCCCCGTCCCCGAGGTCCAGGATGAACACGGTCTCCGCACGCTTCAGCGTGGGCATGGCCTCGCCCCCTTCTACCAATGAGTAACTTACGGCCCTGCCCAACCGGCGGGCAAGCCCGTGCCTTCGGCCAGCGCGTGCCTTCGGCAAGCCCGTGTCTTCGGCAGGCCACTGTAGGGTGCCGCTATGGACGCAAATGAGGCGACGCCGTTCGCCGGGGCCGCAGCATGAAGCTCGGGTTCCCGATGCCGCACCTGATGCGGCTGAAGGCCACCCGCCAGCCCTGGGAGGCGTCGGTCACCGGGGCAGCACAGGCGCGGCTCGCCAAGTGGGCCGACAAGCTCGGCTATGCCATGATCAGCGTGCCAGAGCACTTCGTCATCCCGCGCGAGCACGTGGAATTGTCCGGGCCGCACTACCTCAGCGCGTACCCGGCAATGGCCTACCTCGCCGGGGCGACCGACACGATCAGGGTGAACTCCTGCGTCTCCCTCTTGCCGCTCCAGCACCCGGTGGTGGCGGCCAAGACGCTGTCCACCATCGACTGGCTGTCCGGCGGGCGGCTGACGGTGACGTTCGGCGTCGGGTGGCTGGAGGAGGAGTTCGAGATCATGGGCGTCCCATTCCGGGAACGGGGGGCGCGCAGCGAAGAGTACATCCAGGCCATCATCGAGCTGTGGACGAAGGACGAGCCGCAGTTCGAGGGCAAGTTCGTGTCGTTCAGGGACATCGCCTTCGAGCCCAAGCCGGTGCAGCGGCCGCACCCTCCGATCTGGTTCGGCGGCGACGCGGACCCGGCCCTGCGGCGCGCCGGCCGGTACGCGTCGGGATGGTGGCCGTTCCTCACCAGGGCCGAGGACATCCCGGCGAAGCTGGACTACATCCGCTCCCAGCCCGACTACGGAGGCCGGCTGGACGACGTCTGCTACAGCTTCAGCATCCGGGTCGGCGAAGGCCACGTCGTCAAGCCCGAGGACCCGAATGCCAGGCCCGGCATGAGCAAGCAGGAGATCATCGACCGGCTTGGCTGGCTCGCCGGGCTCGGCGTGACCGTGAGCTCGGTCCCGGTCCCGCCTGTGAGTGGCGTCCAGGAGTACATGGACTACACCCAGTGGGTCGCCGAGGAGATCATGCCCGCCATAGCCGGATAGCGGCGCGGTCGCAGTCGGCGAAACGACCTCAGGCTGCCCCCGGTTATGAGGGCGAGAGGACCGGGCGAGGCTTGCCGGGCGCGACGGTGCGGGCGAGGATGCCGAGCGTGGCCCGTAGCGCGCTCTCCGGGATCACCGGGAAGATGCCGGCGTCCCTCCACTCCTGCCCGATGGACGACCAGTCATAGTAGGACGTCACGAGCGTGCCCTCAGCGATCGGCTCCAGCCGGTAGCCGTAGACGTGGCCGATGTTGAGCTGGCTGAGGATGGTCCAGGCGATCTCCCGGTCCGGCTCGAACGCGACGATCTTGACGGTCACGTCATACAGGCCGAGGGGGTAGTCGTTGAGGGCTTCGCGGTCCATGTGCACGACGAAGGCATCGCCCACCTGGGCGACGATCTCCCCGCTGGCATCCATCAGCATGCCGGAGCTGTCGATGGCCACGTGTCCCCGGGGATCCGTGAGCACGGCGAAGATCTCGCCCGGTGACGCGGCCACGGCCCGCTGGACTTCGAGTCGCTCAGTCATGAGCAGATTGTCGCACGAGACGGGCGCGCTTCACCGCGTCGTCAAGGGCCTCGTCTTGACCGATTGCCACCCTGTGGCCGGGCTTCCTCAGCCCAGCAGCCTCGACGGGTCCTGCCAGGCGTATCGCAGCATCATGGGCTGCCCGTTGAGGTTTGCGGGGTCCCCGCCGGGTGGCGGGTCCTCCGCGCGCTCCACGCACGCACCGCCGCGCGCCTCGTAGAACGACTGGGCGGCGACGTTCTGCTCAAGAACCCACAGGTACAAGCCGGAGGCGGGCGACCAGTCCAGCACGGCTCGCGCGGTCAGGGCCATCAGGCGGGTGCCCACGATCGCCCCGTCGGCCTCGGCGAGGATCGTGCTCGACTGCGCATCCTGGCTGGCCAGGCGCGTGGTCCACATTGCGGCCAGGTACCCGGTGACGTCGCCATCCAGGAACGCGTCGGAGTAGGCGCCGCGGTAGTGCCGCCGCCAGCTGTCGGCGTGCAGGCTGGCGATGGCCTGCACGTCGTGCGCAGCGGCCGTCCGGAACCGCAGGCCGGCTGAGGCTGACATGTCGTGGCCCTTCGGAGGTGTGAGGTTCAGGTTCTGGTGCCCGTTCCCCAGTAGAACGGTCCCGCGGAGCTGACCGTGATGTCCCAGCCGAGCCGCCGGAGCCGCTGCTCAAGCTCGGCCGGCTGGTGGGGGACCTTCACGAGCCGGTGTGAGGTCCCGTCGCTCAGCACCCTGCGGATCGTAGCCGATTCGGGCCCTTCGATGAGCTCATCGGGCGTGCGGTACGCGTCGTCGCAGAAGAACACCTGGCCGCCGTCCGTCAGGCAGTCGGCGACGAGCGCCCAGAACGACTCAAAGTGCTCCAGTGGCACGTGCGAAATCCAGAACCCGAAGAAGACCGCGTCATAGCGGCGGTCGGGCCGCCAGGTGAACAGGTTGGCCTGGACGAACCGCACCCGGCTGTCGTTTACCCGGGCCGCCGCGATGGCGAGCATCTCCGGGGACGCGTCGACAGCCGTGACATCGGTCGCGTGCCGCAGCAACTGGCCGGTCCACCGGCCTGGCCCGCAGGCGAGCTCCAGCACGCTGCCTGTCGGCCTGAATGCCTCCGCCGCCTGGGTCAGCTCATCGCCCCCCGGCAGGTTAATTCCCTGGTTCAGGTACTCCGGCGCCAGCGACCGGTAGTAAGTGACCTGCTCGCCAAGCAGCTCAGGGACTTCCCCGTCGTCGCCCGATCCCATCGACATGCAACTGTTTATATCAAAAGGCACCCAAGGGAGCTGGTCAGCTGAGGCCGAGCCAGGATGGGAACAGGCTCAGTTCTTCGCGTCCCCGGGGGGCACGGCTCAGGTGAGGCTGGTCAGGGCGCGCAGGCGGTCGGCCCGGGCGCGGCGCACGACGCCAGCCTGGGGAGCGATGCGGTCGAATCCGTGCGGGCAGCCGGGATGGACGTGCAGCTCGATCGAGGTGCCGGTAAGGGCGATGCGGCGGGCGTACTCGATGGCCTCATCGCGGAAGATGTCCAGCTCCCCGACCTCGATGTAGGTGGGCGGAAGCCCGGACACGTCCTTCGCGCGCGCGGGGGCGGCGTAGCCGGGCACGTCCGGGCCGCCGATGAGGTCGCCCAGCAGGGCGTGCCAGCCGGTGTAGTTGTCGTCGTAGGACCAGCCGGCCCACGGCGCCAGCGCCGGGTCGGGCTCAGTGGTCCGGTCGTCCAGCATCGGGTAGATGAGGATCTGCCTGGCCACCGGCAGTCCGCGGTCGCGGGCCAGCAGCGCCGCGCCGGCGGCCAGGCCGCCGCCTCCGCTGTCACCCATCACCGCGATCCGGGCGGGATCGACACCCAGTTCGGGGGCGTGGGCGGCCAGCCATGCCAGGCCGCCGTAGGCGTCCTCGACCGGGGCGGGATGCGGGTGCTCAGGGGCGCGGCGGTAGTCCACGGCCAGCAGGGGGACCCCGCTGCCGGCGGCGTAGTCGGCCACCATGCGGTCGTGCATGTCCACCGTCCCCAGGATCATGCCGCCGCCGTGCAGGTAGACGGCCGCCGGGCCGGCTGCCGAGGGGTCGTGGCCGGGCGGGGCGTACCAGCGGACGAGCAGCTGGCCGCCGTCGTAGGAGGGCACGTGGTGATCGGTGCGGGAGACTGACGGGTGCTCGGGCAGCGCCGCTTCCAGGCGAGCCAGCCCTGCCTCGCCGTTGGCGCGCAGCGTCGTCCAGTCGCCGCGGGCCGCAGGCTCTGGCAGGGCCGCACCGCCGGCCAGCATGGCGGTCACGGCCTGCAGCAACTCTGGGTCCATGGCGTGCGGCACGGGAGCCCTCCTTGGGACACTCGGCGAAACGATGCTCGCGGGAGATTGAGCAGGGCAACACTACAGCCGTCCTGGGGCACCTGGGCAGGCATGATGCGCTTGGCGATGAGAGTTAACAGCTAATATGTCTCGTTTGCGTCGATCGGGGCATGGCAGGTGACGGGTGAGCCGGGAGCGAATACTCGCCGCGGTGCGGAAATGAGGAGATCCCGTTGGGGGGCGGCCTTCGGTTTCCTGGCCCCATGGGTAGCTGCGCTGTTCGCCGGAGGTGTTCTTGATTACTTCCTGATACCAGCCGTGATCATCGCGGCCATTGCCGTGGCCGGTCAGAGGGTCCACCGTCGCGGCGAGTCGGTGCGCGATGTCGTGCTCCAGTGGCGTCAGCTGGCCAGGGACCGGGTGGACTCGGCCGCCAAGCTGCGCGCCGAGGCGCCTCTCGCCGCGGGGCTTGCTGCCAGTGTCTCGATCCTCGCTGTGAGCCTGACGCTGGCCACGGTCCCGTTCTCCGGGCGGGGTGTCTACCTGCCTCCCGCGGCGGACGCCCGCTGGCAGCTGTGGTGCATCGCGATCGCCGCGGTGGGTGCCGTCATCGCGGTGGATTGCTGGTTTGGTCTCGGTACCTGCGTGCGGGCCCTTGCCACCGATGGCGTCACAGCGTCCTTCATTGCCGTTACCATCGCGCTGGCCGCCACCTCGCCCCTGATGATCTTCTGGCAGGTCGGGTCACGTCCCGCCTGGCTGGCCCTGATAGCGGCGCAGTTCTTGTGGATATTCGGAGGCGTCTTCCTGGGCGCGGCCGTGTGCGGGCGGCGCAGGCGCCGCCTGTCTCCATCGCCGTCCCCGCGTTCTCCCGCCAACTGGCTTGCCGAGTACGGGATCGACGCCAATCGCGACGTGGTGCTCGTGTCGCCCGGCAGCCGGAAGGTCCTCGTCATCATGGCGATCAGGACCTTGACCGGGGTGGGGCTGCGCGAAGCAAAGGATCTCGTCGACAACGCCCCTGGGTTCGTCATGCGCCACGTCACGAGCGGGCAGGCGGACCGGGCGAGGGAAATGCTGGAAAGCCTGGGCGCGATCGTCACCGTCACTGGCGATCCTGGTGAGGCCTAGCCCGAAGGTGTGCTTTCCGGCGTCCGTCACCCGGCGGGCTTGCTGGCGTGGAAGCGCAGGTCGTAGGGGCGCCTGCTCGATGGTGATGGCGGTGAAGCCTGCCGCGCTCAGCCGGCCTGGCACCCTGCGCCGGGCGTTCGAGGCCCAGGCGGGCATGCCCTGGCGGCAGTACGTGCTCCAGGCCCGGCTGCTGCGCGCCATGGCGCTGCTGTCCGAGCCCGGCCCGACCGTCCTCGCCATTGCGGCCGAGGCCGGATTCGCGAGCCTCAGCGGCTTCACCAGGGCATTCCGCCGCCTCACCGGCGAGACCCCCATGGCCTACCGGCAGCGGGTCATGCGGTCCTAGTCGCTGCCATGCCAGCGCCTGATGGCGCGTCGCCACCTCTGGCGCGAGCGCGGCCCGGGACGCGCTCGCGCCAGGAGGCGGGACTCTACGGTTACCGCAGGGCCGGGCTGGCGTCCTGCGCTAGCTGCAGCGCCTGCTGCGGGAACCAGGCGCCGGCGGCCGGGTCGTCGATTCCCCACAGCGGGTCGAACAGCGCCTGGCTGGCGGCGTCGGTCGGCCAGCCGGGCTTGCTGTAGGCGGTGTAGTCCCAGGCCCGTACGCCGCCCGCGGCGTCGCACCCGCCGTCGGACTGGCCCGGGGTCTTGACCCACAGGTACGCGTCGAGCAGCGGGACGCCGGGGCTGTCGGTCGGCCGCAGGCCGAGGCCGGAATTCGGCGGGTTGCACCAGTTGCCGCTGGCCAGGGTGGAGATCACGGAAGCGGGCTGGTTGAAGGGCGGCTGGGCGAACGCCTGCATGTTGTTCGGGCCGTCGCCGTTGCGGCTGGTGTCCACGACGAAGTGCGTCGTGGCGACCGCGTTGCCCATGTTCTGGGTGTAAAAGGCCGTGGTCAGGCCCCAGGTGCTGAAGTCATTCGGGTTGGCCGGGAAGTACTGGCTGGCGCAGCCGCCCGGGTTGTTGTAGAAGGCGTTCGAGGGGTCGGTCACCATGGCGATGCAGTCGGAGATCCAGGTCCCGTAGTCAAGCAGGTTGGGGTCTGGCTGGTAGTTCGACACGTTCAGGAAGAACCCCTGCGCGTCCTGCACGTCGGCCGTCAGCAGCCGCTGGGCCATGGTGCCGACCGACTGCCAGGCGCTGTGCGTGCCGTCCAGGTAGACGCTGGTGCCCGGCTGGGCCTCAAGCGCGGTGACCGCGTACTGGAGCTCGGCGTACCGCTCGTCATCGGTGAACGGGTAGTTGGTGGACGGGCCGCCGCAGGCCGACGGCAGGTTGCCGAGCGCGTCCGGCTCCAGGATTACGGCGGCCCTGCCGTGCCCGATGCCGGCCGCGAACCCGTTGATCCAGGCCTCATAGTCGGCCTGGGTCAGCGCCCCGCCCGCGGAGAACTGCGCGCAGTCCCGGCCGGGGATGTCATAGGCGACCAGCACCGGGACCGCGCGCTCGATGGCCGCCTCGACCATCGTCTGCCGCACCTGCTGCTGGACCTGCGCGGGGGTGCCGCTGGTGAACCATACGGCACGCGGGATCGCCTCCATCTCGGCGACCAGCGCGGCGTCCTTGAGGTCGTGGCTCTTCACCAGGTTGAGGACTTGCTGCGGGGCGCCCTGAGAAGGCGGTGGCACGAAGAGCCGGGTCCCTGGCGTCAGTCCGCGGGTCGGGTCCCCGCTGATGATGGAGGCAGAGGCGGTGCTTCGGGCAGATGCGGTGCTTGCAGATGAGGCAGTGGCCGGGGTCGCCGCGGCGGCTGATCCCGTGATGAGGGCCGCCAACAGCGCGGCCACGAGCGATGCGCGCCGCACAGTGCTGCCATGAGCGCTGCGGCTTGCCAGGACATTACGCATGTCACTCCCGCGACATTGAGGGGATGTTGCCCGGGTATTTCGTGAAAATGACGCTAACAGGGGCGATATGCCAGGTCAATAAACCGCTTAAGTAACCGTCGGGCCCGTCGTCCGTCAGCTCAGCGTCACGGTGGACCGTTGCGTGATATGTTGCATTTTGTGGGCCCGGATCCTCTGGACGAGCAGGACGTGTACGTGGCATTCAACCCGTCGGTCCCGGCCAACGCGCGTGTCCATGACTACTGGCTGGGCGGCAAGGTTAATTTCGCTGCTGATCGCGCGCTCGCTGAAAAGTTCATCGAGGCCGAGGCATGACAACGACATATGGCATTCTCTGATACGAAATCGGCATTCCGCGCGGGCAAGGCCATCGTCTCCTGACCGGCCACCGTTTCCTGGCCAAGGCACCGTCAGGTGATCGCGTCTGAGTCCTTCAAGGTGCCCAGGTCGTCCCAGGTCAGGCCCAGCTCCAGCAGGACTTCCTCGGTGTGCTCGCCCACCTCCGGGGCCCGCGTCGCCACCCCCGGCCGCTCGTCGAAGACCGCGGGCGGGTTGACCATCGGCAACGACACGCCGTTGCCCATGTCCGCCGCCGCGATGTAGCCGTTCGCCTGTACCTGCGGGTCGGCGTGGACCTCAGCCGGCGTCTGGACCGGGGCCCATTCGCCGGTGAAGCCAGCCAGCGCCGTGCACCAGTATGACCGGGGTCGTTCGGTGAAAATGGCGTCGAGTATCTCCACGCAGGCCCGCGAGTTCCGCTCTCGTGCCGTCATGTCGGCGAACCGGGGGTCGGCCGCCAGTTGCGGGTGGCCAAGGCGGGCGCACAGGTCCGCCCAGTGCGCGTCGCCGTCCAGCATCATGAGCACCAGGAACCGGCCGTCGGCCGTCCGGTAGGTCTGCCACAACGGGTTCCAGAAGTCGTGCCGCGATGGCGGCGGGGGCGCCTCACCGGTGTCGTCGAGGCCAGTGTCGTCCAGCCCGGCGTTCACGATGTCCGGCTGGACTTGCCACAGCCCGGTGGCCAGCAGCGACGCGTCAATCAAGGATGGCTCGCCGGTGACTGCCCGGCGGTACAGCGCAGTGCTCACCGCGCCCGCGATCGCCAGCGCGCCCGCGTTGTCGCCGACAGCCGGGCGCAGCCGGGCAGGCCACTGCGCGCCCGGCGGGGTGAACAGGTGCTGCATCCCGGACCTGGCCCAGTACGCGCCCGCGTCGTACCCGCCTGCGCCGGCGTCCGGCCCGCGTGGCCCGAACGCGCTGCCCCGCACGTAGATCACCCGCGGGTTATCGCGCCGGACATCCGCCACGTCGATCCCCAGCCGTCCCCGCGACCCGGCGGTCAGGCTGGTCATGAACACGTCGGCGGTCGCCACCAGCCGGGACAGCAGGTCCCGCCCGGCCGGGGCGCGCACGTCCACGCCCACCGACCGCTTCCCCCGGTTCGCCGCCTGGAAGAACGGGTCAACGCCGTGGTAGACGTTGTGCAACCCGAACGTCGACAGGCTGCGGTACGGGTCACCCGTCCGCGGGTGCTCGACCTTGACGACGTCGGCACCCCATTGGGCCAAAACGACTCCGGCCATCGGCACGAACACGTGGGTCGCGACCTCGACGACGCGGACTCCGGCGAGCGGGGCGTCCATGGTTAGCCCCGGGCGGGCGGCTCAAGGTGGTACAGCTTCGTCGCGTTGCCCTGCAAGACCTTGGCGACGATCTCGTCGGCGATGCCCGCCAGGGATTCCTCCATGACGACGCGCGGGCTGGGGGACTCCGACGCGGGACCGGGGGAGAGGCTGGTGGCGTGCGGGAAGTCGGTCTCGAACATGAGGTTGTCGGCCAGTTCGTCGATGACGGCACGGACCGACTTCTTCTCGAACCAGTACATGCCGTAGACCTGCCGCTTGAGGTACTCGCTGGGCAGCAGGCGCTCGGGGTAGTCCTTGTGGGCGCCGACGTTCAGCCACTGCCAGTCCATCGCCTCACCGAGGAACGGCAGCCAGCCGGCCCCGTTCT
>Ga0210389_10003922_pt1 | contig 11594 bp, 10 predicted proteins | sample IncBWH28OmetaG_FD_160127 | JGI IMG/M metagenome (GOLD analysis project Ga0210389, IMG submission 160127) | Forest soil microbial communities from Barre Woods Harvard Forest LTER site, Petersham, Massachusetts, United States - Inc-BW-H-28-O ... | reverse complement strand
ACGCCTCGGCGTCGCCGAAGAAAAGATGCATTTCGCGCCCTACTGCGTGAATACGGCCAGTTTCCGGTGCGATGAATCGAGCCGGGATGAATTGAGGGCCGCAGCGCGGCGCGATCTGGGACTTGCACCCGGGGACATTGGGGTTTTGTTTTCTGGCAAGCTGAGCGTGCGCAAAGGCGTTCATGTTCTGACGGAGGCGGTGAAGCGGCTCTCCGATTCGCTCCGGAACAGGATCGTCCTGGTATTTCTTGGCGCGGGTTCGGAGAAGGATGCGATTGAAGCTGCGAGCGCGACAGCGCCGATCATCCGCGTGTGTTTTCCAGGCTTTCGGAATCAGACGGAACTGAGCCCCTTTTACCACGCCGCCGACATGCTGGCGCTGCCGAGCCTCCATTCCGAAACGTGGGGTCTTGTGGTGAACGAAGCGCTGCACCACGGCGTTCCGTGTGTTGTCTCGGATTCCGTCGGCTGCGCGCCCGATTTGATCGAGGAAGGACGGACCGGTTTCGTTGCGAAGACGTCGAGTGCCGACAGCCTGGCGCGGGCCCTTGACCGCACTGCCTTGCTGGCCGACGATGCGGGAACCCGCGAACAGTGCCGCCGAAAGGCAAATGCATTTTCGGTGGAATCGGCGGCCGAAGGCATAGCCAAGGCTTGGCGTGAAGCGGTAATTGGGCGCGCGCCGGCGGCGGCAGAGCGCGGAGTGCCGGCGTGAGGACAACAGAAGAGATTCGCAACGTGGATCCGCACGATTTGATCGCGCCGCCCCGGCATAACCGGATCGATCCGTTTGTACAGCGCTGGGTTGCCGGCACGAATGGCAATTTGTACGTTTCGGCCATCAACAAGCTGGAGCGGTATCCGATACCGCGATGGCCAGGGCCGCTTCCGGGCTCTTCCGGGTCCCGGATGCTGGATATCGGGTGCGGCTGGGGACGGTGGATGATGGCCGCTGCAAACGCCGGGTGGACGCCGTATGGCATCGACATCAAAGCCGAAGCCGCAGCAGCGGCGACCAGGGTCTTGAGGGCGCACAATCGGCCCGGCCAGGCCGTGGCAGGAGATTTGACATCGCTGCCGTTTCCGGATTCGCATTTCGATCTGGTTTTTTCATACTCGGTTCTGCAGCACGTATCCCGGCAGCGCGTGAGTAAGTGCCTGACCGAGGTTCTTCGGGTGCTGAAACCGGGTGGGCAGTGCGTGATCGAGTTTCCGGTCTATCCTGGATTGACGAACTGGCGCCACGCAAAAGGCAGCGACGAAAATCCGGATTCCTGGGATGTGCGCTACTACGACTGGCGGGAACTGCATGAAGTATTCGGCGAATTTGCAGGCGTGCGGATGAAGAGCGACTGCATTCTGGGTATTGGCGTCAAGTTCGAAGATATCGATTTGCTGCCGTGGAAATATAAGCCGGTCGCGCTGATTTCGGAGGTGTTCCGGCTGACCACACTTCTCGCCCCGCCGCTGACGAGGTTCAGCGATTCGGTTTTCGTCCTGGGGCGTAAGAGTTGAGGGGCGCCACGCGGCGGAGGATATGAAGATCGCAGTGGTAGTGCACGGAAGGTTTCACGCCTTCGATCTGGCCCGTGCGCTCCTTGGGCGCGGCAACGACGTGCAAGTATTCACGAACTATCCGGTGTGGGCGGCGAGGAAGTTCGGACTTCCGGATGCGGTGGTGCATAGTTGCTGGCCGCACGGAGTCGCCACGCGCTTCGTCGAGAAGCTCGGGCGCCGGGCCACGGAGATCGCAGTGCCGGCTGTCCACACGACCTTCAGCAAGTGGGCTGCCGACCGGCTGAAGAACGAGCAGTGGGATGTGGTGCACACGTTCAGCGGCGTCGGCGAGGATATCTTTCGCAGCGTGCGGTGCAACAGGCATTTTCTGGTGAGAGGCTCGGCCCACATCCGAACCCAGCGGCAGATTCTGGATGATGAATCCACGCGATCGGGCGTCGAACTGGAGCGGCCGGGCGAGTGGATCATCGAACGAGAAGAAAGGGAGTATCAGATGTGCGACCGCCTTCTGGTGCTTTCCACCTTCGCGATGAAGAGTTTTCTGGAACGAGGCGTTCCCACCTCCAAACTCGCGCTGCTTCCGCTGGGCGTGGATTTGCGCGCCTTTCGCCCGCCCGAAGAAGTACTTGAGAGGCGTCGCCGCAGGATTCTGGAAGGCGAGCCGCTCACGGTCCTGTTTACCGGAACTTTGAATTTCCGGAAAGGGCTGTACGATATCGACAGGATCATTCGCAGCGTGGACTGTAAACGATTTCGTTTTCGCGTGATCGGGTCGATTCCACCCGAAGCGAAAGAGCTTGTCGCGAAATTTCCGGAGTCCGTCGAATTCGTTCCGCGCCAGCCCCAGGCGAGACTGCCTGAATGGTATGCGGGAGGTGACCTCTTCCTGTTTCCCACTCTCGAAGACGGTTTCGCGGTCGTGCTGACGCAAGCCTATGCTGGAGCGTTGCCAATACTGACGACGGCAAATTGTGCCGGGCCCGATATCGTGCGTCACGGAGAAACGGGGTGGATTCTTCCCATCCGGAACGCGGATGCGTTCATCGAGCAGTTGCGCTGGTGCGATGAGAACCGCGAGATGGTCGCAGGCATGATCGACAGGATTCACGATGACTTTCACGCGCGCAGCTGGGATCACGTGGCTGCTGATTTCGAGACCATAGCGCGCGAAACAAAGGAAGCCCAGCGTGGATAAGTCCGTTTTTGTTCCGTTGCTGGCGGCGTGGGGAATCGCGCTTGCGCCCTTGATTTACGTTACATTTCGAAGGCCAGCAAGCGGTTTTGTAGCGTCGTATTGCTTCCAGATGTGGATGTTCTACTGGCTTGGAGCACTGGTTCACTCATTTCCGTGGTCGGACCTTCCCGATTCTGACGCGGTGGCTGACGGCTTCCGCCAGGCGACCTTCGGTATCCTTGCTTTTGCCGCAGGTGTGCTCCTGCTGGGACCGGCGTTGGGGAAAGCGATCCTTCACAAACAGGGGACGGATGGCGAGAGTAGTGTTGATCCGCGGATGCCCCGCAAGTACATCACCGCGGGCTTGATTTCCTATTTCGTCCTCGCGCCGACCATAGGAAGGATCCCCGGTCTGAATGCGGTTCCCATGATCGGCTCGCAGCTCATAATTGTTGGGCTTTGCCTGCGCTGCTGCCTGGCATGGCGCCGAAGCGGTAATGCCGGGCTTGTCAAGGCGCTGATTCCGACCTTCATTATTCCGGCAGTCCTGCTCGTCAGGGAGGGGTTCATGTCGTACGGGATCATCCTGATCTCGACGATCTTCATCTTTGCTGCGAAGTACTTTCGCCCTCGCTGGATTCTGGCCGTTGGCTTCGTGACGTGCGCCTACATGGGATTGACGCTCTATGTTTCGTACATGAAGGATCGGACCGAGATCCGCGACGCGGTCTGGGGCGGCCAATCGATATCCGACCGTTTCAGTGCGATATCGAAGATGAAGGACAATTTCGGATTCTTTTCTCCTCAGGACAACGAGCAGCTTGAGGTGATCGACGGGCGGCTGAATCAAAACGGAATTGTGGGCGCGGCGGTGGCCCACTTGGAAGACACCAGTGACTACATGCACGGAGCCACCATTATCGACGCCGTTCTGGCGATGGTCCCGAGGTTGCTGTGGCCCAACAAACCGATCAACGCGGGCAGCGGACTTCTTGTCAGCAAACTTACGGGAATTGAGTTTGGGGCTGCCACAAGCGTGGGCATAGGGCCAGTGCTTGAGTTCTACGGAAACTTTGGGACGATTGGTGTTTTGGCCGGTTTTTTCGTGCTGGGCGTCGTTATCCGGGGGCTGGATTATGCCGCCGGGGTGCATCTGCAGACCGGCAACTGGCTGGAATTCATGGCGACTTTCCTTTTCGGAATGAGTTGCCTTAACGTGAGCGGATCGCTGGTGGAAACAACGGCGGCGGCGGCAGCGAGCGTCGTCGTGGCAAAGACGGTAAAACGCCTGTTGAAACGTGCCATAGATGCGCCGATTCCAGCCGTGGAGGCATTGGCGTAATGCGGCTTGCGTTTGTATCCCCCTGCTTTCACGACAAACACTATGGCGGCATCCAGTTGACTGCGAGGCTTGCGCTTCAAGGGTTGCGCGGCAGCAGCCTGGGGAACACGGATATTTTGTGCTACGGCCCGAAGTGCTCTGAGGCGGCCGGTTCCGCCGGAGGTTTCTGCAGCCATTCGAAGGCCGAGGCGGCGGTGCGCGCGCTGAGGTTTCGGGGCCGGTCCGATTATCTTCTTTTCTGGCATCTGCATTTGCTGAGCCTGATGCCACTTATCGGCACCCGCGGCAAGCGTACGTATCTGTTCCTTCATGGCATCGAAGCCTGGTGCTCCGTGAGCGGGATGATGAGAAGATTTCTGGACCAGATCGATGTTTTTCTGACCAACAGCGATTTCACGTGGCAGCGATTCGTCGAAATGCATCCGCAGTGGGCAAGGGCTGAGCACCGAACCGTTCATCTCGGCGTCGGGGAGCCCGAGACCCGGATCGATCGCCCCGGGGATGTTCCCGCGGCCGTGATTGTCGCCCGAATGATGAGAGCGGAGGGATACAAAGGACACGTTGAGTTGGTGAAGGCCTGGCCAGTAGTGCTCGAGAGAGTGCCGAACGCTGAACTGTGGGTGGTGGGCGGAGGCGATGCAGGCGACGATCTCAGGGACCTTGCGTTCGCGACCGGCGTGGGCGGTAAAGTTCGTTTTTTCGGCGTGGTCTCCGACGAAGAAAAGCAGAGACTGCTGCAACGCTCGCGCTGTCTCGTTCTTCCCAGCCGCGGCGAGGGGTTCGGTCTGGTTTATCTGGAGGCGATGCGACTCGGCAGGCCCTGCCTGGCGAGTATTTACGATGCCGGGCAGGAGGTGATCAGCCCGCCTCAAGCCGGTATCTCGGTGGACCCGAGCGACACCGAGGGATTGGCTGAAGCGGTAACGCAATTGCTGACTCCGGGCGCCGCCTGGCAACAGCAATCGGAGAATGCCCGGCGCAGATACGAGGAGAGTTTTACGGCTGCTCATTTTCAGCGCAGACTTCTCGATGCGCTGGCCAATTGATTCGCGTCGTGCGCAAGCTTTTGATCGTTGGAGATTCCCGGCCGGAACACGTCGGATCGCATCTCCTCGACGCAGCCAGGGAATTGCAATTGAACGTCTCCTTTGCCGACTCGCGGGAGGCTTCCGGTCACGGACTCGCGGGAAAGATCAGCTGGCGTCTACTGGGCCGGCGGCCAGGGGCTCTCGGTTCATTCAGCAGCAGGATTGTGAGATTCTGCGAGGAATTCAAGCCCGAGGCTGTGTTGACAACTGGTTTCGCGCCCGTGGCCGAAGAATCGCTCGCCAGGATAGGCGAGTTGGGAGTGCACCGGATTAATTTCCTTACCGACGATCCGTGGAATCCACGGCAACGCGCTCCGTGGTTCCTGCGTGCGGTTCGGATGTATGACGAAGTGCTGTCGACGCGACGGGCCAATCTTGAAGATCTGCGGACCCTCGGGTGCCGAGGAGTCGGTTACTTACCCTTTGGTTTCGCCTCGAATCTGCACTTTCCTCAGCGGCTCACGGCGGAGCGCAGGCGCGAGATGGAAAGCGATGTTGTTTTTGCGGGTGGCGCCGACTCTGATCGTGTCCCTTATATCGCGGCGTTGAGCCAGGCAGGATTCCGGGTTGGTCTTTATGGCGGCTATTGGGAGCGTTACACGGAGACGCGCCATCTGACACGCGGGCTCGCCCCGCCGGAAGTGGTGCGCGAAGCGGTTGCGGCGGCAAGGGTTGCGCTGTGTCTTGTCCGGCGCGCCAATCGCGACGGCGTTTGCATGCGAACTTTCGAGGTGCCGGCGATGGGCGGCTGCATGCTGGTCGAGAAAACAGCCGAGCATGTTGAATTGTTCGGCGCAGAAGGCCAGGCGGTGCTGTACTTCGACACTATTCCGGAGATGACCGAGAAGACCCGCTGGCTCCTCGAACACGATTGCGAGCGCGAGCGGCTTCGGGATGCGGGACACGAGTTGATTGCGCGTGGAAATCACACCTATCGGGATCGTTTGAGTTCCATTCTGAATTTGACGCGGGACCGAGTGGCATGAAGGTTCTGCACGTTATTCCGTCCGTTGGGCCACTACGCGGGGGACCGAGTGTGGCCATCCGGTCCATATCGAGAGGACTCGCAGCACACGGAATTGAGACTCATGTTGCAACGACTGACGACAACGGCCCCTCACGGCTGGAGGTCGAGTGGGGCAGACCGATTCCGGAAGATGGAGCGGTTTGGTGGTACTTTCCGCGGCAGATTCCCTTTTACCTTTTCTCCTGGCCGTTTGCGGGTTGGTTCTGGCGCCATGCCGCTGATTACGACGTGATTCACATCCATACCCTTTTTTGTTGGTGTTCGGATGTGGCGGCGCTGATCGCGCGGCGAAAGAAGATTCCGTATATCATTCGGCCGTTGGGAGTGCTCAATCGCTGGGGTATGGAGCACCGGCGCCCCTGGTTGAAGCGAGCTTCGTTTTCTCTGCTGGAGAGGCATCTTCTGCGCGATGCCGCGTTTGTGCACTACACCGCTGAACAGGAACGCGTGGAGGCGGTCGAATCGGGATGTGGCGACAACTCGATGATCATTCCGAATCCAGTCGAATTTCCGGATGTTTCAGGGAGCGCGCGCAAAGGGCAATTTCTGTCCCGTTATCCCGAACTGCACGGGAAACGAATTGTTTTGTTTCTGTCACGTATTGATCTGAAGAAGGGACTCGATCTGTTGATCCCCGCCTTCGAGGGTGTGCGTCGCGAATTCAGGGAAGCAGTTCTGGTCATTGCGGGAGATGGCGATGCAAATCTGATGGGGAAACTGCGGAATCAATGCCTGGAGCTGGGCATCGAGAACTCCGTTTACTGGCCAGGATTCCTGAGCGGAGAGGCAAAGCTGGACGCGCTGGCGGAAGCAACAGTTTTTGTTCTGCCGTCTTATTCGGAGAATTTCGGTATTGCCGTGATTGAGGCGATGGCCGCCGGGCTGCCCGTTGTCGTGACCGACCAGGTCGGGATCTGCAGGGAGATCGCGGCAGGCGAAGCAGGTATTGTCACAACAACCGAGGTTGCGCCCCTTAAGAGCGCAATGCTTCGGGTGCTGGGCGATGATGCGTACCGCGCGTCCCTCGCGAAGAACGCGGTTGCTACCGCTCATTCGCAATTCGCCGCGCCGATCGTGATCGACAAGCTCATCGCCGCTTATCGTTCCGTCCTTGGCGGGAATTTCGGCCATTCCGCCGAAACGATACGCGTTTCCGTGGGATAGATGATGCCGGACGAGAGGTCGTGGTGCCACGCGAGTCTTCCAAATGCCGGGCTCGGGAACAAGCTTTTCGTGTGGGCCAAGGCAAGAATCTTTTCGCAGATGACCGGTCTGCCACTGGCGGTGACGGGCTGGACTCAGCTTCAGCTTGGTTCTTTCATTCGGGGTGGAGACCTGAGGCTGTATCTAAACTACTTCAAGCGCGTCGATGAAGTCGGAAGGCGATCGCGTGCCAGGGCGCAGAAGTCGTTCGTTGTGGTTCGCGAGCCCAGTCTCTGTTCCGCCGGTGTCGATCGAACGAGAACGATCTATGAATTCAGTGACGTGCCGCCATGGTCAGACTATTTTGGCGACCTTCGCGACTTCCGCGACGGTGTTCGCGACTCGCTGTTGTCGATTCTCACAGAGGCGCGCAAGGAAGAGCTTTCCCGATGCAAGAGCCCGGTCGTGTGCGTGCAGGTTCGCATGGGCGACTTTCGGCAGTTGCGGACAGGGGAGAATTTTGCCTCTGTCGGCGGAACGAGAACGCCGATGGAGTATTTCAAGCGCATCATTGACGGCATACGCGAGATTCATGGATCGATTTTGCCGGTTGAGGTTGTCTCAGACGGTTCCGCTGCCGACCTTGCCGAACTCCTCAGTATGCCGGGTGTCGTGATGGCCCCGAAACGATCCAAGATCGCAGACATCCTGGTGATGGCTCGAAGCCAGGTTCTGGTCCCATCCGCGGGGAGCACTTTTGGTTACTGGGCCGGCTTTCTCGGCGAATCCGCGATCGTGCATCACCCGGATCATTTTCATAACCCGATCAGGCCTGAATCGATGAATCGAAGCCGATTTGAGGGCTGTCTTGTCGGGAGTCCGGCGGACTGGCCTCCGCTTTTCCGCGAAAACATTCAGGAATTTCGGCCAGTGAACTCGGGCCTCAAAGTTGCAAAAGCAACCTGATGGAGAACGTCGGGGCTTTGATTATTTTACTTGAGAAATGGGGCTGTTCAGCACGGCGAAGTCGTACGCTATTGAGTGCGTGAAGCGGGCGCGCCGCTTCCCCACCAATCGGGGATACGATTTTCATCCGATGGATCAACGGTCGTACCGGCCGGATGCTTTCAAGTGACGCGATTGTCGTTTCGCCCGAGTTGTACGAGACTTCGCGCAAGCAGCTCAAAAGGAGCTGGGGCGGTGGTGCATAAGCCTGGAATGAAAGCCTGCGGCATGCACAGTATGCAATCGAACGCGTTAGCAATTGTGGGAAACCAATGACTGAAAAACAAATCGATCACCCGCGCTCGCTGGTTACAGGAGGAGCGGGTTTTATCGGCAGCCACGTAGCAAGGCATTGCCTCCAACTCGGACACAAGGTGGTTGTCCTGGATGACTTGTCCGGGGGGTTCGCGGATCAGGTGCCGGCAGGCGCCACATTCGTGAAGGGCTCTGTCACAGATCCCTCATTGTTGGCGGGTCTTTTCCAGGAGCACCGGTTCGACTACGTCTATCATCTGGCGGCGTATGCAGCGGAAGGGCTGTCGCACTTCATCCGCCGGTTCAACTATAACGTCAATCTGGTCGGCACGATCAACCTTATCAACGAAGCAGTCAAGGCGGGAACGAAGTGCTTCGTCTTCACCTCTTCGATAGCGGTCTATGGAAAGAACCAGTTGCCGATGCGCGAGGATTTGACTCCGAATCCCGAAGATCCGTATGGGATCAGTAAGTACGCCGCGGAACTCGATCTTCACGCGGCGCAGGAAATGTTTGGTCTTCCATCTGTCGTTTTCCGACCCCACAATGTTTATGGCGAGCACCAGAACATCGGCGATCCTTATCGCAACGTTCTTGGAATCTTCATGAATCAGTTGATGTCCGGACAGCCGCTCACCATATTCGGCGACGGCGAGCAGACAAGGGCATTCAGCTACATCGACGACGTCGCTCCGCACATTGCGAGCAGCGTAAATATTCCCGAGGCTTATGGCCAGGTATTCAATATCGGGGCCGACACGCCGGTCACGGTCAACGAACTGGCGCGAGTGATTATCGAGGAATTTGGCCTGCCGGGCACGGTCCGGCATTTGCCCGCCCGAAACGAAGTGAAGGAAGCTTACGCGACCCACGATAAAGCGCGGGAGTTGCTCGGGGCGGTTCCGACGGTCGAACTGGCTGAAGGCGTCCGTCGGATGGCCGGCTGGGCTCGAGCCGCGGGAAGCCGGAAAGGCAAACCGTTCAGCAATATCGAAATCTCCGCTTGCCTGCCGCCATCCTGGGCGGCAATGACTCAGGCCGTAACTCAGTAAGAAATGGAAACGAACAGCGCGCCGACGATGATTGCCCAAACTGGCTCGTCCACTCGAGTGCATCTCTCGGCCTTTGTGCTGACCCGCAATGAGGAATTAAACCTCGAGGATTGCCTGCGGAGTCTGGCGGGCTGGTGTCAGGATATTCACCTGGTCGATTCGTTCAGCACCGATCGGACTCTCGAAATCGCAGAACGGTACGGCGCGATTATCCACCAGCACAAATTCGAGGGCCATACGAAGCAACGCCTGTGGGCATTGAGAAACCTGCCGTTCAAGAACGAATGGGTCCTGGCGCTGGATGCCGATCATCGCGTTACCGAAGATCTGCAGAAGGAGTTGGCGCAGCGCTTTGCCAGTCCACCGGAGGGCTTCGAAGGACTCTTTGTCAATCGACGCCAGATCTTCAGGGGTCGCTGGATACGCTTCGGCGGATACTACCCCAAACATCAGCTCAAGATCTTCAAGCACCAGTGCGCCTACCTGGATGATCTCGAATTCGACTACCGGTTCTACGTAAAAGGAAAGACCGGAATACTGAAATACGACATTCTCGAAGCGAACCAGAACGAGTGGAAGATCTCCTGGTTCATCGAGAAGCACAACAAGTTTGCGACTGAGCTGGCGACTGAAGAGATCAAACGAGAGAGAGAGAATCTCCAATACTTGACCAGGGTAAGATTCTGGGGCAATCCGGACCAGCGGATATTGTGGCTCAAAAAGGTGTGGGGCAGGTTGCCTGCGTACGTGCGGCCATTCCTTCTTTTCACCTACCGGTATTTCCTCTGTCTTGGTTTCCTTGATGGAAAAGAGGGCTTTGTTTTTCATTTCCTCCAGAGTCTGTGGTTCCGGCTGCTGGTAGACATCAGGCGTGAAGAGCTTGAGGCCGAAGCCGACAGTCTCCACGCGACGCAGCGGCAATCATCCCCGCAAGTGGCCGGACGGAATTGAAACGCATCGCCTATCGAACGTATACATCTCACGAAAATGCAGGTGACAAAAACTATGACAACGCCAAAGCCGCTGGATTACTCCTATACGCACATTCAGCCGACCTGGGACCACAGCATTGTATTACCGCCAATCATGCAGGCGATTCAATCCATGCCGAAGGACGGTTCGGTCCTCGACCTGGGCTGTGGAAATGGGGCGATGCTTGCAGAGATTCGCAAACATGGGTCGTGGAACCTTCGCGGCGTTGAGAGCTCTGAGTCTGCAGTTTCGATGGCGCGAAGCGCGGGTTTCGATGTGATGCTGGCCGACGCTACCGCGGATCTCCTTACGCTCTATGACAAAAAGAGCTTCGATCTGATCATCGCGGTGGAAGTAATCGAACACGTCTATGACCCCCGGGGGCTGCTGCGCCAGGCGCACGCACTGCTCCGCCCGAAAGGCCGCGTCCTCCTGACCACTCCATACCACGGCTATCTAAAGAATGTACTCGTCGCATTGACGGGCAAGCATGATTCCCATTTCAATCCGCTATGGGATTGTGGGCACATCAAGTTCTGGTCGCCAAACACGCTCACAACGGCTTTGAGGGAAAGCGGTTTCGGGGATGTTCAGTTTTATGGCGCCGGCAGAGTGCCTTATCTGTGGAAGAGCATGGTGCTTACGGGTACGGCTTTTTGAACAGTTTTCATAACAGGGGATAGAGATGTCTGAAACCGCAATACTAGGTCTGAACGCTTATCACGGCGACTCGTCCGCGGCGTTGCTGCTGAACGGCCACTTGGCCTTTGCAGTGGAAGAGGAACGATTCAACAGAATCAAGCACTGGGCCGGACTTCCCGTCCAGGCCGCGGCAGCTTGTCTCGCCGATGCCGATATCGACTCGGTCGATCACCTCGCAATCTCGCGCGATCCGCGGGCGCACCTCATGCGAAAGGTCGTGAGGGCGAGCCTCAGTCCGAGTTCGTGGCGCAGGAATGTCGGTCGCGCCGCGAACAGCATTGCCATCGCAAAAACGAAACCGGAGCTCGAGCGCGCG
>Ga0210389_10003919_pt1 | contig 11597 bp, 10 predicted proteins | sample IncBWH28OmetaG_FD_160127 | JGI IMG/M metagenome (GOLD analysis project Ga0210389, IMG submission 160127) | Forest soil microbial communities from Barre Woods Harvard Forest LTER site, Petersham, Massachusetts, United States - Inc-BW-H-28-O ... | reverse complement strand
TCCGCCCAACGCCGCCAGCACTTCGCCTTTCGCCTGCGGGATCGTGAAGGTCTGCTCGATGACCGGGTCGGCCGTCAGCTCCGCGTCAACCCGCGCAAACAGTGCGTCGATGCCCAGCCCCAGCTTGGCGGAAATCGCGATCGCGCCGCTGGCAACAAGCGCATCGCGTTCCTCGCTCGAAAGCAGGTCGATCTTATTCATCACTTCTAGACGAGGCTTGTCGAGCACGCCCAGTTCGCCCAGGACTTTTTCTACTTCCGCCTTCTGCTCGTCCCGCGTAGGACTGGAGGCGTCCCGCACATGGAGCAGCACTTCAGCTTTCTGCACCTCTTCCAGCGTGGCGCGGAATGAAGTGACCAGGGTATGCGGCAGGTTGCGGATAAATCCCACCGTATCGGAGAGCAGAACTTTTCTGCGGGATGGCAACTGAATCGCTTTGAGTTTGGGGTCAAGGGTCGCGAACATCCGCGCCGATTCAAGCACTCCGGCCTTGGTCAGCGTATTGAAGAGCGTGCTCTTACCCGCGTTGGTATAGCCGACCAGCGCTACCGTCGGCACCGGCACCGATTCGCGCCGTTGGCGCTGCTGTCCGCGTACCCGCCGCACAGCTTCGAGGTCTTGCTTTACCTGCAGGATGCGGCGTTGAATCTTGCGGCGATCGGTTTCCAGCTGCGTTTCACCCGGGCCCCTCGTGCCGATGCCGCCGCCAAGCTGCGACATCGACTTTCCGCGCCCGGCAAGCCGAGGCAGCATGTATTCGAGCTGGGCCAGTTCTACCTGCAGCTGGCCTTCGCGGGTCCGTGCGTGCCGCGCAAAAATGTCGAGGATCAGCTGCGTCCGGTCAAGAACGCGGCAGGGCAGGGCTTCTTCAAGATTGCGAAGCTGTGTAGGCGTCAGGTCGTGATCGAAGAGGACAAGATTCGCGTGAGTGGAAGCCGCTACCCCGGCCAACTCTTCCACCTTGCCGCTGCCGATCAGGGTTGCAGGATCGGCTTTCGGCCGCCGCTGCACTATTTCTCCGGCAATCCTGGCGCCGGCGCTCGTGACCAGCTCCCGGAATTCGCTTAGTGACGATTCCAGATCCAGATGTGCAAGCTCCGGACGCACGTGTGCATCCGGCTGATTGTCGGCATCGACAGCGTTGGAGGCAATGCGAGCAGCATCGCGGGCGAGAATCGCCGATGGCGGCAGCGAAGGGCGCCTTGTGGCGAACTCCACCGCAACCAGCAGTGCGCGGTCATCTGCGCTCTCCGTGCTTGTGCGTTGAAGCTCGCCCACGAAACGCTGTACCTGAAAAAGACTTTACTCGATGCTGCCAGCTACGCGCTCTGCGGCTCCGTGGAAGCGCTCGCCGCTACGCCGCTCCCGGTAGCATGCCCACCAGGATGCGCCGAAGGCGGTCTATGCTCCGTATGCAGCACGGAGCGGGAACTGACCACGGTCGAGATCGCGTGTTTAAAAATCAGTTGTTCTTGGCTGTTGTTCTCCAAAAGTACGGAGTACTTATCAAAGGAACGGATCTTGCCTGTCAGCTTCACTCCGCTGACGAGGTAGATCGTAATGGGAGTTTTATCCTTACGGACCGTGTTAAGAAACGTGTCCTGGATGTTCTGTGCCGGCTTGTTGTCCATGTGCCGATCTCCTGTTCATTTTTTAGTGCGTGGGATTCGACTACTGCAGCGCTAAAGTTCATGCCAATGCCCGAAGGCGACGCAACATTTATAAAAACAGTACGACGTTTGGATGGACTCGGCAATGTATACCGTTGCTTCTGTTCTAGAAAAGACGATGTACACTATTCAATCCATTCAACATTGTGCAATGAGGCAAACTTTACCTCAGAGAAACTTAGATGCGGAAAATTCCCTCAAGATGTACTGATCTCAAAAATTTCCGCCCGATTGCTTTCATAGTGTCCGGGTTCTGCTTTTCGTTACAAACCCCTTTCAACTATAGACGTTGAATGTTAACGATAGGCGCCTCAATGATGATGCTTGTGATGTTTGGCCTGCGCGGCGTGCCGCTTCTTTCCTGACTTTTTAGCATTTGCCGGAGCAGGCGCCGGTTGTTGCTGGGACGCTGCGGCCGCAGGAGCAGGCGGTGGAGTCGCGCTGGGAGGCTCAACCTTACGCACAATCACCCCTTCAAGCCGGAAGGTCTGCGTCACGGTATTTGCCGGGCGCGCTGCTCCCGTCGTGGGATCGATAGCGATCGTGTCATCGGTGGCAGTCTTGAAGGAAAAAACCGGGACCGTACCGATCTTGTCAAAGGCCTGTGTGCTGACGTGCACCGGCAGATATCCCTGCAGGTTGCGCAGCCGGTAAGCCGTCTCGTAGCGATGTTTCTTCACATTCCAGGTGAAGATGCGCACCTGATCGAAATCGTAGGGCAACCCGTCTTTATAAGGGCTGAGAACCGTTACGAATTCGATCACCTTGCCATCCGGGAATTTTGACTCCGGGTCATTCACCGTAGTCAGCGGATAGGCGCCGACCATGCGCTGCCCCTCGGCATACCCGGCAATCGCGTCCGGAACATCCACATCCAGGCGGCGGGAGCGCATCCAGCCTACTCGCCCCTGGGAATCCCGCACCAGCCACCAGTCTTCCATTGGCGGCGGCTCTGGCGCTGCAGCAGCGGAAGCAGCAGGCGCACTTCCCGGCTTAGCTACGTTCGGCTTCGCTGTATTCGTCTTGGCGGCATCATTTTTGGCCGCGTCCTTCTTGACCGACGACTTGGGTGCAGGTGGCATAGCCTGCGGCGGGGTAGTCTTCGGTACCGACGCGCGCACCAGCATCTGCAGTTTGTCATTTTCCGGAAGCAGGTAGAAGCGGTCCGTCAGGCGGCCCGGCTTGTCATGCAGATATAGGTCATCGCGCAGCGTCGCCGTCGCAATCACCGGATCGTTCGCGTGTTGCTTCTGCAAATCGGCAAATTGCTGGTACGTGGCCTGGTCGATGACGCCATGCTCTTCGATCCAGCCAATTTCGCCCTTATCGGTCTTCACCTTGAGGAAGCGACGCCCATGCTCCACAACTTGAACCCGCTGGCCGTTCGTCAAGTTGCCAACACGGTTGGACACAGCCGCGACGCGGTCGCGCAGAAATGTCTCCTTGGCGATCACATAGACATATTCGGTGGAGGGCTTTGGATGGAGGCGGTTGCAACCACCCACGAACAACAAAAGAAGCGGCAGCAGACGGACAAACGAAGGAGGAAACTGGCGAAAAACCATGCTCACTTTTTAGTAAAGAGCCAGCAGTGGTCTGCTGGCTCTTCCTTACATTTTTAGAGCATAGCATCGAAAATTTAAGATTCTGCTCATTTTCCCTCCATTCTGATCCGCACATACATGCACCTTTGGTATCCCCGAACAAAAAAGGCCACCTCGACGGGTGGCCTTTTGCACGCACATCAGCATGTCTATTTGGTCGCAACGATCGCGCTTGCCAGCGTTGGATCCGTTCCCGTTGTTTTGCTGGAAAACGCATCCAACTTTCCTGGCGAAGCCGTGTCAATGCTGAACACCTGCAGGTCAGGATTGCCGCTCGCACACGCCACGGCAATATAAGCATCGGTTTTGTCCTGGGTAATATCCACCGGAGCCGCGCCAGTTGTGTAAGGCGAGCCGGATAACGCAGTCAGCGCCCCGTTTGCCGAGAGGGCAAAGCCGCTAACCGTTCCATCTGTCCGGTTGGTCACATAGACATAGCTGCCAGAAGTGGTGACCAGCACCTGCGACGGTCCCAGGCCAGTCTTCACCGGCGAGGTCGCAAGCTCGGTAAGCAGTGCCCCGGTAGCATTGATACTGAGCACACGGACCGCATTGATTCCCGTCTCCGTAACGAATAGATATTTGCTGTTCGGGTCGCTCGCCAATCCCTGATCGGAGTACCCGGAAACCTTCGGGTTCAGAATCGCATTCAGCTTGGAGATGACGCCCGTCGTTGCGTTGAATGTCAGCAGATCGACGCCGCCCGTCCCCAGCGAGATAAACACATACTGCCCATTCGGCGTAATGTACAGGTTGCTCGTCGTTCCCGTATCCAGGGCAACCGGATTTCCCGCTGAAGTCAGCGCGCCCGTGCTTGCATCGATGCTGAACACGTACACCTGAGGAGTCAAATCCGCGACAATCAGCCATTGGCCCGTGGGATCGACCTTCATCGTGATCGGACTGACCCCAGTCGCCACCGGGCTGCCACTGTTGGCTACGGTCAGCGATCCATCGGAATTGATGGTGTAGGCGTAGATGCCGCCGGAAAAGCTGCCGACATAAACAAACGTATCTTTCGGCGTGATGGCCAATGCGTTGGGCGGCAGCCCCACTGCGTAAGGCGAATTAGAAATGTTATTCAGCGCACTGTTCGCGATAGTGAAACCAGCAACCGAGCTGGCAGTGGTCGACGAGTTCGCCACGTAAATATAGTTGCCGCTATTTGTATTCCCCCCGCCACCACCTGTTACCGGAGGAAAAAACTTGCCGCTGCCACACGAGCCCAAAAGCAAAAGTCCCGCCATGCATAAGAAATGAAATTGCCGCATCTTGAATTCGAATCTCACTCGTCTAATTCTCTCTTGTTCTCATGCCCCGTAGTGCATCTATTTGAAAACAACTCTGCGGAACCGCACCATATTTGGGCTTCGATATACTGCGTTCACACTATGCGCATCGGTTTCCGTCTTGTCTTGGTAATATCACTGCTCCTACCCTTTTGTCGCGTCGCACGTGCTTCCGATTCTCCCTCTTTCTGCAACCAGTGCATCCGCGCCGACGAGGAATTCCTCGCCTCCGACGAACTGCATGGACGGGGCAGCGCCACCCGCGACGAGCATATCGCCGCCACCTGGGCCGCGTCGCTCTTTGAAAGCTTTGGCCTCGAACCGGGCGGCGACAACGGAAGCTTTTTACAGAAAGCTGCCTTGCCGAATCCACTTCCAGACCACGTGAAACAACATCTTGCGAAATACGAGGACACGCCGCGCACCGAAACCTGGAACGCGGTCGCCGTTCTTCGTGGTTCCGACTCAAAGACGCAACAGGACGCCATTCTGCTCACCGCGCATTTGGATCATCTCGGAATCGGCCCCGCCGTCAACGGTGACTCCATCTACAACGGCGCCGACGATGACGCCTCCGGCACGACCGCAGTCATCGAACTGGCGCGCACGCTCAGCCGTGGCAAGCGCCCTAAGCGGACGATCATCTTCGCTCTCTTTGGCTCTGAAGAGCTTGGCGGTTTTGGCAATCACTACTTTATCGAACACCCACCCGTGCCACTCGATCACATTGTCGCGAATCTGGAATTTGAAATGATCGGGCGGCCTGATCCTGCTGTGCCTGTGGGCAATTTCTGGCTTACCGGATACGAACGCTCGAACCTTGGCCCTACCCTCGCAAAACACGGAGCCCATCTCGTCGGCGATCCGCACCCCGACCAAAAATTCTTCCAGCGCTCGGACAATTACGCGCTGGCCAAGCGGGGGATCATCGCCCAGACCGTATCCAGCTTCGATCTGCACAAGGACTATCACCAGCCCAGTGACGAGATTGGCAAGCTCGACATTCCCTACATGACCACGGTCATCTCATCCATGGTGAAACCCATTGAATGGCTGGCAAACACAGACTGGAAACCTGCCTGGAATCCCAATGGCAAGCCCTGAAAGCGAATCAGTTCCGCGTGTTGACCAGCTCCCATATGCGCGCGAGGTGATGATCGTCGTGTTCCGCGACAAAATACAGAAGGTCCGCGAGGCGCATCGGCGTTTTTAGGCGGGGGTGGGGTATCGATCGATCAAAGAGAGATGCGTCCAGCCCGTCGACGCGCTCCAGCAGTCTTTCCCGTGCAGCGCGGAAGGCAGTCAGAATCTCTTCCAAGGTGCGCTCGTTGTGCTTCGCTTCGTCGGTCTTTCGATTCTGCAAATCGGCCACTGTGAGTTGAGTGCTGGCAGCTACGTAATCGCCCACTCGCGCTAGCCATAGCGGTTCAAGGTCAACCATGTGACCGGCGTTCTCCTGTGCCGACCACTTTTGCTGCGGCTTCCGGGTTAGAACGTCCCGAGAGTGACCATGAAGCTCCTCTTCCAGCCTGGCCGGGGTGCCGCGCAAACGGGCGCGCAGATTTGGCAGCAGTTCCACTGGAAACGAAACGTCAAACTTGCGCTCAAACCAAACTGGTATTTGATTCATGGAAAACTTTCCTCTTGTCATTTCAGTCTCAGGCAAAGGCAGCCCTGTTTGCCAGTGCCGAAGAGGACGATTATCTTCAAAAGTGTGCAAGGCGCTCTGACCACAAGGAAGTCTCTCACCGGGTAGTCCATTGCAAAAAGCAAAATCACGAAAAGCACCCAAATTTCAGTCGACGCCGACGACATTCGTTGCGTGGTGCCGCCTGCATGAACGGATCTCCTTCGCCGCCATCAGTGCTTTGTGGATCGCACTGCTCTACGGAGGCGGTCTTTGCGGGCCGTTCATCTATGACGACGTCAGCCATATTCAGGAAAATCCCGCGCTCGCTTCGTGGGGAAAAGCACTGCATTCTTTTGGAGCCGGTGAGTCCTTTGCTCGCGACCTGAGTGAAGGCGGAGGCTCGGCCTATCGGCCGCTGCTCTGGTTAAGCCTGAGTTTCGACCGCCATGTATGGGACCTGAATCCATGTGGCTTTCACCTGACCAATCTCATCCTGCACTGGGTGAGCGGATACCTCTTCTTCGTTCTGCTTCGCAGGATGCAGGCGCCACAGATGTTTTCAGCTGCCGTATGCCTGCTCTGGGTGGGGCTCCCGATCAATTCGGAAGCAGTGGCATGGATTTCCGGACGTACCTATCCGTTGATGTGCGTGTTTCTCGCGCTGGGCCTGTTATTCGCAGAGTCCTATCTGACTAAGACGTCTGCCCTGCCGCTGTGTCTTTTTGGCGCAGCTTCCATCGGAGCGTTGTTGTCGAATGAGCAAGGCATCATACTGCTTCCCTTAACGATGCTTCTTGCGTACTTCCTGATGAACGCTTCGCCTCGCCGATGGCTCGCTCTGGCATTGGTGGGACTCGGCGTGGATGGAGTTTATCTTGCCGCAAGAAGAATGATTCACGCCCAGACGCCCGGAGGAACAGCTTCATTTTCCACGGTCGGGACCGTATTTCTTAAGTATGTTCTCTGGACACTGTTTCCTATCCACATGAGCGTAGAACGCTCGATGGACTTCCCTGCTCGCGGCTTTTCCGTCACAGCGGCTGCAACGCTTGCGACCCTGCTTTGTCTGCTCGCATTGGCCTATTGGTTGAGAAACAGAGTACGGCTGGCAGCATTCGGCCTGATCTGGGCAATGATCTCGCTATTGCCCTTTTGCGGAATCGTCCCTGTGTATCAAGGCATGGCCGAACGTTACGCCTATCTTGCATCGTTTGGTCTTATCGTCTCCGTTGTAGCGTTTGCATGGAACGCTGAAGGACGAAAGCGCTCTGTTCTTTTGTCGATCGTCCTTCTATGGGGACTGTGGAGCGCATGGCGTCTCAGATCACGCGTCTTCGACTGGACCGATCCGGTTCTGCTCTATCAATCGTCTCTGGAAGCAACACCTCGCAGCACGAAACTTCTCTACAATCTGGGCGCAGCCTACGAAGCACAGGGCGACTTTGGCAAAGCGAGCGAATCCTATCGTCAAACGCTCGCGCTCAATCCCGCATATGTTCCAGCCATCGTCGAGATGGGAAACATCGATCAGCAAGCGGGCAATACTATCGAGGCCGAACAGCAATACAGGCGAGCTATCGCGATTGATCCATCGGACGAAAATATCTACGCCAATCTTGGTGCGCTCTTCCTGCAGGAGGGGAAAATCGATGACGCCATCCGCGAGTTGTCTCGCGCTGTCGCCATGGCTCCATCCGATCCAACGGCCTATTACGACCTGGGAGCTGCCTATCAGAAAGCGGGTGACGATAAGCGGGCCATCGAGATGTATACCAAAGCGCTTGAGCTTAAACCGGGAGACCCGGACACGCTCAAGAACCTGCAAACGCTTCTTCCAGCAGGTCGATGAACTTGCAAATGCGTGACGAGCCTTTTAACCTTTTTAACCGAGTGCAAATGGACGTTCGGACTCATCCGAAATGAAAACTGCTGTCATTGTTACAGCTGCCTGCAACCGCAAATGAAAACCAGAAGGTGAGTGACACCAGCTATGCAACGGCGTGATTTCGTCAAAGCGATCGTGGCGGCATCGATGACCGCGAGGTCGATGTTTGGACAACAAGCACCAGGCACTCAGGTAGCGCCTTCGACCCCTCCACCAACGCCTGTTGCCCCTGGACCTGTGCCGTGGATGCGCGGCTTGATGGAGGTAAAACCTCTACCGATGACGCCTCTGGTGCCCGACGTTGTGGCGCAGACCAACGCCCATTTTTTTACCGACCAGCAGATGACAACGTTGCGGCGGTTGAGTGAAATCCTGCTTCCCCCACTCAATGGCTATCCCGGGGCGACAACCGCGGGCACGCCCGAGTTCCTCGACTTTCTGATTGGAGTTTCACCGCTCGATCGCCAGCAGATGTATCAATCCGGCCTGGACCGGCTCAACACAGAAGCGAAGCAGCACTTTGGCGTAACCTTTGCCGAGATTCAGCCAACACAAGCAGACCAATTGCTTCGACCCTGGTTGAAGACCTGGATGGCAGATCACCCGCCCACTGAGCCCTACGCGCACTTCATCAACATCGCACACAGCGATATCCGCACAGCAACCATCAACTCGCAAGCCTGGAGCGAGGCGGACAATGCGGCTGGCCAGCATGAGCCGGATGTTGGCTTGTTCTGGTTTCCCATCGAGCCAGATATCTATCGGGAAAATCCCGCGCCGGCTTGCCGGCCAACCCCGCAGAAACGGCATTCCTAGCAGAGCTTCAGGCGCCTTGTTTTCTTTTCGCGGCTTGATTGAGTTGCGGAATAGGTATTGACACAAGTACAGAGAGTACAGAACCACATGGCTGAAGAAACAGTTGACGTTTTAATTATTGGGTCCGGTCATTCCGGTGGGATGGCGGCAAAGGTTCTCACCGAAAAAGGCATCTCGTGCCTGATGCTGAACGCTGGGCCAATCGCGGATGCGCGCAAGGACACTGAACTGAAGCCCGCCTATGCTCTGCCCTTTCGCGGATTCAAGCAGCCGGGACAACTGCCGCATGTCTTTCAGTCGAACGAATTCAATGCGAATACCTGGGTCGACGAACAGGAAGTCCCTTATACGTATGACCCGCAGAAGCCGTACAACTGGGTGAGAGTTCGCCTGTTCGGAGGCCGCTCGCTATTCTGGTCGCGACAATCATTCCGGCTCAGCGATTACGAATTCAAGGGCAAGTCTCACGATGGCTTTGGCGATGACTGGCCGATCAGCCTCGCCGATCTGGACCCGTACTACTCGCGTGTAGAGGCAATCTTTCGCGTGCGGGGACGCGCAGAGGGCCTGCCGCAATATCCTGACGGCAATTTCGTTCCGGACGACTCGCCGTGGACGGGCTGCATGCAGCGCTTCATCGCTGCCGGGAAACAGGCGGGCGTTCCGGTATGCAAGGCACGCAGCTCCATGGGAGTGGATGGGCTGGCGAGTTCCGTCAACCTGCTCCTGCCGGATGCCTTCGCTACCGGCAAGCTGAAAGCGATCCCGAACGTGGTCGTGCGTGAGCTCAGCGCCGACAAGAACACCGGCCTCGTGAATGAGGTCCACTTTGTCGATCGGCTTTCGCGGCGGGAAATGTCCGTACGGGCGCGAGTGGTTGTGTTGGCGGCGGGAACGCTCGAGAGCACGCGGTTGCTGCTTAATTCCAAATTGGCGAATTACAGCGGAGTGATGGGCCACTATCTGATCGATCAGGTGTATGGCCCGGGAATCGTCTGCTCCGTGCCTGAAGCGCGCGATGGCAAAGCGACTCCGGAACTCATGGGTGGCAATGCTCTCGTTCCGCGCTTTCGCAACATCAACACCAAAGAAAAAAACTTCATCCGCGGCTACGCGCTGAATGTATCCAGCAGCACGCGACCGATGGACCCGCGCAACTTCGCAGCCTATGGCGAAGACCTGCAGAAAAAACTGGACAGCTACAGTGGCAGCGGCTTTTCAACCAGCATCATGGCGGAAGTCCTGGCCCACTACGAGCACCAGGTAAGCATCGACAAGAGTGTCGTCGACGCCTGGGGCATTCCCGTGCTGCACATCGACACCAAATATACCGACAATGAATTCAACATGGCGCGCGATGCAGTCGATACGAGCGTCGCGCTCGCGGAAGCTGCGGGCTTCGAAGTCCTCTCGAAGAATTACGAACCGAACCCGCCCGGCTACAGCATTCATGAGCTGGGCACCTGCAGGATGGGCGACAACCCGAAGACCAGCGTGCTGAACAAATGGAGTCAGAGCCACGATATAAAAAATCTCTTCGTGGTGGATGGAAGCAGTTTTGTCAGTTCAGGATGGCAAAATCCGACCATGACGATAGTTGCATTGGCCATGCGGGCGTCGGAGTATCTTGCCGAGCAGATGCGACAGAGGAGCGTCTAGCAAAAGCCAGCCTTCACCAGCAAGCCTCAGCCGGCGGTAAAATAACTCTCATCCGAGGTTTGGAGCGTGTTGCTGGAGATCGCCAAGCCGATTGCCCTGATGCTGTGCATCCTCTCCCTGTGTGCCGTCTTCCATGCAGCATTTCTGGTCCCGGCAAGCGACATCGATCAGAAAATATCTAGCTCCCTGCAATTGCTGGTTTTGGCTGCCGGAATTTCACTGATCGGCGGAATGATTTTCCGCGAATCGACAGATTTCTCAGGACTCATGAGCACACTCCCCATGCGGTTATTCTGTTGGGCCGCAGGTATCATGCTCGTTCTCTTCCTCGTTGCCTGGTATCTGGAAAGCAATTCCATCTTCGAAGGGCATGTTCACTTCTGATAGCAAAACAAAAGGGATACTCCCATCGCTGAGAGTATCCCCTTACCGAACCGGCAAGCCTTACACCGCGACAGCTTCGGGTTGCGCCACGCGCTCGGCCTCAAGAACAGGACCGATCGCATGAATGATCGAAGCAATGCGCACTACGGCAAGGACCGTCTCTTCGCTCACTCCCTTGTCGCGCACGACTTTCTCATGCGAATCAACGCATTTGCCGCAACCGTTGATGGCTGAAACAGCGAGCGACCACAGCTCGAAGTCATTGTGATCGACTCCGTGCGTCCGCATCACGTTCATCCGCAGACGCGCCGGCATCGTGCCGTATTTCTCGTTCGACGTGAGGTGAAGAAAACGGTAGTAGATGTTGTTCATGCCCATGACGGAAGCCGCGGCCTTGGCTGCGTCAAGCGCCAGCGCGGAAAGCTGCTTTGCACCCTCTTCCAGCGCTGCCGCCGTCAATTCAGGATTGCGTGTGGCGATCGCGCTTGCTACAACCGTGCCCCACAGCTGCTGAGGAGTAAGCTCCATGTTCTGTCGTACAAGGCTCGAGTAATTCAGTTTCAGGTCCTTCGCATACGCTGGAAGACCATCAATCAGTTGATCCAATTGCATAGATATTTCCTTTCATGCATCACGCAGACATGGTGGCGAAAATCGCCA
>Ga0210389_10003918_pt1 | contig 11600 bp, 9 predicted proteins | sample IncBWH28OmetaG_FD_160127 | JGI IMG/M metagenome (GOLD analysis project Ga0210389, IMG submission 160127) | Forest soil microbial communities from Barre Woods Harvard Forest LTER site, Petersham, Massachusetts, United States - Inc-BW-H-28-O ... | reverse complement strand
GTCGGCCGGGACCCGCTTGCCGCGCTCGTGCAGCGCCCGCAGGATGCCGATCGCCAGGTGGTCGTTGGCCGTGAAGACCGCGGTGACCTCGGCCATCCGGGCAAGGATCTGCCCGGCCCGGTACCCGGATGCCGCGAGCCAGTCGGCCGGCATGACCGGCGGGACCTCCGCGCCGGCCTCGGTGAGGGCCCGCTGCCAGCCCGCCACCCGGCCCTGGCTGTCGTACCAGTCGCTGGGGCCGGACACGTGCCAGACGGTCTGGTGCCCCGCGTCGAGCAGGTACCTGGTCGCGGCGTACGCGCCCGCCTCCTGGTCCACGGTGACCAGCCCGGCCGTCCGCCGCGGGTCGCCGTCGATGGTGACCAGCGGGATATCGTCCGGGATGTCGTCAAGTGCGGCGTTCGCGGATTCCACCGGGGCGATGACCACCAGGCCCGCCACCCGCTGGTCGCGGTGCCGGCCGATGGCGTCGGCGATCGACTGCGGGTCCAGCGCCCGGACGCTCTCGACGCTGACCGTGAAGCCGTGCTGGAGCGCCGCGTGGGCAAGCGCGTTGAGCGTGGAGATGGGCCCGTACAGCGTGGAGGACTGTGCGACAACGCCGATGACCTGCGACGTCCCGGTGACGAGCACCCGGGCCGCGCGGTTGGGCCGGTAGCCGAGCTCGGCGATCGCCGCCTGGACGCGGCGGCGGGTCTGCTCGCGGACGTTCGGGTGGTCGTTCAGGACACGGGAGACGGTCTGATGCGACACTCCGGCCAGTCGGGCTACATCGGTCATCGCCGGCTCGCGGGCTGACCGGACCACGGGCATCCCTTCTCGCTCTGCTGGTGGCTCATCGTACGGGTCTTGCGGGCACGACTTATGGACAGGGCTGGGCACGCTAACACACCAGGACCCTGGTTGCCAAGCCTACACCATTGACTTTGACGTTTGCCCACGTCAAGCCGCCTCCAACGGGTGAGACAACGATCGTTGCACGCCGCTCATTGTTAACGATCACATCTTGTCCGTCAAGCCCCGTCTCAATGCATAACAGAATGGCCGCAAGGTCTTGACGGCCCACGTTGAGCACGTTAACAATCTGGACAACCGCCAAGGGAGGCGAACGTGACAGACACGGCAACGGTGGTGGGCGTGGACTTCGGGACGTTGTCCGCGCGCGCGGTCGTGGTCCGCGCCGACGACGGCACGGAGCTCGGAACCGGGGTCGCCGAGTACGGACACGGCGTCATCGACAGGCAGTTGCCTATTCAAGGTGGGGCCTCGCTGGCCGCGGACTGGGCCCTGCAGGACCCGGCCGACTGGCGGGCCGCGCTCGGGACGGCGGTCCGCGCGGCCATCGCGGACGCGGGCATCAGCCCGGATTCGGTCATCGGCATCGGCACCGACTTCACGGCCTGCACGGTCTTGCCCACCACGGCCAACGGGACGCCGCTGTGCGAGGTCAGTGAGCTGCGCGGGCGGCCGCACGCCTGGCCCAAGCTGTGGAAGCACCACGCCGGCCAAGGGCAGGCCGACCGGATCACCGACCTCGCGCACGAGCGCAAGGAGAGCTGGATCGCCCGGTACGGGGGGCGGATCTCCTCCGAATGGCAGTTCGCCAAGGCGCTCCAGGTCCTGGAGGAGGACCCGGACACCTACCGCCGCACGGAACGCTGGATCGAGGCCGCTGACTGGATCATCTGGCAGCTGACCGGGCGGGAGACCCGCAACGCCTGCACCGCCGGCTACAAGGGGATCTACCAGGACGGGCAGTACCCGAGCCGGGAGTACCTGGCGGCCCTGCACCCGGACTTCGCGGACTTCGCCGACACCCGGCTGGCCGTCCCGGAACTGTCCCCGCTCGGCTCCAGGGCCGGCAAGCTCACCTCCGCCGGAGCGGCGCTCACCGGCCTTCCGGCGGGCATCGCGGTCGCCGCCGGGAACGTGGACGCGCACGTCACCGCCCCGGCCGCCAAGGCCATCGGCCCCGGCCAGATGCTGGCCATCATGGGCACCTCGACGTGCCACGTGATGAACGCCGATCACCTCGCGGACGTCCCGGGCATCTGCGGCGCCGTGGACGGCGGCATCATCGCGGGCTCGTGGGGCTACGAGGCGGGGCAGAGCGCGGTCGGCGACATCTTCGCCTGGTGGGTCGGCCAGGGCCTCCCGGCCGACTACGTCGCCGAGGCCAGCCGCCAGGGCAAGAACCTCCATGATTTCCTGACCGAGCGGGCGTCCGGACGGCCAGTCGGCGCGCACGGCCTCATCGCCCTGGACTGGATGGGCGGCAACCGCTCGATCCTCGTCGATCACCACCTGTCTGGCGTGATCGTCGGCCTGACCCTCGCGACCCCCCCGGAGGACGTGTACCTGGCGCTGATGGAGTCAACGGCGTTCGGCACCCGGATGATCATCGAGGCGTTCGAGGCCGCCGGGCTGCTGGTCACCGAGTTCATCGCGGCCGGCGGCCTGAAGCGCAACCGGGCGCTCATGCAGGTCTACGCCGACGTGCTGCGCCGCCCGGTGTCGGTCGCGGCCTCCGACCAGGCGCCCGCGGTCGGCTCGGCGATCCACGCGGCCGTCGCCGCCGGGGCCCACCCGGACGTCGCCGCCGCGTCGGCCGTCATGGGCCGGTGCGAGCAGGCGGCCTTCTGGCCAGACCCGGCCCGGGCCGACGGCTACGACGCGCTGTTTGCCGAGTACCGGATGCTGCACGATTATTTCGGAGGTCGTTCAGGTAAATCGAACGATGTCCTGCACCGGTTGCGCCGCCTCCGGAACGGCGAGCGGGGAGCACAGTCGTGACGGGCGCGGTTGACGCGATCCGCGAACAGGTCGCCGCGCTGCACGGGGACCTCGTCCGGTACGGGCTGGTCGCCTGGACCTCCGGCAACGTCTCGGCGCGGGTGCCGGGCGCGGACCTGATGGTCATCAAGCCGAGCGGCGTCTTCTACGACGACCTGACGCCGGAGTCGATGGTCGTGTGCGACCTCCAGGGCATGGTCGTGGACGGCGACCTGGTGCCGTCCAGCGACACGGCCACGCATGCCTATGTGTACCGGCACATGCCCGCGGCCGGTGGCGTCGTCCACACCCACTCGACGTACGCGTGCGCGTGGGCCGCCCGCGGTGAGGCGGTGCCGTGCGTGCTGACCGCGATGGCGGATGAGTTCGGCGGGGAGATACCGGTCGGGCCGTTCGCGCCGATCGGGGATGAGTCGATCGGGCGGGGCGTCGTTGAGGTGCTGACCGGGCATCGGTCGCCGGCCGTGCTGATGCGCAATCACGGCGTCTTCACGGTCGGCAAGGACGCCCGCGCGGCGGTCAAGGCGGCGGTGATGTGCGAGGACGCCGCCCGCACTGTGCACCTGTCCCGGCAGCTGGGTGCACCGCTCCCGCTCGCGGGGGATGTCATCGACCGCCTGTACGACCGGTACCAGAACGCTTACGGCCAGCGCCCCAAGGGAACGGAGCACACCGCACCATGACCGCCACGACCGCCACCCGCACCCGCGACGTCTGGTTCGTCACCGGCAGCCAGCTGATGTACGGCGAGAAAACCCTGCGCCAGGTTGCCGAGCAGTCAGCTGCCATCTGCCGTGAGCTCGCCGACGACCCCGGTATCGCCGTGAACGTGGTGTGGAAGCCGGTCCTCACCGACGCGGCCGCCATCAGGCGGCTGTGCCTGGACGCCTCCTCCGACGACTCCTGCGCCGGGCTGATCGCCTGGATGCACACCTTCTCCCCGGCCAAGATGTGGATCGCCGGACTGGACGCGCTCGGCAAGCCGCTGCTGCACCTGCACACCCAGGCCAACGCGGAGCTGCCGTGGGCGACCATCGACATGGACTTCATGAACCTGAACCAGGCGGCGCACGGGGACCGTGAGTTCGGCTACATCCAGACCCGGCTGGGCATGGCGCGCAAGACGGTGGCCGGGCATGTGTCCGATCCGCTAGTGCGGGAGCGGGTCACCACCTGGGCGCGGGCGGCGATCGGCTACGCGGAACTGCGCACGCTGCGGCTGGCCCGGTTCGGCGACAACATGCGGGACGTCGCTGTGACCGAGGGCGACAAGGTGGCCGCCCAGCTGACGTTCGGGGTGTCGGTCAACACCTACGGGGTGACCGAGCTGGCATCCGCCGTGGACGCGGCCGACCCGGCACGGGTCACCGAGCTGGTGGACGAGTATGCCAGCTTGTACGCCGTGGACCCGGTGCTGCTCCTAGGCGGCGAGCGGCACGAGTCACTGCGGTACTCGGCCGCCATCGAGGTGGCGCTGCGCGAGTTCCTCAGCGGGAAGGCGGGACCGGAGTCGTTCGGGCCGGCGGGTACTGGTGGCGGCTTTGCGGCCTTCACCACGAACTTCGAGGACCTCGGCGGGCTGCGCCAGTTGCCCGGCCTCGCGGTGCAGCGGCTGATGGCCGCCGGGTACGGGTTCGGCGGGGAAGGCGACTGGAAGACCGCGGTGCTGGTCCGGGCGCTGAAGGCGATGAGCGCCGGGCTGCCCGGTGGCACGTCCTTCATGGAGGACTACACCTACAACCTCGTGCCGGGCGCGCAGGTGATCCTCGGCGCGCACATGCTGGAGGTCTGCCCCTCGATCACCTCTGCTGGCCGGCCGTCCTGCGAGATCCACCCGCTCAGCATCGGCGGGCGCGAGGATCCGGTGCGGCTGGTGTTCGACGCTGATCCCGGGCCGGCCCTGGTGCTCGGCCTCGCCGACCTGGGCGACCGGTTCCGCCTGGTCGCCAACGAGATCGACGTGGTGCCGGCGCTGGAGCCGCTGCCGTCGCTTCCGGTCGCCCGGGCGGTCTGGCGGCCCCAGCCGGACCTGCGGACCTCGGCGGAGTGCTGGCTGACCGCCGGCGGCCCGCACCACACCGCCCTGACAAGCTCCCTCACCCGGGAGCACATCGAAGACCTCGCCGACATGCTCGGCGTGGAACTGCTGGTAATCGATCCCGATACCACCACACGCCAGTTCAGCAGGGAGATCCGCTGGAACCAGGCGTATTACCGGCTCGCCCAGGGGCTGTAGGCCCCCGGGGACTGTGGCGCGGCGCGGCCACGCCACGCCACAGCCCACGAGCCAGGAGTGGCCCGTTAATCAACCTCTCCACCTCCACCACCAAGTGAAAGGCAGATAGGTCATGAGACCCATCGTAAAGGCCCTGGCTACCATCCCTGTGGTGGCCCTGCTCACAGTGTCCGCGGCGTGCTCGAAGAGCCCGAACGGCTCATCCAGTTCCAGCGCGCCCCCGGCAGCCTCCTCGGCGCCCGCGGCAGGCTCCTCGTCCTCGTCGTCGTCGGCCGCGGCCCCGTCGCTGTCCGGCTCGCTGGCGTTCAACCAGACGAACCTCGCGGCGCTGGACGCCAAGCTCAAGACCGCGCTCGCGGGCAAGAGCCTGTCGGCCGTCAACATCGCGATGGTCGTCAACGTCGCGGCGGACTACTGGAAGGCCGGCCAGGTCGGCTTCCTCGCTGGCTGCAAGGCCCTCGGCCTCCCGAGCAACCACTGCACCTACTTCGCCCCGCCGAACGGCAAGCTCACCGAGCAGGTCTCCGAGCTTGAGACGCTCCGCTCGCAGGGCATCACCGGCTACTCGATCTCGGCGATCGACCCCGCCTCGGCGGCCGGCACCATCGCCACGGACATGTCCAAGGGCATCTTCGTCCTGCCGATCGACTCCCCGCTGCCGGCCACCGCGGCCAAGGGCCTCTACCTCGGCACGCCGAACACCACGGCCGGCTTCCAGGCGGGCACCGCGATGAAGGCACTGCTCAACGGGACCGGCAAGGTGGCGATCCTGGTCGGCTCGCTGACCGCCGCCAACGCCACGCAGCGCATCGCGGGCTTCGAGCAGGCGATCGCGGGCACCAACATCCAGGTGGTGCAGAAGGTCAACGACAACCTGTCCCCCGCCACCGCCACCTCGGACGCCGAGACGATCCTGGCCAACAACCCGGACGTCAACGGCCTCTACGGGGTGTACTCCTACGACGGCCCGGCGCTCGCCCAGGCGGTGCAGTCGGCCGGCAAGACCGGTAAGGTCTCGATCGTCTCCGACGACTCCGACGCCCAGACCCTGCAGTTCATCCAGTCCGGCGTGATCGGTGGCACCGTGGTCCAGATGCCCTACCAGCAGGGCTACACCGGCGCGTACATCCTCGCGGCGGAGAAGGTGCTCGGCGCCGCGGCGACGATGGCGATCATCAAGCCGTACCTGTCCAGCGACGGCTTCACGGTGTCGTCCGGGGTCGGCCTGGTCACCCAGTCGGACCTGCCTCAGTACAACTCCCTGCTCAGCCAGCTCGGAATCGGCTGATCCGTGGCCGAGCCCACCAGCACCCCCAGCCGCGCGGTCACCGCGCGGCTGCGGGGGGTCCATAAGTCTTACGGCCCGGTCCGCGTCCTTGACCTGCCCGAACTGGACCTGCACGCGGGCCAGGTCATCGGCGTCGTCGGCGAGAACGGCGCCGGGAAGTCGACCTTGATGGGCACCCTGGCGGGCTCGGTGCACCGCGACGGCGGCGACATCGAGATCGCCGGCGTCGCACTGCCGCCCGGCTCGACGGAGGCCGCCCAGCGGCTCGGCGTCGCGCTGGTTTCCCAGGAGTTCCCGCTCGTCGGGGCGCTCTCGGTGGCGGAGAACCTGTTGCTCGGCAGGCGGCCCCGCGTGTCGTCGCGGCGGTTCCTTGTTGACCGGGCCGCCCAGCGGGCCGAAGCCGAGGCGATGCTCGCCGAGATCGGCCTCGACCCGCGCGCCATCGGGGGCGTGCACCGAGAGGTCAGGAGCCTCCCGGTGCCCACCCGGCAGCTCATCGAGATCGCCAAGGCCTGGGGCCGCGAGCCGAAGCTGCTCATCTTGGACGAGCCGACCTCCGCGCTCGGCCCCGTCGAGGCGGAGATGGTCATCCGCCTCTCCCGGCAACTCGCCGCGAGCGGCGGGACGGTCTTGTTCATCGGCCACCGGCTCGATGAGGTCCGCCGGGTCAGCGACCGCGTCCTGGTCTTGCGCAACGGGCGGCTCGTGGCCGACCTCACCCCCTCGCAAGCGACCGAGGAACGGCTGATCCGCGACATGGTCGGTGGCGAGATCAGCCGCTCGGGGCCGCCGCCGGTGTCAGGATCCGCGGCTGCCGCGCCGCCGTTCCTGTCGCTGCGCGGCCTGACCGCGACCGGCCTCGGTCCCGTTGACCTGGACGTGCGCGCCGGCGAGATCGTCGGCGTCGCCGGGCTGATGGGATCGGGCCGTAGCAGGCTCATCCACACCGTGGCGGGGGCGCAGCCCGCCACCGGCGGCACGATGATGCTGGGCGGCAAGCCGCACGCGCCGCATAACCCGGCCGACGGGGCGGCCTCCGGGATCGCGCTGATCCCGGAGGACCGCAAGGAGCAGTCCCTCGTCACGTTCGCGCCCGTCGCGGCGAACGTGACGGTCTCGATCCTGCGCCGCATCGCCTCGCGCAGTGGCTACCTGAGCCCGTCCCATCAGCGGAGCTCGGCACGGTCCATCACGGAGAGTGTCCACGTCCGCATGCAGTCGGTCGACCAGCCGATCGGGTCACTGTCCGGCGGCAACCAGCAGCGCGCGGTCTTTGGCCGGGCGTTCGCGTCGCGGCCCCGGCTGCTGCTGCTCGACGAGCCCACCCGAGGGGTGGACGTCGGCGCGAAGGCCGAGATCTACGAGCTGATCGACCGGGCGGCCGCCGATGGGATGGCCGTCCTCGTCGCGTCCTCCGAACTGGAAGAGCTTCAGCTCATCTGCCACCGCATCGCCGTGCTGCGGTACGGCCGGGTGACCGCCGTGCTGGAGGGCGACGATGCCACCAAGGAGCGGATCATGACCGCCGCCGCCGGAACGGAGGGAGCTGTCACTCCCCTCGATCCAGCCTCTTCCGCCGCCTTTTCCCCTTCCCCTTCCCCCGCCCGGAATGGAGCTGGCCAATGAGCGAGCCTGCGAGCGAATCGGTAAGCACAGGGCGCCCGCGAATGCGGCCGACGAGCGCCAGCGAGGAGGTCACATGAGCGCCCAGGGCACCCTCCCGCCCCCGACTGCCGCGGCCGGCCCGCGCGCCCGGACGGGCAACCGCATCCTGCGCCGCCTCGCGGCGTCCCCCGAGGCCGGCGTCGTCCTCGCCTGCGTCGTGGTCTTCGCCGTCATCGCCGCGAACGCGTCCACCTACGCGAGCGTCGGCAACCTGCAGGTCATGGGCCGCGACCTGTCCCAGGTCGGCATCCTCGCGATCGGCGAGTCGCTGGTCATCCTCACCGGCGGCATCGACTTGTCGGTCGGCGCGCTGGCTGGCCTCGCGGGCATCCTCGCCGCCTGGTTCAACGTCAACGCCGGCCTGCCGGCCCTGGTGGCCATCTTGTTCACGCTGGTCATCTGCGCGGTGGTCGGCATCTGGCATGGCACGATGGTCACCCGGCTGAACGTCCCGCCGTTCGTGATCACGCTGGTGACCTACACGATCGCTAATGGCATGGCGCTGGCCATCACGAGTGGCACGCCGATCAACGGGATCGACCCGCTGTTCAGCAACCTCAGTTCCTTCTACATTCAGCAGATCCCGGTGCCCGCGCTGTTCTTCGCGGGCGCGGGGCTCATCGCCTGGTTCGCGCTGGAGCGCACCTACGTCGGCCGCCAGATCTACGCGGTCGGCGGCAACAAGGAGGCGGCCCGGCTGGCGGGCATCCCGGTGCGCCGCCGGATCGTGTCCACCTACGTCGCCAGCGCGGTGCTGTCCGGGATCGTCGGCGTCCTGGTGATCGGCCGGATGAACGTGGCGGACCCGTCCGTCGGCGGGTCCGGCTGGGAGCTGACCGCCATCGCCGCCGCCGTGGTCGGCGGGATGTCGCTGTTCGGTGGCGAGGGCCGGATCGTCGGCGTGGTGGCCGGCGCGATCCTGCTGGAATTCATCGCCAACGGGCTGCTGGCCCTGCACGTCAGCCCCTACTACCAGCAGGTCGTCCAGGGCGTCGTGCTCGGCATCGCGATCCTCCTCGACCGCGTCCGGGCAAGCTACTTCGGGAAGCGCGGTTCGTCCTGGTTCGGGAGGCCAGTGCGTGATCCCGATAACCCGGCACCCCCGGTAGCCAGGACTTGACCGTACGTTAACCACCGTGAAACGGCGGGCGGCGCAAGCCCGGTAGCCCGATGGGGCTGCCGGGCTTAAAGCGCCGGCCTCGCGTTACCCCGCGTTCAGCCTGGCAGCTCCCGCCAGGCTGAACGGCGCGCCGTGGCCGGGGATGATCACCGTGGCGATCCCGGCCAGGAGCTCGCGGCTCGCGGCGAGCGCGGCGGCGTCCGATGCCAGCGGGTCATCGGCGGGCCCGTCCGCGGACCACCAGGCGTGCGTGCACACATAGACGCCGTCCGCGGTGGAGGCGACGGTGGAGATGTCCTCGGCGGTGTGCCCCGGCGTGCGCAGCAACCGGACGCTCGGGGTGATGGCAAAGCCGTCCGCGTCCCGGCCGATCCACCGGTCCCCGTCGTAGATGGCCCAGTGATCGTGGATCCGGGCGTTCGGGAACAAGGCCGCGTTGACAGTGTGGTCCGGGTGGTGATGGCTGAAGACAATATCCGTAACGACTCCGGCCTCGGTCCCGTGCGTGGCGAGCGTCGCGAGCAGCGCGGGCCGGGAGGCGACCATCCCAGGGTCGACGATGATCACCGCCGCGCCATCAATGATGAGCGTGACGGTGCCGCTGACCCGGTCGCCGTCGCCGTCGAGGCCCACGTAGCCGTCGTTCAGGACGTGCACCTGGGCCGTGCCCACGGCCGGGACCTCATGCGCGCTCATGATCATGAGAGGCCGTTACGGGAGGTCGAAGGGAAGCTTGATGCCATCCAGGGCGTGGGCGCACAGGTCGTCCTCGCGCTCTTCCGGGAGCTCCTCGATGACCGTGGCCACCAAGTCACGGAGCCGCGACATGTTCGCCGCGAACACCTCGAACACCTCCGCCTGGGAGACGCCCTCGCCTTCCTCAACGCCGGCGTCCAGGTCCGTGACCAACGCCAGGGTGGTGTAGCACATGGCCAGCTCACGGGCGAGGACGGCCTCTGGGTGCCCGGTCATGCCGACGAGCGTCCACCCTTGTGATGCGTACCACTTGGACTCGGCTCGGGTGGAGAACCGGGGGCCGTCGATGACCACGAGCGTGCCCGACCCGGCCGGCTCCCAGCCAGCCTGGCGGGCCACCGCGATCGCCCGCGACCGGCCGGCCGGGCAGTACGGGTCAGCGAACGTGACGTGGACCGCGTTCACGTCGTAGAACGTCTGGACGCGGCCCCGGGTCCGGTCAACGAGCTGATCGGGGATGATCAGCGTGCCGGGACCATAAGAGGCGGTCAGCGACCCGACGGCGCTGGGCGCGAGGATGCGGCGCACCCCCAGCGCCCGCAGCGCCCACAAGTTGGCGCGGTACGGGATCTTGTGCGGCGGGAAGCGGTGGTCGCGGCCATGCCTGGGCAGGAACGCGACCTTCTTCCCGGCAACCTCGCCGACGAGGACGGTCTCGCTCGGCTCGCCATACGGGGTCTGCACCGCGACCTCACGGGCGTCGGTCAGGAACTCATAGAAGCCGGAGCCACCTATGACGGCAATGTCCGCGACCGTCTCCATCGCCGCTAGGCGACTTTCTCGCTGCTCTTGCTGGCTGCCCCGGCCTTGCCAGCCGATGCTGACGACGCGGCCGCGGGCTTAGCGGACTTGTCGCCACTCCCCTTGTCGCCACTCCCCTTGTCGCCGCCCGCCGAGGAGCTCGTCTCCGACGAGGTCGCCGGCCCAGCGTCCGACGTGGAGGAAGTGGACGCCGACGATGCGGCCGAACTGGCGCCACTGCGGCTATCCGTCCGGTAGAACCCGGACCCCTTGAACACGATGCCCACCGGGGAGAAAACCTTGCGGAGCTTGCCACCGCAGGCCTCGTGCACGGTCAGCGGGTCATCGCTGAACTTCTGGATAGCCTCGATCTGGCCACCGCACTCGGTGCAAGCGTACTGATATGTGGGCACGGATTCCTCCCGGGCAACAGCCAAGTCAATCGCAAGGTTAGCAGTCTGCGCTAGCGACTGCTAAGTCTATGTGCTTGTAACTGCCGCGCGGGGCGGCTCATTCCGCCGCTCAGTCCCCCCGCTCAGCCGGAAGCCAGGTCAGGCCGCTCGGCCGGGAGCCAGGTCAGGCCGTGACCCGGGCGGGCGACCGCGCGCACCGGCTGGTCGTGCTCCTGCGCCGGAACCTCGTCGACTAGCTCGCTGTCATACAGCAGGGCGATGACCGGTACCTGCTCCCCTACGCGGGCCAGCGCGCGGTCATAGGACCCGCCGCCACGGCCCAGCCGACGGCCCGACCGGTCGACCGCCAGGGCCGGCACCAGCACCACGTCGGCCCGCGAGACCGTCCCGGTGCCGCGCGGTGGCTCGGCCGGCTGCAGCAGCCCCCGGGGGCCAGGAACCAGGGAGTCCGGCCCCTCGTATGAGGCCCAGTCGAGGTCGCCGTCGGGCAGGAGCAGCGGCAGGACCACGTACGAGCCGCGCTTCCACAGCGCGTAGACCAGCGAGTGCGTCGCCGGCTCACTGCCGACCGAATAGTAGGCCGCGACG
>Ga0210389_10003917_pt1 | contig 11602 bp, 8 predicted proteins | sample IncBWH28OmetaG_FD_160127 | JGI IMG/M metagenome (GOLD analysis project Ga0210389, IMG submission 160127) | Forest soil microbial communities from Barre Woods Harvard Forest LTER site, Petersham, Massachusetts, United States - Inc-BW-H-28-O ... | reverse complement strand
CGCGCTCGGCGTCCTGAAGGAACTCGCGCGCATGGCGCCGCAGGTCATCGTCGGCGCCGGAACCGTACTGGACACAAAAACCGCCGCCGCTTGTATCGATGCCGGCGCTGTATTCATCAGCAGTCCGGGCCTTGATCCGACGGTCGTCGAATTCACGGTGAAGAACAACATCTGCTCGATCCCCGGCGCGCTGACGCCGAGCGAAATCATGGAAGCCTTAAGATCTGGAGCCGACATGATCAAGATCTTCCCGTGCGCTCAGGTTGGCGGACCGGATTACATCAGGGCCTTACGGGCGCCGTTCCCTGATGTTTCATTTATCGCGGCTGGGGGAGTCAACCAGCAAACTGCAGCCGACTTCATTCGCCGCGGCGCCTCCGCTCTCGGCATTCGGCACGAACTGATCCCGCCCGAAGCTGTCTCTCTTCGCGATCACAACTGGATTCAGGAACTCGCTGGAAGATTCCTCACCATCGTCAATCGAACACGCGCCGAGCTCGCCGAACTCCAGGCAGCGCCCGTAGCCTGACTGCAACCCTTCGTTCAGCGTGTTTCCGCACCAATCCGATCGATTGCCTTCTCCGGACATCGATTGACCGAACTATCTTATGGACAATCGAGTGATTTGAAGGACTGCTAATCTCCTGCAATGGGAAAATAAGCAGTTAACCAAAACATGTTGCGCCTCGAAGATCTCTGGGATCGGCGCCACCGGACGCCGGTTCTGATCGTCAGCGGCGTGAGCGTTCTGGTGCTCGCGATTGCCGACTGGTGGACCAAGTCATATATCTCTCTCGGTTTCCTCTATTTGTTTCCGATCCTTTTGTCCGCGGGAATTCTGCCCCGATGGGCGATTGTTTCGCTGGCGGTAGTCTGCGCCGTCCTCAGCGAGATATTCAGTGCGCTCGAACCCACGGGCAGCTACATCCGTATGGCGTTCGAGACTCTCGCCTTTGCCGGCTCAGGGTTGCTCGTCGCCGAAATGGTCCGCAATCGTCGTCTGACCTCGGAAGCCCAGGAGCGGCTGCGCATTCTTGTCGAAACCAGCCCGGCTGCGATTGTCACCATTGATGAAAACGGCTTTATCCAACTGGCTAATCGAGCAGCCACCGAGTTGATTGCCCCGCGGGATGGCCATCTGGTCGGCCATCCGGTCGCTGCCTTCCTGCCGGAATTGCATCATGCATTGCGCCGCGAGGAAGGACCGCAGTTTCGCACGTCCATGCAATGCCGCGGCCAGCGCGACAACGGCGAAGCGTTCATGGCCGATGTCTGGTTTTCCACATACAACGAAGGCTCCAGCCCCAGGCTTGCCGCCATCATCGCGGATGTCAGCGAAGAAGGATCCGCCAGCCCATCGAATCATTCCACATCAACCGACGGCCACGAGCGCATACTGACGGCACGCGAGACCGACGTGCTGCGCTACCTTGTGCAGGGTCTGGCCAACAAAGAAATCGCAGCGAACATGGAGATTTCAGAGAGCACCGTGAAAAACACACTACAACAATTGTTCGCAAAGACGGGGGTACGCACGCGCAGTCAGCTGGTTCGTGTGGCGCTCGAACAATACAGAAACCTCCTGTAGCCCGTAGCGCACGCACTCCTGCGTGCCGCGCCCCGACTCATCGGGGCGCCCCTGGCCAATCAAACGATTATTGTTCAGCCACAGCGAGTTTACTCATCATAAACTCATGAGTTATTCCGAGTGACTTCGTTGTTCATGCGCGAACTGCACCGGCGGTGGCAACGCATGAATCGAGCGGGAAATAGCAATGCGCACAAGCTGACTCCGCGTACGTACGCCTGTCTTATCGAAAAGTTGCTGAACCACCGCCTTCACAGAACTCTCCGAAAGCTTCAGATCCTCACCAATCTTTCGATTGGAGAGTCCGCCAAGGATCCCCAGCAGCACTTTCTGCTCCCGCTCCGAAAGTCCGTCGGCATCGAACCGTTCTTCTTCCATCGGAAAACGATCGGCCATGGTTCGGATCACCTGTGGGTCGATCCACATTTCGCCATTCGCTAATTCCCGGATCGCATGCATCAGTCTGCCGGCGGAATCCGACTTCAAAAAAATACCGGATGCGCCCAACTTCAATGCGCGTGCCGAGTTCCGTGCGTCCAGATTCCCGGCGATGACCAGGAACTTTCCCGCGTATCCCGAACGGGCTGCTCTCAACATGAATTCGCCCGGGTTCCCGGCATCCGAATCCATCTCCAGCAGGGCAATATCAGCCGCTGATTCCGTCAACATGCCCATCGCTCCGTTGCCGGTGGCGCACTCGCCAACCAGTTCGAAATCGGGCTCGAGCGTCAGCAACCGTCCAAGGCTCGCCCGGAACAGGGCCTGATCGGCAAGCAGGAAAAGACGGATCCGTTCCTTCGCGGCGGAATCGGACTCAGATGGCTCCATGGCACGAATGGTACGGCGAAATCCCGGTCGCTTCCAAGTCCCTCGCCCGAAAGAACGGCTGAATGACCAAAAGAGCATGGACGAATCCGAAAGATTGTCCGGACGGACCACCATAGTCACCCGAGTCGTTTTGGTAGTCAAAGGATAAGGGTTTTTGGAAGCAAGATAGGTGGCACGACGCGCTCGACCGTCGCTACAGTCGAAGTCTGATGCGTGCCGTCTCCCTTGCTCTGCACCTTACCGTGAGCGCCGGTTGCGTCGCGTCCGCCTTTGCCCAAACCACATATACCTGGCAGCAGCTGAAAGACAAGTTCGAAACCACCAACCCGACGTTGAAGGCCGCGCAGCTGAGCATCGACGAATCGAAAGCGTCCGAGATCACCGCCTGGCTTCGTCCCAATCCTGATTTTTCCCTCACGGCGGACGGAACTCAGTTGGCTCCCTCTCAGGGAATTTGGCGTCCCTTCGCCGGCACGGATTACGTCGCCAGCGTCAGCATGTTGCACGAACGGGCGGGCAAGCGCGAACTTCGGCTGGAGAGCGCAAAAAAATCCAGCGACATCGCCGGCTCATCTTACCTCGATCAGGAGCGCGGCCTGATTTTCAATCTGCGCAGCGCATTCGTTCAGGTGCTCCAGGCTAAAGCAGTGCTCCAGAACGCGCGGGAAAACCTCACCTACTGGGACCGGGAACTGGGAATCAATCGCACGCGCCTGGGCGCCGGTGACATTGCCCGGATGGATCTGAACCGGCTCGTACTGCAGCGCGTACAATTCGAATCCGATCTTGAAACCGCCACTGTGAACCTGCGTACGGCCAAGATCCAGCTCCTGACACTGCTCAACGACCGCACACCGATCGAGCAATTCGACGTATCCGGTTCTTTCGAATTCAGTGAAACTCTGATGCCGCTCGAACAGTTCCGCAATGTTGCAGTCGCCGAGCGTCCCGACCTGAAAGTCGCGATGGAGAATGTCGAACTCGCGAAGGCCCAGCATCAACTTGCCGTCGCCAACGGCTCGACTGATCCGACATGGTCCGTCTGGTACACGAAAAACCCTTCGTTCAACAATCCTTTCGACAATCAGACCGTCGGCGCGAGTGTCACCATCCCGCTGCGCATTTTTGATCGCAATCAGGGAGAGAAGGAACGAACGGAAATCGACATCCGCCGCAATCAGCGCTTGCGGGACGCCGCAACCGCGCAGGTATTCAGCGATGTCGATTCCGCCTACGTGACACTGCAAAGCGCCGTGAACCTGCTGCGTCCTTATCGCGACACGTATCTCAACCTGGCAACGAACGTGCGCGACACCATGGCGCTCGCCTATCGCAACGGCGGAGCCTCGCTGCTCGACTATCAGGACGCGGAGAAGTCGTATCGCGACACGCGTCTCGCCTATCTGAATCTGATTGGTTCGTATTTGACCGCCGCGGCACAGATGAACCAGGCCGTGGGCCGGGAGGTTATCCAATGAAACGCAACGTGGCGCAGACACTCGTGTCTGCCGCGCCCCGACTCATCGGGGCGCTTCTTCTCTCTCTCACACTCGCTGTCCTTCTCGTCAACTGCGGCCAGATGAAAGCCGATCCCAAAGTCGATCTCAACGCCGAGGCTCCCCCTCCCGCGGAGGTAATTCCAGCCGGCGGTTCGAGCCTCGTGAAAGTGGACCATCCCGAACAGTTCCCCGTGGTGGCGGCCGGCAAATACGATGCTGCCCCGCAAATCAACGTCACGGGCACCATCGCGCCCGACGTTTCGCGCAACGTGCCGGTTATTTCGATCGCCTCGGGCCGGATCGTGGAAATTCATGCCAAGCTCGGCGACGTCGTCTCAAAAGGTCAGCTTCTGTTGCGGGTCCAGAGCGCCGATATTTCGGGCGCATTCTCGGACTACCGGCAAGCCCTCGCCGACGAAAAACTGGCGGAGGCCCAGCTTGCGCGCGCAAAAATTCTCCTCGACGCAGGTGCGATGGCGCAGAAGGACTACGAAGTCGCGGTGGATACAGAGGAAAAGGCCAAAGTCACCGTGGAGACCACAGCAGAGCATCTGCGAGTGCTCGGCGCCGACAAGGACCACCCCAGCCCGATTATCGACATCGTTGCGCCGGTTTCCGGGGTTATCACCGATCAGCAGGTGACGCAAGCCGCGGGAACGCAGGGCCTCGCGTCTCCCAATCCATTCACGATTTCAGACCTCTCGCACGTCTGGATCCTCTGCGATGTCTTCGAAAACCAATTGACGAACGTGAGAATCGGCGAATACGCCAACGTCACCCTCAACGCCTATCCGGATCACGCCTGGCGCGCCCGCATCGACAATATCGGCCCGATCCTCGATCCCAACATTCGTACCGCGAAGGTTCGTCTGGAAGTGGAAAACCCGGGCCTGATGCGCCTCGGGATGTTCGTTACCGCAACGTTCTTTGGAGATCAGAAGCAAATGCACGCGCTGGTTCCCGCGACGGCCATTCTGCATCTGCACGATCGCGACTGGGTCTACGTCCCGCAGCAGGACAAATCGTTCCGTAGGGTCGAGGTTGCCGGCGGTAATACGCTGCCGCAGAACATGCAGGAAGTTACTGGTATCGACCCCGGTACTCAAGTCGTGAAAGACGCTCTGGTTCTGGAAAACACGGTGGAGCAATAGTCACAAATGATCCGCCGCGTCGTCGATTTCGCCCTCAACAACCGCATCATGGTTGTGGCCTTTGCAGTGTTGCTTTTCATCTGGGGCGGAATCTCATTCCATCAGCTTCCGGTTGAAGCGTATCCCGACGTCGCGAACAACTACGTAGAAGTCATCACGCAATGGCCCGGCATTTCTGCCGAGCAGATCGAACAGCAGGTGACGATTCCGCTCGAAATCATGATGAACGGCATCCCGCATCTGACTGCTTTGCGCTCGTTTTCCCTGTTCGGCCTCTCCGATCTGAAGCTGACCTTCGACGACGAATCCGCAAACGACTGGAACCGCGAAAAGGTTCTTGAGCGGCTTTCGCAGGTGACGCTTCCGCAGGGAGTGCAGCCGCAGATGGGCACAGACTGGAGCCCCGTCGGCCAGATCTACTTCTTCACTCTGGAGAGCACGAACCCGCGCTACGACGTGATGGAGATGAAGTCGCTCGAGGACTGGGTTGTCGAAAAAGCATTCAAGTCAGTGCCGAACGTTGTTGACGTGGCCAGCTTCGGTGGTCCCACGCGCGAGTATCAGGTGCGTCTCGATCCCAATAAGCTGATCGATTACGGCCTCAGCATCGGCCAGGTCGAACAGCAGCTCACCAACAACAACGCGAATGCCGGCGGCAGCTTCATCGAGTCCGGCCTGCAGCAGATCGATATCCGTGAGGTCGGGCTCGTCAAGGATGTTGATGACATCCGGAACACCGTTATTACTACGAAGAGCGGTACGGCGGTCAAGGTTAAAGACATCGCGATCGTCGAGCAGGGCGAAAAAATCCGGCTGGGACAGTTTGCCCGCGCGCGCCACCTCGCCAACGGAAAGATCATCGACGACCCTGACGTGGTATCCGGCATCGTGCTTCTGCGGAAGGGCGCCGATTCAGATACGGTGTTGGACGGAATTCACGAGAAGGTGAAAGAACTCAATACTTCCATCCTTCCTCACGGCGTCAAGGTCGTGCCCTTCCTCGATCGCAGCGACCTCGTTCACTACACCACCCACACTGTTCTGCACAACCTTACCGAAGGCATCGTGCTCGTCGTGATCATCCTGTTCCTGTTCCTCGGAAACGTGCGTGGCGCCCTGATTGTCGCCCTGACCATCCCCTTCTCGCTGTTGTTCGCGGCGACGTGCCTTCAGCTCAAAGGTATTCCGGCCAATCTGCTCTCCCTGGGCGCTCTCGATTTCGGCATGGTGGTCGATGGCGCGGTGGTGATGGTGGAGAACATCGTGCGCCACCTTTCTCGTCATCAGGGTGAGGATCGCAGAACACCGATGGAGAAGATTCGCGAAGCGGCGCACGAGGTGCAGCGCCCCGTGTTCTACGCTATCGGCATTATCATTACTGCCTACCTTCCGATCTTCACACTGCAGCGCGTAGAGGGCCGGCTCTTCAAGCCCATGGCGTGGACCGTCGCGTTCGCGTTGCTCGGCGCGCTCATATTTTCAATGGTCGTAGCGCCCGTGCTCTCCAGCCTGTTCTTCCCCAAGGGAACGAAGGAATGGCATAACCCGGTGATGCTCTTTCTGACGCGCGTCTATCGCGCTGCTCTGGCGCACGCGATCCGCTGGCGCTGGATCACGCTGGGTGTGTCGCTGACAGGTTTTGCGCTTGCAGTTTATCTCGCCACCAGCGTTCTTGGTTCCGAGTTTCTCCCGCACCTCGATGAGGGCGCCATTTGGGTGCGCGGAATCCTGGCCCCAAGCACTGGACAGAGTGAAGGAATCGCCGTATCCAATCGGGCGAGAGCCATTCTTTGTTCGTTCCCGGAGGTTCCACAGTGCACCAGCCAGGTGGGCCGCCCGGATGACGGTACGGACACTACGGGTTTTTTCAACACCGAATACTTCGTCGATCTAAAACCGAAAGAAGCATGGCGTCCCGTATTTCACGAGGACAAGGACGAACTGATCGCAGCTATGAATCGCCAACTGGAGAAAATCCCCGGTGTGGTCTGGGGCTTCTCGCAACCGATCTCGGACAACATGGAAGAGGCTGTCAGCGGTGTCAAGGGCGAACTCGCCATCAAAGTCTTCGGGACTGATCTCAAGATGCTCGAAGGCAAAGCGAACGAAATCATGGCCATCATGCGAACAGTCCCCGGAATTCAGGACCTCGGGTTGCTCCGAATCATCGGCCAGCCGAACTTGAATCTTACCGTCAACCGCGCCAAGGCGGCCCGCTGGCAAATTAACGTCGCTGACCTCCAGGACGCGGTGCAGACCGCCATCGGAGGCAACGCGCTCACGCAGGTACTGCAGGACGAGCAGCGCTACGACCTGGTGCTCCGCTATCTGCCCCAATTCCGGGACAAGAAAGAGGCGATCGAGAATATCCGGCTCCTGTCGCCATCGGGTGAACGCGTCTCTCTGGCTCAGCTATGCGACATCGAGATGCTCGATGGAGCGTCAGAGATTTATCGCGAAGGAAACCAGCGCTACGTCGCCATCAAATACAGTGTGCGCGGCCGCGATCTCGGCGGCGCCGTCGAAGAAGCGATTAAGAAGGTCAACGACAAGGTGAAACTCCCCGCCGGTTATCACATCAACTGGGCGGGCGAATACGAATCGCAGCAGCGTGCCGCGAGACGGCTCGCCATCATCATCCCGATTACGTTGATGCTGATCTTTCTGATTCTCTATTCAATGTTCAAGTCGATGAAGTGGGCCTTGCTGATTTTGATGACGGTGGCGATGGCGCCGGTCGGCGGTCTGGTCGCCCTTCTGGCCACTGGAACAAACCTGAGCGTCTCATCTGGCGTCGGGTTCCTCGCGCTCTTCGGCGTTTCCGTCCAGGTCGGCGTGATCATGGTGGAATACATCAACCAGCTCCGCGTGCGGGGTCATTCCATCTTCGATTCGGCCGTTGAAGGCGCAGTGCTGCGACTACGCCCCATCATGATGACTATGCTCGTGGCCATGCTCGGCCTGTTGCCCGCCGCGATGTCGCACGGTATCGGCTCCGATTCCCAGCGTCCGTTCGCGATCGTGATTGTCGGTGGATTGATGGCCGCGCTGCTGTTGAGCATTTTCCTGTTGCCCACGCTCTACGTCTGGATCGCGGGCGAGCACGACATCCTGCCTGAACCCGAAGGCGAGTTTGAATAGATGACCAAAGCAGAGGTATGTGCCCGCATCCGGGAGGTGGGCATTCTTCCCGGTATTCGTGTTCCGACGAAAAGCGACGCATTGTTCGCCGCCCATCAGATGTACCGCTGGGGTATTCCGATCATCGAACTGACGATGACGATTCCAGGCGCAATAAGTTTGCTTATGGAGCTTCGCCGCGACGCTCCCGGACTTACTGTCGGCGCGGGAACAGTCCTGGATGTTGGAACCGCGGAGGCGTGCATCGAGGCGGGCGCGGCATTCATTACGAGCCCTGGCATCGATTTGGAAATCGTCGAAATTACGTTGAAGAACGACGTTTGCGCCATACCCGGAGCGCTGACGCCCAGTGAAGTCATGGAGGGGGTGAAAGCCGGCGCGGACATGATCAAGATCTTTCCCTGCGCGCAGGTGGGCGGCCCGGACTATATCAAGGCTCTGCGGGGCCCTTTCCCGAATGTGCCGCTCATAGCGTCAGGCGGGGTGAATCAGCAAACTGCTGGGGAATTCCTGCGACGAGGCGCAACGGCGCTCGGAATCCGTGCAGAACTGATTCCTCCGGCAGCCGTCCAGTCCCGCGACGAGCACTGGATTCGCGAGCTCAGCGAAAGGTTTCTCGGAATCGTGCAGCGAGCCCGCGAAGAATACGCCCTGACGTGAGATGTGGGGCAAAGGATTCCGCTCGGCGCATTCAGTGCTTCACCAGCGCCCGCGCATCCTTGACCATGCCAAGGAACCGTCGCGTCAATTCATGAATCCAGGTGCTGTTCCGCCGCCGGATGGCATCGGGCGGAATCAGTTCTTCCCCGATACCAAGAGCCGCCGCACCGGAGCGAATGAAATCAAACGCCGTCTGCTGATTGACGCCACCCGAAGCAATCAGCGCAATCTGGGCAAACGGAGCCTTGAGAGCCTTGATATAACTCGGCCCGCCAATCAACGAACACGGGAAGACCTTGATGAAGTCGGTGCCTGCCTTGTATGCGGCTGTGATCTCGGAAGGTGTCAGTGCTCCCGGTATGACCAGAACGTCGGCCTCTTCCGCCATTCGAACAATTTCAAGATCCAGACCGGGGCTGGTCAGAAACGCGGCTCCGGCATTGAGACACGCGTGCGCCGTTCTCAGATCCATGACCGTACCGGCGCCGATGATTAACCCAGGAACGTTTTGTCTCAGTTGCGCGATAACCTCGACAGCATCCGGCACCGTGGTCGTCATCTCCACGACGCCGATCCCGCCGCTGAACACCGTTTCCGCGGCGAACAGAGCGTCCTCGGCCGAAGCGACCCGGACGGCAGGAATGATTCCGATCTCCTCGATACGTGCGCGAACTTCCTGTCTCGTCATGGTCCCCGCTTCCCCGGTTCTTATATATCCTGGCACGAAGATCATTACGATATACTTGCGTTCGGATTTCTGAACCGAGGAGAGAACAATGAGTTCGAAGCGTAACACCGGGATGGATCGGCGGGCATTTCTCGGCCGCGGAACCGCAGCGGCGAGCATACTGATGGGAGGCGGACTGAGCATTACCGAAGCGTTGCGTGCCGCGAAAACCGAAGCCGGCAGCGGCCCCATCGCAGATACGACCTCAGGCAAGATCCGCGGAACCGTTGTCGACAAAGTTTACGCATTCAAAGGCGTGCCCTACGGCGCATCCACAGCGGGCGCCGGACGCTTCATGCCGCCCTCGAAGCCGCAACCATGGACAGATGTCAAAGATACCGTCGAGTATGGCCACCGCTCTCCGCAGCAGCCTGGAATGCTCGAAATCCCCGAGGTCGCGGCGACCAGCGGCCAGGGACCGATGGGTGAAGATTGCCTCGTTCTGAACGTGTGGAGCAATGGCCTGAAGGGTGGCAAAAAACGCCCTGTCATGGTGTGGTTCCATGGCGGCGGTTTCGCCTCGGGTTCCGGCGATTACACCATGTACAACGGCGCCAATCTGGCGCGTAAACATGATGTCGTGGTAGTCACCACCAATCATCGCCTGAACGTTTTCGGCTACCTCTATCTCGCCGATATCGGCGGCGAAAAGTACGCGAACGCGAGCAACGCCGGACTTCAGGATATGGTGCTTTCGCTCGAGTGGGTACGCGACAACATCGCCAACTTCGGCGGCGATCCGAATAACGTCACGATCTTCGGCCAGTCCGGCGGCGGCGGCAAGGTTGCAACGCTCATGGCCACTCCCTCCGCCAAAGGTCTGTTCCATAAGGCAATCTGCCAGAGCGGTGCTTCGATCAAAGGCGTGAGCCGCGCCAATGCGACCAGGGCCGCGGAAACGCTTCTGACGAAGCTCAACCTGAAGCACGACGAGATCGGAAAACTGCAGAATATGCCGTTTGAGCAACTCACCGCGGCGCTGCAATCGGCGGGCGTTGGTTTCGGTCTCGGTCCGGTAGTCGACGGCAAGACATTGCCCCATGACCCCTTCGACCCGGGCGCGCCCGAAGAATCCGCCACTGTGCCGCTCCTGATCGGAACAGTCGAGGAGGAGGTCAACTTCTTCCCGACTACGCAGCTTGATCCCATCGACGATGCCGACTTACAAAAACGCGTGAAGCAAGCCACACGCGCCGATGACTCAACCGCAGAAAAACTGATCGCCATGTATAAGAAGGATCGCCCGAAGAAAAGCAACGTCGAAATCTCGCAAATCATCTCGACGGATGCGGGATTCAGCGCTTCCGTACGCACGGAAGCGGACCGCAAAGCGATGCAGGCGAAAGCGCCGGTCTACAAGTATTACTTCACCTGGCAATCGCCCGTGCGCGACGGCAAGCTGCGCTCTTTCCATACGCTCGAGATTCCGTTTGTCACGGCAAACGTCGACGAAGCGAAATCCATGACCGGAACGGGTCAGGACCGTTACGCCCTTTCGGACAAGATGAGCGGCGCCTGGACGTCCTTCGCGCGCACCGGCGTCCCCAGCGCGAAAGGCCTACCCAAGTGGGTACCGTTCACGGTGGACCAGCGGGCCACGATGATCTTCGACAACGAAACCAGGCTGGTCAACGATCCTTATAAAGAGGAGCGCCTGGCCATCGCAGCACTGCCGCCCGCGGGGCCCGGCCGCGGTTAAATCCAATCGCAACGCGATTGCCGGAACCAATCCGCGGGGAGCGAAGCGAATGTCGTAAAAAATGCCTTCCAGCCACGGCCAGACCGCGAGCTTCGGGAGGTCCAGGTGTGACCGCAGTTTGTCTTCGAACTCGTCGTCAAGTTGTCGCTTGCAAACAGCGAGACAAGCCGGGGCCATACGCGTTTCAAGCCACTGATCCAATGGTTCATGCGGGCACTCGACATGAGCCTGACACCCGTTATCTTCCGCACCGTTTACGCCCGCGCGGTGAGATTGAGCGCATCGCTTTTCTTGCGCCCCGGACGAATT
>Ga0210389_10003915_pt1 | contig 11603 bp, 8 predicted proteins | sample IncBWH28OmetaG_FD_160127 | JGI IMG/M metagenome (GOLD analysis project Ga0210389, IMG submission 160127) | Forest soil microbial communities from Barre Woods Harvard Forest LTER site, Petersham, Massachusetts, United States - Inc-BW-H-28-O ... | reverse complement strand
GGAGGCGCGGGAGAACATGGCGAGAATTGCGGCCCAGCAAATGATCGACGCGCTCGACGGCAAGCGGCCGCCGCGTCTCGTTAACCCCGAAGTCTGGCCCGCTTACGTCAAGCGCTTCGAGCGCACTTTCGGATTTGCGCCGGGATAACGGCTGACCGCCGGCGGATCGGCGTCGAAGGGGAGAGAAAATTTTCCCGTCGGCGATCATGCCGCAGCAATGAATCTGCTGCGGTGAAAGCATCTGGCGGTAGCCGCATTGCTATTTTTGCGGCGGTCTCGACACCCTTTTCCCGGTTCCCCCTACCTTCATTCCGAACCCTGTTTTAAGCGCCGAGGCGTTCGACCGGTGCGGGAATGATGGACATGCGATCGATCCACGCGCTATTGCGTTCTACCCGATCCCGGATCGGGCGTCGGCTGGCCGAGATCGTCGCGATCGCGGCGGCGAGCCTGCCGGCCGTCGGCGCCTAGAGCCTATTCGGTTCTGATTGGATCAGAACCGAATAGGCTCTTCAGTTTTGCTTTGTTTGACGCGTTTTCTTAACGCGAACCGGTTTCCACTTCGCTCGAAAACGCTATAGCGTTCGCCTCTGTTTACGCCGTCTGGACGGCGAGACGTTCGATGGTCTGAATGTGGCGGGCGAGCAGGCTGCAGGCCTGTTCGATGTTACGTGCACGCAACGCCGCAAGGATCAGGCGATGATCCGGATTGGACCGCGGACGCCATCCCGAACTGCGCGCCATCGCAAATACCAGGCGTGAATTCGCAAGTTGTAGTCCGTCGAGGCTGGCGAGAAGCCGCGGCATGCCGCACGGCGCGACCAGTGCCCGATGAAAGGCGCGATTGGCTGCCTCAAAATCTCCAAGCGTCTCGGCGTTGTCGCCCTCGATCAAAGCCAATTCGATTTTAGCCAGATGCGCCGAAGTCAGCTTCGGCGCGGCGTGGCGCAACGCGACCACTTCGAGGGCGGCGCGCATCTCGGCGATTTCCCGGATCGCGTTCGCATCGAGCGGCGCGATCCGCACGCCGCGCCGGGGCAGGCTGACCACGAGATATTGAGCCTCCAACTGTCGAAAGGCTTCGCGGACCGGGACGTGGCTCGAATTGAATTCGCGCGCGACATGATCCTGGCGCAGCGGCGCGTCCGGTTGCAGGGCGCCGGAAATGATCCGCTCCGCAACCGCCTCGGCGATCCGCGTGGCGACAGTGGAGTTCTCGTCCGCGCTTTCCATAGATTATCTATCGTAAAATCGGGTGCAGTTGCGTGGGGCATCGGCTATCGTAACTTCAGCTGGAAGTTTTATAGATAAATATTGGATTTATCTATAAAAAAGAACGAGGTGGTACGATGGCAGTTCGGCACGATTGGACACGAGCGGAAGCGGAAACGCTCTATGACCTTCCCTTTGCCGACCTGATCTTCCGCGCGCAAAGCATCCACCGCAGCCATTTCGATCCCAACCGTGTCGAGACCGCGAGCCTGCTCAGCATCAAGACCGGCGGGTGTCCCGAGGACTGCGGGTACTGTTCGCAGAGCGCGCGTTACGACACCGGACTGAAGGCGACCAAACTGATGGCGCAAGCCGATGTGGTCGCGACCGCCCAGCGCGCGCGCGATGCGGGCGCGAGCCGCTTCTGCATGGCGGCCGCCTGGCGCAATCCGAAGGACCGCGACCTTGACGAAGTCTGCGGCATGGTGAGCGCAGTCAAGGAACTCGGCATGGAAACCTGCGTCACGCTCGGCATGCTGACCGCGCCACAGGCCGCGCGGCTGCGCGACGCCGGGCTCGACTTCTATAACCACAACGTCGACACCTCGCCCGAGTTCTACGACAAGATCATCACCACGCGCACGTTGCAGGATCGTATCGACACGCTGGCCCATGTGCGCGAAGCCGGCATCAAGGTCTGTTGCGGCGGCATTATCGGCATGGGCGAAGAGGTCGACGACCGGCTTGGTATGCTGCTGCTGCTCGCCAACCTGCCGAGCCATCCCGAAAGCGTGCCGATCAACCTGTGGAACGAGGTCAAGGGCGTCCCGGTCAATGACACCGCGGAACGGCCCGACGCCATCGCACTGGCGCGGCTGGTTGCGGTCGCGCGCATCATGATGCCGCGGAGCGTGGTGCGCCTGTCGGCGGGGCGGCAATACATGACCGACGAACTTCAGGCGCTTTGCTTTCTGGCGGGCGCCAATTCGATCTTCATCGGCGACGTGCTGTTGACCACCCGGAATCCGCAAACCGCGCGCGATACGGAATTGCTCGACCGGCTCGGCATCACCTCGCGTCTCAGCCAGGCGCCGGCGTGACCAAGGCTGCAACCTACGTTGCAGCTCTCGGCGCGCTGGAAAAGGACGATCGGCTGCGCCACCTCAAGCCGCGTGCGGGGATCGACTTTTCATCGAACGATTATCTGGCGCTCGCCAGCTGCCAGCGGATGCGGCGGGCGGTTTCGGCGGCGGTCGAATCCGGCACGCCAATTGGCGCCGGCGGCTCGCGGCTTCTGCGTGGCAATTGCGCGGAGCATGAAAGCCTCGAGGCCGAGGCGGCGCGATTTTTCGGAACGGAAGCTGCGATTTTCTTTGCCAGCGGATACGTCGCCAACTTCGCCGTCCTGACGACGCTGCCGCAAAGGGGCGATCTGCTGGTGCTGGACCAGCTCGTGCATGCCAGCATCCATGAAGGCGCACGCGCCGGACGCGCCGAATTTCGCGAGAGCCGGCACAACGATCCGGACTCCGTCGAAGCCGCAATTCGCGATTGGCGGTCGCAGGGCGGCACCGGGCGGGTCTGGATCGTCGCCGAAAGCCTTTACAGCATGGACGGCGATTTCGCGCCGCTTGAAGCGTTGATCGCGATCGCCGATCGCCAGGATGCGTTCCTGATGGTCGACGAAGCCCATGCCACCGGCGTCTACGGTGAGCAGGGCCGGGGACTGACGGCGGCCTGCGAGGGACGCGAAAATCTCGTCGTCGTTCACACCTGCGGCAAGGCACTGGGGGCGGCTGGAGCGCTGGTCACGACGACAAAGCTGTTGCGCGACTTCATCGTCAACCGCTGCCGCCCGTTCATTTTTTCGACTGCGCCATCGCCGTTGATGGCGGTCGCGGTGCAGGAGGCGCTGTCGATCCTGCGCGAGGAGCCGGAGCGGCAACGGCGTTTGACGGGGCTGATTGCGTTCGCGCACCGCGAGATCGGTGCAAGCCACGGCTGGCGGCTTTCCGGCTCGCAGATCATGCCCTTCATCGTCGGCGACAATGCGCGCGCGATGCGGCTTGCTGAGGCGCTGCAGGCGCGCGGCTTCGATATCAGGGGAATACGCCCGCCGACGGTGCCGGCCGGTACGGCGCGCTTGCGCATTTCCCTCACCAACAATGTCGGTGAGGAGGATGTGCGCGCCATGCTGAACGCTCTCGCCGAAGTGACAAAAGGTGCGGGCCCATGAATCGGCGGATCGTGGTGACCGGTACCGATACCGAGATCGGCAAGACGGTCTTTGCCGCGGGCCTCACCGATTGGCTCGGCGCCAGCTACTGGAAACCGATCCAGTCCGGGCTGGTGGGCGAGACCGACTCGCAAACCGTCGCGCGGCTCGGCGGCTTGTCCTGCGATCGCATTTTGCCCGAGCGCTACCGTTTGAAGACGCCGGTGTCGCCGCACCAGGCCGCGGCAATTGATGGCGTGCGGATCGATATCACGGCACTCGACGTGCCTGAAACCGGCGCCCGGCTGGTGATCGAGGGCAGCGGCGGGCTGATGGTGCCGCTCCATGGCGCAACTCTTTATATAGATGTCTTTGCGCGGTGGGGCCTTCCGGTGGTGCTGTGCGCGCGAACGGCGCTCGGCACCATCAACCACGCGCTGCTTTCCATCGAAGCGCTGCGCCATCGTAACATTGCGCTTCTCGGCATCGCTTTCATCGGGGAGAGCAATCCGGAGAGCGAGCATGCGATCTGCGAGATCGGCCGCGTAAGGCGGCTCGGCCGATTGCCCCGGCTTGAGCCACTGACTCGAGCTACGCTGCGCGCGGCTTTCGAGAGCTTCAATCCTTCGGATTTTGATCTCTGATGCGCGGGAAGACGTCGCCGATCTGGCATCCTTTCACCCAGCACGCCCTTCAGCGCGAGATGGTCAAGGTCGTGCGCGCCGACGGCGCCCATCTCTTCACTGAAGACGGCCGGCGCATCATTGATGCGATCTCTTCGTGGTGGGTGGTCACGCACGGCCATTGCCATCCACATATCGTGCGCGCCATTCAGCAGCAGGCCGGGCAGCTCAACCAGATCATCTTCGCCGGCCACACGCATGAACCCGCTGAAGCCTTGGCCGCCGAATTATTGAAACTTGCGCCAAAGGGACTCGACTACGTGTTCTTCTCGGACAGTGGTTCGACGAGCGTGGAAGTGGCGCTGAAGATGGCGCTCGGCTACTGGCACAATATCGGCAAGCCTCGCAGGCGCATCGTTGTGATGCAGCATTCCTATCATGGCGACACGATCGGGGCGATGTCGGTCGGCGCGCGCGGCGTTTTCAACGCGGCTTACGGACCGCTGCTGTTCGATGTCGCGACGGTGCCATTTCCTCATCTGGGACAGGAACAGGCAACACTGGACGCACTTGAGGCCGCGGTTCGCAATGAGAAGCCGGCGGCGTTTATCGTGGAGCCGCTGATCCTGGGCGCCGGCGGGATGTTGATGTACCCGGCATGGGTGCTGAAGGAGATGAAGCGGATCTGCGAGGCTGCCGGCGTCTGGTTCATTGCGGACGAGGTCATGACCGGATGGGGCCGTACGGGTACATTGTTTGCCTGCGAACAGGCGGATGTGGTGCCGGATATCGCCTGTTACTCGAAGGGGCTCACGGGTGGGTCGCTTCCGCTGGCGGTGACGCTTTGCCAGAGCGAGATTTTCGAGGCGCATTTCTCCCACGACCGCAGCCGCACGTTCTTTCATTCAAGTTCGTATACGGCCAATCCGGTCGCCTGCGCGGCCGCCAAGGCCAACCTCGATCTCTGGCAAAACGATTCCGTCCGCGCGCGCGTCGCCGCCGTTGCTGCGATGCAAGAAAGGGCGCTCGTGCCTTTCCGCGCCGACGATCGATTCAGAAATGTCCGCCGGACCGGCACCATCACCGCTCTGGAACTCGAGGTGCGCGACAGCGGGTATCTTGCCGGCATTGGTCCGAAGCTCCTTGCGTTCTTTGGCAACAAAAAACTGTTGCTGCGTCCGCTCGGCAACACCATCTACGTGATGCCGCCTTATTGCATTACGCAAGGCGATCTCGACGAGATCTATGCAGCGATCATGGAAGCAGCGGATCTGGCGTGAAAGGGCGTTTTGCGCCTTCTTCCGGCAAGGTGAGACCAACGAAAACGCCGATGGCACCGTCCGGGGATTCTTACTCTTATTAGGAGCTGTTTCATTAATTTGAGCTAACCATCAGTTGCTTCCGGACCGTCCTCTTTGCGTCTGGACGCTTTGCGGCTCTTCCCAGCAACCAAGGTGCTCAATGCTCGGCAATCTCCGAATTTCCTACAAGCTCTTGATGATGATTGGCGTTTCGATTCTGGGCATTGCCGCTATGTCCGGCGTTGGCCTGTCAGCGCTGTGGGGCAATCTGATGGAGGATCGCAGGGCCAAGCTTCAGGACATCGTCATAGTGGCTCGCGAGGCGCTCGAGCACGATCTGCAGGCTTCCCGCAAGGCCGGGCTTTCGGAGGCCGAGGCCATGGAGCGAGGCAAGGCGTTGCTGCGGACCTTGCGCTTCGGCCAGGACGACTACGTCTACGCCCTCAACGGTCAGGCCATCGTTGTGTCGAACCCCAATCCCAAAGTCGAGGGCAAGAACCTGATGGACGTCGCCGACTCTGACGGCTTTTTTTTCGCGCGCCGGCAGCTTGAGCTTGCCGCCCATGGCGGGGGCTTCCTGACTTTCCGCTTTCCGCGCGCGGCCGGTGGCGATCCGCTCCCGAAACTTGTCCATGTTGTTCCGTATCAGCCCTTCGGCTGGATCCTGGGCGTAGGCGTTTATCTCGACGACGTCCATGCCATCTTCTGGGATCAAGCGCGAAACATGGGAATCATGGTCGCCCTCGCGCTGCTTGTGGTCGGCGGCCTGTTTCTCATGCTCAGTCGCAGCATCGTGAAACCGATCGATGCGATGAGCATGGCGATGCGAAATATTGCCGACGGCGACACATCGACGTCCATTCCGGCGCTTGAGCGCCGTGATGAAGTCGGCGCGATGGCGCAATCGGTGAAGGTCTTCAGAGACAATATGATTGAGGCCAACCGGCTGCGCGCCGAGCAGGATGTCTTGAAGGCACAGGCCGACTCGGAACGAAAGGTTCTGCTCGCCCGCATGGCCGACGAGTTCGAACGCGGCGTGCGTGCTTCACTCGATAGCCTGTCGGGCGCTGCGTCCGACATGCAGGCGACGTCCAGGAGCATGTCTTCGACCGCGAGCGAAGCCAGCCAGCAGGCGACCTCGGTCGCGGCGGTAGCCGAGCAGGCGTCGGCTAACGTGCAGACGGTTGCGGCTGCGACCGAGGAATTGTCATCCTCGGTGTCGGAAATCGGGCGGCAGGTTACCCAATCGACGGAAATCGCCGGTCAAGCGGTCGCCGAGGCGAACCGCACCAACGTGACAGTTCAGGGTCTATCGGCGGCGGCCCAGAAAATCGGCGATGTCGTCAAGCTCATCAGCGATATCGCGAGCCAGACCAACCTTCTGGCGCTCAACGCCACGATTGAGGCCGCGCGGGCCGGCGAAGCGGGCAGGGGTTTTGCGGTGGTCGCCAACGAGGTCAAGTCGCTCGCAAGCCAGACAGCCAAGGCTACCGACGAAATATCGGCGCAGGTCGGCGCCATGCAGGATGCGACGACCGAAGCGGTGCAGGCTATTGAAGGCATCGGCCGCACCATCGGCGTCATCAACGAGATCGCCTCGGCGATCTCGATTGCGGTCGATCAACAGGGCTCGGCAACCCAGGAGATCGCCCGTAACGTGCAGGAAGCCGCGCTCGGAACCGGTCAGGTGTCGAGCAACATCGCAGCGGTTAACCTCGCGGCGGAAAAGACCGGATCTGCGTCAAGCAGCGTCTTGTCGTCGGCGGAGCAGCTGAGCAAGCAGGCGGTCAATTTGCGCGCCGACGTCGATCGGTTCCTCAGCAACGTCCGCGCCGCCTGATCGGGCTCCGTTGATCGCGTTGTGTTCTGAATCTGCGCTGGATCAACCGGCAAGCCGTCGCGCGGGGATGAGAACTCGGTCGCTTAATTTTTTGGCATATTCCGTCGAAAAGAAAAAAGCGCCGAGAAAGATTTGCTCGTGAAACCGTACCGTCACAAAACCGCAAATTGAACCGGCAATATTGTGCCCTCGTGTGGCTGTCTTGCGTGGTCGCAGGATGGCGTCCGGGGGCTTCAAGATAATGAATAGCATTTGGGCCGCGCGGTGCGCGTTGTTGCTGGCGTTGACTGCGGGCATGTCAACCGCAAACGCCGCGCCGCTCGACGATGCGGCCGAGCGCTATCGGCCTTATGCGATTGAGGGAATCGGATCGGCGCTGGCTGGCGCGCGCGATCTGCGCGAGCGTGTTGCCGCGAAGGATCTGGCCGGCGCCAGGAAAGCCTGGCTCTCGGCCCGCGCCGGTTGGGAGCGTTCGGAAGTATTCACCGCGGGCTTCGTTCCCGAACTCGACGCGCTGATCGATGCCTGGCCCAATGCCGACAGCGGGTTCCACGCCATCGAGGCCAAATTGTTCGGCGCCGGTCAAACCGACGTCGATGGCGATACCGACGCGCTGGTCAGGCATCTCGACGAGCTTCATAGCAAGCTCCGCGATATGCCGTTGACGCCGCAAGGCCTGCTCGACGGCACGGTGCGGCTCGCCTATGAGGTCGGGGAGAGCAAGGCCGATGGCGGCGAATCCCGGATCAGCGGCACGTCGCTTGACGATATGCGTAACAATGTGTCCGGCGTGGAATTTTCCTATCGCACGATTTTTGCCGACAGCCTTAAAGGGGTCGATGCAGGACTTGCGGATTCGGTGACGAAACGGATCGAGCAGCTCAAGATCATCGTTGCCGCGCCCGATCTGCCGCATGTCGATGTTCGCTCCCTGCGGCGGGTCAGTGAGGAACTGGTGGTCTCGCTGCAGGCTGCCTCGGGCAAGCTGGGACTGCGCCGTCCCACGCTGGAGGCTCAATCGCGATGAGCTTCCATCGGTTGAGCGGTGTCGCAATCGCAGTCGGACTCTTGATCGCTGGCTTGCACGAACCTGTTCTGGCGTTCCCGGTGGATGGCGACCAGACGACCTTGCCGGCGAAAACCGAACTCAACGAGGACGCGTTGACCCGGCCGCGCGAAATCTTCCACTCCGAGATCACCGGCCGCAAGTCGTACCTGATCAAGCTGGGCAATCTGGCCTTCAGCTCGCCATCGATCCTCGGCAGCGTTGCGCAGCGAGCCGGCATCAGTTGCGAAACCTGCCATGTCAACGGCGCGGGTAACGCCCGGTTCTTCGTGCCGAAGATGTCGACGCGGCCGGGCAATTTCGACACCACGGGGCCGCTGTTCAATCCGAAGGCCGACAATGCCGTGCTCGATCCGGTGCGTATCCCGAGTCTGCGTGGGGCGCGCTATCTGGCGCCATATGGTCACGACGGCCGCATGGCTTCGCTCCGCGACTTCGTTCATAACGTCATCGTCAATGAGTTCGCCGGTCCCGAGCCGTCGCCGGCGATTCTCGACGCCATCGTCGCCTACATCCACGATATCGATTTCCTTCCGAACCCAAGCGTTGGTCCGGGCGGCCGGCTGGTCGGAAAGATCAGTGAATCGGAGCGCCGCGGCGAGGTGCTGTTCTCAAAACCGTTCCCGCATGATGCCGGCATGAGTTGCGCGGGGTGCCATATTCCTTCCGCCGCCTTCGTCGATCACAGGCAGCATGACGTGGGCTCGGGTGGACTGTTCAAGACGCCGACGCTTCGCAACGCCGATTTCAACGCGCCATATTTTCATGACGGCCGGTTCGACACCTACGATCAGGTGGTGGCGCATTTCGATCGCGTGTTCGAGCTTGGCCTGACCGCGCAGGATCAAAAGGATCTGGTGGCTTATCTCACCGCGGTGGGTGACGGGTTGATGCCCTATGAGAGTGATGGGGCCGGCGCCTTTCTGAAAGAAATAAACGATTTCGCGACCGTGCTGGGCACCGCGATCCCCGCGGGCGACAAGGAAGTCGTTTCGCTCGCCGTCGATACGATCGGCGGTGAATTGCGCGAATTGACGGAGCGTTATCCCGACCGCAAGGACACCAGCGTGTCGGGTGGCGAACAGGAGCGCATGAACGCGCGTGCGGCGCTGAAGGAGGTCGTGCTGTTGCTGCGGCGGATCGATATGGCCGTCGGCGAGGGCCGGACGGCGGATGCGGCTGCCGACTATCAAAGTTATCGTTCTTTCATGGTCGCTGCCGTGCCCTCGCTGCTGGCCGGTGCCGACCGATGGTCGCTCTTCAATGTAGCGGTACACGACCGGCACTACGAGGCTCTTCGCCAAGTCATGCAGTCCAGGCACACGTCGCAATAGGACGCGCAAGGCAACACCGAATATCCACCAGGACGCTTGCACGGCGTCACTGCCGAATGAAAATCTCGCGCCATCGATGGCGCGGAATGAGTTTTGATGTTCGCGGCGTTTCGCAGCGGCGGCGCGCGCGTGCGCCTTGCACGCAAGCGATAATGTGGATTCAGCGATTTCGAATTTCAGCTTTTAGGCGCAGCGATCGCGCACGGAATTCTCATCGAAAGATTTTTTTGAATCATTCTGATGTTCTCGCGCACAGTCACAACGCTGATATGCCTGCGTCACGTTGATGCACTACGTACCGCAGCGTTAACAAAAACCTTTGGAGTCGACATGACTTTCAATTTCAAGACACACTGGCGAACCACCACGGCGCTGTGCATCGCCTCAACAATGGCGGTCGCCGCCACGGCCTATGCTGCCAACTCCGGCGGCCTCAGCAATTGGGATATGCGTCAGCATCCCAATCGCTTTCTCAACAACGTTATCAAGAACATCAACGCAGAAGCTAAAGGCAAGGACAATGACAACAAGGGGTCGGGCAGCACCGCTTCTCCGATCAAGCACGTCATCGTCCTGATCGGTGAAAACCGGGGCCTCGATCACACTTTTGGCGTCTACAAGCCGAAGGGCAAGGGCGAGACCATCTCCAACCTGCTGTCCAAGGGCATCGTCAACGAAGATGGAACGCCGGGCCCGAACATCGGCCTCGCGCAGCAGTTCCAGGTCACGGCCCAGCCGTCGTACTATATTGGCGCGCCGGCGATCTCCAAATCGCCCTATAACGCCCTCAACCCGATGCCGCAGCCGAACACCAACGGCGCGCCGTCGGCTCAGAGTCCCTTCAGCCCACCCTTCCAGAACACGACGCAAGCAGGCGTCGAGAAGGACATGGATCCGAAGGATCTCGACATCCTGACGACCGGTGCGACCGGCCTGCCGGGTGGCTCTCTCGACACCCGCATTCCGGGCGCCGGCCATCTGACCGGGCCGTTCCCGTTGCAGGGCGCGTCGATCAACGACGACGACTACACCGGCGACACGACTCACCGCTTCTACCAGGATTGGCAGCAGGATGACTGCAGCGTCGCCAACGCGACGAAGAGCAATCCCTCGGGCTGCTTGAGCGACCTGTTCCCGTTCGTGATGGTGACCTACGCCAAAAACAACAGCCAGGGCAGTTCCATGGGCTTCTACAACGCCGAGCAGGGCGAAGCTCCGATCCTGAAGATGCTGGCTGACCGCTTCACCCTGGGCGACAACTTCCACCAGTCGTTCCATGGTGGCACCGGCGCTAACCACGTCATGCTGGGCACCGGCGATGCGATCTACTGGAGCGACGGTAATGGTACCCCGACCACTCCGCCCGCTAACATGATTGCCAACCCGAACCCGCAGCCAGGCACGAACAACGCGTATATCGCCGATCAAGCCTTTACCGCTTGCGCCGACTTCACGCAGCCGGGCGTGGCGCCGATCGTGAGCTACCTGAACAATCTGCCCTATGCGGCAGAACCGAACTGCCAGGCGAACCACTACTACATGCTCGACAACACCAACCCCGGCTTCCTGCCGAATGGTGCGCCGTCGGGTGCCGGCAGTCTGCCACCTTCGTCGCTTCGCACGATTGGCGATGCGCTGATCGAAAAGAACATTTCGTGGGCTTACTACGGTGGTGCATATAACGCCGCCGTGGCGCTCTCGAATGACGCGGTCAAGGCGGGCTCGACCAACTTTACTGCGTTTGCCGCGACCGATCCGGCCAACGCGGTCGGCGTCGCCTACTGCCAGATCTGCAATCCGTTCCAGTATGCCACCTCGATCATGGCCAATCCGGCTGTCCGGACGGCGCATATCAAGGATACGGCTGATCTGATCACGGCGATCCAGAACAACACCTTGCCTTCGGTGTCGTTCGGCAAGCCGGACGGACTGCTCGACGGTCACCCGCAGAGTTCGAAGGTCGACCTGTTCGAGGCCTACACGCTCAATGTGCTGCAGGCTCTGGATGCCAA
>Ga0210389_10003914_pt1 | contig 11608 bp, 12 predicted proteins | sample IncBWH28OmetaG_FD_160127 | JGI IMG/M metagenome (GOLD analysis project Ga0210389, IMG submission 160127) | Forest soil microbial communities from Barre Woods Harvard Forest LTER site, Petersham, Massachusetts, United States - Inc-BW-H-28-O ... | reverse complement strand
AAGCGCGCGGACCAGCACCGCGGCATCGTCGGGCACCTGGCTGAGCGGGTAGCTGGCGAGGTCCGGGCCGGGGTCTTCGGTGGTGGAGCCCTTAGCTGAGGTCGCCCAGCCGCCGAGGTAGATGCCCTCGATGCCCATCCGCTTCATGCTCACGGCCTGCCCGGGCGAGTACGGGCCGAACGTGGTGATGCTCTTTTTCGCGGCGAAGAGCTCCCGCAGGCGGTCGTAGAAAGCCGCCGCCGCCTCGCGCGCCACGGGGTAATCGGTCGGAATTGTGCCGCGCTGCTCCACGACCTGTCGGGCTGTGAAGAGGCGGGTGGTCCGGGCAAAGCGCGAGCCGTCGAAGTATCGCTGGGTAGCCTCGACGTCCTGCTCGAACGGCGTGCGAACCTCGGTCTCGGTCTCGATGATGGCCATACGATTTCGCTCCTCTTCACAGTGTGCTGACGAGAGTTTAGCCCCGGACTTGGCGGTTCAATCATGGGTCGATGGTCACGGGGCGGAACGGTGGTGCGGTGCCCGACTCGACGGCTCTGACCCAGGGTGAGGCCCGCTCGGGCGGCGCCGTCTGCCGCCGACCTGCCTGTCAGCCGGGTTGGAAGTCCGCTCGTCCGCTTAGCCAGTCCCGCTGCCGGCGGATGAATTCCGCGTCGACGACGTTCCCGTGACCCGGGACGTAGATGGCGCGAGGCCCACCCAGGGCGAGTAGCCGATCCAGCGTTTCCGGCCAGGCCGCCACATCGGAATCGGCATCGATTGCCGGGTCGCCGGACTCTTCGACGAGATCGCCGGTGAACACCACGGCCCGGCCGTCGTCGCCCACCCCGGGCGCCACCACCACGACCAGATCCGACGTGGTGTGGCCGCGGCCGGGGTGTGCGATGGTTACCGTCCGGTCGCCAAGGTCGATGACGGCGTCGTAGATGCCGTGGCGCGGCGGGCGCAAGGCTGCGATGGCGCGGTCGATCTGCGCCGCGTCCGCGCCGTGGGCCAGGGCGTCGCCGCGAAGCTGGTCGGTGGCCGAGGACAGGTGCTCGACGACCTCGGGTGCGCAGTACACTTCGGCTCCCGCACCCGTGAACACCGATGAACCCAGCACATGGTCGAAGTGCTTGTGCGTCAGCACCACATGGCTGACCGGGCGTCCAGCGATCCGGCGGACGTCGGCGTCGATCGCCGCCGCTTCGACCAGCGTGCTGCCGGTGTCGACGAGCAGCGCCCCGGCGTGTCCCCGCACCAGCCCGATCGTGACGTCGCAGAACGGCAACCGGCACCGGTATACGGCGGCCGTCAGCTGCTCCCACCCGAGGTGCACAAGGAGGAAGGTAGCCGTCACCGGCACACATCGTCGGCATATCTCGGACCCTGGACATGCCGGGCTACGGCAAGCAACCCTGCAAGGTGCCCCAGGTCGATCCCCCGCACCGTTTCGTCTACACCTTCACCCCGGCCTGGACACTGTCCTGGCGCCTCGAGCCGGTAGGCGCCGGTACTCGAGTGTTCTTGGAGCACAGCGGCTTTGATTTGGACGACAAAAGGATGGCCGACGCCTTCAACCGGATGGGCCCAGCCTGGTGCGAGGTCGTTCTCCCCCGTCTCAGTAAGGCAGCGACGCGGACCCGAACCCATCGCCGGCGTGTGCGACCATCGTCGGGTAGTCCCGCTCGCAGCGGTCACGGAGAACATTGGGGAGCACGATGCGTGCAGTCGTCATCACCAAGCATGGCGACCCGTCGGTCTTGCAGATTCAGCAGCGGCCCGACCCGCCGCCGCCCGGCCCCGGTCAGCTGCGGGTCGCGGTACGCGCCGCGGGGGTCAACTTCGCCGACCACCTCGCCCGCGTCGGCATGTATCCGGACGCGCCGAAGCTACCGGCGGTGGTCGGCTATGAGGTCGCCGGGACGGTCGAGGCCGTCGGTGACGGTGTGGATCCCCGCCGCGTCGGCGAACGCGTGCTGGCCGGCACGCGATTCGGTGGCTACGCCGAAATCGTCAACGTCGCCGCGAATGACTCCGTGGCCCTGCCCGACGCGTTGAGCTTCGAACAGGGTGCTGCGGTCCCCGTCAACTACTCGACCGCGTGGGCGGCGCTGCACGGGTACGGGTCGCTGCGCGCCGGTGAGCGGGTGCTGGTGCACGCCGCGGCGGGCGGTGTGGGCATCGCGGCCATCCAATTCGCGAAGGCCGCCGGGGCCGAGGTGCACGGCACCGCGTCGCCCGGAAAGCACGGCAGGCTGGCCGAGTTGGGCGTAGACCGGGCGATCGACTACCGCCGCGACGGCTGGTGGCGCGGGCTCGATCCGTACGACCTGGTGCTCGATGCGCTGGGCGGCACGTCGCTGCGACGCTCCTATGCACTGCTGCGCCCGGGCGGAAGACTTGTCGCCTACGGGGTTTCGAACATGCAGCACGGCGAGAAGCGCTCGCTGCGGGCAGCCGTACCGCACGCGATGGCCATGCTGCGCGGGTTCAATCTGCTCGACCAACTCTCCGACTCCAAAGCCGTGATCGGCTTGAACATGCTGCGGCTGTGGGACGACCGCGGCACGCTGGAGCCCTGGATCACTCCGCTGAAAACGGCGCTCGATGACGCCACGATCGCCCCGATCGTCCACGCGGCCGTGCCGTTCGCCGACGCGCCGCGGGCCCACCGCATCCTGGCCGCCCGGGAAAACGTCGGCAAGGTCGTCCTGGTGCCCTAGATCGGCTGCGCGGCGCGGGTCACCGCCGGACCGCACGGCGGCACGGGCCCTTCCGAACCCCCGCTCCGCGAGCGAGACTGTCCTGTATGAACTCGACACCGGCGAGTACGTTTCACCGAATCGCGATGGTCATCGGCGGCCTGACACTCGGGGTCGCGTCGGTTGGCTGCGCTGGTCACGGCGACGGCCACGTGACGGCCTCCCTGACGCCGAAAGTGACGACCGTCGCGCGGACCGTCCCCGCGGCGCCCGCGGACGGGCCATTGACGATCAGCAGCCCCGCGTTCCCCGACGGCGCGCCGATCCCGGCGCAGTACACCTGCAAGGGGGCCGACACCGCGCCGGGGCTGACCTGGTCGGCGCCGCTGGGCGCGGCACTCGTTGTCGACGATCCGGATGCCGTCCGTGGGCCGTATATCCACTGGATCGTGGTGGGGATCCCGCCTGGTCCCGGCAACACCGCGGATGGTCAGACTCCTGCGGGAGGAAGCAGCCTGCCGAACTCGGCCGGCCAGGCCGGATACAGCGGGCCCTGCCCTCCCGCGGGTACCGGGGTGCACCACTACCGGTTCACCCTCTACCAGCTTCCGGCCACCTTCCAGCTCGCTCCGGGCCTGGTGGGTGGGCAAGCGGCGCAGGCGATCGCGCAGGCCGCCTCGGGACAGGCGCAATTCACCGGAACGTTCGCGGGCTGACCCGGACGGACGAGCGATGCCCACGGCGCCGACATTAGATGTCAGAAAGGCCATCCAATTCGGCCAACTCGTGAACGCCACCTACTCGACACTGCCCACTGACTTGTCGAACGCGGCCGGTAAGCCGCTGAGTGCCGGCGGCATCGACTACACGGTGGTCACGACGATCTATGCCAACGATTTGGCCACCGACATGAACCCGAGCCGGGGCGATGACGAGGTTTCCATAGGACTGATCTGCCAAGCGAATCTAACCGGCGATGCGGTGATCGCCATCCGGGGCACCGAAGGCATCCGGGAGTGGGCCCACGATGCCGAATTCCTCCAGGTGCCATGCCCCTTCCTGGCCGGCGCCGGCCACACCGAAGACGGCTTCACCGCCATGTACGAGTCGCTGCGGACCGGGGCGACGCCGACCTCCCCGACCGTGGTGCAAGCGCTGCCGAAGCTTTCGTTTCCCAAACCACTTGGCTCACTGACGATTTGCGGGCACAGCCTGGGAGGGGCCCTGGCGACGCTGCTCGCGCTCGACGTGGCGGCGAACACCTCATTCACCGGCCCGGCCGTCTACTCCTACGGCAGTCCACGCACCGGGGATTCGCTGTTCGCCGGAACCTTCGACCAGGTGGTCAAGAACTCGTACCGGATCGCGAATCGCCTCGACATCGTCACCGCATTGCCTCCGCCCATCGACTACGACCATGTGCTCAATCCCTACGAGCTGAACCCCGTGCGTCTACTGCCGCTGCCCCCGAAGATCCTGGTCAAATCCACTGCGGCTTGCGAACATTCGCTGGAGACCTACTTGTATATGCTGTCCCTGCAATCCGGCGGCCCGGTGCTTCAGCTGGAATCCAGCTGTCAACCCTGACCAACCGGAGCGATCCCCGGCGTCGGTGTGCCTACTCCGTGGGCGTTCGGGTGGCGAGCCGCAGCAACCCGCCGCGCAACTCGTCGTTGCGCTCACCGGCGGCCAGCTCGAGCAGGGCGATCTCGGCGACCGCCGCGACGAGCAGCGCGGCGATAGGTTCCGGCGGCGCCCATCCGAGCGCCACCAGATCGGGCGTCACGCGTGCGGCCGCACTGTCGTTGCGGGCGGCGACCAAGTCGCTCAGACCGGCCTCGGTGCGCGACTGGACGAGCAAAGCCTTGGTGGCCGGTTCGGCCAAGCAGCCGTCGAGGTAGGCGTTCATCCCGGCGGCGAGCCGGTCGCGTCCGGGCGGAACGCCGGCCATGGCTGCGGTGATCGACTCTTCCAAGTCGTCGTGGAATCGGGCGTGCAACGCGCGCACATAGTCGGCGCGGCTGGGCCAGTGCTGATAGAAGCTGCCTTTGGCCATCCCGGCCTCGGCGACGATCGCGTTGACGGAGATCCTGGCCAGATCGGCCGTCCCCAACAGCCGTTGGCCCGCGTCCAGCAGCGCATTGCGGCCCGGCTCGGGTGATCTCACCGCAGTCCCGCCTTGCGCTGGCTGCGCCGGGCCAGCGCTTCCCCGTATCGCTCGCACACATCGATCACGCCGGTGAGTTGGTAGGTGATCCACCCTTTGTGGGTCGGGGGAAAGTTCTTTTCGAAGAGCCGGTGACCGATGATCTGCATCGCCCATCCTCCGACGAACATCGTGGCACCGATTTTGGGCTTGGCGATCATCAGCGGCAGGCCGGCCGCGATGATCGGCGTGCCGACCAGATGGGTTGCCCGCACCCCCTTGGAGGTGTGTTGTGTCCGGTAGTAGGCCATCTTGTCAGCGAATGGCGCTTCAGGCGGCGGCACTTGTGGCATCCCGAATCCCTTCTTGCGGGGGCGCACTTACGGGCGTAGCGTACGCGATGACCGACCAGTCGGTCAATCGTCGAGAGGGGCTCCCATGACGACCATCCAAACCCGGGCGGGGCGCGTTGCCTATCGTGAATCCGGCACTGGCCCAACGGTTTTGTTGTTGCATGCGACGCTGCACGACGGGCATGACTTCGACTCGATCATCGAGACGCTGGCGCGGGGCTACCGCACCATTGCGGTCGACTGGCCCGGGCATGGGGATTCGGATCCTATTGATGCTGCTCTGGATCCCAGCGCACCGCTGTTCGCCGACGTGCTCGAAGACGTCGTCGACGGCCTTGGCCTGTCGCGAGCGGTGCTGATCGGAAACTCGGTCGGCGGCTACGCGGCGGCGCGGCTGGCCATCAACCGGCCCGAGTCCGTCGCGGGTCTGGTCCTGGTCAACTCGGGCGGGTTCGTGCCCTGGAATCCACTGTCCCGCAATCTTTGCCGCGTGCTGGGCACGCAGGCGGTGTTCCGCCGGGCCGCTCCCCTGCTCATCCGTGGCTACATGAAGGCCAAGACCGACAGCGACCGGCGAATCATCGAGCGTGCGACCGCTGCGGCGCAGACACCCGAGGGCGTCCGCATCGCGGCGGGGCTTTGGCGAAGCTTCGCCACGCCGGGGCACGATCTGCGCAGCCGCGCCGGGGAGCTGCGCGCGCCAACCCTCCTCGTGTGGGGCAAGAAAGACATCGTGATCCCGGTGAGCGGCGGGCGTGCGACCCACGACGCCATACCCGGTTCGCGGCTCGAGATCCTCGACACCGGGCATGTGGTGTTCTCGTCGGATCCGGGCGGGTTTCTCGCCGTCGCCGAGCCGTTCTTGCGCTCGATCGACCGTCGAGTGAGCGCTCACGGCGTCGACACGCCGACGGATCCCGCCCTGGGCGCACACCGGAAGCCTTGAGCGCACACGCGACGTCAAGCGCCGGCTTGCGGTGAACTCGCCACGGCCGCCTCGACGAAGCGGCGCAGCACGGCGTTGTGGGCGCGCGGCAGAAATGCCAGCGCGACCGGGCTATCGGGTGCACCCCGCAGCGCGATGAACCGGACGCCGGGGTGGATGTTGCGCCTGACGGCGACGTCGGGAATCACGCCGATGCCGCGGTCCGCCGCGACGGATTCGATCCACTCGTCGAAATTCGTCGTCTCCACAACGGTTTTCGGTCCCGCACCGGCCGGCCAGGACCATGGCCCGGTGGTACCACTGGCGGTGTTGACGACCAACGGCCACCGGGGAACCTCGGCCCAGTCCAACTCGGCCCTGTCCGCCAGGGGCGAGTGTACAGAACACACGGCCACCCGCGACTCGTTGAACAGGTGCACGACCCGCACCGCGGTCGAGGTCACCCGCCCACGCACCACGGCGAGGTCAACTTTTCCCTGCTGCACGGCGCCCAGCGCATCGTCGGTGCGGATCAACGTGACCATCGTGCCGGTGGCCCGCTCGAAACGAGCGACGGTGTCCTGCGCCCACGGGTCGGGCAACAACCAACTGAACCCGAGGCGGATGCTGGCTTGCCGACGCAGGGCGCCGAACCCCCGCTCCAGCTCGGCGAGCATCCGCTCGACGTGGTCGAGAAAAATCCGCCCGGCAGGCGTCGTGTCAACGTGTCGTGAACCGCGGTCCAGCAGTGTCACCCCGAGCGCGTCTTCCAACTGCCGGATGGTGCGGCTCAGCGCGGGCTGGGTGATGCTGAGTTCGGCGGCGGCGTGGGTAAACGACCGGAGTCGCGCCACGGCCTCGAACGCCCGGAGATGGCGCAACTCGACTCGGCCGCTATCCAGCACACCCATGCCTGGCAAGCATAGATCGACTACAGCAGGCATTTCACAGCCGGCTTACGCGAACCTAACGTCATAACCAAGGCCACACCGGCCGCACAGGCCATGACGGTCAGGAGAAGTGAGGAGAAAAATGCCGCTCTTGTACATCGACCTCATCGACGAACGGACACCGTCGGAGCTCCGGGCGTTGCTGGATGCCGTTCACGACGCCGTGGTCGGCGCGTTCGAGGTTCCGCCCCGTGACCGCTACCAGGTGGTGCACACCCATCCCGCTCACGAGATCGTCGCCTGGGACACCGGGCTGGGCATCACCCGCTCGTCCCAGCAGGTGATTGTGCACGTGGTCAGCCGGCGTCGGGCCCGCGAATCGAAGGAGAAGTTCTATGCACTGCTGGCGTCCAACCTGACGGAGCGGTGTGGGCTGGATGCGGCCGATCTGATCGTCTCGATCACCGAAAACGGCGATGAGGATTGGTCTTTCGGCCATGGCCGCGCACAGTTCCTCACTGGAGAACTGAAATGAGCGAGGCCATGTCACTGAGCACCCGGCTCACGGAATTCTTCAACATCGAATACCCGATCCTGCTCGCGCCCATGGCGATGATTTCCGGCGGCCGGCTGGCGGAGGCGGTGACATCGGCCGGCGGTCTGGGACTCATCGGCGGAGGATACGGCGACGCGCACTGGCTGCAGCGCGAATTCGACCGGGCCGACGGGACGAGGGTCGGAGTCGGGTTTATCACCTGGAGCCTGGCCCGCGATCCCGAGCTGCTCGACGCGGCCCTGGCGCGGCGACCCGCGACGGTGATGTTGTCCTTCGGTGAACTGCGACCGTTCGTCGAGCGCGTCCAAGCCGCCGGCGTTCCGCTGACCGCGCAGGTGCAAAACCTCGATCACGCGCGCCGGGCGCTGGACGCCGGCGCAGACATCATCGTGGCGCAGGGCGGCGAGGCGGGTGGGCACGGAATGACTGTGCGCTCCACCTTCACGCTGGTGCCCGACGTCGTCGACCTCGTCGCCGAACGCTCGCCCGAAACGCTGGTGGTGGCCGCGGGCGGCGTCGCCGATGGCCGCGGGCTGGCCGCGGCGCTGGCGCTCGGCGCTGACGGCGCTCTGGTCGGGACCCGGTTTTGGGCCTCCGAAGAGGCGCTGGTGTCGCCGCGAGCACACCAGCGGGCGCTCCAGGCCAGCGGGGACGACACCCGTCGCACCCGGGTCTATGACATCGTGCGGCGGCTGGATTGGCCCACCGAATACAACGCGCGGGCGCTGGGCAACTCCTTCCTCGACACCTGGCACGGCAACGAGGCACAACTGGCCGGCTCGCTGCCCGAAGCGGTGAACGCCTTCGAAAAGGCGGTCGCGGCAGAGGATTTCGACACCGCCGCGGTGCTCGTCGGTGAGGCGGTGGGGCGCATTCGCGAGGTCCGTCCCGCCGCGGACATCGTCGCCGACATGGTCGGCGATGCCAACCGAATCCTGCACCCGCGCAGGCGCCGAGCCGCTGACGTTCGCGCTGCCGGCGGTACGGATAGCCGACATGCAGTATTTTCACAGGTATCAGACAGAAATGGGGCTTAGGGTCAGGTTGCGTGCCCAATTCACCACAACAGACGGCGTGGAACGCTGCCCGGCGACGGTCGGTGGTGCTCGGCCTGATGGCCGCTCTGGCCACGTGTTTCCCAGTCGCGGCGTGCGGCCCGCAAGGCAAAGCTAGCCCCGCCACTACGACAGACACAACAACCACCACGACCGCCCCAACCACTACGACCACTACGACCACCGCGCCCGCGCCGGATGACCAGCGCCGCCACGGCGGCGAACCAGTCCAGCCATCGCCGGGCGGCACCGCTCCCGGCGCCGTCGGCACCCCAACCGTCACACCCGGCGCGCCGACCTACGTGCCACCCCCCTACCTTGGCGGGGGAGACTACAGCCCGTTCGGGTGGACGCAGCGTGCTCGGCAGTGAGCTGAACGGCGCGGTCCCCGGAGTTCGTGCGGTTTCGCTCTAGTACAGGGGTGACCAGTCCGACGTCCGCAGCAGACGGCTCTCCCACTGATCGCGAAACTTCAACGCCTCGAACATGTAACTGCCGGGCGCCCGGTGCTCGGGAGGGATCTCCTTGGTGAGCAGATGAACGAGCGCCGCATAGTTGTTGGAGTCGTCGATCTTCTGCCAGAGCATCGCTTCTCGTCGGCGATAGCTCCCGTGTGCGACCTGGAAGCACGCCTGGATATCGAGGAGCCGCATCCTGCTGGGCGCTTGGGACAGCGGCCGATAGTAGATCTCGTCCCAGGACTGGATGTAGTCGTCCAGCGGCGCGTGGGGCCAGCCGGTGTCTTCCATGAACATCGTCAGTGGGTGGGTCTGGCCGGTGGTGGGCACGCTTGCCAGGTCGACAACCTGCAGCGGCGACCAGGCAACTGGCAGCAGTAGCTTTCCGATCACTTCGTGGCGCAGATCGTCCAGCTCGCGCATCCATGGCCGAAGGTCCCCGGTCTGGGCACGCCGGACCAGGTTCTCCCAGGCCGCGCCGTCGCTGATTCCGGTGATGGTGATGACGTTGTAAGACACCCCGCTGCCGTGCGCGTGGTTGGTGTACCAGAGCAGCCGGGCGTTGTCGTCGTGGGCCAGCGTGGGCATCCAGCCCTCGCGGTAGGCGGCTTCGAATTCGTCTTGTCGCGCACCGACCACCTTGTGGGTCTCGTGAAGAAACAGCACTGGCACTCCCTGGTATCAGCCGTTACGCGCGATCAGCGTGGCGAGCTCACGGCGATTGACCTTGCCGGTCGTGCTGTAGGGGATGTGGTCGACGATCGCCAGCCGCTCGGGCAGCTTGAAGTAGGCGATCAACTCGCGACAGTGCGATCGCAGCTGTTCGAGTGTCACAGGGGCAGAGGCGACCACGGCAGCCCCCACCCGCTGGCCGAGCCGCTCGTCGGTGATGCCCGCGACCGCCACGTCGCTCACCGCGGGATGGGAACGCAACGCTTCCTCAACCTCGATCGGTCCAAACTTCTCTCCCCCGCGGTTGATGGTGTCACTCAGCCGGCCGCACGGGAAGATATAGCCGTCGCAATCCCGCCGGGCGAGATCGCCCGTCTGCAGCCAGCCCTCGCTGACATTCTGAATCGTCTTCACCCACAACTCGCCGACCGCTGTCGCCTCGACGTCGTTGCCGGTGGCGGGGTCCACCACGCGCACCTCAACTCCGGGTAGCGGCCGGCCCACGGAGCCGGCACGGGCCGGATCCCGGTGATCGTCAGGTAGCAGGGTCGTGTACGCCCCGAGAGTCTCGGTCTGGCCGAACACGTTGGCGAACGCCACGTGTGGAAGTGCGGCCATCGCCCTGCGCACCAAGGTATTCGGGGCGGCGGCGGCCCCGTACGCGATGGCGACCAGAGACGTCAGATCGGTGCTGGCGAAGTCTGGATGGTCGAGGATTCGCTGCAGCATCGTCGGCACTACGAACGTGCTGACCACCCGATGCTCCGACACCAGGCGTAACCATCCGCCGGCTTCGAACCGCGCCTGCACCACCGAGGTGTTGCCCGAGTACAGACTGCCGAGCGCGCCCAGCGCCCCGCCGACATGGAAAAAGGGGACGCAGATCATGCCCACCGAAGGTTTGGCGTCCGCGCGGAATGGCGCCGCCATTCCCCTGATCCGCTGGGTGAGCTGCCCGCCGGTGATGCCGACGGCCTTGGGCACTCCGGTCGTGCCGCTGGTGAACAAGATCAAGGCGTCTCGGTCGTGGTTGTCGTCGACTTCCAGATCCACAGCGCCGCCGGCGACCGACGCCGACCAACTGCGGTTGTCGGTGAGGTCTGGCACCGTCAATACCGTCGGCGCGCCCGCGTCGCGGAGCCGGCCGACATACGGCTCCCCCGCGACCGCGACATCGGCACAGCCGGCATTTTCCAGCAGTCCGTGCAGCTCCGGCGGCGTCAGCGCGGGATTCATCAGCGCAGCCGCGGCGCCGATACGTGCCGCCCCGAGCAGTGTCGCGATCGACAGCAGACTTCCGCCGTCGACGACCGCCACACGCTGGCCGGCCACCACGCCGTGGGCGGCCAGGCCGGCTGCGCACTGCCGCACCGTCGCCGCCAGCTCGCGGTAGCTGATGGAGCGCCCGTCGATGATCAGTGCGGCCCGGGTGGGATCACCGGTCGCGGGTGCGTCGAGGATCGTCCCGGTGTTCATGGGCGTCTAGTACAGCGGTGACCACGCCGAGGTGCGCAGCAGCCGGCTGGTCCACTGATCGCGCAGGTCCAGGGCGTCGTACAGCCAGGTGCCGGGGGCGCGGTGTTCGGGCGGAATGTGGGCCCGCAGCAGTTCGAGCAGTTGCTCGGGCCGGCGAATGCGCTGCATCAGGGTCACCTCGCGGCGCAGGTGGCTGCCCAGCGCGGGCTGGAAGGCCGCCTGGATCTTCAGCATGGACGACTGCCGTTCCAGGCTGCGGGCATAGACGTGGCCGCAGCGGTCGATGTAGTCCTCGAACTTGTCCTGGTAGGGCCACATGGTGTCTTCCATGTACAGGCTCAGTTCGTGCTCGCGCGCGTCGACCGGCACCTCCTCGAAAGACACGCACTGCAGCGG
>Ga0210389_10003912_pt1 | contig 11609 bp, 13 predicted proteins | sample IncBWH28OmetaG_FD_160127 | JGI IMG/M metagenome (GOLD analysis project Ga0210389, IMG submission 160127) | Forest soil microbial communities from Barre Woods Harvard Forest LTER site, Petersham, Massachusetts, United States - Inc-BW-H-28-O ... | reverse complement strand
TGGCGCGGTCATCTTGGGCCTTCTTCGTCCGCGTTCAGGACGGCGAGCGACATGGTCAGCAGGTCGGTCGCGGCCAGTTCTGCCCCGGCCGGGTCGCCGTCGCGGATGGCGTGGGCCAGGGCGTAGTGACCGTCGTCAAGCCTGCTGTCGCTAACGCGGAGGACTTCCGCGGCAGACGCGCGCAGCGGGTCGGCTAGGTGGGAGTTCAGCACGCGGTTGTGCGTGGCGGCTGCCGCAGTGCCCCTCGATCGCTTCAACGTCCACCGTGCGAATGTACCGGCTCTTCCTGGACAGCGACTGAGAGCGTGATGACGGCGCGTCCCTTCGCGCTATCCGGTGCTGTGGCGGTGCGGCGGAGCCTCGTGGGGGCTGTCGCCGGAGACGCTAGCTTGACCGGATCTGAAGGAACGCTCAGAAGACGATCTGATCGTTAAAACGTGCCTCTCGTTGTTTTGAACCAGTCGTGTTTAGAACGTATGGTGATTGGCATGGAGAGCGAAGACCGGCTACGAGCTGCGGGGATGCGTGTGACATCCGCGCGACTGGCCATCCTGGACGCCGTGCGCGGGGGGCAGCACCCCAGCGCCGACGAGATCGCCAGGCTGGCCAGGGAGCGTGTCGGCCACGTCACCCTCCAAGCGGTATACGAAGCTCTCGGTGCATTTACCGAAGCCGGCCTGTTGCGCAAGATTGACCTTGGCTCGGGACCGGCGAGGTATGAGGACCGGGTTGGCGACAACCACCACCACCTCGCGTGTCGGCGTTGCGGGACGGTGGCGGATGTCGACTGTGTCGTTGGTGCGGCACCCTGCCTGGAGCCGACCGAGAGCTACGGCTTTGCGATCGATGAAGCCCAAGTCACGTTCTGGGGCATGTGCCCCCGCTGCCAGGCAGCGGAAACCTGACCACCTGTTTCGTGACTAAGGCACACCACTCGAATAAACGAGGAGAGCAATCCATGAGTAACCAGCGTCCCGTGACCACGACCGATGCGGGGATCCCGGTCGCCAGCCAGGAGCACTCGCTGACCGTTGGCGCGGACGGGCCGATTCTGCTGAACGATCACTACCTGATCGAGCAGATGGCCAACTTCAACCGCGAGCGGATCCCGGAGCGGCAGCCGCACGCCAAGGGGTCTGGTGCCTTCGGCACGTTCGAGGTGACGCACGACGTCAGCCAGTACACCCGGGCTGCCGTGTTCCAGCCGGGCGCCAAGTCCGACATGATCGCCCGGTTCTCCACGGTGGCGGGGGAGCGGGGCAGCGCGGACACGTGGCGCGACGTGCGCGGTTTCTCGCTGAGGTTTTACACCTCGGAGGGGAACCACGACATCGTGGGGAACAACACCCCGGTGTTCTTCCTGCGGGACCCGATGAAGTTCCAGCACTTCATCCGTTCGCAGAAGCGCCGGGCGGACAACGGGCTGCGTGACAACGACATGCAGTGGGACTTCTGGACGCTGTCGCCGGAGTCGGCGCACCAGGTCACCTATCTCATGGGCGACCGGGGACTCCCGAAGAGCTGGCGCCAAATGAACGGCTACTCCAGCCACACCTACAGCTGGGTCAACGCGGCCGGGGAGCTGTTCTGGGTGAAGTACCACTTCATCTCCGACCAGGGCGTCGAGTTCCTGACTCAGGACGAGGCGGACGTGCTGGCCGGCAAGGACGGTGACTACCACCAGCGTGACCTGTTCACCGCGATCCAGCGCGGCGAGTACCCGTCGTGGACGGTGAAGGTGCAGGTCATGCCGTTCGAAGAGGCCAAGACCTACCGGTACAACCCGTTCGACCTGACCAAGGTGTGGCCGCACGCGGACTACCCGCTGCACGAGGTGGGCAAGTTCACGCTGAACCGCAACCCGGTCGACATGCACACCCAGATCGAGCAGCTCGCGTTCGAGCCGAACAACCAGGTGCCCGGCACCGGCCTGTCGCCGGACAAGATGCTGCTGGCCCGTGGCTTCTCCTACGCGGACGCGCACCGCGCCCGGCTCGGGGTGAACTACAAGCAGATCCCGGTGAACGCGCCGAAGGTGGAGGTGCACAGCTACTCCACGGCCGGCACGATGCGGGTGGTCAACGCGACTGACCCGGTGTATGCGCCGAACTCCTACGGTGGCCCGCAGGCCGACCCGGCTGCCGCCGCCGAGGTCACCTGGCACACTGACGGTGACATGGTCCGCGCCGCGTACACGCTGCGCAAGGACGACGACGACTGGGGTCAGGCAGGCACGCTGGTGCGCGACGTCTTCGACGACGCCGCCCGCAGCCGGCTGGTGTCCACCGTCGTCGGCGCCCTGCTTGGCGGTGTGTCCGAGCAGGTGCTCCTGCGTGCCTTCGAGTACTGGAAGAACGTCGACCAGACCATCGGCGAGCGCATCGAGAAGGGCGTCCGCGCCGGACAGGCCTGAGCGCTCTCCCGCTTTACCGCCTGCGCCTGACCGCAGCGCAGGCCAAGCGAGCCCGGCATGGCTTTCCCGCCATGTCGGGCTCGCTTTTTGTTCTCCAGTTCATGAGCGCAGCTTCTTAATCAGGTCATCGGTCGTGCCCGGCTCGGTTACCCGACCCGGAACGGCAGCGGCTTACCTGCGGCACACCGGAAACCAGTTCACCGCCGACGCAGGCGCGAACCCAAAGGAACTCATGGCGAGGATGGGCCACGATAGCCCGCGCGCCGCACTGATCTACTTGCACTCGTCCGGTGAACGTCAGCGCACCTTGGCCGATGCTGTGAGCAAGGCCGCTCGGGCTGAACTCTCCAAGTCCAAGAAGCCCAAGGTGGCTAAGGGATCGGGCACGCGGCGGGCACGAAACCACGATGACCGTTCGAAAAACTAGAGCCGGTGAGCGGATTCGAACCGCTGACCATCCGCTTACAAGGCGGGCGCTCTGCCAACTGAGCTACACCGGCATGATCTGGTCCGGCTGGCCGGATACAGAACCCTTGCCAGGTTACCGTTTCCGGGCCGCTGTGGGTAACGCGTTGTTGCCGGTCTTCGGGATGCAGGTGTGCCGAGCATCTCGGCTTAGGCCGCTAGCTTGTCCCTATGGATGGACTCCCGTGCCCGTGTGGCCTCGGTGACGACTACGACGCATGCTGCGGGCGGCTTCACGGCGGCGCACCGGCGTCGACAGCCGAGCAGTTGATGCGTTCCCGGTACAGCGCATTCGCGGTCGGCGACGCCAAGTACCTGCTGCGCACCTGGCACCCGTCTGGCCGCCCCCGCACGCTGGAACTCGACCCAGCCTGCCAATGGATTCGCCTGGCCGTCCTGGAAACCCACGGCGGCGGGCTCTTCGACACCACCGGCACAGTGCGCTTCCGCGCGATATACACCCTTAATGGTCAGCGTCACGTCCTTATCGAGACGAGCAGGTTCGTGCGGGAGGGCAAACGCTGGGTCTACCTCGGTCCGGTCGACTGACTCTCGCCTCGACGATCTCATTCATCTCCCGCTGTCGTACCAAATCCTATACAGACCTGCCATCTCTGTATAGGATTTGGTACATCTGGAGGTGAAAGGGCCATGGATCTCCGTCTACAGGGCACGTTCACGGCGGCCGAGGCCGCAAGCAACGGCATGTCGCGACGCGAACTGCAGCGGATGCTCACCGAGGGCAAGATCGAGCGCATTAGCTGGGGGCTGTACCGCCACACCGATGAGGAGCCTGCCGACAATGACCTCATCGAGATCGCGGCAAAGGCGCACCAGCCCACTCTTTGTCTGGTCTCGGCCCTGGCCAGACACGAATTGACCGACATCATCCCGCCTGCCCATGATGTCGCGCTGCCGCGCGGCACTTGGCGGCCACGCGTATCAACTCCGGTGCACTGGCACTCGTTCGACGCCGCCACTTTTGACATCGGGCGCGATGAATGCCCCGTAGACGACACGCACTCCATCGGCGTCTACAACGCGCCGCGCAGCGTCGTCGACGCCTACCGACTCCGCCGCGAGGTCGGCCTAGACATCGCGAGCGAAGCACTGCGACGCTGGCTGCGCCACGGCGGCGAACCAGCCGAGGTCATGCGCATTACGAATTCCTTTCCCGCCGCCAAGCCGGCCGTCCTGAACGCCCTGCGGATCCTATTGTGAGTTACATAGCACAGAAAGTAGTCCTATGCAGGGGAGACATGGACAGACCCACAAAGGCGACTACGGCGGGGTAGGCGTTTCTCGCCTTGCGTGCCAAGGCGAGCGGCAGGACGCACAACCGCTGAATACCTCCGGCTATACGCACTGGAAGGATTCCTGCTACGGCTCGCTGCCTCCCCACATCGGAACAGATTCGTCCTCAAGGGCGGCGTCTTGCTCGCCGCCTACGACCTCCGCCGTCCAACCGCCGATGTAGACCTCGCGGCGATCCAGACGCCAAGCACGGTGGAATCTGTGCGCAAGCTCATCGCTGACGTGGCGGCCATCGCACTCCCGGCAGAACTAGACGACGGGATCACCTTCGACCTTGATGACATCAGGGCAGAGGTGATCAGGGAAGGTGACCAGTACAGCGGCGTACGGGTCCGCCTCGTCGCTAGTCTCGCCACAGCTCGCGAGCCGTTTCATGTCGACGTCAACGTGGGCGATCCGATCTGGCCATCCCCTGTCGAGGTCTCACTGCCCCGACTCCTCTCACCCGAGCCGATCCGCTTGCGCGGTTATTCGATGGAAATGGTGCTGGCCGAGAAGATCGTCACCACAATCCAGCGCGGCCAGGCAAATACCCGCTGGCGCGACTTCGGCGACATATATCAGCTCACGCGCAACCACACGTTCCGCGCATGCGATATCAAGCATGTCATGCAGACTGTCGCTGACTTCCGCGGAGTCGAGCTTTCGGTCCTAGACGAGCTAGTTGACGGCTACGCCAAGATCGGCCAGCCAAGATGGGCGCCCTGGCGTGCCAAGGTGCATCTCGCCGAACTACTGCCCGCCGACTTCGGAGAAGCACTCCAAGCCCTGCATACCTTCGCCAATCCTGTCCTGGCAGGATCAGTTGCGGACACGGCTATCTGGAACCAGACCCTCCGAGCTTGGGAAGCTTAGCCAGACATCCGATCGGCAGCGTCAGCTGATCTTGGATGGCTTAAGGAATGCCTCGTGGCGGAGGTGATTGTCCTGGCCGACGAAAGCCTTGAAGGTGCCGAGCTTGTAGGCGTCACCAGCCTTTCGGGCTTCGACCTCGATGTGGAAGTCGCGTCTGAGATGGGCCAGGTGGCGTTCAAAAGCCGGGACATCCATGGGAACAGGAAGACGGCGCAGTATCTGGTCCATGGAGAGGAACCCGCCGTCGTCGCGGAGCACCGTGTAGACCGGGTCATGCGCGATGCTGGACTGCTCAACCAGATCGCGCGGCGTGCCCTGGTGGTCGAGGGCACACCGGATCTGGTCGCCGATCGCGCGCGCCACCGGCGGCGGGAAGGCGTTGCCGATCTGCCGGTAGTTCGAAGTCTTCCGGCCGGTGAACTCCCACTGGTACTCCGCGCCGTCCCAGCCCTGGATCCGGGCCACCATCTCGCAGGTGAGCTTGGGCAGCAGGGTCACCGGGTCGCTGGCCGACGGCGCGGCATCGGCTACCCCGAGCGCGTCCACACCCAGTTCACGCCAGGCTCGCTTGGCTCTCGTCGGCCCGAGGTCCGCGCCCCCGTGCTTCTTCGACCCGCCAACGATGGTGGGGGCCACGTCGTTCGCCTTCGCGGCCCACCCCATGGCGCCCGCCCAGCCGTTCGCGGCCATAAGGTCGAGCAGCGTCTCGCCCACGGTTGCAGTCTCGCCGGGACGGGGCTCAGGCCAGCTGAAATACGCGAAGTCGTCCGGCCGCATCGCGACAAGAACGAACCGCGGCCGGAGCTGCGGCACACCGTAGTCGGAGGCATGCAGCAGGCGCCAGTCGGCCGCATAGCCAAGCGAGGACAGTCGGTCGAGCACGTGCTGCCGGTAGGCCGCGAAACGCGGCAGCGACAAGCCGCGAACGTTCTCGAGCAGGAGCGCGCGCGGTCGCATAACACCGGACAGTTCGATCGCCCAGGCGAACAGGTCACGCTCGTCCGTCGCACCAAGCTGCTTGCCCGCGACCGTGAACGGCGGACACGGCACCCCACCGGCCAGCAGGTCAACGCCGGCATACTCGGCGGGGTTCCAGACACTCGGGTTGGCCACGTCGCCCACCGCGACTTTCCAGTGCGGCCGGTTGTGCCGCAGCGTCGCGGCGGCGTTCGGGTCCAGCTCGACGGAAAGGTCATGCTCGAACCCGGCAAGCTCAAGCCCGAGCGACTGCCCGCCCGCGCCAGCGCAGATCTCCACCACGCGATACCGCGACAACATGACCTCCTCTACGCGCATGGGCCGGCGAGCATCCCACCGCAGCAGCCACGACAGCAGGGTAGCCGCAACAACGACGCCGGTCTGGGCGACAGCTCGCGAAAGCGCGTTAGCTGACGCGCTTGCGGGCCAGGTCTCTCAGTTCAGCGGGCAGGGCGTCGGCGGCCAGGAGCCTACTGCTACGTTCCTTAAAGGATGTACATAAAGCGTCGGTGGTAGGAACGGTGTTTGGGCTCGGGTCGTCCCCAGATCCAGGGCCGGGCACGGGCATTGAGCTGGGCGGTGGCCACCCGGGGGGCGCAGGCGATCTCATCAGGGTCGGCGAAGTCCTGCCCGGACAGCGCCTGGCGCCGGAAGATCCGCCACCAGCCTTCCTGCAGGTTCAGCCAGCAGGCGCGCTTGGGGATGAAGGCGCGCCGGATGCGGGGATGGCCTTCCAGCCAGGCTCGGGTGCTCCTGCTGTCGTGGCTGGACAGGTTGTCGGTGACCACGTAGATCGTGCCCTCGAGGTTGGCCTGCTCCTCTAGCTGGAGGAAGTCCTGGTAGAAGGCGCTGTTGCGGGACGCGGCGCACATGGTGACCGCCTGCCCGTCCCTGACGCGCAGCCCGCCGTAGACCCAGGTCTTCTCCGGCCCGCGGGAGTACTCCAGCGGCGCCTTGATCCGGTGCCCGCCGGCCGACCAGCCCGGGGCCAGGGGGAAGGTGCGCGGGATCACCGGCCCGAGCTCGTCGGCGCAGATCACCGTGGAGCCCTCTGACGGGGCGGTGTACAGCTCCACGATACGGGTCCTTTGGGGGCGAACTCCGGGTCGGTGCTGACCGCCCAGCTGCGGGTCCGCCGCCAGCGCACCTTCTCCGCCAGCAGGATCCGCCGCACCTGGCTGCGCCCCACGGTGATGCCGGCATCCCGCGCCGCCCGGGCGAGGGCATCCAGGGTCCACTGCGCCGGGCCGTCCCCCCGCTCCGCGGTCAGCTCCTCGGCCCCGTCGCGGGCCAGCCGCCCGGGCGGTTCCGAGCGGGCCAGCGCGATGATCGCCGACCGCTGCGCCTCGGTGATCCGCCGCCTGCGCCCGGCGCCGGGCCGGTCCCCGAGCCCGTCGAGGCCGTCGGCGTTGAACCGGTGCAGCCAGCGGCGCACCTTATTGAGATGGCAGCCGAGCCGCCCCGCGATCGCCGGCACGCCCAGCCCGTCCCAGCTCAGCGCGATGATCCGGACCCGCTCGATCCAGTCCGCCGGGGCATGCCGGGCGCCCGTTCTGCGGCCTGCATGACGAGGGTCTCGAACTCGGCAAGGCGACAGTAGGCCTTGCCGTACCGCTGCTGGGTCTCTATGGGGAGCACCGGGATCTGCAGGCGCCTGATGTCTGTCCGCAGGATGCCGCTGAGGGTCATGGCCCCGGTCGCCCTGACCGCCGAGTAACTCTCGCGGGGCCACGATGAAACGTGGCCCCGCGAGAGTCCGCGACACACAACCCGTCCATGGTCACCCATATGCGCGCGGCCACCGCGGGCCATGTTGAGGGTGGGCGGGGTCGCCTGCCTCGGTGGCTGATCGCCAGATGGTCAGGTCATCACGGGAAAGGCGTGGCGTCCTGAGCGCAGGTGGCGCCGGCCTTGGGCAGAGCCCCGTTGATGAGGTAGCCGGCGATGTAGTCCTGGGCGCAGGTGCTGGGGTTGGCCAGCTCGGTGTGGCCGTAACCCTGAACTGTGATCAGGCGGGCACCCGGGAGCAGGCGCGAGGTGAGCACGGCGTTGTCGTAGGACGTGGCCGGGTCACCGGTGTTGCCGACGACCACTATCGGGTTGGTGTGGGCGTTCCACGGCCCGAGGTAGGGGGATGCGGCCTTAGCAGGCCAGTCGGCGCAGTACGCCGTCCACGCCCAGGTTTGCGCACCGATACCGGCCCGGCTGATCGAGACGTCGGCTTGCCGTATGGATTCCCCGATGGTGGCAGGGTTCGGGCTTTCACCGCAGATGACCGACAGTTTCTGCTCGGCACCCGAATACGGCGCCTGGGCGGCCGCACTGACGGCCGCGGTCGCCGTCTTGGCCGCTGCCGCGCCCGGAGTGGCCCTGACGGTCGGGCTGCTGGCCGTCCAAAGCGTTTGCAGGGTGCTGGCCAGCCCCGCCCATCCCGTGATGCCGATGCTGGGCTCTGGGCTCACGATGCTCAGGCCAGAATCGGTCAGGGCAACGATGTCGCTCTCGCTGGTCTCAGGTTGCCCCGGCCCGGCCACGATAGGTGATTTTCCGGCTCGGTCCAGCAGCGTGGCGAACTTGCTGCTGGTCGCGGCGGGAGAGCCGGCCGAGAAGGCACACTGCTGAGTGGTCGCCTTTCCGCATAGTGACAGGAACGCGCTCAGGGTCGCCGCGGTGGCCTGGTCCGAGCCGATCCGCAGGAAGCTGCTCAGCGGGCCGGTGCTGAACCATGTGGGGGGGTAGATGGCCCCGTCCAGGACCATCTTTCCTACCCGGCTGGGGAACATGTTGGCGTAGGTGGCGCCCAGGAGGGTGCCGTACGAGATGCCGTAGTAGTCCAGCTTCGACTCACCCAGGGCTTGCCGCATCACGTCGAGATCGCGCGCGCTGTCTGCGGTGGATACGTGGGTGAGCAGCGCTTCGTCGCGTCCTGTGCAGTGCTGGTTCAGCTGGGCATGGAGGTCCGCCCAGCTGGCCTGCTGAGTCGGGCTGAGTGGCGGGAAGTCGACCGGTGCGATCAGGGCCGCTTCCTCAGCTGCGGTATCGAAGCACTGGACGGGCGGCGTGCTCAGGCCGCCCGCTCCCCGCGGGTCCCACGAGACGATGTTGAACTTGTCGACTACCTGGGCACCGAAACCACCCAGGAGCGCCGGCAGGAACGCCGATCCAAGCTGGTCTGGGCCGCCGGGGTTAAAGAACAGCGTGCCGGCCGGCTTACCGGGCGTCGCGGCCGGGTGCTCGACCAGGCCGAGGGAGATCTTGCTGCCGCCCGGATCCGAGTAGTCCACTGGCACCGCGATCGTGGCGCAGCGGAAGCCCGCCAGGCCTGGCTGCCCGGCAGGGCAGCCAGACCACGCAATCTTCGGCACCTGGAAAGAGGTGGCCGTGGCCCGCGACGTCGCCGCAGCGGCCGCTGACCCTCCGGGCACGGCACTGGCTACGACTCCCCCCAGCGCTAGCACGGCGACGCCCACGCCGATGCCCGCCAGCGGCCGGCCAGACAGCCGCTTCACCGGGGGTGCGACCGAGGCGGGGGCGGCGGGATCCGGACCAGGCCGGTCCCCGCCGTTCGGGTTGATGGTGTCCAACGAGATGTCTCCTTTGTAGGTGGCACTGGCATCACAATCGCGCCCCGAAGACACCTGAGACACCAGTAGGAGTCCCTGGCCGCGGCCCGGGCCTGCGCCCCGAAGACACCTAAAACATCAGTGGGAATCCCTGGCCGCGGCCAGGCCTGCGCTCCAGTCGGCGGTCTGGCAAGGCCAAGAGCGCTTGCTGCTCGGCGCTGAAGATCGCCCACCCTAGGAACTACTCCCGGGTCAGGCCGCGGACCAGGGTTGTCTACTGGCTCGACCGGCCGTCCCAACGGGGGACGCTGTCAGCAGTTAGGAAGCGATCTGCAAGGAGCACATCATGGCCACAATTCACCTTCACGAGACCACTACCGCAACGCCTGAGCAGTTCCTCGCTGCGCTGACTGACTTCGGGTCGGGCCGATCGAAGTTGTTCAGCGCCACCTCGGATGAGTTCCTAAAGGTGCATGAGCAGGGGCCGACGTTCGCTGATGTAACCGAGGGCACCAGGAGCGCCTGGGAGCGGCTGCGGTACGACTGGTCGGATCCGCACCGAGTGGTGATGAAGACAGTCGACTCGAACCTCTGGGGCGGCGCGTCGGGACACATCTACACCATTACGCGCAACTCCCAGGGGACGACGGATGTGGACGCCGTGGTGGTGCGTGAGGGTAAGAATGCGAAGGGGCGGGTGACCGGGCTCCTGCTGGGCACCGTCGCCAAGGGAGCTCTGGCGAAGGCACTGGCCAACACGGTAAAGGTCGTCGAGGTTCGCAACAACGCGTTGCCGGGCAGCCGCAGATGACAGTCCAGATCAAACGCCAGGCAGCGGGATAGCTGATCTTGTCGCCGCCGGATGGGCCCCCTGCTTCATGGACCCGATCAGAAGGGCCGCCGCCCAGCGCAAGCCGCGCCTGAACGGCCTGACCGTCGCCGCCGAGATCACGCTCCACCACGGCGACGACGACGACGAGTTCAGCCTCAGCGCCGTCCTCCGCACCAAGCTCAGCGGGATCGACCAGAACACGGCCGACGAACTCAGTGCCGCGGCCCACCAGATCTGCCCTTACTCCAAGGGCACCCGCGGCAACATCCCGGTCGTCATCGACGCCACCGCCGTCGCATGACCGCCGCGGCGGCCACCGAGAAGGGATTCCGATGCTCGTACGCAGATCGTTGACCGAACTGTCGGTCGTCGTTATCGCGATCGCCGTCGCGCTGGGCTGTTACGCCCAGATCTGGTGACCTGCCAGAAAATCGTTGGCAGGCGGCAGACCGGCTGGAACGAGTCCGTGGCCACGGGGGCCACGGACTTCCCCACCGTTCGCCGGTCCGTTGAAAAGACTGCCCGGGAACCCTCGCAACGGGGGTTCCCGGGCAGTCTTTTTGTGCGACCGGCCTTGGGGCGGTCACGGACCGGACGGTGTCAGTGGATGCGGCCGCGGAAGGTACGGCGGCGGTTCACAGGCGCAGCTCGCGGCCCTTCCAGCGGGGAGCGCAACCACCGGTCGTGGCTGGCGACCACGACGGCGCCGGAGGTCGTGCCCAGGGCCTCCTCCAGTTCGTCGGAGAGCCGGGGCGACAGGTGGTTGGTGGGCTCGTCGAGCAGCAGCAGCTCCGGTGGGTTTGCCACGAGCAACGCCAGGGCAAGCCGGCGACGCTGGCCGACGGACAGTTCCCCACCCGCCCGTCGAGGTCCCGGACGTCGATGAGGCCGAGGGACCGCAGTGGCACGCACTCGGCGCGTTCGGCTCCGAGCGCCAGCTCGTAGGTCTCCCGTGGGGTACGGTCCAGCCGGTCGAACACCGTGTCCTGGGCCAGCAGGCCGACTCTCAGGTCACGGCGCCGCCGTACCTCGCCGCGGGCCTCCAGCCGGTCGGCCAGCAGCCACAGAAGTGTCGACTTCCCCGCCCCGTTCGTTCCGGTGACCAGGAGCCGTTCGTCGGCCGCTATGTCGAGGTGGTCAAGGGTGACGGTCGTGGCTCGCCACCACGACGACGCCGGGCAGCCGCGCA
>Ga0210389_10003911_pt1 | contig 11611 bp, 12 predicted proteins | sample IncBWH28OmetaG_FD_160127 | JGI IMG/M metagenome (GOLD analysis project Ga0210389, IMG submission 160127) | Forest soil microbial communities from Barre Woods Harvard Forest LTER site, Petersham, Massachusetts, United States - Inc-BW-H-28-O ... | reverse complement strand
TTTCACGCTTTTACAGGGCCTACCGCTTTCATCCGGAAGCTTTAAAGCCTTTACCAACTCGTTTTTACGTATCAGTATAATCGATCCTGCGTTTGCAACATATTTGCTATGGGCAAACTGCAATTCAAGCGTTCCGCTTTCCAGATAAAGTAATGTCAAATCAGGAACTATTTGCTCGTCAGCATAAGCTCTTAGTCTTTCGCAACTGAATAATATATTTTCTGACGACTCCCGGCTCATAAAAATTTCAGACCTAAAAATACGCTTTATCCTTTAATTGCTTATGAGACGTTTTGATTTGCATAAAATCCCGCACTAACAATTCTTTTTAGTGCGGGATTTTACGCTGACACCTGATTTTGCTTTATTGTGCATTGTAGCCCCCGTCAACGAAAAGCGTTGTACCTGTCATAAAAGGACAATCGTCTGAAGCAAGAAACACGATGCCATTAGCTATATCTTCTGGTGTACCCATGCGTTTCATTGGATGAATAGCAGCAATGCTTTCTTCACTGTAAGCGCCGGTATCAATAGAAGCCTGGATGATATTGGTTTTGATGGCTCCCGGTGCAATTGCATTGATACGGATACCCATTGTGGCATAATCAATAGCAGCACCTTTGGTTAGGCCCACCACTGCATGTTTGGAGGCGCAATATTGCGCAGTATAAAGTAACCCGTTGTGCCCCGCTATGGAAGCCAGGTTAACGATGGCGCCGCCACCGGTTTTCAACATTTCTTTGATTGCGTATTTCATACCGTAGAAAACGCCCATTACGTTGGTATCAAGCATTTGCCTGAGGTCCTCGGCAGTCGCGTCTGCCAATAGGACACTGCCAAGGGCCACACCGGCATTATTCACCAGCGCATCCAGCTTTCCATATTTGGCAACTGCTTTTTCCACTACTGCTTTTACTCCTTCCTCGTTCGTTACGTCCAACTCAAGAAAGGTGTTTTCTACGCCCTTATCGCTCAATTCTTTTGAAAACTCTTCACCCCTTGCCTGGTTGCGGCTGGTAAACACAACGTTATAATCTTTATTACCAAAGGCAAAGGCGGTTGCTTTGCCGATACCAGTTGTTGCACCGGTAATGAGAACTGTTTTTTTCATGGTTTTTCTTTTTTGATTTTTGATAAAGCAAATTTCATAAGCAAAAACAGATCGTATTTTGGCCAGCGGTTCAAAAATGTTTGGTCAGCGGTTCAACTACCCCCGCCGGTTCCAAGCATCCTGCCTGGACCCAAAAAAGCGTAGGCGTCCCGCTTACATTCACCATTTTACGAAACCGGAAAAACGTCATGCTATCATTAGGGTACGTCAGCGGGACGCTGACAGGGGTTTGGGTTCAAGTGGGATACTTGAACGGGCGGCGGGGTTTCAAACTAAGGCATAGTAGGGGATTTTTCAAGGACCCGGTTAACCCATTCAGGCTGATGTTCGTCTATAATGAGCGTTTGAAAGCCGTGCTGGCGCCCTTCAATTTCAACTCCTTTCGAGTCGTCAACGTGCAGATCGATATTAAATGCCAATGGATATTTTGAACACTGGATGTTACTTTTATTCAGTTTTTGTAAATGTCGTTTTTGATTGATTATAAAATCGGGTGAAAACCCGTTTAATAAGAAAAGGAGCTTAATCCTCACACACGACCTAAATGATGTGGTGTATATTCCAACGGTATGGTTACGCCTCTTCAACTCGTTAAAAAGCTCAATGGTTCCCTTTCGTATAGATTCCAGACCGAGCAATTTTTGAAATAAAGTTTGCTGCTCCGTTTCAAATATCTTACTTCCGGGAATTATAGTATCATCTAAATCGAACGATATTTTCATAGCCGATACTGTAACCCCGTTTGCATCAATATTATTATGCGCGATTTACTATAAATTAACAAGTAGGTAGTAAGCCAGAGAAAACAACACCTCGCTCCCGCAAGTAATTTTCGCTACCGCAAGCCTCCCGCCCCCCGGGGAGATATTTTTTTTAACACTTGTAATATTCGGTTAAACTAAACGTCTATTTGTCAGTCAGATAAAACTGAAGAATAAAGGAGCCGGATATCCTATGAACCGGCATTTATTGCAACAAAAGCACAATGAAAAATTTATTTGTAACAATGGCACTGGTGTCGGTTGTTTCCTGTGCTTTTACACAGGAATACAAGTCGTTTGAAGGCGCGGGCGTTAGGGGCAGATCTGTTTCTGTAGCGCCTGCCGGTGATGGTGTTCGAGGCGGGTTTATGCTTACCTTTAATGAAGGCGTACCGACCCGCGCAGCTTTTGCCGACGGCGGAGCCGGATCAAGCGGCGGCGGCTTTACAGATGGCGGCGCTGGCTCCGGCGGCTTTACCGACGGGGGCGCCAGCTGCGGTGGTTAACCCAACCACTCAACGTCAAGTCTGACCGGATTTGGCGTTTTTTTATTCCGTTCATTTCTCGTTGCCTGCCGCCGGTTGAAGCATCCTGCTTCAACCCGAATAAGTATAAGCGTCCCGCTTACAATAGCCGCTTTGCGAAGTCGGAAAAACGCCATGCAATCATTGGGATACGTCAGCGGGACGCCGACTAAATGCCCACGTTTGAACGGCGTGGGTATTGGAGGCGCGAGTGACGATCAATAAACGAATGAAAAAGTGAATCAATAATCATCCACCGCTCAAATCTTGATTTGAGCGTTCTCTAAGTTTGAATTTGAAAGGAAGTTGCAGAACTTTGGAAAAGTTGGATATCAAAAAAAGTCTGAACGAAAATCACATGAATAAAATTTTATGTACTTTTTCATTCCTTACCGCGCTTGCGCTGGGAGCGCGCGGCCAGGATAAGAATGCTGCTGTTGCGGGTAATAAAATGGCGGCTGCCGAACGAAAGGCGGTGATCGACACCCTTGTCGCCAAAGTAAATGCCCTTTACGTTTATGAGGACATCGCTAAAAAAATGACCTCAGCGATCCTGCAGCATCAGCAGCATCATGACTACGATACGATTACCAGCCGCGATGTACTTGCTAAAAGATTGACCGCAGACCTGCATGCCGTCTGCAATGACGGGCATTTAGGTGTAGAATATTCAGCTACGCCGATCATCGATGAAAAACCTGAAGCGCCGTCACAGGCGGCTGCCGACGCCTTCCGTAAAACCTGGGCACGCAGCAATTTCAATTTTAAAAAAGTTGAAGTACTGGACGGCAACATCGGCTTGTTACAGGTGGACACATTTTTCCCTTCGGACTGGATCAAGGACCTGGTCCAATCTTCCATGACGTTCCTGGCTAACTCAGACGCCGTTATCATCGATATCCGTAAAAACCATGGTTTTGCCGACGGCGGTTTTTTGATAGCGAGTTATTTCTTTAATGAACCCACGCATTGGAACGATAGTTATGATCGCGATGCAAAGACGCTGCGGCAATCATGGACCTTACCGGTTGTTCCCGGGGTGAAACTCGGCGACAAGGAGGTTTATATCCTGGTCAGCAAGGACTGCTTTTCTGCATCGGAAGATTTCGCGTATAATATGCAGGCGCTAGGCCGCGCAAAAGTCATCGGAGAGGTCACCGGCGGCGGTGCGCACCCTACCAAACCCTACAAGATAGGCACTTATTTCCTTGCCGATATCCCATTTGCTTATGGCGTAAATCCCGTTACGCATACAGACTGGGAGGGAAAAGGTGTCCGTCCGGATGTACAAGTTCCTGCTGACCAGGCGCTTTTAACCGCGCAGATCATGGCCATTCAGTCCGTTATCAAAAAAATACCTGCCGAAACTGAACGTATCGCGGGCCTTCAAAAAGTGATTGCGGAAAAAGAACAGGAATTGAATGAGCTGAAAGCTAAAAAGTAAAGAACTGCGGAAGCTTTCTTAGTGTGATAGCCATTGACTAGTTTTGCGCTAAGATTCATCCAGGTATGGGTATCCACTTCAATCTTTTTAATGTTGTGCTGCTTTTCGGCGTAGTTCAAGGTGCTATAATAAGTCTCACGCTATTGCTGCCCGGGAAAGATCACCGGCAAAGTAAGTATTTCCTCGCCGCTTTCCTGCTGGTGCTTACCTACAACAGCTTCGGCACGTTTTGCTGGAGTTCCGGGCTCAGCCTTCCAGGGTTCTATCTTTTTGACCGGCTTTTCCCCTACACGTTTATTTTTACTGCCGGGCCAAGCTTATATCTTTATATCAGATCGATTGTGGCCGACGAAAAAATACCGGCAGAGGCTATACTAAAAAGCTATTTGCCCGCTATCGCGGACCTGGGCCTTCGGTTGGCTTTGATGATTTACGGCCTTAAAAAGACCATTGGTCTTTACCATCCGGCGGCCCTCATCATCATGGTTGTCATTTTCTGGGCTTACCTGCTGTCGGCTATTCGCCTGTTCAGGCGTTTTTTATTGCAAACGCCAACGGAAGAACAAAAACAGGTAGCCGCCTGGACCAAAATATTTTTGGCCGTACTGGCAGGTATCGCCTTGCTTTGGGCCGTGACTATTTTTGGCACAGCCCTATTTGGATTCCGCACGCTGGCATATTTTGAACCAATTGAAGTTCTCCTGGTCATCTTTGTTTACTGGATAGGGTTGAGAAGTTATCATTGCGCCAGGGTTGTTTACGTTAGTGCTCAACATATTGCCAAAGCAAATGCAGAAAAACTAACCGCCGAGGATGCTGAGGCCTGTATAAAACTATTGAAAAATGCCATGGAAGCCGACAGGTTATATCTTGACGCCGATTTGTCTGTAAATAAGCTTGCAGGTATGCTCCAGTTAAACGCCAAACTGGTATCGGCTGTCCTGAACGGGCATTTGAACAAAGGGTTCAACACTTTTGTAAACGAATACCGGGTGGATGCTGTAAAACAGCAGCTGCTTCAACCAGCCTGTGACCACCTTACCAACGTGGGTATTGCTTTAAATTGCGGGTTTAAATCGGAGGCAACCTTCCATCGTGTCTTTAAAGAGCTTACCGGGCTTTCCCCCTCGGAATTTAGGAAAAACGGCCGCAACATACCCTCGATAATTTAAAATTAACCAATCAGGAATAAACAGCCGCACTGCTACCCCCGCCACTTCCATCGTCGCATTATCTCCGGCACGGGACCCTGCGCTGCAATATGCCACGGAGGACGCAGGGTCCTCTGCGAGAGACCCTGCTGAAACGGAAAAACTCAAACGAGGATTAATCAGTAAAAAAGTAAACCTTATCAGGAGGGACAGGGTTAACATCATGTCAACCAAAAATTTTTAAACACTTTATTATCAATTAATTAAAAAATAGTTAACATGAAATATGTTAGGTTGTGTTAACCCTTTTGTGTTGTTGCAAGGACGTGTTTCCGGCACTACAATAAGTAAAAGTTCAACAATCGAAAACTCTTATGCCGGCTCCAGCGGGAACCGGCGTAAGAGCTTAATTGTGCTAACTGCCAACTGCCTACTCACTCCTCAAACTATTTACCGGGTTGGCAAAAGCTGCTTTTATCGCCTGGTAACCTACACTGATCATTGCGATCAGCACCGCTATACCGCCGGCTAAGGCAAATATCCACCAATGTATCTGGATACGGTAGGCAAAGCCCTGCAGCCACTTATCCATCACCCACCACGAAAGGGGCGATGCCATTAAAAACGCGATAAACACCATGCGCAAAAAATCATTCGATAGCAGCAGGCTTACCTGGGCAACAGTGGCGCCCAGCACCTTGCGGATGCCGATCTCTTTGGTGCGCTGTAAAGCGATTAATGACACCAGGCCAAATAAGCCTAAGGAGCTGATCAGTATGGCCACTAAGGCTGCAATCCAGATCAGCTTTTGCTGAATGCTTTCTGTTTTATATAGGGCGGCAATTTGTTCGTCCACAAACTGGTAGCTAAAAACCTGGTCGGGAAAAATGCGCTGATAAGCGCCTTGCAGGCTGTTAAGCGTGGCGGCGGCATGATTTCCGGAAAACTTTATGGCGAAATTGGTTTGCCAGTATTTGTCTTCTAACAATATCGAAGGCTCAATCGGCTCAATCAGCGACTTTATATTAAAATCCTTTACTATCCCCGTAATAACGCCCTTTGTATCACCTGCCACCAAATTTTTTCCGATAACACGTTCGGGATACCCGGGTTCCAGTTTAGCGGCCATGGTTTGGTTGACGAGGAACTCGGGCGTGGGCTGGTTATTGCGGATATTGCGGCCGGCGATGATCTGCAGGCCAAAGGTGTGGCAATAACCAGAGTCGCCAATGGCAAAGCGGGCAGGCCATGTTTCTCCTTTTGTACGGTGGTCATAGTTAATCGTCGCCCCTTGCTTGCTGTCACTTTCGGGCGGTTTACGGCAATTACTGAAAGCTTGAACAGCCGGCATGTTGCGCAAGCTTTCGCTGAACTGCTCCTTTTGGGCGGCGGAGAGCTGCCCTACCGGGATGGTGACCACCGATTTACGGTCGAACCCAATATCCGTATTTTTAAGAAAATGGACCTGCAGGATAATAATAATGGTGCATATGATGAGCGACTGTGTGACGGTGTTTTGAAACAGCACCATCACCTTACGGCCAATTCCGGCGGGCATGTTTAAGGCATTGTTTTTTAGCGCCCTGGTTATGCTTATCCTGCTTAACAGCCAGGCGGGGTAAACGCCGGTACTTATGGTAGTAAAAAGTAAAGCCAAACCGGCAAAGGCCCAAAGATCAGTGTATGAAATGATGTGGACCGGCTCGTCTGCAAACAGCCACCTGTTAGCCGCCGGCAGCAGTGCCAGCACCATTATAAAGGCCGTTATGATGGCGATAAACGAAGTAAGCAGCGATTCGGTAATGAATTGCATAAAAATTTGCCGGATGCTGCCGCCAAGCACCTTGCGGGTTGCAACTTCGGCCGCCCGCCGGGTTTGCCGGGCAATAACCAGGTTGATGTGGTTAAATACGGCTATGGCAATAATTAAAAGACCGATAGCCGCTAAATTGCGTAAAAGTATTTTTTGGACGCTACCGCCGTAACGGGTATCAAAATGGGCCTCGGTTAGCGGTAACAGCTTAAATTGATAATATTTTTCGGCGCCCTTGCCCAGGTGCTTTATGGTTGATGCCACAAGCTGCTTTTCGATTGCTGCCCTTTGGTTTGCATTGTTCAATAAAACATAGGTGCTGTTGGTTGAATTAAGATATCCCCAATCCTGGAAAAAGTCTTTTCCCAGCGTAGGCATTAACTTTAACAATGAATTGACGGAAACATACAGGTCGGCTTTCAAATCGGTATTGTAAGGGCCGTCGGCAATTAAACCGCTTACTTTAAAGGGTTGGTTATTTATTAAGAGCGCCCTGCCGATAGGGTTGGTATCGCCAAAATATTTTTTGGCTGTTTTTTGGCGCAACACCACGTTGCCGGGCTCATCAAGCTGCGCCGGGTTGCCGGCCAGCCATTTATAGCTGAACAATTTAAACCAGGCAGCATCGGTAAATGAAACATCATTTTCTTCCTTAAAGCGCTTGCCCGCATTCCCCGCAACGGTTACGGTAAGGCTCTGTCTATCGGCAGAAAAAGCCGCCCGCCGTACCTGCGCAAATTCCGTTTGAAGCGACTTGTATGCAGCAAAGGAAGAGCCCTTGTCATATTCGGTTTGCTGCAGGTGCAGTTCATACACCAGCCTGAAAATGTTTTTCGATTGCTTATGATAGGTATCAAAGCTTAAATTGTAGCTGGTATACAGGTAAATAAATATACAACAGCTAATGGCTATGGCTAATCCGCTGATATTTAAAAAAGTATAAAACTTGCGGATGCTTAGGTTTCGCCACGCTATTTTGAAATAACTTTTTATCATATGGTTTGGTGATTGAGTTGCGGGTATATATTGTTTTGGGAAATTTAAAAAATTAATCCCAAATCCCATTCTCCGCCGTAAATATCACCGGCTCACCGCCTGTTACCATCAGGGTATGCTCGTGCTGCGCAACAAAACCGCCTTTGTTGCCGCTTAGGGTCCAGCCATCGGCTTGGGTTTCGGCAATGGTGGACCGGGTTGAAATGAATGTCTCTATCGCTACCACCGAATTCTTTTTAAATCGCTCCGTGTTGTACCTGTCGTGGTAGTTGGCAATCTCATGCGGCTCCTCGTGCAGGCTGCGGCCAACGCCATGGCCGGTTAGGTTTTTGATTACCGTGTAGCCGGCTTTTTTGGCTTCAGTTTCAATCAATCTGCCAATCTCCGATATCCTGACACCGCCTTTAATGTTGCTGATCGCTTTTTTTAATATCTCTTTCGATTTTTCAACCAGTTTGCCATGTCCATGGATATCTTCCCCCAAAACAAAGGAGCCGCCGTTATCGGCCCAGTAGCCGTTTAATTCTGCCGATACGTCAATATTTACCAGGTCGCCTTCTTTTAGTATTTTATCGGCCGACGGTACGCCGTGCGCCACCTCCCCGTTAATGCTGATACATGTATACCCGGGAAAATCGTAGGTTAAGGCAGGTGCAGAAGATGCGCCTTGCGCTGCCAGCAGTTCGCCGCCATAGTCGTCAAGTTCTTTTGTGGAGATACCCGGTTGAGCATAGTCCCGCATCTTCTTCAGCGTGATGGCTACCGCATCACAGGCCAGCTGCATTCCAATTCTTTCGTTTTCGGTAGTTATAGACATTTTTGAATTTTTACCTGTCGCAAAATTAACCATTAATATCGCCCCGCTGTGCAAAATTTATAAGCCCGGATGAAGTATGCCTTAGGCTGCGACTTACCAGGAATTTTTGCACTTGAACTGTGTGCAGGTTAATGTATATTATTTACATAACCATGTAAAAATTTCTATTTTAGGAAAAACAAATTATATGAAAAAACTGCTGATCATTTTTTTATTGTCGGCGCCGGCGTTTGCAATGGCGCAGGATAACCTTATCGGTAAAACCAGGGCCGAGGTAAAAGCTTACTTTAAAAAAACAAAGCTTCCGCTTTATTTGAGCGACGCGGACGATGGGTATCCATCCGACGAGTTTAGGGACGCTGATAACCAGATCACTTGTTTGTACGATAAAAAAGGTATCTGTAAAAAAGAACTCGCCGACATCCTCTATGCCAAATATGCCGCCCTGCAGGCAAACCTCAAAAAAGGCTGGGATAAGATTGACGATAGCAGTTGGGGTAATAAAACAAAAACCGTAAAGGTGCAGATAATGACTCAGCCAGCCCTGAATATACTGTCGTTAGATTATGTGGCGTATGATATGCCGTTTATCGGGCAGGTGAAGCAGTAAAGCTATAAATCCGGGATTTTTCAGATATACAGATTGAGAATGTATCCGTGACACCTGCGTGGGAGGCGATATGTTTTGATTGCGCATGCTGAAATATCTCCTTGTTATTGTTCAGCAATTCGCTGTCGGGACACAGTGTTTTTGTAAAGTTTTAAAATATGGAAAGTGAAATTATCTTTAAAGTGTTGACTTCAAACGATGTTGAACAGTATAAAAAGATCAGGCTGAATTGTCTTACCAAGTTCCCGGATAATTTTGGAACACGCGCCCGGGAAGAATTAGCGTCGTACCCGAATAAGTTTATAAGTATTGTCAATTTTCCATCCTCCGATGGATTTATTTATGGGGCTTTCAGATTGAATGATCTTATTGGAATTTGTGGCTTTATTAAGGAAGGCAGAGAAAAAACCGCGCACCGGGGCGAAATAGTTCAAGTTTTTTTGGAACCGGAATATTGGGGCAAAGGTATTGGTGAAAAACTGTTACGACTTACAGTTGATAAGGCTTTTGAAGACGCGGAAATAGACCAGTTGACACTCAGTGCCGTTAAAACCAATGCTAAGGCAGCGTTATTGTATGAAAAGTTGGGGTTTAAAACTTATGGTGTACTCGAAAACTATTTCAAAGATAAAAATGGTTCAACGTCACAGATTTTTATGTATTTGAAAAGGGAAGATTTAGAACGGCTTGACGCCTGAATTGCCGGCCCCCAGGTTTAGTATTTGCACTAAATGCTGCTTTGCCCGGATTCATAATTAAGAGCGTTCTAAATACAACGAGAGCACGGCTGCTTCAGCGATGGCTTTACCAATATTGATAAAGGGAAATGCTTACCGGGGCGAAGTCGCTGGTATATTCGGCCAAATCAGAAAGGATCATCTATAGTAAAACCATGCAGGAAAAATTTAAAGACGCCATAATTATGAATAAAGCCAATGCCTGGAACAGGGTGCCATTAGCAGATTATGAGCTGCATATGCAACATGAAGATGTGGCTCAGTCACAGTTATTGAATAAGCTAACCAATAAATATCTGCAAAAACATAAACCTGAAAGTCCGATATTTTTGGGTATAAGCGGCGGGAATGGATTAGAGCATATTGATATAAACAAAACGAAAATAGTTTGCGGGATAGATGTGAACCAATCTTATCTCGAAGAAACCAAAAAGAGGTTTGGCGAAAAAATCAGGCAATTGGTACTTGCAAACGCAGATATTTCGGATTCCAGTCAATCCTTTCTGAAAGCAGACTTTGTTTGGGCCGCTTTAATCTTCGAATATATTGACATCCAAAAGGGCTTTGAGTTTATTGCTCGTAACATTGGTGAATCCACGAAGCTGATCATAACAATACAGGCTAACAACGGAAACCAATCAGTCAGCCAAACAGGCGTTGAGTCAATAAAAGCTGTGAAAGAGCTTTTTAAAATTGTAGACAAAGATAATTTACAAGTGAATGCATTAAAGGTTGGATTTGAACTGATTGGTTCAGAGGAAAACATGCTGCCCAACGGTAAATCCTTTCTTACTTATGAATTTGGCAGGAATAAAAATACCCAGGACAGCTGAACGGTTCCGCATATTCGCAGGCAACAAACTCAAGCCACCAAATTTATTCTACAAAATAGTTCTATCTGTCCGCGCATAAAAATGCGTTCCGTATCTCACCCCGGAACGCACCACATTGTGTTTCAACTAAATCTCAGATCGCTCGTTTACGGGATCTAAGCTCTTACCCCTCCAACTCCCCTAAAGGGGAGCGTTTTTATTTGTTAAATTGTTCAATAGCTGATAGCTATCATCATTTACAGGTTCTAATTAAAACCTTTCGCCTTTTACCTTTCGCTTTTCACCTCAAAAAAGCTATTCACTTCGCAAACTACGCACCGGGTTGGTCAGCGCGCTGCTGATAGCCTGGTAGCTTATGGTAAATATGGTAATCACGATCGTCAGTACCGCAGCTATTATGAATGCGCCGGGGCCGATAGTAATCCGGTAATCATACTTTTGCAGCCATCCCTGTAAAAAGTAAAAGGCAATGGGGGACGAAATAACACAGCTGATCAAAACAAGCATTAAAAAATCGCCTGATAACAAAACCCAAACCTGCGATACAGATGCGCCCAGCACTTTCCGGATTCCGATTTCTTTTTTTCGCTGCTCCGCTACATATGCCGAAAGGCCGAACAAACCCAGGCACGAAATAAAAATGGCCAGCCCGGCAAACACGCTTGCCAGCGTGCCCACCAGCGACTCTAGTTGATACTGCTGATCATAAGCCTGGTCGGCAAAACTATATTCGAACGGAAAGGTTGGATTGTATTTATCGAATATGGCCCCAATCTTTTTTAAGGCCGCCTGTGTGCCGGCATTCCTGCTTATG
>Ga0210389_10003907_pt1 | contig 11616 bp, 10 predicted proteins | sample IncBWH28OmetaG_FD_160127 | JGI IMG/M metagenome (GOLD analysis project Ga0210389, IMG submission 160127) | Forest soil microbial communities from Barre Woods Harvard Forest LTER site, Petersham, Massachusetts, United States - Inc-BW-H-28-O ... | reverse complement strand
TGTCGGTGTAGAAGAACATCGCCTCCTTCGCCTCGGTGTAGTCGTCCCACTTATCGAGCGACTGCAGGTCCATGGGGCTGAGCTTCCACTGCCGCACCGGGTCCACCTGCCGGATGACGAACCGGGTGTGCTGCTCGCTTTGAGCCACCGAGAACCAGAACTTCGTCAGGTGCAGTCCCGTGTTGACCAGCATGCGCTCGAACTCCGGTGCCTCGCGCATGAACTCCTTGTACTCGTCGTCCGTGCAAAAGCCCATGACGCGTTCCACGCCGGCCCGGTTGTACCAGGACCGGTCGAACATCACGATCTCCCCGGCGCCGGGCAGGTGCGCGACATAGCGCTGGAAGTACCACTGCGTCCGTTCCCGTTCGGAGGGCTTCTCCAGCGCGATGATCGTGCAGCCACGCGGGTTGAGGTGCTCGGTGAACCGCTTGATCGTGCCGCCCTTGCCCGCGGCGTCGCGGCCTTCGAAGATGATGACGATCCGCTGGCCGGTCTCCTTGACCCAGTTCTGCAGCTTGACGAGCTCGATCTGCAGCAGTCGCTTTTCCCGCTCGTATGTTGGCCGGTCCAGCCGCTCCTTGTACGGGTATTCCTCCCGCCACGTCTCGACGGGTGTCCCATCCGGCCACAGCAGGACCGGGTCGTCGTCATCGTCGTCCACGACGGTGAGGCCGGCCAGCAACGCGAGGTCAGTGGGGTCCTGGGAACCGGGGGAAGGCAACGCTCTCGTCACGGTATTAGGAGAGCACATCTGCCGCGCGGGGTCACGAGGGGGTCACGATGGTTCATGTGGCGTTCATCCTGAAATGCCTCAGCTGGCGGCCCAGCAGCTCGCCGCGCCTTCTCGCCGCTTACTCCTCGCCGTGGACCACCTGGCCGCCAGCGATCGTCAGGGCCACGCTCGTGTCGCCGATTGCGGTTTCCGGGATGGTGTAGAGATCCTGCGTGAGCACCACGACGTCAGCCAGCATCCCCGGCGCGAGCGTGCCGGAGGCATCCTCCTCGTGGTTCACGTAGGCGACGCCCGCGGTGAAGGCATGCAGCGCCTGGTCCACGGTGATCGCCTCGTGCGGGAGGAACGGGCGCGTTGTCTCCGGCTTGCCGGGCTCGCCCAGCTTCGGGTGCAGCATCCGGTTGACCGCGACGTGCATCTCCTGCAGCGGGTCCGGGTCCGACACGGGCCAGTCGCTGCCGAACGCGACCCTGGCTCCGCTGCGCGCGACTTCCCCGATGCGGTATTGCCAGGCCGCCCGCTCCGGGCCGACATAAGGGATGGTCAGCTCGCTCATCTGCTCGTCCTCCACTGCCCACAGCGGCTGGAAGTTGGCGATCGCGCCCACCTGGGCGAACTTTTCCAGGTCGGACGGGCTGATGAACTGCAAGTGGGCGATGTGGTGCCGCCCGCTGACCCGCTGCTGCTCCGGCAGCGCCCCGATCGCGTCCAGCGCGGTGGTCACGGCGCGATCCCCGATGGCGTGGAAGTGCATCTGGAAGCCGAGCTCGCCCAGGGCCCTGGTGGCCTGCGCCAGTTCGGCCGGGTCGATGAACAGGTCCCCGTGGTGACCGGCTGGGTGGCCGTGGCCGTCGAGATACGGGGCCCCCATCGCGGCCGTGAACGTCTCGCACACCCCGTCGAGCATGAGCTTGACCGTGGTGGCCCGGAACCGGCCGAAGGCCTGGCCGCCAGCCCCGCCAGCGGCTCCGCCCGCGGCCCCGCCAGCGGCCCCGCCTGCGGCTTCGCGCCGGGCGAGCAGGGTGTCCAGCTGCCGCATCCCGTCGCGCCGGTCCCACCACAGCGACCCGGTGACCCGCATCGTGAGCAAGCGGCTGGCCGCCGCCTTCTGGTACATGCTGAACGCGTCGGGGATTCCGAGCTCGCGGGCCTCCCCGACGCAGGCGTCCTGGATGCTCGTGATGCCGAGCCGGTGGAGGTAGCGCTGCGCTGCGAGGAATCCCGCGGTGAGCTCCTCGTCGCTGGGCCGGGGCGTGACGTCGGCGACCAGGCGCATGGCACCATCGTGCAGCGCGCCGGACGGATGGCCGGCCAGGTCACGCTCGATCCGGCCGTCGGCGGGGTCCGGGGTTCCCGCGGTCACGTTGGCGATGGCCAGGGCGGCGGAGTTCACCCACGCGCTGTGGTGGTCCCGGTTCGGCAGGAACGCGGGCCGCCCGCCGGTCACCGCGTCCAGGTCGGCCGCGGCGGGGACGCCGCCGGGGAACCCCGACATCGGCCAGCCGCCGCCGAGCACCCAGGCGCCGGGCGGCAGCGTGGCGCTGTAGGCGGCGATCTTGTCCAGGCACTCCTGGCGGGTGCCCCGGCCGAGCAGGTTGCAGCGCAAGCTCTCCAGCCCGCCCTGGACGGGGTGGACGTGCGCGTCCCCGAACGCGGGCACGGCCAGGCGGCCGCGCAGGTTGATCACTCGCGTCCGCGGCCCGATGAGGTCGCGGACCTCGTCGTCGCTGCCGAGCCGCGTGATCGTGGCGCCGTTGACGGCCAGGGCCGCCACGATCCCGGACGGGTGCGCAGGCGTGCGGATGCGCCCGCCGACGAGTGCGAGGTCCGCGTGCCTGCCGTGATGCCGCTGATCGCGGCTGGCGGGTGCGGCTGGAGTGGGTCCCATGGGTCGGGACGTACCCGGGGCCCTGGTGGCACTACCCTTGCCGGCATGGGCGAGGCGGTCATCTACACCGACGGTGCGTGCAGCGGGAACCCCGGGCCGGGTGGCTGGGGAGCGGTGCTGCGGTACGGGGACGTCGTGAAGGAAATGCACGGCGGGGATCCGGCCACCACGAACAACCGGATGGAGCTGATGGCCGCCATCCAGGCCCTGGAGGCGCTGACCCGCCCGGCCCGCGTGCACATGCACACCGACAGCAAGTACGTCCTGGACGGGATCACCAAGTGGCTGCCGGGGTGGCAGCGCAACGGCTGGAAGACCGCCGCGAGGCAGCCGGTCAAGAACGTTGACCTGTGGCAGCGGCTGGTCGCGGCGATGGCCCCGCATGAGGTCCGGTGGACCTGGGTCAGGGGGCACGCCGGTGACCCCGGCAACGAGCGAGCCGACGAGCTGGCCCGCCTGGGCATCTCCGAGGTCGCATCGCGGTTAGGGCGTCGCTAGCAGCGGCCCTGGTAGGCACCGCTCGTGTAGGTGGTCCACGCGTCCCAGTTGGTGCCGTTGCCGGACAAGGCGATCGCGGACTTGGCGTTCTGGTACGGGTCGAGCGTGGCGAGCGAGCCGTTGGACCCGTTGATCTGCCAAAGGCCGTAGTCGTTGGTCGGGCTCAGCGCGTTCGGGTTGCCACCGGACTCGGCCATCGCGATCTCGGCCGCGGTGAACGCGGCGGACGAGCTGCCGCCCGCGGACTCCCAGAGGGTCTCCAGCGCCGAGCAACTGTAGGTGCCGCTCGTGCTGTAGCTGCCGCCACTGTGGGAGTCGGCACGGTGGGAGCCGGAGTTGTCGGTAGTGGTGCCCGTGCTCGACGAGCCGTCGCTGCCCGTGCTGCTGGAGCCGCCGTTGCTGGCCGTCGAGGTCCCGGAGGCAGAGCCGGTGGCCGGCTTGGGCTGGTAGCCCGGAAGGGTGTAGCTGGCGGGCGGGTCAGCCGGGACGGAGATCCGCTGCCCCACGTAGAGCACGTCCGGGTTAGAGATCGTGCTGGCGTTCTCGTGGTAGAGCCACTGCCAGTCGGCTGCCTTGTGGTAGAAGCGCTCGGCGATCAGCGACAGCGTGTCGCCGCTGCGGACGGTGTACGTGTTGACGGTGGCCGCCGACGCCTGCCGGGCGGTCGGCACCGCGACGAGGGCGCCTGCGATGGCTATTGCGGGAGCGGCCTTCCCGGCCTGCGCCGCGACCTTCTCAATCTGCGAAGGGGTGGCGTGACGGCCCCTGCGCCTGATCTTCAGAGTGCTGCGGCGCTTACTGCTCCCAGCGGTCATGCTCTCCCCATGGTCGGTCTTGCGCCCGCCTACGCGGTGGCTGCCTATCGGCGGGGCCTGCACGTGCCGTTCGCGCTCGTCCGGGCGATTTGTCGTGACTTTGTTCCGGCCGAGCCATTTTCTGCAAGCATGACAGGCCCAGTGCTGGTTCGCAGGCAAATTGAGTTTTTCTGTGATCTATCTATGACGTAGCGTCATTTTATCGCATGAGCGTGACGATGCAATTACTGATTGTTATGACATAGGCAGCGCGAAGGCCGCGTGGACGGGGCACTTCCTGGTATCCGCGGCCCGGAGAGCATACTGGCGGGGTGACTGATGTTTCCGAGCGCGCTGACGTATCCGGGCGCACCGTCTGGTATCTCGAGGACTACGTCCCCGGCCTTACCGTCGACTGCGGCAGCTTCACGGTCGACGAGGCGGAGATCATGGAGTTCGCCCGCCAGTACGACCCGCAGCCGTTCCACGTTGACCGGGACGCGGCGGTGAAAGGGCCATTCGGCGGGATCATCGCGAGCGGCTGGCACACGACGAGCCTGATGATGCGCAACGTGGTAGAGCATTACCTGAGCGCGGAGACCAGCCTCGGTTCGGCGGGCATCGACGAGATCCGCTGGCCGCGCCCGGTGCGCCCCGGCGACACGCTGCGGGTCAGCGCCACGGTGCTCGAGGCGCGGCGCTCGCAGAGCAAGCCCGACCGGGGAATCGTCAGGTCCCGGATGGAACTGGTCAACTCCGGCGGCGAGACCGCGATGACGCTGACCGCCATCAACTTCGTGCTGGCCAGGCCGCCCGGGGCATGAGACGATATATATCGTATAAATGGTGACCTGGTTGTTACTCTAATGAGCAGTGTTACCTTAGCGAGAAGTGTCATTTTGGCGAGCAGTGTTAGGTGGGTCGCATGCTTCAGGCCTTCGTGTTCGAGCGAGTGGGCGTGGTCGTGGGGGACCTTTACTTCCTGGACCCCCAGCCATCCAAGGGGCAGGAAGGGCCCGAGCACGGCGTCCGGCTCGAGCTCCGGGTGATGGACCGGGGCGAGCTCAAGGGCTCCATCTACTCCGCGGTCCCCATCGAGGTCGGCCGCCCGATCTGGCGGGTTGACCTGCTGGAGTCCGTCGACGGCAAGCCGGGCAGCTACAACCGCACGCACCACCACCCGGCGTTCTTCCCCGGCAGCTGGGACCCGCGGCCCCGGGAGTTCCTCCGCGAGCTGTCGAGCGACCCGCTCGGCTGGCTGGGCGAGCAGCTCGGGGACCTGCCGGGCATCCTCCAGCGCGCCGGGGCGCCCGCGGACACCGCGGACCCGTCCGACGCGGCGAGCCTGCGGGAGATGGCCCCGGTCATCGTCACGACCGCGAAGATGATGCTGGACAAGGTCCGGGCCGGCGAGCTCGGCGTAGCCCCAGCGGAGGACGCGGACAGCATCCGCAACGGCTGGCTGTAATCCCTGGGGTACATGCCAACCATCAATGCCGTTAACGTAGCTTGTTGTCCTTGGTGTGCGCGGGTCCCCCGGGGAGCACGGGGCAATCTGCGGGACCCAGGCGCGGCGGATGGTGGCGCCATCTGGCGGCATCAGGACGGCGGTTGGTCACTTATGGCACTTTCCGCTGCGAAAACGTGATGCTGGTGGCGAATTGCCAGGGGTGGCGCGCCGTTGCTGGTGCGTGATCGCGGTGGCCAGGTGACCGCGGTGGCCAGGTGACCCGGCGTGCAGCCGGCGGCGGCAGCCCGGGAGCCGGCAGCAGCCCGGGACGCCCCGGAACCCGTTCCGGGGCGGGTGCCCTGCTGCCCCGGAGCCCGTCCCGGGGTGCTGGCCCCGGTCCCCCGGATCGCCGATGGCAAAGCACAGGTCAAGTGCCCCGGCGCCCCGGAACCTATGCGGGGTGCTGGCCCCGATGCCACGGATAGCGGATGTTAAAGAGCGGGTCAAGTGCCCCAGTGACCCGGCTAGAGCAAGGTGCTGGCCCCCGCACCCCGGAACGACCGGGCACAGCCGGGGTGCTGGCCCCCGCACCCCGGAACGACCGGGCACAGCCGGGGTGCTGGCCCCCGCACCCCGGAACCAGCGCGCCACGCACTCGCCACCCGCCCTGCCCCCGGAGCGATGGGTTCCACTGCGACTTCGGCTGGGAGACCCTTACCGGGCCGCGGGGGAAGAAGCCCCTGAGGCAGGAGCCGCCGGAGAAGAGGCCTCCGGGGAAGCGGGCTTGCCGCGCACGGCGGACAGGATCGCGGCGATCACCATGAAGATCACCGAGAAGTAGAACGCGGCGTGCAGCCCGTTCGCGAAGTCCCGCGCCGCCGCCCCGTGCAGCGACGTGGTGCCCACGAAGATGGCGAACGCGACCTGCCGGGTCACCGAGCGGGACGCCACGAGGATCGCCACCGCGAACGAGAACACCATGCCCATGTTCGAGAACGTCCGGAGCATGCCCGACGCGATGCCGAACATGTCTGGCGGCGCGGCCTTCATGATCGCCGAACTGTTCGCCGGGAAGAACAGCGACGCCCCGCAGCCGTTGACCAGGCTGATCACGACCACCAGCCACAGCGGCGTGCTCAGCCCGAGCAGCGCGTAGCCGATCAGCGAGACGGCCTGGATCCCCAGCCCCAGCGTGGCCGGCAGCACCGCGCCGTACCGGTCAGCGAGCCGCCCCGCATACAGCCCCACGAACGATGACGCGACGTTGCCGGGCACCAGCAGCAGCGAGGCGTGCAGCGGCGACAGCCCGCGCGGCCCCTGCAGGTACATCAAGACGAGGAACAGCACGGCGAACGACGCCAGCCCCTGGAACAGCGAGGCCAGCAGCGACGCCGCCATCGTGGGTACCTTGAAGATCCGCAGCGGCAGCATCGGCGCCGTCACCCGGGCCTCAATCAGCACGAAGGCAAAGATCAGGACCAGGCCGCCGGCGAGGTAGCCGGCCAGCGACAAGGAGAACGACTCAGAGGCCAGCTTGGTCATCGTCCACAGCACGCCGAACAGCCCGAGACCCAGTGTCACCATCCCCAGGTAGTCCAGCCGCTGCCGGGATCGCGAGCCAGTGTCGTGCAGCACCCGCAGCGCCCCGAGGATCGCCAGCACCCCGGTCGGCACGTTGATCCAGAAAATCCAGCGCCACGACAGGTACGTGACGATCAGCCCGCCAAGGACGATCCCGACGATCGCGCCCACCGACCAGCCCAGCGCCGTGAACCCGTAGGCCCGGCCGCGCCGCTCGCGCGGGTACAGGTCGGCGATCACCGCGCCGCTGTTGGCCATGATGAACGCCCCGCCGATGCCCTGGATGATGCGGAACGCGATGATCGATCCCGCGTCCCAGGCCAGCGCGCACAGCAGCGACCCGAGCACGAAGACCCCGAACCCGGTCTCGTACATCCGCACCCGGCCGAACATGTCGCCGAGCCTCCCCACCTGGGTGGCGAGCAGCGTGATGACGAGCAGGAAGCTGATGATGACCCACACCACCGACGACAGCGGAACGCGCAGCGACGTCTGGATCTCCGGAAGCGCGAGCACGACGATGGTCGTGTCCACCGCCGCCATCAGCACGCCCGCCATGATCACCGTCATGGCGAGGCCGGGCCGGGAGGAGACGGGCGAGCTGAAGCCGGGAACGGCGCCGGAAGAAGCGTCGTCACCTGCCCGGACTGCCGGAGATGAGGCCATTTCCTTAGCCTAGCGAACGGAACTAAACGGGGAAACCGCCCGTTCCCCAAAGTGGGAGGGCAAGGACTAGGCTTGGCACCGTTAGGTTTTTTCTTGCGAGGGTGGCTTTCGTTGGCGCGTGACGAATCGTGCATCGGCGCGGTCGGTGTCCTCACCGTCGCGACGAGAGGCCCTGATGGCCCCGGTGAGGTGCGCATCATGGTCCGCGGTGGCCTGGAGCAATTCCTCGCCTGGTCGGAGACCCCCCTGCCCAGGGGCGCCACGGTCCTGGTGATCGATTCCAAGGGCGCCCGGGCGGTCGATGTAGTGGAGTGGGACGACCCGCTTGGGGACGCCCCGCCCCTTTATGGCCCACGTGGTTCATCGCAGAACCAGCAGTACTCAGGAGAGTGACGAAATGTTCGGTTATCGCGTTCCCGCCCCCGATGAGGCAATGCTGATTTCTGGCGGCCGTGGCGCGGGTGGCGCGCCGTTCCGGGTGGTGACCGGCCACGGCGCGTTCGTGGCCCCGGTCTTCCGCAAGGTCCGGTACCTCACCCTCTCCATGCAGGAGGCTGAGGTCGCGGAGCAGTGCGTCACCAAGCAGGGCATCGCCCTGAACGTCCGCGCCGTCATCGCATTCAAGGTCGGCAACGACACGGAGTCCATCATCAACGCCGGCCAGCGGTTCCTGTCCGACCAGGATCAGATGTCCGTGCTCACCGGGCGGATCTTCGCCGGCCACCTGCGGTCGATCATCGGCTCGATGACCGTCGAGGAGATCGTCACCGAGCGGCAGAAGCTGGCCACCGAGGTCCTCGACGGCTCCAAGACCGAGATGGTCAGCATCGGGCTGTCGGTGGACTCGCTGCAGATCCAGTCCATCGATGACATGGGGGCCGGCTACATCATGGCGATGGCCGCGCCGAACAATGCGGCGATCCAGCGGCAGGCCAAGATCGCGCAGGCCAACGCCGACCAGGCGGCCGTCGAGGCGCAGCAGGCCTCGGCCCGCAAGCAAGCAGAGTTCGCCCGGCAGACCGCTGTCGTGCAGGCGCAGTACAAGGCGGAGATCGACAAGGCCCAGGCGCTGGCGGCGCAGGCGGGCCCGCTGGCGCAGGCCGAGGCGACGCAGGCCGTCCTCACGGCGCAGGCGGAGCTGGCGATGCGCCAGGCCGAGCTCCGCCAGCAGCAACTGATCGCCGAGGTGATCCGGCCCGCCGAGGCCGAGGCGGAGAAGGTCAAGATCCTGGCCAGGGCCGACGCCGAGCGGACCAGGATCGCCGCGGAGGCAGCCGCCTCCAACGACCGGGTCGCCCTGGACCAGCTGCTCATCAACCAGCTCCCGCTGATCGTCAAGGAGGCGGCGTCCGGCCTTCAGGGCGCGAACGTCAGCGTCCTCAACGGCGCCGACGGCCTCGGCGAGATCGCCGCCGGCCTCGTCAGCCAGGGCCTGACCATCTTGAAGTCCGTCCGCGAGGGCGTCATCCAGCAGCCCGACAGCGAGTCCAACGCCAACGGCAACCGCCGCCCCAACGGCCAGCTCCCCTCCGCGTAAGAGACTGCAACCCCTCATACCAAACGATTCCAGTTCCCGGCCCCACCACGCCGGGAACTGGAATCGTTGGCGTTCCGCCCCCCTACGCGAGCATCGCCGCGAACAGGGCGGCGGGGGAGCCGGCGGGCAAGGTGCCGTGGATGAGCTCGACGCGGTGCACCAGGCGCGGCGCGGAGACGGGGACGGCCGTGACGCCAGCGATGCCAGGGAGATTAGTCGGGAGCGGGGTGCCGAACGGCGCGACGGTGAGGCCGTGGCCCTCGGCGGCCAGCCGCAGCAGGGTCAAGACGTCGGTCCCGGCGTAGCGGAACGCCGGGCGGAATCCCTCCGTCCCGGCTGCCCGCCGCAGGTCGGCGAGCTCGGGGGCGACGCCGGGCGCGTCGATCCACCGCGCGTCCGCGAGATCGGACAGCTGCAGGCCAGCTGACCCCCGCGGAGCGAGCGGGTGGCCGGCCGGCAAGATCACCGCGACGACGGCTTCGGCCACGCCAACGGCGGACAGCGGGGCGAGCGCCGGCAACGGGTCGGAGGGGGCGGCGAGGCCGTCGGTCAGGCCGAGGTCGGCATCGCCCCGTGCGGTCGCCTCGGCGGCTTCCGCCCGGCTCACGGCCCGGACGGTGACGTCGAGCCGGGGCATCCGGGTGCGCAACTGCGCCAGCGTGGCCAGCGCCGGGGAAATCACGGCGGCGAGTGGCGTCATCGCGACGATCAGCCGGGCCGCGGGAGGCGCTGTCATCCGGATGACGTCCGAGCGGGCGGCGTCCATCCGCAGCAGGATCGGCACGGCGTGCTCCAGCAGCCGGGTCCCCGCCTCCGTCGGCTCGACCGGGCGACGGCGCAGCAACTGGACCTTCAGGTCGGCCTCGAGCGCCGCGATCTGCTGGGATACTGCCGCCTGGGTGTACTGGAGCTCGGCGGCGGCCGCCGAGAACGAGCCGAGCCGGGCCACGGCGACGAACGTCCGGAGCAGGTGCGCATCCACGGTCATTAGTATCGCTTATGGCAGTACAAGGAATCATCGCTGGTGCTTAAGCCGCCCTGCGCGAGACGATGGGGCCATGACGCCAACCGCAGCCCGGGTCGCCCTCGTCGGCGACCGCTCAGCCAGCGTCCAGGCGCACGCCCGCATACCGCGACTGTTCGGCGCATTGCTGGCGCGCGACGGGATCGCCCTCGACGCTTACTGGATCCCCAGCCAGGACGCCGCATCCAGCGACCTCGCCGGGTTCGACGCGATCTGGGTGGTTCCCGGCTCGCCCTATGCCAGCGAGGAGGGAGTCATCGGCGCCGTCCGGACCGCCCGCGAGCAGCAGGTACCGTTCCTCGGCACCTGTGGCGGCTTCCAGCACGCACTGCTCGAGTACGCCCGTGACGTGTGCGGGCTGACGGCCGTGCAGCACGCCGAGTCCCACCCGGACGCGGGCGACCTGCTGCTCGTGCCACTCGCCTGCTCGCTGGTGGGGCACGAGGAGGCGGTCATGGTCGTGCCCGGGACCCGCGCCGCCTCGATCATCGGGCCGGGCCGCCGGGTCGAGCGGTACCACTGCGTCTACGGGCTGAACGACGCGTACCTGGAGACCCTGGTCAACGCCGGCCTGCGGTTCAGCGGGTTCGACGACGCCGGGCAGGTCCGGATCCTGGAGATCCCCGGGCACCCGTTCTTCATCGGGACCCTCTTCCAGCCCGAGTTGCACGGCGACGGCACCAGCCCGCACCCGCTGATCACGGCCTTCGCGGTGGCGGCGGCCGATCGCGCCAAGACCTCGGTCGCACTGGCTTGAAGCCGCCCCGGCCGGACACCGCCCGGCCGGAAGCCGCCCCGGCCATGCGAACAGACGTCAGGAGCCGGTCTGCCAGTTGGTGCCATAGAGGTAGATCTGGGTGCCGGTGCCGTTCCCGACGTTGATCATCGTGTGGAAGACGGTCGACAGGTCGAGCGGGATGCGGACGCAGCCGTGGGAGTCGGGGTAACTCGGCACCTCGGTGTCGCCGTGGATCGCATAGACAGTGCCGATGAAGAACACCGGGTTGTACATGACGCCGAGCGGGACCACGATCTTGCCGGACATGAAGATGTTGGCCGTGTACGTCCCGGTGGGCGTGGTCGCGTGGCCGACCTGGCCGGTCGAGACGTGGCTGATCAGGGCGATCGCGTTGTTCTTGTAGTAGACCAGCAGCTGCTTGTTGGTGTTGATGTCGACCTCGATCCGGGTCGCCACCTTGGTGTCGCGCGGCTGGTACGACCGCGGGTTCACCAGCGCCTGCCCGGTCGCCGCGTCTACCTTGCCGGACATGCCCAGCCCGTTGACCGCCTGGAACGCGTAGAGCGACTCCACGTTGTCGTAGCTCAGCGTCCCGGTGAAGGCGGGCACCCAGTAGTGCAGCGCCGCCAGCCGGTGCTGCAGTGCCAGCACGTCCGCGCCCGACGTCCCCTGGGTGAGGACCCGCGTCGGCGCGGTGTACCCG
>Ga0210389_10003906_pt1 | contig 11621 bp, 9 predicted proteins | sample IncBWH28OmetaG_FD_160127 | JGI IMG/M metagenome (GOLD analysis project Ga0210389, IMG submission 160127) | Forest soil microbial communities from Barre Woods Harvard Forest LTER site, Petersham, Massachusetts, United States - Inc-BW-H-28-O ... | reverse complement strand
GCCCGGGGCCGGGGCGGGCTCGCCGGAGGAGCCCGAGGCCGAGCCGCCGGACGCGGGGATCGACGACCTCCTCGACGACCCCCTGGATGACGACCCGTTCGACGTGGGATCGTTCGACGACGACGCGCTGGACAGCGACTCCCTGACGGGCAGCGGTGGCCCCGCGCTGAACCCGCGGGTCATCACCCCGGACTCCGGCCGCCCCCGGCCCACCGCGCCCATCGCGGTCTCGCAGTCGTCCGCATCGGGTGGCGGCGAGGCCCAGAGGAAGGGCTCATTCCGGATAATTCGGGGCGGCGAAGCCGGCGGGCCGAGTCCTGCCGCTGCCCAGGCAGGGCAGCCAAGCCGGCAGCGGGTTCTGGATATCGTCATGGATGCGCGAATGCGTTACTGGCGCGAGCGCGTGGCGGTCATGATCGCTATCGGACTGCTATTCGGAATCATCGTGGGCAACTGGGTCGTCGGGCTGACTCTTGCCATCCTTGCCGGAATCGCGCACGCGTTCTGGCGGTCGGGGCCCGTGGCCTCCATCCCGCCGGGCGTCAAGCTGGACCGGGCGCAGCGGATCACCCAGCGCAAGCTCGCCCGGATGGAGCGGGCCGGCTACCGGGCACTGCACATGCGCCCGATCCCGGGCAGCGAGGACATCATCGACCACCTTGTCGTCGGGCCCACCGGCGTGTACGCCATCGACTCGGAGCGGTGGAGCAAGAAGCTGCCGATCCGCACCCGCAAGGGCAAGCAGCTGTGGGTCGGCCCGAACAGTCAGAAGGCACGCCTCGAGCACGCCAGGTCGGAGGCGAGCCGGGCCGCCGAGCTGCTGTCGGCCCGGCTCGGCCGGGACATCGCCGTCCGCCCGGCACTGGCCATCTATGGCCCCCACATCCCCTGGGACATCGCGGTCATCCGAGAGGTTGACGTATTCAACGGCGAGCGGCTGCGCAAGTACCTCAGGCGGAGGTCCCGAATCCGCGAGGTCGCGAGGCTCTCGCGTGAGGATGTGGCACGGATCCACGAGGCGGCGGAACTGGCCCTGCCGTTCTCCCCGTCCGCGCACGAGGTCACGCCGGTCGGCTGAATCGCCCTGGGCAAGGCGCCCTCTTGACACCGTGGGACTGGCGGCACAGCCGGTAGGCTGGTAATTCCAGACTCATCGGCAAGGGAGTTCAGTTGTCATGCCAGCCCTAAGGTCCCGGACGGTCACGCACGGCAGGAACATGGTCGGAGCTCGCGCGCTGCTGCGTGCGACCGGCGTCACGAGCGAGGAGATCGGCAAGCCGATCATCGCGGTCGCCAACAGCTTCACCGAGTTCGTACCCGGCCACGTGCACCTGCGGGAGGTCGGCATCGTGGTCGCGGACGCGATCCGGGCCGCTGGGGCGGTGCCGCGGGAGTTCAACACGATCGCGGTCGACGACGGCATCGCGATGGGCCATGGCGGCATGCTGTACTCGCTGCCGAGCCGGGAACTGATCGCCGACTCGGTCGAGTACATGGTCAACGCGCACTGCGCGGACGCGCTGATCTGCATCTCCAACTGCGACAAGATCACGCCCGGCATGCTGATCGCGGCGATGCGGCTGAACATCCCGACGGTCTTCGTCTCCGGCGGCCCGATGGAGGCCGGCAAGCCGGTGGCCATCGTCAACGGCCCGGCCGGCGGCTTCGGCGGCCGGAAGCTCGACCTGATCGACACCATGGTCGCCGCGGCAGACCCGTCGGTGTCCGACGAGGATCTCGCCGCCCTCGAGGAAGCCGCCTGCCCGACCTGCGGGTCCTGCTCGGGCATGTTCACCGCGAACTCCATGAACTGCCTGACCGAGGCGATCGGCCTGTCACTGCCAGGCAATGGGACCGTGCTGGCGACGCATTCCGCCCGCAAGGAGCTGTTCGAGAAGGCGGGACGGCTGATCGTGGCGGTCGCGAAGAAGTACTACGAGGACGACGACGCCTCGGTCCTCCCGCGCAACGTGGCAACCAGGGACGCGTTCGAGAACGCGATGGCGCTGGACATCGCGATGGGCGGGTCGACCAACACCATCTTGCACCTGCTGGCGGCCGCCCACGAGGGTGGCGTGGACTTCGGGCTCAAGGAGATCGACGAGCTGTCCCGGCGGGTGCCGTGCCTGTGCAAGGTGGCACCAAACAGCCCGAAGTACCACATCGAGGACGTCCACCGGGCCGGCGGCATCCACACCATCCTGGGTGAGCTCAACCGGGCCGGGCTGCTCAACAAGACTGTGCACACGGTGCATGGCCTGCCGCTGTCCGACTGGGACCTGCGCTCGGGCGCTACCTCGCCCGAGGCGGTGGAGATGTACCACGCGGCCCCCGGTGGCGTCCGGACGGTCCGCGCGTACTCTCAGTCCGCTCGCTGGGAGTCGCTGGACCTGGACGCCGCCTCCGGGTGCATCCGGGACGCGGCCCACGCGTACACGGCGGATGGCGGGCTGTGCATGCTGTACGGCAACATCGCCGCCGAGGGCGCAGTCATCAAGACGGCCGGCGTGCCCGAGGAACTCTGGACTTTCTCCGGCCCGGCCCGCGTGTTCGAATCGCAGGAGGCCGCCGTGGAGGGGATCCTGTCCGGTGCGGTAGGAGCCGGCGACGTGGTGGTCATCCGGTATGAGGGGCCGCGCGGCGGGCCTGGGATGCAGGAGATGCTGTACCCGACGTCGTTCCTCAAGGGGAAGGGCCTGGGGCCGGCCTGCGCGCTGATCACCGACGGGCGGTTCTCCGGCGGCACGTCGGGGCTGTCCATCGGGCACATCTCCCCCGAGGCGGCCGCCGGCGGCGTCATCGCCCTTGTTGAGGGGGGCGATCGCGTGGTGATCGACATCCCCCGCCGCGAACTGCACCTGGACGTGCCGGACGCCGAACTGGCCGCCCGCCGGCAGGCCCTGCTGGCGCGGCTCGGCTCGTACCGTCCAGCGGACCGCGACCGGCCAGTCAGCGCGGCGCTGCAAATGTACGCGGCGCTGGCGACGTCCGCCTCGACGGGGGCGGCGCGCGACGTGTCGCTGCTGTCCCCGGCGAACGGCCGGTGACGGCGTCGCAGCCTGAGGGGCCGCCGGAGGCGGCAGCCGGCTTCGTGCGAGAGGCGCGAGCCTCGGACGCCGCGGAGCTGGCGCGGATCCAGGTGGCGAGCTGGCGGGCAACCCTCGGCGGGCTCGTGCCCGCCGAGGTCCTTGCGGAGCTGTCCGGTGAGGCGTCCATCGGGCAATTCACCGAACGCTGGCGTGACTCCATCGCCAGCCCGCCCACCAGCCGGCACAAGGTACTCGTCGCCTACTTGCCTGGCGCCGGGGACCTGGCTGGCTTCGCCTCGATCGGACCTGCCACGGACGAAGACCGCTGGCCGGGCACCGATGGCGAGCTCTACGAGTTCCACCTGCTGCCGTCACGCACCGGCGAGGGCCACGGCGGGCGACTGCTGCACGCGGTCGCGGACACGCTGGCCGAGGACGGCTTCCAGACCGCCTGCACCTGGGTCCTCGCCGAGGACTTCGCGCGCGCGGACTTCCTCAAGGCCGCCGGCTGGGCACCTGACGGCAGCCAGGGCAACCTGGACATGGGCGAGAAGGTCCCTGTGCTGCGGTTCCATACGCTGATAGCCGGGGGGACGACCCCCCCCAAAGCCCCCCGTCTAAGGGGGAGACCCCCCTTAGACCCCCTGCCCAGGGGAACCCGCACAACCCGCGGGCCCTGGGCCTCCCGCCTGCCTGGCTAGGGAAGCCGCGTAAGATCTCCAGGTGGCAAACGCACGTGAGTGGCTGGCCGGAACCCGGCCGCGGACCCTTCCCGCGGCCGTCGTCCCGGTGATGATCGGGACCGGGGTCGCGCTCGGTTATGGCAAGTTCTCCCCTTGGCGGGCAGCCCTGGCGCTCATCGTGGCGCTCGCGCTGCAGGTTGGGGTGAACTACGCCAACGACTACAGCGACGGCGTCCGGGGCACGGACGCCGTCGGGCGGCGGGTCGGCCCGGTGCGACTGGTCGGCTGGGGCCTGGCCGAGCCGAAGCACGTGAAGGCGGCGGCCTTTGGCTGCTTCGGGCTGGCGTGCCTGGCCGGCCTGGTGCTGGCCGCGGTGACGTCATGGTGGCTGGTCCTCGCCGGCGCCGCCTGCGTGACGGCGGCCTGGTTCTACACCGGCGGGAAGCGCCCCTATGGCTACCGGGGACTCGGCGAGGTCTCCGTGTTCGTGTTCTTTGGCGTTGCTGCGGTCGCCGGGACCGCATACGTGCAGATGGGGTCGCTGAGCTGGCTGGGCCTGCTCGCGTCGGTTCCGGCGGGCCTGCTGTCGTGCGCGCTGCTCATGGTCAACAACCTGCGGGACATCACATCCGACGTCGAGGCGGGCAAGCGGACACTCGCCGTCCGGATCGGCGATGCGCGCAGCCGCATCGTGTACATCGCCTTCCTGCTGCTGCCCTTCGCGCTGGCCGCCGCGATCTCTCCGGCCCGCCCCTTCGCGCTGCTCATGCTGCTGGCCCTGCCGCTGGCCATCGGCCCGCTGCGGGCGGTGCGGGGCGGCGCATCGGGCCCGGCGCTCATCGCGACCCTGGGGCAGACCGGCCGGGTCCAACTGGCGTTCGGCCTGGCGTTCACCGTCGGCCTCGCCCTCCACGGCTAATCAGCTTCGCCCTAGATAAGACCCAACTGCCACAAGCGCCACGGGGAGCGCAATCATTGCGGCACGTGCATCCGAATGTGCACAGATGCCTGCTGGCGACTCGCCAACGCGGTAATCTGCGGATGAATCCCTCGGCGGGGAGAGAATGGCTAATGGCGTGCTGATGCAGCGGGTGCGGCAGGATTCCAGGATTCACGAAGGGAAGGGGGACTATCCCGGGTGGAACCCAACACTGTTGGCACAAAAAGGACCACAAATACCGACAATATAGTGCCCGTGGGCAGCACGGTGCCTGCTGGTAAAACGGTGCCTGCTGGCAAAACAGTGCCTGCTGGCAAAACAGCCGATGACCCGATGCGGTTCCTGCGCGAACTGCGCCAACTGAGGAATGAGGCCGGACTAGAGCCGGCCGACCTGGCTGCCCGGGCGCACTATCCGCACGATGTCATCGTGGCGGCCGAGGCGGGACCGTCGATTCCCGACCTCCCGGTGCTCACGGCGTACGTACGGGGGTGCGGCGGGGGGCTTGAGGAGTGGGAAGAGCGCTGGCGATCCCTCACCGGGTCCCCGACCGCTGCCATCTGCCTGCCGGCCCGCCCGGTCGGCTGCTCGTCCCTGGCGAGTGCAGGCGCGAGGGCCCCCGCGGCCCCCGCCGACCTCAATGCGCAGCACGTCCTGGCCGCGATCGCGAAGGCGGCAGCCGCCGACGCGACAGGCGTGATCCCGCGGCAAGCCAAGGCACTCCCGCGAACCGGGCCAGGCCCCGTGCCATCGGCGCCCCGGTTGGCCGCGTCCTCCGCGGCACCCGCCACCCCCGCCCCCCTGATACCAAACGACTCCGCCTCCCCAGTCGCACCAAATGCCCATCCCGCAGGCCCGGCCGCGGCGCCTGGGGTGGGCGCGGAGCAGGGCAGGGGTCACGAGGCCCGGGCGCGGCACTCTCTCGCTGGCCGCCAGCCGAACATCGCCCACGCGGCGATCGCGGCCGCCGTGGCGACCATCGTGCTGACGGTGGTGGCGATCATCATGCTGCTGCTCCGCAAGGGCTGACGTCCCGTTCGGGCCTTACTCCAGGGCCTTGCGCTCGTTCGCGGGAAGTCCTTCGGGAGCAGGCGGCTGTGCAGGCAGGGCCCTCTGTGGCGAAGTCACGCCGTTCCCGTCGCTTCGCTGCGTGGCCTCCGGGGGCTCAGCCCCGGCGGCGGCCGCGTTGCCGCCGAACGCCGATGTCACCGCCTTCAGCGCCGACGTCATCTCGCTCGGGATGACCCAGAGCGTGTTCCCGGCCCCGTTGGCGATCGCCGGCAGGGTCTGCAGGTACTGGTAGGCCAGCAACTTCGGGTCCGGGTCGTTGTCGTGCACCGCCTGGAAGACCTGCGAGATCGCCAGCGCCTCGCCCTCGGCCCGCAAGATCGCCGCCTGCTTAGCCCCTTCGGCCCGCAAGATCGCCGATTGCTTCTCCCCCTCGGCGGTCAGGATCGACGCCTGCCGCATGCCCTCGGCGGTCAGGATCGTGGCGCGCTTCTCGCGCTCGGCCCGCATCTGCTTCTCCATGGCGTCCTTGACGGACTTCGGCGGGTCTATGGCCTTGATCTCCACCCGGGTGACCCGGATGCCCCACTTTCCGGAGGCGTCATCAAGCACGCCGCGCAAGAGCGTGTTGATCTTGTCGCGCGACGTCAGCGTCTGCTCCAGGTCCATCGAGCCGATGACCGATCGCAGCATGGTCGCGGTGATCTGGTCGATCGCCTGGATGTAGTTGACGATCTCGTAGTCGGCCGCCCTAGGGTCGGTCACCTGGAAGAACAGCACGGTGTCGATCTGCACGACGAGGTTGTCCTCGGTGATGACCGGCTGCCCGGTGAACGACACGACCTGCTCGCGCAGGTCGATCATCTGCTTCACCCGGTCCACGAACGGGATGATGAAGTTGATCCCCGGCTCCAGGGTCTTGCGGTACCGCCCGAGGCGCTCGACGTTGCGGGCGCGCGCCTGCGGGACGATGCGCACCGACTTGACCACCGTCAGCAGGACGGCCAACACGACCACTATGGCGATGATGAGCTCTGCGATCAACATGACTACGCTCCACTAAATCCCGTGGGTGGACGAGAGCGGTCGCACCCTCGATCTGGAGGACGTCAACCGTGCGGCCAGCAGGAATGACCAGGTCCTCGTCATACGAGCGGGCCGACCATTCCTCCCCGCCGATCCGGACAAGGCCGCTGTGCCCGCTGACCTCCTGCAGCACCTGGGCCGACCGGCCAACCAGTGCCGCCGGACCGGTCCGGAGCAACGGGGGCTGCGAAATGTGCCGTCGCGCGACGGGCCAGACGAAACCGAGGCCCGCACCCGAGGCACCCATGAAGGCGAGCAGCTGGATGGGCAGCGGCAGGCCAATGGCCCCAGCCCCAGCAGCCACGACAGCGCCCACGGCGATGATGCCGAGCGCGAGCGTGGTAGTCATCAACTCGGCCACGCCGAGTACGGCGGCCACGATCAGCCAGACAATCCATGCGGTCATGACCGCTCCGAACAGCGCCTTAAGCTCGTGTAGCGCGGGCTGAATCGCTCGCGCCCACCTCCAGGTTAGGCCCCAGAAGCCGCAAAATAAAACCCTGTCGAAGCAGCGCATTTACCGGTCTGGCCCCGTCCGCGGGGTTAGTCCGGCCTACACTCATCATTGGGGTGCGCACAATCCCAGGAGCGGGGTGCGGCCCAAGGTCGGAGGAGGTGCCGGGTGAAACGTCCAGGCAGCGGGCCCAGCCGGGGCTCGCAGGGCCGGGGCCCGGCGCCCGCCTACCCGGATGCTGACTACCCGGATTCCGCCGGGCGGCCGTCCGCGAGCAGGCGCTCGCCCGAGGCTGGCTACCCCGACGACGACTACCCGGACTCGCCATTCATGGCGGCCGAGGCCTACCCGGTTGACCCTGGCTACCGCTTCGCCGGCGCCCCTAGCCCGCGCGGCAACGCACGCCCACGCCCCTCCGACCTGCCCCCCGACGCTCCGCGCACCCGCCCCGAGCGCAGCATGCCGCGCCCGCCTGGCGGAGGGCCCGCCGGGGTGCCGCGGCCACCCCGCCAGGTGCCTCGCGACCCGGCCGCCACCAGCAGTCGCCCATGGCAGCGCCTCGAGGACGCCCCGCCCGGTCCCGCCCGCCCGCGTCCCCCGGTCGGGTCGGGCGGCCGGACTGCCGGGCGGCCGCGCCCGGCAGGCCCGCGTCCCCGCCCGCAAGGCGCCCCGCGGATGCGCCCGGGAGACTCTTCCGCCATCCCGAACGACTCCGCCGTTCCCCCTCGGCCATCCCCGGCTGGCCCGAATCCCGCCAGGCCTGAGTCGGCGGATTACCGCAAGGGTGGCCCGGGTGGCCCGGGAGGCCCGGGAGGCCCGGGAAGACAAGCCCCGCGCCGGCCCGGTGAAGGATCCCGGGCGGCCAGCGGCCGGGAGCAAGCGGCCAACGGGCGTGAGCAAAGGGCGCAGCAGTCGTACGCTCAGGGCAGCAACCCCTACGGGCCGCCGCCGCCGGACGGGCATTTCCCGTTCGGTCCCGGGCAGCACCCGCAAGAGGCAGGGCCGGCCCGGCCGTACCCGCCAGGGCACTTCCAGCCGGGCGGTCCGGCCCAGCCTGGCCCAATGCACGCTGGCTCAGGGCAGTTCGCGCCAGGGCAGCACCCGCAAGAGGCGGGGCCTGCATGGCAGTACCCGCAGGGGGCGAACGGGCCCGCACAGTACCCGCAGGCGGCTTACCCTCCAGGTCAGGTCCCGCCGGGCCAGGCTCCGCATGGCCCGGGGGGCCTAGGAGACCAGTACGTCAACGGGCAGTACCCGCACGAGCAGTACCCCCAAGGGGGCCACGCTCCATTCGGCTTCCCCCCGCAAGGGGGCGTCCCGCAGCCAGACGGCGTCTACCCGGGCGGTGCTTATCCGGGCGCGCCATACACGCCACCCCCGCCTCCCTACCCGGGCGGCACCCCGTACGCGGCCGAAGCGCCCTACCCCGGTGGCCCTTTCGCAGGCGGCCCCTTCCCAGGCGGCCCCACCCCGGACGGCCAGCAGTACGGGCAGCCACAGTTTGATCAAGCACAGCCTGGCCAGCCGCAGTATGCCGATGCTCAGTTCGGCCAGCCGCAGTTTGGCCAACCACAGTACGGTCAGCCCCAGTTTGGTCAAGCGCCGCACGGTCAGGCGCAGTTCGGCCCAGCACCGCACGCTCAGGCGCCCTACGCCCAAGCCCCCTACGGCCAAGCCCCAGCCGGCGAGGTCCCATACGGGCAGGCTCAGTTCGGTCCAGCACCGCACGGTCAGGCGCAGTTCGGCCCGGCCCAGTTCGGTCCGGTGCCGAACGGCCAGCAGGCGTTCTACGGGCCACCGCAGCACGGCAACCAGCCGCCCTTCGCCGACGCTCCGGGCGGTCAGCCGCACTGGGGGCACGGCCAGCATGCCGGGCCCCAATACGGTGCGGCCCAATACGACGCAGCACAGTACGACGCAGCACAGTACGGCGCAGGGCAGTACAGCCAGCCACAATTCGGGCCGCAGGCACCCTACGGCCAGCCGCCGCAGGCGCCGCCTGGCCAGCAGTGGCCAGGCAACAGTCAGGGCTATCCCGGTGCCCAGCCGACGGATCCCCAGGCAGCAGGTCATGCCGGGCGTCCGGGGGCCGCGACAGGCGGCTTCCGGCGCCCTCCCACGGGCAGCTTTCGTGCGGCGACCGGTCCTGGCACCGGCAGCTTCCGCGCTGCCGGCCCAGCGACGGGCAGCTTCCGCGCCGCGACCGGTCCCGCCACCGGCAGCTTCGGCCGGGTAGGCGGCCCGGTCATCCGGCAGCGCGACAGCGCCCTGCCCGCCGACTCGCCGCTAGCGGACAAGAGCGGCCCGATGGCGATCGAGGCAGACAGCGTCGCGACGTTCGCACGTGACCTGCGCGTGCTGCGGTCGAACGCGGGACTCGACTACCCCGATATGGCCGAGAAGTCGCACTACACAATGCGGACCCTGGCATCAGCGGCCGGCGGCCTGCGACTGCCCACGCTGCCAGTCCTGATCGCGTTCGTGCAGGCCTGCAATGGTGACGTGTCCGAATGGGAAGACCGCTGGGCGAAGCTGGCGAAGTCCAAGAAGGGCGCAGCCGCGCTGCCAGCCGCCGGGGAGGACGCGGCCGGCGGCCCCGGCGCCGACGACCGGCCAGGCGCGGCAAGCAGTGGGCCGCGCGGCGCGGGTCCCGGCGGGGCGGGTCCCGGCGGGGCAGGTCCCGGCGGCGCGAGTCCCGGTGGCTTGGGTCCCGACGGCACTGCCCAGTCCAGCGAGGTGTACGTCATCACCAGCGCGAGGCCACGGGACGCCCACTGGTAGGACAAAGCACGCAGCATGCGACAATCGTTACTGTGCTGCCTGCAGATAACCATGTTCATTCGGAGTGGTCCTACGACACTCCACCCGGGGCGTCGATGATGCGGACCTGCGAGCAAGCCATCGCGAACGGCTTGCCAGCGGTCGCGTTCACGGAGCACCTGGAGTTCACCTCGGGTGGCGACGGGGACGCGATCATCGGGGTCGCGGCAGACGCCCGCTGGTGGAGCCGGATCAAGCTCCTCGACGTGCCGGGGTACCTTGCCGCGATCTCCGAGTGCCGGGAGCGGTTCCCCGACCTGCGCATCCTGGCCGGCGTGGAGGCTGGCGAGGTGCACCTGTTTGCTGGCAGCGCAGCCGCGATCATCCGGGGCCGTGACTGGGACCGGGTACTCGGGTCGCTGCACGCCGTCCCGTACCAGGGCAGGCTCATCGCCGCCGACGCGCTGTTCAGCCACCTGCCAGAGGATGCGGCGATGCGGTACTACTTCGAGGAACTACTGCTGCTCATTGAGGGCAGCGACATGTTCGAGGTTCTAGCGCACCCGGACTTCCCTCGCCGCTACTGGCCCTCGGGCCCGCACCGGTACCAGGAAAAGCTCTACGAGGAGGAGTACCGGACGGCGTTCCGCGCGCTCGCCGCCTCCGGCCGGGTGCTGGAGATCAACACGAAGTCGCCACTGTCGTCGGTTGAGCTGGTCAGCTGGTGGCGCGAGGCCGGCGGGCGGGCAGTGTCATTCGGCAGCGACGCTCATTTCCCGGACCGTGTCGGCGCCCGCTTCAAGCAGGCGGTCGACATCGTTGAGGCAGCCGGCTTCCGTCCCGGCCGCGACCAGTTCGACTTCTGGCGCGCCTGATCCCCCGGAAGGGGCGGGATGGGTGGGGGACGGCAGTCGCGCCTAGCCCAGGAACTGGGCGATCGCCGCCAGGATCGCCTTGGCGACCGCCTGCTGGAATGCCGGTGAGGTCTCCAGCTGGGCGTCGGTCGAATTGCGCATGTTGCCGACCTCGACCAGCACCGTCGGCACCTGGGTGAGGTTAAGGCCGGCGAGGTTGTTCCGGGGCTGGATCCCGCCGACCCCGTCGTAGTTGCTCACCGGCATCGTCGTCCCGGCGAGCAACGCGGATCGCAGGTCGAGCGCGAACGCCAGCGACGAGCTGATCACCTTGTCGTTGGGCCCGTCGGCCACCGGGACCAGGATCGCGAAGCCGTGGCCGGCCGGCGCGGCGCCGTCCGCGTGGATCGCGATGCCGACCGCGGCGTGCGAGGCATTGATGGCCGCCGCGCGCTTGTCGACGCACGGCCCCACGCCCGTGTCGGAGGTCCGCGTCATGACGACTCGTGCCCCGGCGGCGACGAGATCGGCGCGCAGGTACGACGCGACCTGGAAGTTAAACCGCGCCTCGGTGTACCCACTGTCGGTCTCGGTCCCCGTGGTGTTGCAACTTTCCCACTCGCGCCCGTTCCAGATCTTCTGGTCGATCTCGGCTGAATGACTGAAGTTGCCGCCGTTGTGCCCGGGGTCGATGCCCACCACCTTGCCCTCAAGGGGCGACGGCGCCGGAACGGGCACTAGCGCCGCGGCGGCACTCCTGGTCACGGCGGGGGCACTGGAGCGCTGCGGGCTGGCGACCGCTCCGGT
>Ga0210389_10003905_pt1 | contig 11626 bp, 7 predicted proteins | sample IncBWH28OmetaG_FD_160127 | JGI IMG/M metagenome (GOLD analysis project Ga0210389, IMG submission 160127) | Forest soil microbial communities from Barre Woods Harvard Forest LTER site, Petersham, Massachusetts, United States - Inc-BW-H-28-O ... | reverse complement strand
CCAACAAAGAATAACCAGCAAATGTTTCATGAAAATCTCCCCACATTCTAATCATGTTAACACTGCAAAACAGCAGGAGTTTCGGCGCCCAGACAGGCTCATAATTACATCGGTAACAACGCGCGGACGTCCCGCCCGTGCGTGCACCGCCCTCAAAAGGGATACGGTTAAGGGGCCGAAAGTACCTTGTTAGCCGCCTCAATGCCCGACCGGACGCAATCAGGGACGCCGATGCCGGAGAAGGCATTCCCCGCCAAAGCAAGTCTGGGATGGCTGTCACAAAGAGATCGAATCCGCGCGAGGCGGTCAAGGTGGCCGACCGAATACTGTGCCATGGCAGATTTCCACTTATAGACACGAGCGAAGAGAGGCTGAGCGTTAAGGCCAATGATCTGCCGAAGTTCGCTCCGCACGATCTCAAGAATCTGTTCCTCTGACGACGCAAGAATTTCTTCGTCGCGAGATCCTCCGAGGAAGCAGCGAACCAGCGCGCGATCCGCCGGCGTTCGATGCGGGAACTTGTTATGAACAAACGTGGCGGCCAGCATCCGGTGCCCGGCACTCCGCGGAACCAAAAAGCCAAAACCAGGAGGCAGCGAATGCCGAACTCCCTCGTCGAAGCCCAGCGTTACCGTGACCGAAGAACTGTAGTTAATCTCTGCCAGTTCGCGCGAAAGGCTCGCATCGACAGACTCGAGCAGCGCAGCCGCAGCGTGGGCGGGCGTGGCGATGATTAGGGCATCAAACCGGTCGCTCTGGTGTCCAGCATAAACCGTCCATCCCTCGTCCACAGATTGCACAATCGATTGCACTATAGAAGATGTGCGCAGAGCGGATGAGTCCAGTCGCTCCGCCAGCGCGTCCGCCATCTGCTGCATGCCATCTTCGAGCGACGTAAACAAGGATTGTGGCGAGCCTTTGACGGTCGCTGCCGTTTTCTTTCTCGAAGCGAGCATGGCGCGGCCGAGGCTTCCGTGCTCTGTCTCCATCGCAGCAAACCGCGGCAGCACGGCGCGCACGCTAAGCTGCGAAGCCTCGCCTCCGTACACGCCTGACAGCAACGGATCGGCCAGCAAACCGATCATTTCCGCGCCGTAGTGGCGCTCCACCATCTGCGCCACCGTCTCGTCGCCCGATGCCTTGCGCGGAGGATGAAACCATTCGGCAGCCATCCGCAACTTCGTGCTCATGGAAAAAAGCGGCGACATTATCGTCGGCAGAATTTTTGTCGGCACCATGAACATGAGTCCATCGGGCATAACGACAAGTCGGTCGCGCCCGTTCTTGCGCATCACAATATAAGTCTTACGATCGGCATCGTTCGACCCAATCAGTTGATCGCCCAGCCCAAACTTGCGGCACATGTCGGCAGCCCAGGGCTTTTCACTGATGAAGGAATCAGGGCCGGCTTCGACCAGACAGCCCTCCACGTGGTCGGTGACAAGCACTCCGCCAAGTCGGGGTGCAGCTTCGAACAGCACATACTCAATCGGCGTGCCGGACTGGCGTTTCTCTTCCAGCGTGAACGCAGCCGAAAGCCCGGAGATTCCCCCGCCGATGATGGCAATGCGCGTCATGAAAGCAGCTCTTAGCTCTTAGCCGTTAACTCTGCGGCCCGCCTTCGCACGAGATCCGCAAGAGCCTCAGTCAAAGTCGCGGACCCATTCAGCGATTCCGCGCGCCACAGCCGCATTCCTTCTTTTTCCGCAAACTGTTTAAAGAAGATGTCAATGTCGTAGAGTATTTCCACGTGATCGCACAGAAATCCCACGGGATGAAGAAATACGCCGCGATGGCCTTTGGCCTTAAGTCCCAAAATTGTTTCTTCCACCGTCGGCCCGATCCACGCGCCTCCGGACATGCCCTGACTCTGAAATGCGAACGTCCAATCTGAATCACTCAAGCCTGCTTCTTTCGCCACCAGCGCCGCTGTTTCTTTCGACTGCGCTTCGTACGGATCGCCGTCCGTGATCGTCCGCGCAGGAACGCTATGCGCTGTGAATATTACGGGAAGCTTTGCCCGATACTCCGCATTCGCCCCTTCCCATCCGGCGCGAAGTTTTTCCGCAAACGCCTTCGCCAGCAGAGGCTGCTCGTGCCACTCCTCAACGAAATTAAGCGTGAATGCCGCGGCCGCTTCTTGAGCGGTAACAGCTCCACGGTATAGGCCCACACTGGTGCGCGAGTTCTGCGGCGCAAGGCAGATGCCGATCACCCGCTCGAATTGGTGCGCCGCAATCGCAGCAACCGCATCGGCGATGAACGGCTTCCAGTTCCGCATGCCGACAAACACCGGCAAGCCCAGAGATTGCGAAAGCTGATCGGCCTGCAAGCGAGTCCAGCACGCGAGCGGCGAGAATCCGATCAGCGAATAGCGATGGCGAATTTCTTCGATCACGTGCGGCGGCAGCGCTCGGCCACCAGTAACGTAGCCCAGAAATTCCGGGATCTGACCCGGATTCTCCGGGCTGCCGTGAGCAAGAAGAAGCACAGCAGTTTTTGAAGTCGACCCAACCTCAGACTTTGGCGGTGCGAAGGAACTGATCTTATTCGCGCAGTAACAAGCTCCGGCAAGCCCCAGAGGACACGAAGTCATTTCTTGCGCCCAGTCTTTATCTCAGCCGGGGCGAACTCAGAAGTCTTGAACTCCGCCGACCTTGCGCGCACAAACTTGCAGAGCGCCTTAACGTTCTCCACCGGCGTCTCCGGCAAAATCCCATGTCCAAGATTAAAAATGTGTCCCGGCCGCCCGCCAGCCTGGCGCAAAATGTTTTCCGCGCGCGCCTCAAGCTCCTTCCTCTCCGCGAAAAGCAGCACTGGATCGAGATTCCCCTGCACAGCGCGGCGATGGCCAAGGGTCTTCCAGCCCTCATCCAGTGGAATGCGCCAGTCGAGGCCGATGACTTCCGCGCCAGTTTCCTGCATCGAGGACAGGAGCGTGGCACTGTCCGTACCGAAATAAATAATCGGCACACCAGTCTTCTGCAGCCGCCAAACCAGCGTGGTCGTGTGCGGCAAAACGTAATGCCGGTAATCTTCCACGCTCAGGCAACCGACCCAGCTGTCGAATATCTGAATCGTGTCCGCTCCGGCTCGTACCTGATCGGCTGAGTACTCGGCAGTCACCGCGACCAACTTCGTCATCAACTCGTTCCAAGCGCCCGTCGCGGAGTACATCATCTTCTTCGTGTGAACGTAGTTGCGCGACCCTCCGCCCTCGATCATGTAGCTCGCCAGCGTAAAAGGCGCGCCGCAAAAACCAATGACGGGAAGGCGATCTCCAAAGTGTTTGCAGACCAGTTTGATCGCCTCGGAAACATAACCAAGATCGGCGGCACGATTCGTGTGCAGTCGCGTAATGTCCTCGGCGCTGCGAAGGGGTTTCTCAATTTTCGGCCCTTCGCCAGCCGAGAAATGAAAGGGCACGCCCATCACCTCAAGCGGCAGAAGAAGGTCGGCAAAAATAATAGCCGCATCCACGCCCAGAATCTCCGCGGCTTCAATGGTGACCTGAGCTGCAACTTCCGGCTTCTTGCAAATTTCGATCAACGAATACTGCTTGCGCACTGCGCGATACTCCGCCATATAACGCCCCGCCTGGCGCATCAGCCAGATAGGTGTCCGCTCTGTGGGTTGAGCTTTAGCGGCGCGAACAAAAAGAGAGTTGGGAGCGGACATGAACCTTCCAATTTAGCATTTTCGAGCGACCGGCAGTCCCAGATCGCGGTCGATTCAACTCTCCAAATTAGCGACGGCTGCGCGCGCAGGTATAATTGGCGCGCACTTCATGAAATCGGGAGAGACATGCGAACTTGGGCCACTATCACGCTAATTTTTACGCTGATCAATCCATCTTTGTCCTACGCCGCCGGCGACGCCGCGCTCACCGGCTACTCGCCGGGCAGCAGCCAAACCGAGCGCGAGTGGGAAACCAAGTTCCGGGCCATCCCCGACCCTTCCAATCTGCGCGACTATATGCAGCATCTGTCGGCGCGCCCTCATCACGTGGGCTCGCCCTACGACAAAGAAAATGCCGAGTGGATCCTCGCGCGCTTCAAGGAATTCGGTCTCGACGCCCACATCGAGACCTTCGATGTCCTCTTCCCAACGCCGAAAGTGCGCGTAGTGGAAATGGTCTCGCCCACCAAGTTCACGGCGAAACTCGACGAGCCAGCCCTCGCGATCGACCCCACCTCCAATCAGAAATCCGAGCAGTTGCCGACCTACAACGCCTACTCGATCGACGGCGACGTAACTGCTCCGCTGGTTTTCGTGAATTATGGACTTCCCGAAGACTACGACAAGCTCGACCGGCTGGGCGTTTCCGTGAAGGGCGCAATCGTAATCGCAAAATATTTACACTCATGGCGCGGCGTAAAACCGAAAGTCGCCGCCGAGCACGGCGCGATCGGATGTCTCATCTACTCCGAGCCAAAAGACGATGGGTACTCGGTCGACAAAGTTTTCCCGGAAGGTCCCATGCGTAATCCCGACGGCGTGCAGCGTGGCAGCGTCATGGACTTCGCTTCCTCAAATCCCGGTGACCCGCTGACCCCAGGCTGGGGCGCAACCAAAGATGCCAAGCGTTTGCCGATCAAGGAGGCGAAGAGCATAACGAAAATTCCGGTGATGCCAATATCCTATGGCGACGCGCAACCCCTGCTGGCCGCTCTTGCTGGACCGATGGCTCCCGAAGACTGGCGCGGCTCTCTGCCGATTCCCTATCACATCGGCCCCGGCCCCGCGAAAGTTCATCTAAAGGTTGAGTTCAACTGGGACATCAAGCCGGTCAACGACGTCATCGCAAAAATTCCCGGCAGGGGCGCCCCTGATGAATGGATCGTGCGCGGCAATCATCACGATGCATGGGTCAACGGCGCGGAGGATCCAATCTCGGGTCAGTCTTCCCTGCTCGAAGAAGCGCGCGCCCTCGGCCAGCTCCTAAAGCAAGGATGGAAGCCGCGCCGCACAATAATCTACGCCGCTTGGGATGGCGAGGAGCCCATGCTGCTTGGCTCAACGGAATGGGCGGAAGCGCATGCGGACGAATTGCAAGCACACGCTGCGGTCTACATTAACACTGACGGCAACGATCGCGGCCTGCTCCAGATGGGCGGTTCGCACAGCCTCGAGCAATTCATCAATGGCGTCGCGCGCGACATCGAAGATCCCGAAACACAGATGACAGTGTGGAAGCGCGACCAACTGAGCAGGATTGCCGAAGCCAAGTCTCCCGAAGACCGGCAAGAATTGCGCCAGCGCGCCGACCTCCGAATCAGCGCCCTTGGATCTGGAACCGACTTCACCGCGTTTCTCGACCACCTCGGAGTTGCCACACTGGACCTCGGGTACGGAGGCGAGGATGAGCAGGGGATCTATCACTCGATCTATGACGACTTTTACTGGTACACACATTTTTCAGACAAGGATTTTGTTTACGGCCGTGCGCTCGCGCAAACCGTCGGCATGTCGGTGATGCGTTTAGCAGATGCGGAAGTGTTGCCCTTCGACTTCGTCAATTTCGCCGACACGGTCGACACGTATCGCAAAGACCTCGAAAAGTTGCTTGCCAGCAGGCAGGATGAAATTCGAGAGCGCAATCAGGAACTGCAAGACGGGGTTTTCGCCGCTATCAACGATCCGAGGCGCCCAACCGTGGCTCCATCCAAAGAAGAAGTTCCTCCGCACCTGAATTTTGCGCCTCTTCAAAATGCGGTCGACTCATTAACGCGGAGCGCGACCCACTATCATCAGGCGATGGCGAACAGGCAATCCAGCCTGGATGACGCAGCGATGTCATCAACCCTCGCAGCACTGGATCACAAGCTGATCGAAACCGAACGCCGCCTGACGAACGCCGACGGATTGCCGCGTCGCCCATGGTACAAGCATCTGCTGTACGCTCCAGGCGTGTATGCAGGCTATGGCGTGAAAACAATTCCCGGAGTCCGCGAAGGAATCGAACTGAAAAAATATGCGGAGGCAGATCAGGAGATTGTGCGCGTCTCCAAATCCCTGGAAGACGAAGCGGTCCTGATCGAGTCGGCAGCGCAACAACTGGAGAGCACGAAATAAAGGGCCGAACCGAAATTGTGCTTCAAGGCCGCGCAAGGATGGGCTAAAGTTTCGGAGGTCTAACTGACAGTAGAAAACTAAGAGCGGACAGCCCCTACTCGGCCCGCGACTCGCCGCTCTTCAGAAACTCTTGACCTTTTTTCTCGGGCCCTAGAGTCACCACAATCGCAAGCAAAGTAATGACGGCGATCTCAAAACCCGCCAACGCCCATGAATATCCCCACCGGTCGCGCAGCGCATACTCGATCTTGTTCACCGGCGAAGCCACAAAATTACCCAGCTGATATGCGAGCCCTGGAATCAATCCCCGCACCGCCGGGGGTGCAAGTTCGTTCAAATGTGCGGGAATAATTCCCCACGCGCCCTGCACCCCTACCTGAATGACGAACGCTCCCAGAGCCAACGCCATCAGTGTGCTCCCAAAAGCCCACAGCGGAATCACGCACAACGCTACCCCCGTCGCCAGCACCAGCGTCCGTCGCCGACCAAGGCGCTCCGATAGTCGCCCGAAAGTAAAAGCTCCCAAGAGTGCGCCCACGTTGTAAAAGATCGCGACGTTGGCCACCGTCGAAGTCGTGAACCCCTTCGACTCCAAGAAATGCGGATACAAATCCTGCGTCCCATGCGACAGAAAGTTCATCAGCGCCATCATGCCGATCATGTAGAGGAACAATGGCCAGTTCGCGGCTGCGGCTTTCACAATCGAGCTAAATCCCGGCAGCCGGTGCTGCTTCCAGGCTTCCGACTCTTTGACTTTCCATCGAATATAAAACGCCAGCAGGGCCGGCAACCCGCCGGCCCAGAACATCGCGCGCCATCCCCATATCGGCAGCACAGTCTTAGCCGCGATCGCCGCCAGAATATATCCGCACGAATATCCCGATTGCACGATGCCGGAGATCATTCCGCGCCGCTTCGGCGGAATACTCTCCATGGCCAGCGACGATCCGAGCCCCCACTCGCCTCCCATGCCAATACCGTAAATCGTGCGCAGCACAAGAAAGACCGTGTAGTTCGGCGAGAATCCGCAGAGCAACTCGACCACCGAGAAGAAGACAACGTTCGCCATCAGCGGACCTCGGCGCCCATAGCGATCCGCCAGCATTCCAAAGACGACGGCTCCTACCGGCCGCATCGCAAGCGTCCATGCGGTCGTCGCGATGATCGCCGCAACCGGAACTTGAAACCGCGCCGCCAGCGTGTTGATCAGAAAAATGACAACGAAGAAATCGAACGCATCCAGCGTCCAACCTAAAAACGCGGCGCTGCACGCATGCCACTGTTCGGAAGTGAGGAAAGGTTCTGAGGCCCGGGAAGAGCTCACGGTGATCTCCACTCAAAACGCTCGTTGTAAAATCACCGCATTCTAACGGAACGTGCCTGCCCTAGGGCAAGCCCAAACTTCCATAAGACCTTGGATACGTGACAATCCCCCAAGGCAGCTTGAACCCTTCGATAGTCTGGAGCGGTTTGTACGCATTGGCGTCCACCACGACAATATTGCCGGAGCGCCCGCACGCCAGCAGGATTTTTGAATCATCCGGTGTAAACGTGAAGTGCCAGCATCTCTGCCCAGTGGGCACTTCGGCGAGAAGAGCGAGAGAATCGGCCGAAAAAACTTGCAGCTTGCGCGCCATCGCCGCGGAAACAAAAATGCGTTTTCCCGTGCGGTCGAACGAGAGCCCGTAGGGCTTAGCTCCCGTCGGCACGGATTTGATCACATTGAGCTTCGAATCCAGTTTCAGTAAAGTTCCCGAAGATTCCATCGTCACCGCATAGGCGTTCCCGTCGGGAGAAACTTTCACGCCGCGCGGCCGAATTCCGTATGTTTTGAGATCGACATCGCGAATGTGCTTACCAGTAGCCGCGTCGAACACTCCAATCGTTTCCTGGGATTCATTCGCCACCAGCATCTGCTTTCCATCACGTGAAAATTCGATGCCCTCCGTCTCTTGCCCGGCAGTCGCAACCGGCCCCGGAGCCCAATCTCCAACATGGAACGACGCAATCTGCGCAGGAGGCCCGTTGTCGTCGTCGCTTTCTTTCTCTTTGCTTTTATCTTTGCCGGTGTCGCTTTTCTCGGAACCTTTCGCCGCGCCCTTCCCCGCTGGTTCGGTCGCTGGCGGAGGCCCACCCTGCGAACTGGGTTCATACGTGGCAAAGAGGCGGCTGCCCGAAGGATCGATCTTTATAAACTCGGGGTTGTCTCCAATCCGGATTCGTTTCACCAATTCGAGCTGTGGCGTGCTAAAGATTGCGATATCGCTGGTGTCCTTGTTGGACGTAATCACATACTTTCCGTCGAAGGTGATTGCCAACCCCCGCGGCGCAATGTCGCTCGGTTGCACCCGGCGGATCACCTTCATCGTGCTCAAATCAATCTCGCTGATCCCGCCCTCTTCCTCGGTTACATATGCGACCTCATTCGTAGCCGCCGCAAAATGCATCCATGGAAACACCGCTGCCGCGACAGCGATAACGGTCACTGCCGACAAAATCGCAAGTACTCTCGAGGTCATCCCCATACCCTTCATACTGATCTGATGAATACTCTAAACGCACGGAGCTTCAATGCGCGAGTCCAGCGCACGGCTCTATGCAAAGCCGAATGATTGCCGTAAGAATGACATCCGTTAGAAAGTAGTGCCGAGCCGCAAGTTGAAGCTGCGCGACGGGCCGATCGCGTTCCCCGAGAACAGCCCACCAAAATCAATCACATTCAACACGTTGGTCAGATTCTGCCCATCAACCTGAAAATGCATTTTCACCCGGTCGGATTTATAAACATCCGCGCCCGCCGACACATTTACCTGGAATGCCGGAAGGATACGGCCGCGGTCGAAGTTGATGCGGTCGATGACCTGCTGACCGTAGGTCTCGGCTTCTCCCTGGATACATTCTTGAAGAGTCAAGCTGGGATCGCACTGGAAATCGAAGGGCAAGCCGGTGTCGTATTGAATTCCGCCGGCGATCCAGAAGCGAGGCGTGACCTGGTAGCGAAGACGTCCGCGGATGGTGTTGCGCTGGTCCTGCGAATCGGGGAAGTGGCCGGTGGTCAGGAGTCCGGCAGCGTCGTCGCCCAGAAACAGGCCGCCCGTCACCGGCCACCATGCTTGTCCCAGCGCATACGAATAGCTCAGAAAGCCTGAGAAGTGGCGCCAGTCGGGCACCTCCACCTTCGCTTCCGCACCGTAAATCACCGACTTCTGGAAGGCGATTGGGAAGCTGATGGTTGTGTTCTGAATTTGATCGTCGTCCGCATAGTTGGACACCAGGCGGCGATAATAATTGACGTCGACCTTGGTCTTCCCATAAAACACCTTGGTCAATCCTGCTTCGTAGTAGTTCCCTTCCGAGGGTTCAACCAGCCGCAAGACGTTTCCCGGGCTCGGATCGATGGCCTCAGCCTGAGGGGAACTCGAGAGCAGAATGTTCTCGAACGACGGCGTCTGAAAAACGCGATCGTAAGAAAAATGCAGCAGCAGATCGGCGGACGGGAAGTAGCGGGAAATCGCAAAGCGCGGATCGACCGCGTGACGATTCAACAAAAGCTGGTAGTGATCCCACCGCAGTCCAGCATTAATCGTCCAGTTCTTCAGCCGAATCTGGTCCTGCACAAAAAACGATTGCTCCAGATCCGGCCGATTTGCGATGAAGCTGAAATCAGGCGGAGTATCCGCGTCGAACTGCGTTGGGTCGGTGATGTGATAGCGGAAGTTTTCATTCAAAAACGTATTGTCCGAATCGAACCCCAACTTCAATTCATGGCGGCCGTGGCTGATGCTGGCGCTGCCGTTGAAATACGCCTCGCGAAAAAAGTTGTCCTGAAAAACCTCTATGGGAGTGGACTCATCGTTGGAGTTGAAGCCAATCGAATTGTCGCGCACCATAGTCCGAAAATTCGCCGTAGCATCCGACGAAAATGTGTGCTGGTAGGAAGCGATCCCCATGGTCTCAATGTTGTCGGCCGTCTGCAATTGCCCACTTGCCTCCTGCAGTTGCTCATTCGGAATGTCATAACGCGAGAGTTCATGCCGAACAATGAATCGCAAGCGATCCTTCGGGGTCAATTCGCGCTCGTAGTTGACGGAAAAGTCCCCCACCGTCCCTGTGTTCGTGAAGTTCAGCGGCACCACCGGATTCAGGTAGTGTTCCGTCATGCCCCCACTCGCGCCCGCGCCGAACGCATTCTTGCCCCACGTATACTCACCTTCCGCAGATGCGGCCGCCAAGTCAAAACTTCCGCCGGAGAGCACAACCTGCCCATGCAACCCCGGCTGCAAATCCTGCAGCGTGTTGACCTCGACCACACCACCCATTTTCCGTCCGTATTCCGCGGGAATGCCGGCCGTGTAAATGCTCAGCGACTGCACATCATCCGCGTCAATCGCTGGCCCGAAACTGGGTGAGCGATTATCGGTCAGCGGAATGCCGTCCACCACAAACTGTGTCTGATATTCCGACCCGCGCGGATGCAGCACCGCATTTCCTTCATACAACCATCCCGGCTGCGAGTTCACCAGATCTTGTATCGACCGCCCCGGAACGGAGCCAACCCGAGTTTCAATATCTTCCGATCCGATCTGATTGACCGCCCCTGCCAGATCGGGATCGATCAAAGTGTCAGCCGCTTCCACGCTGACCGACTGTTGCACCGTCGCAAGCGCAAGCCGGATCGTAACTTCGGCCGGAATCGAGGAATGAACCTCAACCGCTTGCGATGTCTCCGCAAAGCCCGTCTGCGCCACTTCAATCCGGTAAATTCCATAGGGCAGGCGCTGCACAGTCAGATTACCCTGGTCGCTGGTGGTCAAACTATTTCGATAATCGTTAGCCTCGCTGGTAATTCGAACACTCGTTCTTACGCCGAGGCCTGTCGGGTCGATAACTCGCAATCGCAATTCGCCGCGATTACTCTGCGCAAATCCGCGCTCCTCCAGAACGGTCTGGACCAGCCCGCCCCAGGCAAGAAATGAGAGCGCGTAAAACACGAAAATCGCGGTAGCTTTCTTCATGGACGGCAAGCCTTTTTTAGTGTAGCTGCTGTCTGGACGCAGGTTAGCGGCCATCCCCAGCGGGATGGTTACCTTGGGGAGTTGCCGCTTGTTTTGTCCACTAACCTGAATATTCCTTTCGACGCTCCGGTGTTCACTCTTTATTTCCATGCTCCCGATGAGATTCCCTGGAGAGTTACAAATGTTCCCGGAAAGCCTGAACAAAACCGCAGGAATGGGAATATATATATGGGTGCGTACGGATTCTCGATGGGTCAACCTATGGACCGAACCGCCGACTCGACCGGCCTGCCATTTGCAACCACGACTGGCGCTGCTTCGTCGCCGAAGCCGTCGGAGAACGAGCGCGTGGTCATGGAGCTCTTCGAGCAGTTCCGTAATCCTCTGTTACGGTATGCGCTCTCGTTTGGCATTCCCGTGCACGATGGTGAAGAGATCATCCAGGAAGTATTCCTGGCCCTATTTCGGCACCTTCAATCGCGTGGATCGCGGAGGAATCTGCGCGGATGGATTTTTCGTGTCGCGCATAGATCGGA
>Ga0210389_10003904_pt1 | contig 11626 bp, 4 predicted proteins | sample IncBWH28OmetaG_FD_160127 | JGI IMG/M metagenome (GOLD analysis project Ga0210389, IMG submission 160127) | Forest soil microbial communities from Barre Woods Harvard Forest LTER site, Petersham, Massachusetts, United States - Inc-BW-H-28-O ... | reverse complement strand
GTGAGCCGCTGACGGGCGCTCCCGTTGTGGTGTGGACACAAAACGGCCAACTGGTGGCCACGGCCACCGCTAACGCATACGGTGAATTTCAGCTGGAATTTGAGGCACAGGACGATCTTCGGCTTACCGCAAGGGTTGGTGAGCGGAGGGTTCGAATGCCTCTGGTGAACTTAAAGTAATATGCCTCCCCTTACGGAAGGCACTACAGGTGGTTACTTGCAAGAGATTACGGGTGTAAGTGGCGAGCCGAAAGACGGCAAGCTAAACTCACCGGAACCTGATAAACCGGGCCCGATTCAGAAAGGGACTCAAAGTATGAACGGACAGAACCAACAATCACGAGTGAAACGGATGGGGTGGATGGCCTGCCTCGTACTGCTGCTCGTCTCAGCCTGCGCGCCCGCGGCACAAGCGCAAACACGGCTCATCGTGCGCGACTCGCTGGGCCTGCCCGGCATCAACCTGACCTGCCTGCTTATGGGCTGCAAGGTTGTAAGCGGTCTTGGCGACCCGAATGGCCAGTTGTTCCTGGTCACGTTGCCGGCGATCCTCAACCCGGTGACTGCGATTTTGAAATTGAACCTGGACCTTGGCATCCTGTCGGTTGAATTGGATCAGACGGTGAACCCGCCGCAACCGAACAGCACGGGCACGCCCTCGTATCTGACGGACTCAGCACCGGTCTCCTATTACGGAGCCACGGTTTGGCATGGCTACCTCGTGCAGCCCGGAAATCAATTGATCCGCTCCGCCCAGGCCCAGTCCGCGTTCAACACGACCGGCTCCGGCGTAGTGGTTGCCGTGATCGACACTGGTGTCGATGTCAACCATCCGGTTCTGAAAGCGGTACTGTACAAGGGATATGACTTCACGCGAAATACGGCCGGCGGCAACGAAGACGTTGACGTCTCCAGCAACAGCTCGAGCAACAGCAACTCGGCTTCTCCAGCTACCCTGGACCAGCGCACGGTCGCCGTTCTCGATCAGCGAAGCGTCGCCGTTCTCGATGGCGGCGGCAATTCTTATTCCGACTTCGGACACGGCACTATGACGGCCGGCCTTGTGCACCTGGTAGCGCCGCAGGCCAAGATCATGCCGTTGAAGGTTTTCACCGCCAGCGGATCGGCCTACGAGTCTGACATTCTAAGGGCGATTTACTACGCGGTCGGCAACGGAGCTCAGGTGATGAGCATGAGCTGGAATCTTTCCAGCTACTCAACCGAGCTTGCGAAAGCGATCCAGTATTCCAACGGCAAGGGCGTAGTTTCGATCGCATCGGCTGGCAACAACGGCCAGAGGACAGCTGTTTATCCAGCTGCACTGCCGGGTGTGATCGACGTCGCTTCCACGTCCCTCAATGACACGCAATCCAGCTTCACCAACTACGGCGCGCCGCCAGTATGGATGGCCGCTCCCGGAGAAGGCATCGTCACGACTTATCCGTGGGGCACCTACGCTGCCGGCTGGGGCACCTCGTTCAGCACGCCTCTCGTCGCGGGCACCGCGGCCTTGATGATGGGCACCAACAGCAACTGTCAGAGCTCGACCGTTCCGCTGGGCTTGACGGCTGCCCACTATATCGGGGACCTAGACATGGGCTTCGGCCGGCTCGACAGCTATCAGGCGATACAGGCCTGCAGCCCGCTTCACTAGAAAGTAACGCGCAGACCACGAGATGTCGGCTATCGACAATCCGCTGCTGGAAGGTCCAGCCCTGCTGTTACGGGTTAAGGAACTGGAAGAGCAGCATCTCGCTTTCCGCAACTCGCTGGTTTGCGCGTTTAACCAACTCCTCGATCTGAAGGACATCAGCACCGGAGTTCACAGCACCCGGCTCGCCGAGTGGGCGCTCCGTGTCTCTCGCAAGATGAATATTCCGGAAGACCGGTCGTACCAGGTGGAAGTCGCAGCGCTTCTGCACGACATCGGCAAGATCGGCGTGCCCGATTCAATCCTGAAGAAGAACGGCCCGCTCACGGCTGATGAGCGCACGCTCATCAACCGCCATCCCGAATATAGCTGGTCGATTCTGCGACTCTTTCCCGGACTCGAAGAAGCAAGCCTGTACGCACTGCACCATCACGAAGCGATGAATGGAAAAGGCTATCCCGCGGGCTTGAAGGGAACCGACATTCCGCTGGTCTCACGAATCATCTGCGTCATCGACGCTTACGACGCGATGGTTTCGAACCGCTGCTACCGGCCGGGCCTCCCTCATGAAGAAGCAGTTCGCCGCCTGATCAAAGACAGCGGGACGCAGTTCGATTCCGAGGTCGTGCAAGCCTTCATTCCGATCGCGGCCCAGGAAAGTGCAGACGTCTTTGCAGCGGCGGGCACCAGCTCTACGGCCGCGCTGTAACCACTCTAATCACGCTTCAACCATCTGCGAAATCGGTTTTTCCTGTAAGAGTAACTCCGTCGCCTGCACCCGCCGGTCAGCATGAAACCAGCGCTGTACAACGTTGTCGCAAAGGAAATTGGCGAGCGAGAGCAGGCTCATCCCCTGATGGTGAACCATCCAGGACTGCACCAGTTCGTAGCTTTGTCCGAACAAGCGATGCCCCATAAATCGCCGTCCCGGAACCGTGTAGTCTGCCGCCTCATAGAATCCATACGACCCGAACCATCCGATAGCATTCATGCGCTGCAGATTGGAGAGAGCGCCTTTGCGGTCCACGTTCAAAGCCAGAAATGAAGAGTAAGGCGAAACAATCAATGGCTCCGATTCGTTTTTTTGTAACGCAAGGTTTGGCACACCGAACGCTTCGTAGTGGTAGTCTCCCGCTTCATTTCGCCGCGCGCAGGCTGACTCTGAGATTCCCCACAGAATGCCTTTCTCCGCTGCATATTCCTGCTGCGATCGCACGGCAGCCACTGCGGCGCGGTCGAGCAAGGTGTTGGGATAGCTCCGCATCCAGATCGAAGGCATCAGGTACTCGAACATTGTCCCCGTCCACGAAAGCAGAACCGGACGTCCGTGATCGCGAGTGAACGGACGGTCAAGCCGGAACCAGCAATCCTGCGGCACATCTTCTTTCGCAATTGCGACAAAGACAGCAGTGCGAGGCTCGGTGGCCAGCAAGTCGTAGCAGTAGGGCTGCAGTTCCTCCGACTGAGCGTCGAAGCCCACCGATAGCAACTGGCGCTGCTTGTCCAGCAGGAATGAAAAATCCATGTCATTAGCAAGCTCGCGAGCCTGATGACGCACCTGCGATAAGGAGTGGATGAGCCGAAGCGCATTCTGTCGCGCTTCTGGGAGCATATCTTTCAACTGCTGGCCGAGCGATTGACCTCCATTTTGCGCAGTTTGAATCGTGTCATCAACGCGAGTTTCAAGCTCAGCAATCAGATCCGGCAGTTCCTGGAGCGGTAGAGTATCGTCGATGTGGCTCGCGCTGCCCATGACCTTCTCTCGAAGCGTCGCAAACTCTGGAAGCCGCCAGGGCATGTAGTCTCGGACTGCGCGGCGCAAGTTCTGTATTCGCGCATGAGCTTGCTCGCGGAACCAGGCCACATCTGACGTGGCGTTGCCTCGGGTACGCGGCTGCTTTTCGTCTAGGCCTTCCTCGGGAAACTCAAGAACGCACGTCAGCCAATCCTTCTCCTGAATCTCTGCCTCGTATCGCCGCAATGCCCGCTTGGGAAGAGCCCGCAGGCTAAGGAGCGCCCGGAGATATTCAAGAACGCCGTCGGCGAGCGCTTTCGAAAAGAAAGGCTGATGCAGATGCTCGACGCAGCCCTGCTGCAGCGTCCACAACGACGCAACCAGGTTGCCGCTATCGACCGAAGAAATAAAAGACGGCGCCTTCGGTTCGAGTGTGTGCGTGTCGTACCAATTCATCAGGTGACCGCGATATTTGGTAAGGCGGCCCACCGTTTCCAGAGTCTTCCCGGTAAGTTCGACCATCTCGGGGAGCGTCAGGTAACCAAGTTCGCTTGCCACCTGTCGCGCATTTAGCAGCAATCCAACATTGGTCGGCGATACGCTCGCGGCTATCTTTCGAGGGGCGTCCTGAACGTTATCGGGAATCAGCCAGTTGTGTTCTTCGTTGGAAAATTCCGCAAAATATCGCCAGATATAAAGAGCCGACCTGCGCAGGAGCTGCTTGTCCGCGCGCGTAATCTCCGGCGGCGCTTCGATCGGAGAAGCATTCAACCAAAGAGCGATCCCCTTGCTGCAAGCCCACAGAACTAGAATCGGAACCGCCGCGACCAGTGATTGCGGGCGCGTCCTCCAAATGAGCAGCCCCAATGCGATTGCCAGGAACGGCACCCAGTTGAGATATCGATCAATCGGAGTTGCGCGCTGTCCGAGTTCAGCTTCGGCAGCCGTTTCCCACTCCAGCAGCCGCTCCCGAGTAATCAAGCGGCGGACCAGCGAGCGCACCACAGCATCCAGCGATAACAGCGTCTGGTGCGCAAGCAACGTCAGCGTAAGCAAAGCATTAAAGTTGGAAGCAAAAACGCTACTGAGAGCCTCGCGGGCAGCCCGCGGATTCCTGGCCATCCCAGCGCGTGCCAGCCCAAAGGCAAGCTCGACCCAGGCCGGAAGAAACAAGATGCAAATCGTCGCCAGGGTCCACCAAACCGGATGACCCATGACGAACCAGCCAAACAACAGGAGCGCAAAAGTTGCTGGCTCGACCAGGCTGCGGCGCAAATTGTCGAGAATCTTCCAGCGCGAAACGAGCGAGATCGGATTATGCACACGCGCGCCCGACTCATCCGGCACGCGGTCGGTGAGCCAGTCCACGATCTGCCAGTCCCCGCGAAGCCACCGATGTTTCCGCCGGTTATACGCGCTGTAGTGCGACGGATAATCTTCGATCACGATGACGTCCGTAGCCAGCCCGACCCGCGCATACGCGCCTTCAATCAGGTCGTGGCTAAGCAACGCATTTCGCGGAAAGCGGCGGTCAAGAACGCGGAACATCGTGTCGACTTCATAAATGCCCTTGCCCGCAAACGTCGCTTCACCGTACAAGTCCTGATAAACATCGGAGATCGCGCGTGTATAAGGATCAAGCCCGGTCTCGCCCGCGAAGAGCGCAGCCAGTCGCGAACGAGCTGTGCACTGGACGCTGATGCCGACCCGAGGCTGAAGAATGCCATATCCAGCAACCACAATATTGCTGACAGGATCGATGATCGCCTGATTCAAAGGATGAGCGAGCGCTCCCACCATGCGATGCGCGGAGCCGCGCGGCAATTCGGTATCGGAATCAAGCGTAATGACATATCGCACCGAAGGGAGAATCGAAAGATTGCCGATCTTCACCGGAAAACTGTCGTACTGTCCGCGCAGCAGTTGATTCAAATCAAGCAGTTTCCCGCGCTTCCGTTCCCACCCCATCCATCCCCGTTCGCGAGGGTTATAAACCCGGTGACGATGAAAGTGAAAGAATGATCCAGCATTCTTTGCGGAATATCGTTCATTCAATTCTGTAATGAGCTTTGAACATAACGCTACCAGCGCACTATCCTCCGGCGCGGGCTGGTGCGCATCCGGCAGATCGGAAACGATTGCAAAGTGAATGTTCCGGTCGTGATTGCCGAGGTAGCGAACCTCCAGATCTTCTATCAGGGTATGAACCTGTTCCTCGCTGAGTAGCAGCGTCGGAATCGCAACCATCGTCACATAGTCGTCCGGAACGCTTTTCGAGAAATCAAGTTTGGGCAATGTTGTCGCCGGCAGCAGATTGGTAGTCACGTAGTTCATCAGCTGAACCGCGGCCTGTGATCCTGGCAACAACAAGATCAGCATAGAAAGCAACACGAGCGGCACAGGCGTTGTAACCGGGGTCAACAGCCAAACCGCAATCGTGATGACGGCAAGTGTTAAGACAGCGATCCCGCCGAGCAGGAATTCATCCGGGTGCTTGCGTAAAAATGCGCGAAAGCGTTCGCCAAACGGAGGATGGTAGCCGACTCTCTGCGAAAGAATCGTTGCGCCCTCGCCCACGAGGTAATAGCCAACATGGGATTCGCGCATTGCGATGCGCGGGTCGGCATACGTTCTCTTCTGGGCCTGGCGCGCGAGATTGAGCGCCTGCTGCGCCACTTGCGGCTCCGACAGGTCAGAGCGATGGGCGAGCCGCGCCACCGTTTCGCGATACACATTCCGGCTCTCAAGATTCATCGCTGAATAAGCACCGACCGGGTCTTCGCGAAGGATGCCGTCAAACGGGATCAGCGATTCCAGTTCGTCCTTCCACGAGGCTTGCGTGACGTGCTGGAAGATCCGGATGTATGGAACAACTCTCGACTTGCTCGCAGGGTTCTTTAGTAACTCGCCCGCCAACTCCGCGATTTTCTCCAGCAAAACAAGTTTCAGGGCCGGTACCAGGGCTCCGATCTCGTGATATTCGAGCGGAGTTGTCTCCTCAAAAACCAAACAAAATTCAGTGAACTGGGTTTTGGTCAGGGCAGTATCTGCTTCACCGAGACAAGCCTCGGCAATCGCCAACACTCTCGGCATGATTTCGTTCTTGTTGGAAACAACGGGCAGATTGTTCAGAGGCTCAAGATCGCTCGCTACCTGCCGTGCCGAGGACGAAAGCTGCTGCGCATTTGTGCGCAGCCAGAGCAGGTCTTCAGAACCCGGCGTTTTCGAGTAAGCGGCTTCCACCTCGTTGAATATGCCTTTAAAGAAAGTCACGAGGGTGCCGCAACGCTTCGCGAATTCGTCCGACGAGGAAGTCCCCGGCAACCAACTCACACTCGCGGCCAGCTCGGTTGCGGCTCTGCGCAGCGTCTGACTCCGCGCCTCATTAGCGGCGCGAGTTGGCTGCTGTTCTTCCTCGCCGGTAATGCTCCGGAACTCAGTATGAGTGCCCATAATTAACTCAGTTAATTAGCCCAGTTTCGTACACCCTTCTGCTATCGATAACTCGCAGCCTGCATCTCGAACATTTCAGCGTAGCGGCCCCGGAGACTGGTTAACGCGTCGTGATCGCCTTCTTCCGCGACGCGACCGTTCTCCAGCACCACGATACGATCCGCCATCCTCACGGTCGAAAATCGGTGCGAAATGAAGAGCGCCATTTTCCCCGCAGTCAATTCAGCGAAGCGCTGAAAGACTTCGTACTCACTGCGCGCATCAAGCGCCGAGGTCGGCTCGTCAAGTATCAGCACCTGCGCGTCGCGTAGATAAGCCCGCGCCAGCGCAACCTTCTGCCATTCGCCTCCGGAGAGATCGACACCGCCATCAAAGCGCCGGCCCAGCATCTGTTCGTACCCCGAAGGCAGTTTGCCTACGACGTCATTCGCCAGACTTTTTTCCGCCGAGTGCCGCAGCATCTCCAGATTCTCGAGCAGATCGATTCGCCCGACCGCAATGTTTTCCCGCGCAGTCATTTCGTAGCGCATGTAGTCCTGAAAGATTACTCCGATTTCGCCGTATAGATCTTCAAGGTTGTACTCGCGCAGATCCACGCCATCGAGCAGGATTTGCCCTTCCAACGGGTCATAGAGGCGGCACAACAATTTAACGATCGTGGTCTTGCCCTCACCGTTTTCGCCGATCAGAGCCACCCGCTCGCCCGGACGCAAAGTGAAATTCAATCCGTTCAGGATGAGACGTCCGCCTCCGGGATACCGGAACGAAACATTGCGAAATTCAAATCCATGAAGAATCGGCCTTGGCGCGGGCAGCGCATTTGGCTTCGATCGGATCGTGGGACGCATTTCGAAAAATGCGATCAGGTCGGTCATGAAGAGAGCCTGATCGGCAATTGTGGAGAGCGTCGAAAACGTTTGTTGCAGATTCGAACTGGCGTCTCGAATCGCGTTGGCCAGAAAGGTCAGCGTGCCGAAACTGAATGCACCAGTGACCGTCTTCCAAACCGCGAACACGTAAGCGGTGTAGTAACCGGCCGTGCCAATCGCGGAAAGCACCGAGCCCGCGAGGGCCTTACGGCGCGCGAGTGCGACGTCTTCTTCATAAACCTGGTCCGACAACTTTTTGAATCTGGAAGTCAGGAAGGTTCCCAAGCCAAACAACTTCAATTCCTTGGCAGCTTCCTTGCTCCCGCCCAGAATGCGCAGGTAATCGAGCTGCCGGCGGATGGGAGTCTGCCTGAAATTCTTGGCATATCCCAGGAATGCAAAGTGCGTTTCGCCCACGAACGCCGGAATCACACCCACAATCAGCAGCAGCAAGAGCCACGGTGAAAACAGCATGATCGAAACCGACAGCGTGATCGTCGTGATCACCTGCTGGATAAGGCGGCCGAGCGCCTGAATCATGTACAGACGGTCTGTCGCCTGAACGCGTGCTCTCTCTAGCCGGTCGTAAAACACTGGATCTTCATAGGCCAGCAGATCGAGGCTCGCCGCATGCTCCATCACGCGAACGCTGATGTGATTCATGTACCGGCCGGCCAGCAGTGCATCAAGGTAATCGATCCCACGGCCGAGAAGGCCAGTCGCCACGGCAATGCCAAATTCACCAGCGGCCAGCCACCAGAGGCGCGATCCCGCCGCCTCATGGGTCGTAAGGATGTGATAAATAGCGTCGATGATGAGCTTGGAAACCCAGAAGAGTGCCGGTGGCAGGAGAGCGGCGGCGACCCGCGCGACGAGTCCAAGAACGACTACGGCGCGGCCGGACTCCCACACAAAACGCAGCACGGCGGGAACGTTGCGGAGCGCCGAAAATCGCTCCCGCCACCCGCGCCAGGACTCAGGTTTCTCACTCATGACTGACATTGGCCCGTCTGCCCTGCCTGCCAAAGAAAGTTGTGCTGAAGAAATTTCGCACAGCTGGAAGCAATGCGGCCCACATCGGCGAAGTGGCGGGTTTGCCTGGGCAGCCGTTTCTATTCAATGCAGACGAGACCAGCTGATATTACCAAAACGACTCTTGGATGAGAAAACCGCGGGTGTGGTTGGCGCATTCGCCTCAACGGATTTGCAGATAAATAAGGGAAATAAGAGCGCCCGGCGACACCAGTTCAATCTCGCGGGACTGTGATCGCCGGAAGACTCGCTTGCCGGAGACGCTCGTTCAGAGGCGGCATGGTTGTTTGTTCGAAGACCGTCCATTCGCCAGTGCGTGCCTTGATCTGTTCGCTCGATTCCTGGTAAACGGTGAGAGCCTGCGCGGGCGCCGGACGATCGCCTTCCTCGACCACTCGCAGCGCGGAGGAAATGTTGCGATACGCGTCCTGCATCCCGAGGTGTTCCACATGCGTCTTATCGGCAATAATCCTGTCGATCGTGGCCTTTGCTTCGGTAAGACGCGACTTGATATCCGCGTCCTTCGCCTCCGGCCTCTGCTGAAGGTCCGCCACCTGTTTCTGAACCGATTTGAGCTCCACTAATGTGCGATACGCGACCATCGCCTCTCCATAGATTCGCGTGCCCGTCTCGAACTGCCTCGCCAGTATCTCTGGCGTCGCAGGCGAGCGCGGGTCCATCACAACTCGCAGCATTTGCGTTTTGGATTCGCCGTCGACCGTGAGACGCACCTGATAGGTTCCGGGCGGAATTTTCGGCGGGTTGGGCAGCCGCAAGCTGCTACCTTCCTCTGACTCCGGCCCCTCGGAAGCGCCCCAGGTAAGATTCCACACGAACCGATGCATGCCAGGACCAGTACCCAGAACTTCCGGCTTAGGAATCCAGCGCTCGGCAATCGCACCAGGCCCATGTTTCGCGGGCTGATCCGAAGAGGAGAATCGCCTCACGAGCTTCTGCTGGGCGTCGAACACTTCCAGAGTCACAACTTTGGCGGATGAGCTTAGGGCGTAGTCAATGATTCCGCCATTCGGTGGGTTCTCAGCAGTCGGTTCCTCGGGCGGAAGCGGCGTACCCGAAAATGAGTCGTTGTCGATGCGCGTGGCAGTCGCTGGCCGGTAAAGCCATGGGACGCCCTTCGCTTTTGCAGCCTCGCGTGTCTGTCTCAGAGCCGTGATGTCATCGAGAATCCAGAACGAGCGGCCGTGAGTCGCGATCACCAGATCATCGTCGTGAATGGTCAGATCCCGAACCGAACAGACCGGCAGATTGAGTTGCAAGGGCTGCCAGTGGTCGCCATCATCAAAAGATACGTAGACGCCGAGTTCGGTTCCGGCGAAAAGCAGCCCCTTTGCATGCGGATCTTCACGAACTGCTCGCAAGAAATGTGATGCCGCAATCCCCTGCGTGATCAACTGCCAAGTCAAACCGTAGTCGCGAGTGCGATAGATGTAAGGCGTCTGATCGTCGAGCCGGCTTCGACTCACCGCGGCGTATGCGATCGCGGGATCAAAGTGCGAGGCCTCGATCAGAGAAAACGCGCTCCAGGCGCTAAGCCCCGGCGGAGTCACGTCCTTCCAACTCTTCCCACCGTCGCGCGTGATGTGAATCAATCCTGTGTCGCTGCCCGCCCAAATAACTTTGCGATTCAAAGGCGATGGCGCAATTGTCGAGACAACTCCGTACCCCAGCCGCCGGGCATCGTCAATGGCGGGCGGACCTTGCGCGGGCGCACTGTTTGAATTCGATGCCGCTCCAGTCAGGTCGCCGCTGATCGTCTCCCAGTGCAGCCCGCCGTCAATCGTTTTCATTACGTACTGCGTGCCGAAATACAGCGCCTGAGGCTCGGCCGCGGACGATACAAGCACCGGAGACCAAGGCGCGCGATACTTTCGCTGATAGCTCTCGGACTCGAAGCTTAACGCCGGCCAGGGAGCAACCTCCTGGCTAAAGTTAGTTCGGCGGTTGTGGCGAGAAACCGTGCCATACGTCCCGCTCAGATAAATAATGTTCGGGTCACTCGGATCGATCACCATGTATCCGCTCTCGCTCTCGCCCGCAGGAAACCAATCCCGCGCTGTGATCTGGTCGTGATCGGTACGGCTGAGGACGGCAGCGCTACCGCTGTCTTGCTGCGCCCCATAAACGACGTACGGAAACTGATTGTCGGTAGTCACATGGTAGATCTGCGCCGTAGGCTGGTTGTACCACGAACTCCAGGTCTGGCCGTGATCAAGGCTGATGGACGTACCCTGATCCGTCCCGAGCACCATGCTCGAAGAATTTTTCGGATCGATCCATAACCGGTGATAGTCATCGCCGCCCGGCGCCCCGCGCACGATTGAAATCGTTTTGCCACCGTCCTCCGAGCGGTAGAGCGCGATATTCGGCATGTAGATCACGTCAGGATTTTGCGGGTCGACGGTAATGCCCGTGAAATACCAGGCGCGGCTGGTCAGGCGGGAGTCATTATTCGCCAGAGCCCAGTTCTCCCCACCATTATCGGAACGATAAAGTCCTGTTTTTTTCGATGGCGGCGTTTGCATCGAAACTTGAATCGGCGCTTGAATCAGCGCATACACGCGCCGTCCGTCAGACGCGACATCAATTCCAGAGCGTCCCCAATCGCCATCGGGCAAGCCATTGCTCTGAAGTTGCTTCCAGGTCTTGCCCGCATCTTGCGAACGATAAATACCGCCTCCCGGTCCATCGATCGGAGCATACGTGCTCCACGGAGGACGGTGCGTGTGCCATGTGGTCGCAAACAACAGATTGGGATTTGAAGAACAGATCGCAAGATCGGCAATGCCAATCTCGGGCCCGGCATCGAGCACCTTCGTCCAATGCATTCCACCATCGACGGACTTATACACTCCGCGCTCAGCATTCG
>Ga0210389_10003903_pt1 | contig 11626 bp, 12 predicted proteins | sample IncBWH28OmetaG_FD_160127 | JGI IMG/M metagenome (GOLD analysis project Ga0210389, IMG submission 160127) | Forest soil microbial communities from Barre Woods Harvard Forest LTER site, Petersham, Massachusetts, United States - Inc-BW-H-28-O ... | reverse complement strand
GACCTCAACGACCTCCTGACCCATGGCGGCTTCCGGCGGAGCCAGTCGATCGCCTATCGGCCGGCCTGCGACCAGTGCCGCGCCTGTGTCTCCGTCCGCGTGGTCGCCAATGAATTTCGGCCCTCGCGCAGTTTCCGCAAGATTGTCGCGCGCAACGCCGACATTGTTGGCGAGCAGCGCAGCGCGGTGCCGACCTCAGAGCAATATTCTGTGTTCCGCGCCTATCTCGACCAGCGGCACCGGCACGGCGGCATGGCCGACATGACGGTGCTGGACTACGCCATGATGGTGGAGGACAGCCACGTCGAAACGCGCATCATCGAATACCGGCGCCGCGGCGTCGATACGGCTGTCAATGGCCGCGGCCACGATTTGGTCGCCGTGGCGCTGACCGACGTGCTCTCGGACGGGCTGTCGATGGTCTATTCCTTTTTCGAACCATCCGAAGAGAGCCGTTCGCTCGGCACCTTCATGATCCTCGACCATATCAATCGCGCGCGCCGGCAGGGACTGCCTTACGTTTACCTCGGCTACTGGATCGAGGGTTCGAAGAAGATGGACTACAAGGGCCGCTTCCTGCCGCAGCAGCGGCTGGCACCCTCGGGCTGGATACGGGTCGAGGCGTCCGGAGAAATGAGCGAGCCGCAGGATTAGGAGCCGCCTGCGCGTTATTTCTTGACCGGCGCGTAGAAGGTGCCTTCCACCTCGCAGATATCGTCGCCATTCAGCCGGTGAACCTCGATGATGGTGCGCGGCGGATACGGCCCTTTGCCCCAAAACTCCTCCTGGATCTTGTTCACGATCGGACGGAAGCGATACATGTCCGTGACATAGACAACGAGGCGCGTCGCATCGCGCAACGTCGCGCCTTCCGATTCGGCGATCAGTTTCATGTTGGCGAATGCCTGGCGGATGCGCGGCTCGTCTCCCTGGACTTGCAGGTCGGTTTTCGGATCGATGCCGCGCATACCGGCGATGAAGACGAAGTCGCCCGCGCGTGTCCCCAGGCTCCAGGTGCCCGTCGGCTTGATGGCACCGTCAGGCGCCAGCGTTTTCACTCCTGATGGCGAGAGCTGAAGCGGTTCCGCGAGCATCGGATGAACCCAGAGCAACGCGACCATCAACATGACCATCTTCAAGTCAGACCTCCCCGGATTTGATCGAGGCCAACGCAAGCGCGCGACAGGATAAGGATTGATTCTGACTTTGGTATCATGTTGCGGCAACGCCGGCCCAAAAATCCCACACCAATTTCGCATTCAGCGCGATGATGAAGACCGCCGTCACGATTGCGAGCATGCTCAGCCAGCGCGGCGCGACGAAGGGACCCATCTTGCGGCGGCTGGCGGTAAACATCACCAGCGGCACCACCGCGAAAGGCAATTGCAGGCTGAGCACGACCTGGCTGAGGATCAGAAGCTGGCCCGTCGCCTTCTCGCCGGCCAGAAGCGTCACCACCACCGCCGGCACGATCGCAATCAGGCGCGTCACCAGACGCCGCAGCCACGGCGCGATGCGCCAGTTCAGAAAGCCCTCCATCACGATCTGGCCCGACAAGGTTGCCGTGATCGTCGAGTTCAGGCCGCAGCATAGCAGCGCGACCGCAAACAAAGTCGGGGCCAACGTCGAGCCGAGCAACGGAGCGAGAAAGCCATGCGCCTGATCGAGCTCGGCGACATCGGTTCGGCCCGTCCGATGAAAGGTCGCCGCCGCGAGGATCAGGATCGAGGCATTGATGGTCAGAGCGAGACAGAGCGCGATCGAGGAATCGATGGTCGCCAGCTTGATCGCCTCGCGCTTCTCTTCCCTGCCCGCGCCGATGGAACGCGTCTGCACCAGCCCGGAATGCAAATAGAGATTATGCGGCATCACGGTGGCGCCGAGAATGCCGAGCGCGAGATAGAGCATCTCGCGGTTGGCGAGGATTTCGCCCGTCGGCACAAAGCCCCTAATAACCGCGCCCCAATCGGGATCGGCGAGCGCGATCTGCACCGCAAAGCAGGCCGCAATCACGCCGAGCATGGCCACGACAAACGCTTCGATCCAGCGAAAGCCGAAGGCTTGCAGCGCCAGGATCAGAAACACATCGGCTGCGGTGATGACGACACCGATTCCAAGCGGAATATGAAACAGCAGATTGAGACCGATCGCCGTGCCGATCACTTCGGCAAGGTCGGTGGCGGTGATCGCCAATTCCGCCGACAGCCACAACGGCAGCGAAACCCAGCGCGGAAATGAATCGCGGCAAGCCTGCGCGAGGTCGCGTCCGGCGCCCACGCCGAGCCGCGCGCACAGCGACTGCAGGATGATCGCCATCACATTGGACAAAAGCGCGATGCTCAGCAGCGCGTAACCGAACTTGGAGCCGCCGGCGAGCGACGTCGCCCAATTGCCCGGGTCCATGTAGCCCACGGCGACGAGATAGCCGGGACCGAGATATGCCAGCAGCTTGCGCCAGAGCGGACCTTTTCGAGCGGTCCCCACGGTCGCGAACATATCCGCCAGCGAAGGTGTGCCGCGCTCCCGGCGCCAGCCGACAGCGCCGGGAGTATCGCCGGCGGCAACCCCTGGCAGGGAATCCGGGGCCAAATCGGGGGCTCGTGCATCCATCCGATCAGGATGGCCGAGATTTTCCCTTATTGCAACTAATTTGCAACTGCATCTGACTGGAACCCTCCTGACTGCAAGTCCGGAAACGGGTGGGTTTGGCGTCCTTGAGATCCGACATTGTCGATCAGACCAGACTTCAAGGATCAATCTAATGTCCGAAACCCCTCACCTGCCGGCGACCTTCAACCGCCTCGCCTGGTCCAACCTCGCCGCACAATCCGCCGAACAGGTTGCGCTGGCCGCCGCCCCCATCGTCGCCGTGCTCCTGCTCGGCGTTGGCGAGGGCCAGACCGGCCTGTTGCAGACCGCGCTGACGCTGCCTTTCATCCTGTTCGCCATTCCCGCGGGCCTGCTTGCCGACCGCATCTCGCGGCGCCGGCTGATGGCAGGTGCGGAGGCCTTGCGGGCCGCAGCCCTGCTCGCAATCCTTCTCCTGATCGGGCTGCATCTGCTGACGCTGCCGCTTTTGGCCTTGTCAGGCTTCATCGCGGTGTGCGGAACGGTCGTCTACAGCGTGGCGGCCCCCGCGCTGGTACCTTCACTGGTTTCGCCAGAACTCCTCCCCGTCGCCAATGCGCGGATCGAACTCGCGCGAACGATCGCCTTTGCCGCGGGACCGGCGCTCGGCGGCGTGCTCGTCGGCTGGCTTGGTGCCGCGCCGGCCTTTGGGTTTGCCGCGGCACTCTCCGTGATCGCGGTCGTGCTGCTGTCGGGAATTTACGAACCCTCACGCGCGCCTGCGCCGCGCCGCCATCCGCTGCAGGAGGTCCGCGAGGGTGCGGCCTTTGTGTTGCATCACCCGCTGCTGCGTCCGGTCTTCGTCACGCAGTTCATCTTCAACACGGCTTCATTTCTGCTGCTCGCTATATTCGTGCCCTATGCCGTGCATCATCTCGGACTCTCGGCCGCAGGCGTCGGCGCGACGATGGCGATGTACGGCGTCGGCATGGTGGTCGGTGCGCTGCTGGCGACACGGGTGATGCGCCACATCGCCTTCGGCACCGTGATCGGGCTTGGCCCTGTCACCGGCTTTGCCGCCGCCGCCATCATGGCACTGACTGTGGTCTTTCCGACCGCGCTGCTGGCAGGCCTGAGTTTCTTCCTGCTGGGCGTCGGACCGATCCTGTGGGTCATCTCGACCACCACACTGCGGCAGTCGCTGACGCCCCCAAGCCTGCTCGGGCGGGTTTCGGCGATCAACATCATGAGCTACGGCGCCCGCCCCGTGGGTTCGGCGCTCGGCGCCATCGTCGGCGGGCTCTACGGCGCGGAAGCGTGCCTCTGTCTGGCAGCGGCGATCTTCGCCGCGCAGGCGATTGTGATCCTGATGTCGCCTGCGGTCTCGTTGAAGCGTCAGCCAGAAATGGTCGGGGAGCCTGCCTGCTCCTGAGGAAAGCACTGGCTGCGTCCGGCCAAGCCGGACGCTGCCGCGCTCACTCGGTCAGTGCTTGCTGCAGGGTTTTGCGTCGGAACATTCGTCGCCCACCACCGCGACGCCCTGGATTTCGATCTCAAGACCGGGCTGCGCAAAGGAGTTGACGGTGATCAACGCGCTCGCGGGATAGTTATTGCCGGGAAAGATCTCCTTGCGCAGCTTGACGAACTCATCGCCGTATCGCGACTCCTTGATGAACACCGTCATGGTCACAAGATTGGCGAGGCTCGCGCCCTGCTGCTTGAGCGTCTGATCGATCAAAGCGAACGTCCGGCGCGTCTGCGCCTCGAAGTTTCCGGTGATATCTTTTCCGTCCGCGTCGACCGGCACGCCCTTGCTGACCGAACTGGTTTGGCCCGCGAGCCAGATGATCGTGCCGCCGCGGGTCAGAACCGCCGGCGAATAGGCTCGCATTTGCTGAAAGTCGCTCTTCCCAAGATATTCGGCGCTGTGCGCGAGGCCTGTCAGTGCAAGACCGGCGGCGGCCATCAACGCAATTTTCAACTTCGACATCGGCGTTTCCTGTTCATTGTTGGCCTTTTGATCGCGCGGAAAAGTTTCGCATTGCGGCTCCATTGTCAATCAATGCAATCAACGCAAGGCTAACTCTTGAGATAACGCTCGTATCTTCCGGCCAGAGGTTCATCGGTCGCGATGGCAGGCTCGAGCGTATAGAGGTCCTGCGTCCGGCCGATGCCGCGCAACGCAAAGCGGCCGGTGGAGACGAGGTAATGCTGCCCTGCCGCGTCCAGGCCGCCGTGAAAGGCCGAGGAAATCAGCAGTTCGCGATCAACCGACCGGCACATCGAGGCGATGCGGCTCACTTCGTTCACCGCCGGCCCCACCACGGTGAAATCGAGCCGGTCGTCGTGGCCGATATTGCCGTAAAACACCTCGCCGACATGAAGACCCACATAGGCCGAGGTGACCGGCCGTCCTTCGGCGCCGCGGCGGGCGTTGAGCGCGATCATGTTCTGCCTGAACCGGTGTTCGGCCCGCAACGCGGCGCGCTTGGCATGGCTCAGGTTTTCGCTGGTGAACATCGCGAGCACGCCGTCGCCGATCAATTTCAGCACGTCGCCGCCGGCGTCGTGGATGGCGTCGATCGCGGCCTGCGCGTAATCGTTGAGAAAGGGAATGATCTCGTCGGGTGAACTGGTCTCGCTGATCGCCGTCGACCCGCGCAGATCGGAAAACCACAATACCGAATTGATACGCTCGGTGATGCCGCGCGAGATTTTCCCGCGCAGCACCTGTTCGGAAGCGTCGCGTCCGAGATAAACCCGGCCCAGCGTTCGCGCGATATCCACCTGCTGGGCCGACTTGATGACAAGCGCCAGCGCCGGCACGAGGTCGCGCAATGCCGCCAGCTCATGCTCGTCGAACCCTCTTGCGCGCCGGGTCAGCCAGTAGGAATAGAAACAATCCATCTGGCCGAGCGCCCCGCTCTCGCCGAAACGATGGACAAAGGCGAGAAAATGCCGGTGTCCCTTTTCCGCGAGTTCGGGGAGCATCGTAAAGCCAAGCGTGGGGTGATCGGCCAGATCGACCAGCATCTCATCATGGCCGTGTTCGAGCATGTGAAAGAAGACCGAGCCGCGCCAATTCCGCGCCGCGTCGCCTTCATTGGTCGGTCCATATTCGAAACGATCGGATTCGTTGGACTCCATGTCGTTCCAGCGAAATCCACGGCCCTCGAAGATCGGATGCAGCGTATCGATGAAGACGATACTGCGCGATATATCGAGCCCCTCGGCGCGGCAGCGCTCGCAAAAGCCGCGGATCAACTCGTTTTCGGGCAGCCCGGTAAGGCCCTGGCTGACCACCCAGTTCATCAGATCAAGGCGGGACGTAAGCTCCATGGGGCCGAGTATGCCGCGCGATCGTGACTAGCGAAAGGCTAGCTCTAATCCGTTCGGGTGACTTTCTCGCCGTCTTCCTTGACGAACGACGTCACGGGTTCGTCCAGCAGATCCAGAACCTGTTCCGACGGCCGGCAGAGCCGCGTGCCCTTCGCCGTGACGACAATCGGCCGGTTGATCAGGATGGGGTATGCCAGCATGAAATCGATCAGTTCGTCGTCGGTCCATTTGGGATCGGCTAGCCCAAGCTCCGCATAAGGCGTTCCCTTTTCGCGGAGCAGCGCGCGAATGGAAATGCCCATCGCTTTGGCCAATTCGATCAGCCGTGCGCGATCCGGCGGCGTCTTCAGATATTCGATGATCTCGGGCTCCTCGCCGCTCTGCCGGATCATCGCCAGCGTGTTGCGCGAGGTGCCGCAAGAAGGGTTGTGATAGATCGTGACGCTCATGGCTAGTACCCACTTTCCGAAGTTCGTGCTCCCTCGCAGCGCCCACCTTCACGAACTTCGGAAAGTCATGGGCAATAGCAAATTTATTGAATCTAGTACCGCTTTATCGATCTGAAGTCCCTGATCGAACTCGCCGCTTGCGGTGCAGGGACTTCAGATCGGCGGTACTAGGGCCTCGTTTGCTGCAACCACGCGTTCTTCTTCAGGCCGCAACAGCCAGTTCGTCAATATAAGCGCGATGGCCGCGCCGACCAGTTCGGCGGCGATGAAGGCGGGAAGATCGACGGGCCGGATGCCTGAAAACGTGTTCGTCAGCGAGCGGGCGATGGCGACGGCCGGATTCGCAAAGGATGTCGATGAGGTAAACCAATAGGCCGCGGTGATGTAGAGGCCGACGAGCCAGGGAATCGCGGGCCGGTTGAACTTCAGCGCGGCAAGGATCGTGGCGAGAAGACCGAACGCCGCGACGCTCTCGGCGAGCCACTGCGCCCCGCCACTTCGTGCCTTCAACGAGATTTCCCACAAAGGCAGCGTAAACATCAGATGCGCAACGACAGTTCCCGCAATGCCGCCCGCGATTTGCGCCAGAACATAACCGAACGCCTCGTGCAGCGTCAGTTCGCGCTTGAGCGCGAAGACCATGGTCACGGCCGGGTTGAAATGCGCTCCCGATACGGGGCCAAGGATGCTGATCAACACCACCAGAATGGCGCCGGTCGGCAACGTATTGCCAAGAAGCGCCAGCGCCGTATCCGTCGTGAGCCGTTCGGCCATGATGCCGGAGCCGACCACGGTCGCCACCAGCAGCCCGGTCCCGAGCGCTTCCGCAGCCAGCCGGCGGGGCAAATCAAAACCGGCCATCAGCTCGCCTTCTCTTCGCCCGAGGTCGCTCCCGCAATACGGCCGATCTCGCGCAGCTTCGTGCCGAGCGCGAGACGGTCGATGCTTCGCAATGGGAGGCTGGTGAAGAGCGCAATTCGATTCTTGAGATAACGAAAAGCTGCGACAAAGGCCGCTTCCTTTTCGATGTCGGTGCCATTCACCTCGGCGGGGTCTTCTATGCCCCAATGAGCCGTCATCGGCTGCCCAGGCCACACAGGGCAAGATTCGCCAGCCGCGTTATCGCAAACCGTGAAAACGAAATCCATCGCCGGTGCATCAGGCGCAGCAAACTCTTCCCAACTCTTCGAACGCAAGCGGTCTGACGGATAGTCGAGTTTCTGCAACACGCGGATCGCGAAGGGATTCACCGCCCCCTTCGGCCGACTGCCGGCGGAAAAGGCATTGAAATTCCCGCGTCCGTCCTTGCGCAGGATCGCCTCGGCGAGAACCGAGCGAGCGCTGTTGCCCGTACACAGGAACAGAACGTTGTAAATACGCTCAGGCATGGGCCTTCCTCTTTGGCTTCGGCTGACAACATGGCGTGAGGTCCTCGACCAATGGCGCGCAGATTTCGGGGCGGCCGTCACAACAATCCCTGAGCATGAACAGCAGCACGGCGCGAAGGCGGGCTAGATCGGCGCGATACACAATCGAGCGCCCGAACCGCTGCGCCGATACGAGACCTGCGCGGGACAGCACCGAAAGATGCGACGACATCGTGTTTTGCGGGATCGCCAGCGACCGCGCGATATCGCCGGCAGCGAGGCCCTCGGGCTCGTGTTTGACGAGCAGGCGAAACACATCGAGCCGCGTCGATTGGGCAAGCGCCGCCAGCGCCAGAATGGCGTTTTCCGATTCCATATATCGAGAATTATCGATATTTTATCACCTGTCAACGGCGACAGGCCACTGTCACGTCGGCACGACCGGACGTAGCCAATCGGCTGACGCCTGACCTCGCTTATATTTCCATTATTCTGGAAATATGGATTGACGACCAGGCCGAAACGTTGCAGATTGTCTGTATGAAGTTGGATGACGCCGCTGCACATCTTGAGGCCCTGGGTAACCCCACCCGGCTCAGAATCTATCGTACCCTTATTCGCGCCGGCGCCGCCGGGCTGCCCGTCGGCCGTCTCCAGGACAAATTGAAAATAGCGCCCTCAACCCTGTCGCATCACATCAAGACTTTGGTGGTGGTGGGACTGGTCACGCAGGTCCGCGAGGCAACCACGCTCGTATGTCACGCAAACTACGACGTGATGCGGGGGCTGGTGGATTTTCTGGTCGCCGAGTGCTGTGCCGATGCCACGGAGCATAACGACACCAAAGCGGCGTAGCTTTTGTATGGCTATAACTTCGATATTTCCGGTAATATAGGAGAATGCGATGGCCGACGCCAAGACAGTAGCGATCATCGGAGCCGGACCGGTCGGGCTGGCCGCCGCCGCGCATATTCTGGAGCGAGGTCTTCGCCCGATCGTACTGGAAGCCGGCGCAGACATCGCGCATTCGGTGCGCCAATGGGGCCACGTCCAACTGTTCTCGCCCTGGGAGTACAACATCGATCGTGCGGCCGCCCGCTTGTTGGCGCCCACGGGCTGGAATTCTCCCGAACCTGACCAATATCCTGTCGGCGCGGAGTTGGTCGAACGCTACCTCGAACCGCTCGCTAACAAGACCGCCCTCGCGACCCACATTCGTACATCGAGCCGTGTCACCGATATCAGCCGCGCCGGATTCGACAAGCTCACGACCAAAGGCCGCGAAGGCGCACCGTTCGAAATTCGCTACCAGAACGGTCACGGTCCGAGAATTGTGAGGGCCGATGCCGTCATCGACGCATCCGGTACGTGGCAGTCGCCAAACCCGGCCGGAGCCAACGGCCTTCGTGCCGTCGGCGAGACGCAAGCCGCGAGCAGGATCGTCTACGGAATGCCGGATGTATTCGGGAAAGACCACGCCCGCTATGCGGGGAAAACGATCGCTGTGCTGGGCGCAGGACATTCGGCGATCGGGACCCTCGTCGATCTCGCGCGCCTCGCGGAACAAGCACCGGAAACCAGACCGATCTGGCTGTTGCGCGGCAACGATCCAGCAAAAGCCTTCGGCGGCGGAGCCAATGACAAGCTCGTTGCCCGCGGTGAACTCGGAATGGCCCTTGCCGCATTGATTGTAGCAGGCCGGATAAAGGTCGAAAGCGGATTCCGTGTTTCGCATTTGACCACCGATGGCCCTCGCCTCCTCGTAGGCACCGGCTCTACTTGCTGCGGTCGTCACGTTGCCGTCGACGAACTGATCGTTGCCACGGGCTTCCGGCCCGATCTGGATTTCGTCCGTGAACTTCGCATTGCGCTCGATCCCGCCATCGAATGCCCTGTTGCGCTGGCGCCCCTGATCGATCCGAACGAACATAGTTGCGGCACTGTGCGGCCGCATGGAGCGCGGGAACTGGCGCAAGCTGAGCCGGGCTTCTATTTCGCGGGAATGAAGTCCTACGGACGTGCTCCCACCTTCCTGATGATCACGGGATACGAGCAGGTGCGCTCGATTGCCGCCGATATTGCCGGTGATCGCGAGGCAGCGGAACGGGTAGAACTTGAATTGCCCGAAACGGGCGTCTGCAATCGATCGATTGGACTTGACGCCGATAAATGCTGTGGCCCCCGCGCTATCGGATGTTGACGCCTGTTGCGCAGCGGATGCAAATGCCAAACAGGAAAGCAAGACAGGATGCGGATGCGAGTGAGGCCAGAACAATATGGCGACTGAGGTATGAGCGGTCGCCAATTGCCGATCATCCTGGCGCTGGGCACCACGCAAACGCTGGCGTGGGCGTCGAGCTATTATCTGCCGGCGATCCTGGCCGATCCGATCGGGCGCGACCTCGGCATGTCGGCCAACTGGATTTTTGCCGCCTTCTCCGGCGCGCTTGTGATCTCTGCACTGCTCGGCCCCCGCATCGGCCGGCAGATCGACCTGTTCGGCGGCCGGCCGGTGCTGTGCGGCTCCAACCTCACGATCGCAGCCGGGCTGATCGTGCTTGGCTTCACCACCTCGATTCCACTGTTGGTCGCGGCCTGGATTCTGCTCGGCATCGGCATGGGATGTGGCCTGTATGATGCGGCCTTCGCCGCGCTCGGCCGCATCTATGGCGAGGCCGCGCGGCGCTCGATCACCGGCATCACGCTGTTCGCCGGATTTGCTTCGACCGTGGGATGGCCGCTGACGGCGCTGGGGCTTGAGAGCATCGGCTGGCGCAACACCTGTTTCGCGTGGGCGGCAACGCATCTGTTGATCGGCCTGCCGATCAACTTCCTCATGCTGCCGGCGGTCGCTGGCGCAAAGGCCGCGGCTGCGAATGCGATCAAGCCTCATATTCCGATCGACCGCACCATGATCCTGCTCGCCTTTACGTTTGCGGCTGGCTGGACGGTGACGGGCGCGATGGCCGCGCACATGCCGCGCATACTCCAGAGCGGCGGCGCCACCGTAGCGCAGGCGATCGCGGCCGGCGCTCTGTTTGGCCCGGCGCAGGTGTTTGCGCGGATCATGGAGGCGAGTTTCCTCGCCCGCTATCATCCGCTGGTTTCGACACGGCTCGCCTGCCTGACGCATCCGATCGGCGCCGCAATCCTTGCGGTGTTCGGCGGCGCGGCATCGGGCCTGTTTGCGATCTTCTTTGGGCTGGGCAACGGCATCCTGACCATTGCACGCGGCACGCTGCCGCTCGCGATCTTCGGTCCCAAGGATTACGGCTATCGGCTTGGCCTTGTCGGCGCGCCGGCGCGGATGGCGCAGGCCGCCGCTCCCCTGCTGTTCGGTCTTCTGATCGACGTGATGGGCGAACGGGTCCTGCTCGTCTCTTCCGCGCTCAGTCTTTCCGCGCTGGCGGCGCTCTGCCTGCTGCATCAGAAACCGCAACAGCAGCAAAGCTAAGGCGGCAATTTGCCGATCCAGGCGAGGATCGCAGCAGCCACTGCAGCTGGCTGCTCCTGGATCAAGGCGTGGCTCGCATCCGGGATCACCGCCACCGTCGCCCGCTCGCCGAATTCCTCGCGCATTTCATTCATCATGGCGCGCGGCCTGAACGGGTCGAGCGAGCCTTGCAAATCGAGCAGTGGCGCCTTGCCGCCTGACCACCATTCCGACTGGGTGGTCGCGCGGCCGGCGGCCGATTGCACTTCGTCCGCAGCCGGATGCCAACCCTGAAGCCAAACCCTTGCGTCGCTATTCGGGGCGAAGAACGCCAATCGCAGATACCTCAGCCGCTCGCTGGTTGGCAGCGCGAAATCGCCCGACTTTTGTACCGCTTCCGACAACTCCTTTGCGCCGGCAAGTCCGGCCGGATAGGCCTTGGCCGCGGCGGCGATCATCACCACGCCACG
>Ga0210389_10003902_pt1 | contig 11628 bp, 5 predicted proteins | sample IncBWH28OmetaG_FD_160127 | JGI IMG/M metagenome (GOLD analysis project Ga0210389, IMG submission 160127) | Forest soil microbial communities from Barre Woods Harvard Forest LTER site, Petersham, Massachusetts, United States - Inc-BW-H-28-O ... | reverse complement strand
ACAAGGGCGCAGACTCTATGAACAGATCATTCCGCTCGTTGCAGGATTGGAAGAAGCAGCGGCTTCGGTGGCAACGTCTAAAGACGCAGTTCGAGGAACTCTGCGGGTCAATATGGACCCGTTCATCGTGCAGCTTATTCTCGGACCGCAATTGAGTCGATTTCTAAACAGGTTTCCAGGATTAAAGCTTGAACTGATTGCACGTGACACGTTGGGCGATTTGGTTGCAGAGGGCTTCGATCTTGCCATTCGTTTCGGTGAACCTCGTCCATCAACACTTGTAGCCCGAAAGCTCCTCGACACCAGGATCGTTACTGTAGCTTCACCAGCGTATTTGAAGAAAGCGGGACGCCCAATTCATCCCGCCGAGCTCAACGAAGGCAATCATCGCCTGATTGATTTTCGCGACCCTGAAACCGGACGTGGCTACGAGTGGGCCTTCCGACAAGGCCGTAAGGAAATCGAGATCAACTCGAACGCGCGGCTCCTGCTAAACGATATTGCGACTCTTCACGCAGTCTGCCTAGCGGGTTATGGTATTGCGCAGCTCCTGGAGCTTGGAATCGAATCGCTGATTGAGAATGGACGTCTGGAGGTTATCTTTCCGGATTGGCTCGATGAGCAATTTCCTCTCTTTGCGCTGCATCCATCTCGCAACTATCTTCCCCCGAAGACGCGCGCCTTTCTCGACTTTGTCATTGCGACGGTGAAGTCGCGGACGTGATTCCTCAGCCTTACCTGCAGGCCGAAGATGCCTATACGGAAAACCACTCCAACACCGCCCTGTTCGCCGTTCTACTGTACAAAACTATCGGCTTTCCCTCATTCTGCCAGGGCAGTACCAGCATTTATTTCCAGGTTGCCAACCATCCAGTAAAATCCCCCACCAAATTAAATCAACACAAGAGCGTTTATCGGTACCAATCCGAAGGACGGTCGATAACTTCCGGCTTGCACATCATAATCCCGAGGTGCGCGACCGTTAGCTGGCGCACTCAAATTCGTCTCGCCCCATTGGGCTCGGGTTACCCCCCATCAGCAAGGTACGGCGAGCCGGGCGCACCATGTCTTGGAAGCGCGGTCGGACAGAAGCTCGTCGAATCGTGGATCCACCCCGATGTCGATCAGTTAAGTGGAGCGGTCCTGAAAAGCATTGTGGCGAAGAAGTGTCTCTTGACTACGCCTTCGCCTTATCGAGCGGCACCCAGATCGTACCCAGCGGGTAAGGGCCTGCCACCCGCCCTATTGCAACTTCGCGTACTTGAACTTGGCGGGCGATGCGGATGGGACTGAGGAGCCTGAGGACTGTGAGTCATTTCTGGCTCAGCAGATAGAGGTCGGCATGGCCGCCAGGGCGCGCATAGACAATAGTGGAAAGGTCCCGAGAAAAATCCGAAGCGTTCGTATCGTACGACAGGGTAAACGCAAAGGGGATCCTCACCGCGACCTGAGGTTCACCGATAAGTTTGCCGTCTCGCCAGAGCTGACGGTAAATCGCGACATCATTGCGAGAAGCAGCTTCGTACAGGAACGACTTACCATCACGTGCAAAAAGTCCGCCAAACGCTGTTACGGGACGTAGGAAGGTGCATTTCCTGTCGGAGGTGGAGATTTCGTAGATTCCCGTTTTTTCCCCTTCAAATATCGTAGCAAGGAGGTACTTCCCACTGGGGTCGATGTCAGTGGCTGCGCCACAGTTGTCGACGAACTTCTCCAGATTCGAGCCATCCACATTGATTTTCCAAACCATGGGCCTTGAGGAAACCTTTTCGGTGCCACTCACGTAGAGGTATTTCTGGTCTGGGCTCCATATTGAATTCATCGGGCCATTTCCCAACGGTGGGAGCTGGCGAAGTCCGCTGCCATCGGCCGCGATGATGTAGTTCTTGGCGCTTGAGTCGGTGGCCGTCTCACAAAAAGTCAGCTGTGAACCGTTCGGCGACCAATCCCCGGTCCACAGGGACCCTCCGGTGGCTAGCCTCACTTTGTTGGTGCCGTCAATGCTCGAAACCCACAACTCGTTGCGGTCCTTTGCGAGGAGCGTAATGAACATCACGCGCTTTCCGTCGGGCGAGATGATCGGTTGAGTCGCGTTCTCGGACACAATGTCCGTAGTTTGTTTGGAATGAACGTTGTAGGCGGTCAGCAACCCGGTGGACTTGCCATTTACAAAGTAAATCCCTCTTCCTCCCGGGTCTGGCATGGGCGAGAAGTCCGCTCCGGCTCCGAAAGTAATCTGTGTCAGAGTTCGGTCTTGCAAGCTGTACTTCCAAATGTTCGCAAGCCCATCTACGGTGCGGCTGAAAAGAACAGCCTTTCCTGGTTCGTCCCATACGACATCAAACGCATTTCCAGACACCTCTCCAAGATCAAACGCCTTATGGCTGGTTAAGTTGACTCTATGAAAACGGAAATTGGTTGAATTCCCTTGACGGCTGACCACAAGCAGGTCGTCGCCGCCCGGAAACAATAGAAGCGGGATGAAATCCAGGCCATTGTTTTCCTGGTTGAACACGGTTTCTTCATTCAGCCCGGTTTTATCAGCCCGATATATTGCAGGACTATCCGACTTCACATAAAAAATTGAGGAGCCATCCGGAGATTGGACCATAAAGCTAGCGGATGCAACATGGCGCGGCCTACCCCCGAGTGTGGGTACGGCGAGTATTTCGTCTTGTCCAAGAGTCCTCCTGTAATAGACTTCCTTGCCATCGGCCGAGAAATCCTCCACAAACTTGTCGCCTTCGTCGTTCGTGAGCTGAAGGGGCTCGCCCCCAGAGGTAAGCATGAGGAATACCTCCGCCACTCCGTTTAGCGGTGATACAAACGCCACGGTATGGCCGTCGGGAGAGAGTTTCGCCTCGTTCATCGGTTTGTTCCACTGGCTGATTTGCGTAACCTTTGCTGGGCCCGGAGTTTTCGAACGGGGCCAAAAGTAATACGTCGCAAAGACTGCTGCCACGAGTGCGCAGCAAGCGGCCACGACGGCGTATCGCTTGCGCGCAGCCTCTGTCGCCGGCCCACTGGCCGCGCTCGAGGGAGCTGCAGGCCCAGCTGCGAGTCCCGGAACGGCTCCGCTCCTCGATGCAGAAATTCGGCCCGAAACCGTATCGCGTCGCAGGCGCTTCAGATCCGCGCGCAATTCGGAGGCGGACTGATAGCGGAGGTCACGCTCTTTCTCGAGCGCCTTGTTGATGATGCGCTCGAGCTCTGCCAGAACATCCGGATTCAGCCGTACCGGAGCGACAGGGTCGTTATGCAGAATCGCGTCGGTAATCACTCCCGATGTTTCCCCACGAAAGGGGAGAGCGCCTGTCGACATCTCATACAACACCACACCAAGTGAAAACAGGTCGGTTCGGGCATCTAGCTCTTTTCCGCGCACCTGCTCAGGCGACATATACGCCACTGTGCCCACTGCCGTACCAGGACTCGTCAGCAGTTCTTCCGCAGTGGCCGTTGGCAGGGCAGAAACGCGCTTGGCAGAATAAGAAACCTTCGCGAGGCCAAAATCGAGAATCTTGGCGTGGCCACTTTTTGTGACGAATATATTCGCGGGCTTGATGTCACGGTGGACGATCTCCTTCGAAGAGGCGGCATCGAGTCCGTCAGCAATTTCAATCGCCAGCGGGAGCAGCTCATCGTGGTCGACGGGTTTTCCGCTGATGTGATGCTTCAGCGTGGTGCCTTCCATGAATTCCATGGCAATGAAGGGCTGGCCGTCCTGTTCGCCGACTTCATAGATAGTGCAAATATTTGGATGGTTCAGGGCGGAGGCAGCTTGCGCTTCGCGCCGGAAACGGGCGAGCGACTGAGGATCCGTTGTGAGCGACTGGGGCAGGAATTTGAGGGCCACGAAGCGTTGTAGCTTGGAGTCCTCGGCCTTGTAGACTATGCCCATACCGCCGCCGCCCAGCTTCTGCAGAATCCGGTAGTGCGAAATCATCTTGCCAAGCAAGGCTAACTCCGCTTGTTTGTCCCGCTGTGCCTGATCTTGGGCCATGTGTTGACGGACCAACTCCAACGCCGGTTCTTCAAGGAAGTGATCCCCTTGCTTCTGATCGGCGAGCAGTGACTGGACTTCGAGACGCAGGCGGTCATCTCCTGCGCAAGCCCTGTCAACGAAGGCCGATCGGGATGTCGGCTCGAGCTCAAACGCGGATTCTAGAATCAGCCGGACACGTTGCCATTGCTCCGGTGTCATGCGCGCAGCTCTTTTTGACTCATCTCGCGCCGCAGCCAGGCTCGCGCGGAAGCCCAGGAGCGCTTCACAGTGGCTGGAGAGATTCCGAGAAATTCGGAGGTGTCTTCAATCGAAAGCCCGCCGAAGTAGCGCAACTCGATAATCTGACCCTGCTGCGAGTCGAGTTTACAAAGCCGCTCGAGAGCTTCGTCGAGGGCAAGCAGATCAACATCACGTTGTGGCGAGGAGACGCTGGGATCCAGAGTAAGCAGCGTCACTCCAGCGCCGCGCTTGGCGGCCCGCCGGTTGCGCTCGTAGTCCACCAGAATCCAACGCATGAGTTGAGCGGCAATGCCGAGGAAGTGCGCGCGATTTTCAACGTGTAAAGATGTTTCTTCGGCCAGTCTCAAATAAGCCTCGTGGACCAGCGCGGTGGTTTGCAGTGTGTGGTTCGGGCGTTGTTGCCGAAGTTTCGAACGAGCAAGCTGCCGCAGCTCGTTATAGACAAGAGGCAGGATGGCCTCCAGCGCCTTGCGGTCCCCGTTCCCCCAGTGGAGGAGTAGCTCGCTGACTTGCCTAGAAGGAGTTGGACCCACGTTGGGGCCTCCGGGTATGGTCACCACCACGGGGACGATGCGGGGAGAATAGTCAAAAGGCCGCCAAAGTTCAATACTTTCTATTCAATACATTGAAAACACATGGGTTGAGGATACGTCAGAGATCTGCGCCAAGCCTGCAAGGAATCTTTCGATTGCGTGAGCCAGTTTGCCTTGTTTTTCCGATTAATTAGGGTAGCAAGCGTTTCCTGATAGGACTGAATGACGCAACACCGGCGGAAGATGAAAAACCGGATTCGCGCTGAGGAGCCGCTGACAAAAGGAGGATGTCATGTCACGAAATTTGCTATTGGCAGCTCTCGCGAGCCTCGTGCTCACGTTTGGTATAGCTCTCGGACAAGTACACGCGCCTACGTTCACACAAATTGATTACCCCGCTTCTGGCACCACGGGGACAATCGTGAACGGCATCAACGCGCGTGGAGACCTCGTCGGCATTTATTTTGATGCGGCCGGGAACACTCACGGGTTCCTGCGGAAAGCTAGGAAAGCAGACAACGGCGGTGCGGTGGAAAAGGTGCCAGGAATCGACACGGGCGGCGGGCAGTTCACAACTATTGACTATCCAACTGCCAATCCAAACGCGATCACCAATCTGAACGCTATCAACGACGAGGGCGACATCGCCGGTACGGTCCAGTTCAATCCTGCGTTGCCCGGTGGCGACTACCACGGCTTCCTCCTGCGGGACGGAGTCTTCGAAAACGTGGAGTTCCCCGGGCACCTCAATACGATCGCGGCCGGGGTTACCGACATCGGCGAAGTTGTCGGCTGTTATCACGATTACAACTTTTCAACGACCATGCACGGCATGATTCTGAGCCATGGCAATTACACGGCCCTGGACGGCAAGTACCCACCGCTGCCGGATGAGTTGGCTTCCATGAATAACGGCGCGACCCCCGATGGCGACCTGCTCGCGGGTCTCTGGACAGACACGGCCGGAAATACACATGGCTACCTGCTGCGCCCAAGCGACGGCGAGTTCACGCCCTTCGATTATCCGAACAGCATCCACACCGAGGCCTGGGGCATCAACGCTTCGCGCGAGGCGGCGGGGTTTTACCTGGACCAGAGTTCCAACTATCACGGTTTTGTGTTGAGCCGTGGGCACTTCAGCTCCATCGATTACCCGGGAGCGGCGGGCACGCTAGCCTTTGGAATCAATCCCCAGGGTGACGCGGTCGGGATGTTCTTTGATTCAGCGGGGAACACACACGGGTTCGTCGTTAACCGGTCGCCGAGACTTCGGTAATTGTCGGGGGCAGGGACGGCGTGCGCACCAGAAATTATTCCGTTGCGTGAGCCAGTTTGGCTGGTTTTTACGATTAATAGGGTAGCGAAGGTTTTTAAGGAGAATTGCCATGACCCAGCCAAAGAGAGTCGTCCTTGCCGCCCTGCTTGCCGCAGCAACCTTTCTGCTGTTGCCGGGCAAAGCATCGGCACAAGCAACTGCCGGAACCACGCAGCCTGGTTTCGTCGTGGATCATGGAACCGGGATTCGCAGAGGCGCGGCAATTGCGGTCGACTCCAGGAACGTATATTTTGCTTATTACTACATAGGTGACCAACCCAGTGGAGCGAGGGGCTCGGAAGTGATGTACGAGGCTTTTCCGCTGGTGCTTAGCTGTCCTCCGCATGTTCTTTGCGGCTTCACACCGCCTATCCCCCAAACTGTTGACGTATTGACTCCAACTCCGGGATCGAGTTTGTACGCTTACACCATCAGCATCGCACTCGACCCTCAGGGAAACCCGCACATTTTCTATCAGGACGGCCAGGGCGGGATGCGTCATGCCACAATCGGCGTTGTCGGCTGGGTACATGAAACTGTGCCGCTTGCGGCGGGACTTTACAGCTCGATGGCCATCGATACGAGCGGTACCATACACGTTGCAGACGGCCCCATTTCCCCGAGCGGCATAGGCTACGCGTCGAAAACCAATGGCGTCTGGACTACCGATTCCATCATTGGTCCATCCAGCGGAATGGCGGGCCTATCACTCGCGGTGGACTCGCAAGGTACTCCTCAAGTCGTTTGGGCCGATAACCGTTCCACGTTTACTGAGGTGGTTTATGCGCGCAGGGGAACAGGCGCCATTCCCTGGAGTTCCGGGAATTTTGAAGTGATCAGCGGCGACAGAGCGTACTGGGTTTCCCTGGCAATCGACGCACACGATGTGCCCAGTGTCAGTTATTGGGGCTGGACAGACATCAACGCCCTCACGAGCAGGGTTGTCTATGCCGCTAAACAATCTTTTGGGTCCTGGCCGCTGCAGCTGGTAGATTCCTCGATCATTCCGTGCTGCATTACGTTTCCCTGGGATTATCAGATGGTGTCCTTGGGGGTTTCGCCGCTTGGCACCCCTCGAATCGTCTACGGCTTCGACCACAGCAATACGGACGGTGGTGTAGCCCTTGCACGGCTTGACGGCCTGAACTGGAATATTGAACCGCTGGACAGGGATGTGCTCTCGCTGCTTTCCCAAGCCACGGCTTTGGTAATGGATCCCTCGGATATAGCGCACGTGCTTTACCTAGAGAACAATTGTCCTCCGGTCGGTTTCTGCAACGATGCTCTGGTGTACGAGCCAATCGCCACGGCCAACACGCTCACAACGAGCAACACCGTCAATCTGGGCGATCCGGCCGGTTCCGTCAGTCCCATCACGGTAACCTTCACGCAAGTTACTCAGAACGGACTCACGAGCGTGACGCTCGATGACACCACCACCGGCCCTGCCCCTCCTGCGAACTTCCAGCTTGGCAACCCACCCGTCTACTATGATTTCTCCACCACCGCGGGATTCACGGCGCCTATCCAGATCTGCATTCCTTACGGTAACGTCAGCAATCCTTCCAGTGTTGTTTTGATGCACTTTGAAAACGGCGCCTGGCAGAACCGTACCGTATCCAACGACACGGTACTTCATATCGTTTGCGCCAGCGTAAGTTCCCTCTCGCCTTTCGCGGCGTTTGAGTCCCAGACCGTGGCCCAGAGTCCGACATCGCTTGCCTTGTCCAGTTCCCTTAACCCCTCCACGTTTGGGCAGAACGTGACCTTCGCCGCCAACCTGACGGCCTCTGGCAGCCCCATCCCCAGCGGGACGGTGACGTTTCTGGACGGCGCAACGCCGCTGGGTCCAGCGGTCACTCTTGCCGGTGGCACCACGGCTACGTTCCTGAGCAGCGCTTTGACCGTTGGAACGCACTCGATCACCGCGCAGTACAGCGGAGACACTAACTACACTTCGAGCACTTCGTCTGCTGTCCTACAGGTTGTCAACAAGAATGGTACAGCCACCGCTCTAAACGGTTCCCCCAATCCGTCCACCGCTGGTCAGTTGGTCACGTTTAGCTCGTCAGTGACGGGCGTTGCGCCGCCACCCGGCGTACCAGCCCCAACTGGCTCGGTAACCTTTCTGGACGGTGCCACGGCCTTGGGTCCAGCAGTTCCGGTTGCGAGTGATGGTTCTTCTGCGTTTACGATTAGCACGCTGACGGCGGGAACGCACACAATCACCGCGCAATACAGCGGTGACGCGGACTGGAGTGCAAGCACATCCTCCGCAGTCAGTCAGCTCGTAAATGGTAATTTTTCAACCGCAATCATGCTCAGTGCTGCCAACTCGACATATGGAACTCCGGTGAGCGTGACGGTTTCCGTTGGCTCTCCGGGCGGGACGGTGGGCGGTAACGTGACGCTCAGCCTGGACGGCGGGACCGCATTTTCCATGACCCTTTCGAACGGCTCGGCTGTCTTCAGCCTCGGCGTCTTGAACGCAGGACCTCATTCGCTCTCGGCAAACTTCGCGGCCCAAGGAACCTTCCAGGCCTCTGCAGGTTCCGTTACATTCTCGGTGGCGCAGGCGCTTTTGACGATTGCAGCAAACAACGCGGCACGCCGGTATGGCGCAAACTACTCGGCGTTTTCCGCGAACTTCAGTGGCTTCGTTAATGGCGATACCAGTTCGGCCTTGGCGGGATTACTAGGTTGCACGACGACTGCCGTGCCGAACAGCCCAGTCGGGACATACCCGATAATGTGCGCGGGCTTGAGTTCGCCCAACTACGCGATCAGCTTCATCAATGGAACGCTCCGTGTCGTCCCCGAGCCAACTTCCGTTGCCCTGGCTTTCTCGCCACTCTCCATGATGGTGGGTCAGTCCACAACGGCCACTGTTACCCTGACTGCGCCGGACATGGTTATTCCGATTGACCCGAGCGTGCTCGCACCTATCGCCGTCAGTTCGCCGGTGGCCAGCGACATCTTATCGAACAATGGCGTATGTACACCGGTGCTAAGCACAACGCCCGGTGTTGCGAGTTGCACTATCACCGTGACTTCGGCGGAGCCCAACGGACGCACGCTTACCGCCAGTTTTGCGGGGAGCCCGGACCTGATCGCCGGCAGCGGCACCGCGGATTTGATCGTGACCGCGGCCTTGCAGAGCCAGCAGGCCTGCATCGCGTCGGACTTCCGCAATGTGGCCGTACCCGGGGGAAGCTATGTGTGGTTCAACAGCATTTTCAAGGTTCGTGATGTCACCAAGCAGCTCATCCACGTCACCTTCTTCCAATCCAGCGTGCAGTTCCAGTACACGGACCCCGCCGGAAATACGGTTACAGTCAATCAGGCGCTGCCGGACGCCAGAATCACCATCGATCCGAACGCCGCGGTGGCGTCCACGTCCTTCGACGCTGTCAATAACGTCTGGCTTACGACCATCCCGTGGGATCTCGATGACAATTCCTTCCTGACGGGAATGCCTTGGTTCGTGCCGTCCGCGGGCCTACCGGCTGACGTCGAGCCGGTCACGATGTGCGGCACCTTTGCCAGTGACGTTGCGAGTGTGGACATTGGCTGGCGTTGGGCAGCGGCCGCGTACTCCACCTTCAGCGGCGACAATACCACTCTCGGCGTAAAACCCATGGACACCGACCGCGATAACCAGGCCACAAACCACGATCACGCCGGTACACCTGAGAACTACAACCAGTTCGTGATCCCTGGCGCGCGCGGCAAAGGCGGCAAGAACTATACCGGCTCCTACAGCCGCAGTGCGGTCATCGAATGAGGAGCGAATATCGGCGTGTTCGACTGACGCCAGGACTGATCACCATAGATCCGCCCTAGAAGTCGGCTTGTAGGGAGTGATTTTTGCTAGGAAGACAATATTCTCCGGAAAGCCAGAAGGCAACGGTTTCCTAGACCGTTGCAATTACATTCGCACAAGATCTAACAAGGTGGAGGTTTTCCAAACCGCCACCGCAGGATGAATCTTATGGATGAACGAATTTCCAAGAAATGAAAATGTGGATTGCCACAGAATTCATGGACGTTTTCCAACCCACAATCCAACCCACACATACGATGCCTTGTACGACTTCCGCGTATTTTGGCAGTCCCCGCGGTCTTGTAAGTTATTGTAAAACCTAGTCGTGCTACTCTGATAAAGGGCGAGATCAGTGGTTCACGTCCACGGGTTCACCATTTATCTCCAGTAGGTTACTGAGTGTTGTTGCAAATTCCTCAACCCACAATCCAACCCACACTTATCTGACTTCACCGCACCGACGGCGTAGCGACTCCCAGCGCGGTGAGATATTCTCCGCCGCCAGAATCACCTTAAACTGAAGCGGCATCATGTACGCGATGCCACCGAACCGAGCGCGAGAAGGGGGGTAAGAGCGGCCTCTGGTCCATACGCAGCCGAACTCAATGCATCAAGACCAAAGACCGGGAAGTCCTGCAGCAGGTCCGATCTTTTCACTATCGTCAGCATCAGCCAGCAGAGGACCAAACAGGATGCCCAGAACAGATTTTGGGGGACGTGGCACCGTTTCTTCAATCACTTAGCTGTCCCGCTCGACGCTGACTCTCCCCACAAAGCGTCGCGAAATGAAGACGAAATAAGCGATCGCGAGAGCGAAACCCACCGGCCACCAGAAGGAGGCGAGGAGGAAGGAATTCCTCCCCGCAGCGAGGGCGTATGCGGTCAGTGAATTCTCCGGCGCAAGGGTCGAATGGAGCATCACCGGGAAAATAGCGGCGCCACCAGTTGCCAATAAGCCCACCAAAAGGAAATTCGATCCGAGAAAAGCCCACTCTTCCACGCGAAGCCGAAGGCCCAAAATCAGAGTACAGCTGGCCACTATGATCATGAGCAGTCCCAGCCAGCAAAATGGATTGTGAATGGCATGTCCTGGCACATCGGGGCGAACCACCCAAGACTCAACCGAGACCGCAATGAAGAGTGGAACAATCGCGGCCCAAAGATATTTCGCACACTTCCAACTGCGATCGCGTACCGGACCTTCCGTTTTCAGGGTGAGATAGGTCGCCCCGTGAGCTGCCAGGATTGAAACCGCAAAGATCGCGATGGATATTGTGTACCAGTCGAGTAAACCTACGTGGCCGCGCACACCGAAATTTGTGAAAAATGCCATCGAGAAACTGCCGTCGGCATCGACCGGCACACCACGCGCTACATTGCCTGCCGCAGCGCCAAAAAGGATAGCAAGGAGAAAACTGGAATACGCGAAAACGAAATCCCAAAACCCCTGCCAAAGGCGACCATTGATGCGCCCGCCCACTTCGATGGAGATGCCGCGCAGAATTAGGCCCCACAAAATCAGAAAGAGCGCCAGGTAGTAGCCGGCAAAAGCTGAGGCCATGAGCCTGGGAAATACCGCGAGCAACGTGCCGCCAAAACCGAGAAGCCACACTTCGTGCCACGTCCAAAGGGGCCCGATCGCCGCGACCACCTGGCGTCGTTCCTCGGGCGTCCTAGCGACAAGCCACTGAAGCCGCCCAGCGCCAGAGTT
>Ga0210389_10003900_pt1 | contig 11630 bp, 10 predicted proteins | sample IncBWH28OmetaG_FD_160127 | JGI IMG/M metagenome (GOLD analysis project Ga0210389, IMG submission 160127) | Forest soil microbial communities from Barre Woods Harvard Forest LTER site, Petersham, Massachusetts, United States - Inc-BW-H-28-O ... | reverse complement strand
CGATCTGGCGCCGCTTGCCGAACTCGCCGATATCGCCAAGCACTTCGACGCCTGGCTCCTGTCCGACGACGCCCACGGCTTGGGCGTGGTCGGCGGCGGTCGCGGCTCGACATTTGCGGTAGGCGGGATCGCCGGCGGCCCCGAAGTGCCATTACAGATGGGCACACTGTCAAAGGCCGTCGGCACCTATGGCGGCTATTTGTGCGCCTCGCAGCCGGTGATCGATTTGATGCGCACCCGCGCCCGCACCTTCATCTATTCGACCGGCCTGCCGCCGCCGGTCGTCGCCGCGGCCATTGCCGCGCTCGATGTGATCGAAACCGAGCCGGGTTATGTCGCCGAGCCGTTGCGCAAAGCCCGCCAGTTCACGCGCGCCCTCAACCTTCCGGAAGCGCAGAGCGCCATAGTGCCGGTGATTGTCGGGGAAACCGAAGCTGCGCTTTCCGCGTCCGAACTTCTGCGCAACGAAGGCTTTCTCGTTGTTGCCATCCGGCCACCGACGGTGCCGCCCGGAACGGCTCGGCTGCGCTTTGCCTTTACCGCGCAACATCCGGACGCCGAAATCGAACGGCTTGCCGACGCCGTCCGCCGACGCGTGATAAGGCATTGACGCGTGACCGCGATCTTCATCACCGGAACCGGGACGGACGTCGGCAAGACCTACGTCACCGCCGCGCTGATCCGGCATTTGCGCCAAATGGGCCGAAGCGTCGAGGCATTGAAGCCAGTGGTGAGCGGCTTTGATCCAGCTTTGCCGGCGACGAGTGATCCGGGCGTCCTATTGAAAGCGCTGGGGTTTTCGGTAACGCAGCAAGACATCGAGCGGATCTCGCCCTGGCGGTATCGTGCTCCGGTGTCGCCCGACCTCGCCGCCAAACGCGAGGGCCAGACTATCGACGTCGACGGCGTTATCAGCTTTTGCCGGACCGCGATCGACCAGTGCCGCGACATCCTGCTGATCGAGGGCGTCGGCGGCATCATGGTGCCGCTGGACGATCAGCGCACGGTGCTCGACCTGATGATGGCGCTGCAATTGCCGCTGATCCTGGTTGCGGGTTCCTATCTCGGCACAATCAGTCACACGCTGACTGCGCTCGACGCGCTGTTTCGCCGCAATCTGAAGGTTTTGGCGACAATCGTCAGCGAGACGCCCAATTCCACGGTGCCGCTAGCCGATACCGTCGCGGCAATCGCACGTTTTGCAAACCCGGTGATTGGCCTGCCGCGGCAAAGGTATAGCCGAGCCGCCGGCTCTGAGACGCCGCCGGACGAGAAAGCAGGCCGCACCGTTGCCGCATTCGACCGTATCTTCAGCGGGCCGGACTCATCCTAGGTTATCTGACCGGGCGCGAAGCATTGACGACACGTGAGTCGACAATGGCCGCCACCTCGATAGAATTGCCACCATGGCCAAACAAATTCACCTTGTTCTCGCGGGCGTAGCGACCGGAGCGGCCCTGACGCTTCTCGCGAGCCAAATTCCGATCGGCGCCCTGGCAAAATCCGCCGGCCACGCCGATGAATACCGGGTGCTCGAACTTTTCGACGACGCCTTCGAGCAGGTGCGGCAGAACTACGTCGAAAAACCCGACGACAAAAAGCTGATCGAGAATGCCATCAACGGCATGATGGCCGCGCTCGGCGATTCTTATTATCTCGATGCCAAATCGGCGAGCCACACCGTGGCCTGCACGACGAGCGGCTGCCCCTCAGCCGATGTCGGACTTCGTTTCACCATCGCCGATGGGCTGCCAAGGGTCATAACGGCGATCGACGGTTCGCCCGCGGCCAAGGCCGGCCTCCAGACGGGCGATATCATCACCACGATCGACGATCAGCCGCTTGACGAGCTCACGGCCTATCAGGTCGGCCAAATGCTCAACGGCGAGCCCGGCACGACGGTGCATTTGAGCGTCGGGCGTCCCGGTTCGGACAAACCGATCGACCTCGCCTTGGTCCGCGATCACGTCACCGCGCGCTCCGTCCGCTCGCAGGTCGAAGGCGGCGATATCGGCTATATCAGGGTGGCGCAGTTCAACGACAATACGGCCGACGAGCTGAAGAAGGCGATGGAAGAGATCGCCGCCGCGGTTCCGGCCGACAAGCTCAAAGGCTATGTTGTCGATCTGCGCAATAATCCCGGTGGCATCTTGGACGGCGCCGTTGCGGTAAGCGATGCGTTCCTCGACGGCGGCGCTATCGTTGCAATCGGCGGCCGCACCGCGAGCAACGCCAAGGACATCCGTGTCAAGGCCAGCAATCTCAGCAATGGCAAGCGCGTTGTGGTTCTCATCAATGCCGGATCGGCGTCCACTGCCGAAGTCGTCGCCGGCGCGTTGCAAGACAACCATCGCGCCACACTGATCGGCACGCGCACCTATGGCGCGGGTTCGGTATTGACAGAGACCTCGCTCGGTCGCGGCCAGGGCACTCTCCGCCTCGCCACAGAACAGTATTTTACGCCCTCCGGCCATGCGATCGAGGCCAAGGGCATTTCACCCGATATCGAAGTGCCGCAGGACGTGCCCGACAATCTGAAATCGACCGCGCGGTCGGGCGCCGGCAAGAAGCCGGTCTTGCAATCCTATATTCCAGCCGACCCGAGTGCCGACAAGGCGCTTAGCCGCGCCTATGCCGAGTTGCGGGGAACGCACGCGAATTAACGCCTGGCGCGTCCGATGCGCGGCCCGCAGCGACTGCTCTCACCGGCGGTCGCATGAGTTCGTTTCTAATTAATCCTCCAAAAACGTGCGGCGCGAAGAGGCCCGACCACGTCTTTATTTGGCGAAGAAATGAACTTGCGCGATCGTTTCCATCGTGCCCTCGAAGTTGAACAGCGCGTGCAGAACAAAGGTCAGCACCGTCGAGCCGCTGCGCCAGCGCATGTAGCCCAAAAACAGCCCGACGACGAAAATCTGCAGGATGCCGACCCAGTCATATTGCACGTGCGGCGCCGCGAAGAGCACCGCGGTCGCAAGGACGCCGGGCCAAGCCAAGCGCTCAGGGCGGACGAAGCCGCGGAATAGAAAGCCACGAAACAAAATCTCTTCGCCCGCCGGCGCGACGACAATGGCGGCGAACAACATCCCCGGCAGCCAGCCCTCGGCGACGGCCGTCGTGTAGGACTGCAATTGAAACGGGGTCACCAGGGGCTGGCCGCTGAGCAGCAGCAACCCATCGCTCGCCGCGATCAAAAGCACGAGACCGCCGATGGCAAAAAGCAGTTGGCGCAGCTTTGGCCGAACCAGCGCCAGATAGTCAGCGGAATTGGCGTGCGCGAGCCGAACGGCAATGAGTACGACGGCGACGACGACCAGATTGAGCGGCAGCACGGACTCGGCGAGGAGCTTGCCGTCGTACGGGCTCGCCGCCAACAACGACAGGTCCCCGCGCTGCCACCAGATGACGGCAACGCTCGCCACGATCTGGCCCAAGGCATACGCCAGGACCGCCCAGCCAAGCGTTGCCCAGTAACCCCAAATTTTCATTGCGTTCCGTGACTGTCCTTACGGCACCAGGATGATCGAGCCGGTGGTGGAGCGCCCTTCCAGATCACGGTGCGCCTGCTGGGCATCGCGGAGCGGATATTTTTGGTTGATCGGAATTTTCACCGCGCCTTTGCCGACGACGTCGAACAGATCGTTGGCGATGGCCAGCAGATCGTCGCGCTTGGCGGCATAGGTGTTGAGTGTCGGCCGGGTCGCGAACAGCGAGCCTTTCTGCTGCAGGATATTGATGTTGAAGGCGTCGATCTGGCCCGACGAACTGCCGAAGCTTGCGAACAGGCCGAGCGGGCGGATGCAATCGAGCGACGCCGGGAAAGTGGTCTTGCCGACGCCGTCATAGACGACATCGCACAGCTTGCCGCCGGTGATCTCTTTGACGCGGGCAACGAAGTCCTCTTCGCGATAGAGGATCGTGTGGTGACAGCCATTGGCTTTAGCGAGCGCGGCCTTTTCCTTCGAGCCGACGGTGCCGATAACGTTGGCGCCGAGATAATTCGCCCATTGGCACAAGATCAGGCCGACGCCGCCGGCAGCGGCGTGCATCAAGATGTTCATGCCCTTCTCGACCTTGAAGGTCCGGCGTAACAGATATTCGGCCGTCATGCCCTTGAGCATCATTGCGGCGGCCTGCTCGTAGCTGATATTGGCCGGAAGTTTCACGGCGCGATCTGCCGGCACCAGCCGTTCGGCGGTGTAGCAGCCAAGCGGCAACACATAGGCGACGCGGTCGCCGACCTTGAGGTCGCTGACGCCCGGCCCGACCGCAACGACCTCGCCGGCCGCTTCATTGCCAATGATAAATGGCATGCCGCCCGCCGCCGGATAGAGGCCCATGCGGAAGTAAGTGTCGATGAAGTTGACGCCGCAGGCGTGTTGCTTGACCCGGACCTGGCCCTGCCCCGGCGCTCCCACTTCAACTTCTTCATAGGTCAAAACCTCTGGCCCACCCGGCTTATGAACGCGTACAGCCGCAACCATTTTCCTCTCCTTCAACAAATTCGCATTGTGTTTAGAAAAGCTCGGCCGGGATCATAGGCGGCAGCAACTCGAATACAAGGCACAGCTTCCTCTGCGGCCGCCGGCGCTTACGGCGAAGTCAACGCGCGCCAGAGACGTTGAGCACGGCGCCGGTGACATAGGAGGCTGCATCCGAGAGCAGGAACAGCACGGTTTCGGCGATTTCGTCGGGTTCGCCAGGCCGCCCCATTGGTAATAGCGGCGTGATCCGCTCGAGCCGTCCGGGCTCGTGAATTTCTGTCCTTGTCGGGCCCGGCCGCACCGCATTGACGCGGATGCCTTCCTTGGCCACTTCGCGAGCGAGCCCATTGGTGAGCGCATCGACGCCGCCCTTGGCGGCGGCATAAAAGACATATTCGCCCGCGCCACCGGTCAGCGCCGCAATCGACGACAACAGTACGATCGAACCGCCCTTGCCGCCATTCGCTGTCAACATGCGGCGCACCGCTTCGCGCGCGCAGATGATGGCGCCGAACAGATTGACGTCGAGCACCTCGCGGATGGTCGCCGCGCTCGCCGCATCGAGCCGCGAGTTCTTGCCGCCGATGCCGGAACTGTGGACGAAATGAGTGATCGGCCCGAGCGCCTGCGTCGCTTGGTCGAAGACGCGCAGAATATCCTCTTCCTTTGTCATGTCGCCCTGGAGCGTCACGGCGCGGCCACCGGCCTTTTTCACCGCCGCGGCAACCTCTTCGGCGGCGTCAGCGCGGCTCATGTAATTGATGGCGACGTCATAGCCGCGTGCGGCCGCAAGCTTTGCTGTCGATGCGCCAATGCCTCGGCTGCCGCCGGCAATAAGCAGAACGGGTCGCGGCATGGCAAGGCTCCTTCAAGATGTGCGGGCGGATAAGACAGCCTGGAGAGAAACGGATCAAGAGTGAGGTGGCGTCACGGATGGTGGCGGCGCAAGAACCCTGCGGCGATGAAATAAATCGCCAGCGCGCATAGTCCTGCCTGGGTCCAAAAGCCAGGATTGAGATTCATCGCAACGGCGTAAGCGGCAAGCAGCGCCCAGAGGATAAGCGCCACGAGCGTGATCTCGCGCAAATGCGCAATCCGCATCGGATGCACAACATGAAACGGCACAAAGGTCAGCACCGCCAGCGCGGCGATCGATAGCGTCGCCGGCAAGGGATCGGGCTTGAGCACGAACAGATAGAACACGGCGACATTCCACACCGCCGGAAAGCCGCGAAAGTAATAGTCGGATGTTTTCATCAGCCGATCGGCGAAATAGAGCGAGCCGGTGACGACAATCAGGATGCCGAGCGGGATGGCGATGGCAGGCGGCACGCGCCCGCTTGCGACAACAGCATAGGCCGGGACGAATACGTAATTGAGGATGTCGACCACAAGATCAAGCACGTCGCCCGACCAGCGCGGCAGCACCTCCGCGACGCGGAGCCGACGAGCGAAGGTTCCGTCGATACCGTCGATGAATAGCGCGATGCCGAGCCAGACGAACATTTGTGGCCAGTCGCTGCGGACCGCGGCAATGAGGGCCAAAAGCGCGCAGGCCGCACCGGACGCAGTAAAGATATGGACGGCGAAGGCCGCCGTCGTTAATTGCGGGGCTGCGGCTGCCGGTTTGGCCAATGGCTCGCCGGGGTTCAATGGCTCAACAGGGTTCATACCCTAAGGGTACACGTGAAATCGAAGATCGGACAGAATGTCCCTGTGATCGCTTGTCTTTCGATCATAAATCCTAAAGGTCGCGCATTGGTTGGCGAACCGCGCCGAAGCGAACGGTTGACAGTGTGAACAGCGCCATTTCCCCTTTCACGAGCGAAGTTGCCGTTGTTGGCGGTGGACCGGCCGGACTTGTCAGCGCCATCGCGCTCCAGGCGGCAGGCGCAGAGACGCTCCTGATTGCGCCCAGGGCAGAGCCTGACCACCGCACCACCGCGCTGTTGGCAAGCTCGGTCAAGGCGCTGGAAACGCTCGGCGTCTGGCAGGCTTGCATTCCATATGCTGCGCCGCTGAAAAAGCTTCGCATCGTCGATGACACGCAGCGTCTGTTTCGCGCGCCGGAGACGTTTTTTGACGCCGCCGAGATCGGGCTCGATGCCTTCGGCTACAATATCGAAAACCGGCACCTCGTCGCCGCGCTCGAAGCGCGCGTCAGCGAACTTGCGCTTGCGCGGATCACGGTTCCCGCGCATGCGGTGAAGAGCGACGCCGACGGCGTCACGATCAAACACGCCGACGGCGAGGTGCGGGCACGTCTTGCGATTGGCGCTGACGGTGTGCGTTCGCTGTGCCGCATGGCGGCGGGAATTTCCACGCGCCGTCGGACTTATCCGCAGACAGCGCTGACGCTCAATCTCAGTCATGGCCGCTCGCATGACGAGACATCGACCGAGTTTCACACCGAAAGCGGCCCGTTCACCCTCGTGCCCCTGCCCGGCCAGCGATCGAGTCTGGTCTGCGTGCGCGATCCTGACCGCGCGCGCGTGCTGGCCGCTATGGATGACACGGCACTGTCCGACGAGATCGAGCGCCGCGCGCACTCGCATCTCGGCAAAATGCGCGTCGAGCCCGGCCGTGGCATTTTTCCGCTCGCGGTCGAGACCGCCCAGGCCTTTTCCGCCAAGCGCATTGCATTGGTCGGCGAAGCCGCTCATGTCGTGCCGCCGATCGGCGCGCAAGGACTCAATCTCGGGCTGCGCGACGCCGCGACCATTGCAGAAATCGTCGCTGATGCGCGGCGTGGTGGTCTCGATATCGGCGGTGCGAGCGTGCTCGCGCACTACGAAAGACAGCGCCGGGCCGATGTCATGAGCCGAGCCACCGCCGTCGATCTGCTCAATCGGAGCCTGCTCACGGATTTTGCCCCCGTGCACGGCGCGCGCGGTTTGTCGCTCTACCTGGTCGATCGTATTGGACCGCTGCGGCGCGCCATGATGCGTGAGGGGGTGGCGCCCGCCGTCTCGCAGCCACGTTTGATGCGCGGCGAGATGGTGTAACGGGTATGACAATCGGCGCCATTTCGTGAGCAAATGGCGTCAAAAGCGGCTTGGCGAGGTCCTGCCCTTCAGCCTAGCCTTGTGCAACTTGGGTTGCGGGGAATGCCCAATGAAACTACCGCGCAATTTCTTCAAGCCGCTCGCGATCGGCGCGCCGGCGCCGCTGCGCGAATTGCCGCTGCGGCTCGAGCGGATGATCCATTTCGTGCCGCCGCATATCGAGAGACTGCGCGCCAAAGTGCCCGAGCTCATCGCTCAGGTCGATGTCGTGCTTGGCAATCTTGAGGACGCCATTCCCGCCGACGCCAAGGACGCCGCGCGGCGGGGTTTCATTGCCATGGCGCAAGCGTGCGATTTCGGCGAAACCGGATTGTGGACACGCATCAATGCGCTCAATTCACCCTGGATGCTCGATGACGTCACCCAGATCGTTGGCGCGGTCGGACAGAAGCTCGATGTCGTTATGCTACCGAAGGTCGAAGGCGCATGGGACATTCACTATCTCGATCAGCTTCTCGCGCAACTTGAGGCCAAGAACGGCGTCAAGAAGCCGATCCTGATCCACGCCATTCTCGAAACGGCCGAAGGCGTCGACAATGTCGCCGACATCGCGGCCGCCTCGCCGCGCATGCACGGCATCAGCCTCGGGCCCGCCGATCTCGCGGCCTCGCGTGCGATGAAGACGACGCGCGTCGGCGGCGGACATCCCGACTACAAGGTTCTCGCCGACGCGACCTCGCCGGATGCACCGCGGGCGAGCTTCCAGCAGGATCTGTGGCATTACACGATCGCCAAAATGGTCGACGCCTGCGCGTCCGCCGGCATCAAGGCGTTCTACGGTCCGTTCGGCGACTTCGCTGACGGCGCCGCCTGCGAGGCGCAGTTCCGCAACGCCTTCCTTATGGGCTGCGTCGGCGCCTGGACGCTGCATCCAAGCCAGGTGCCGATCGCCAAGCGCGTGTTCTCGCCGGAGCCGTCGGAAGTCGCCTTCGCCAAGAAGATCATCGCCGCTATGCCCGATGGCAGCGGCGCGGTCATGATCGACGGCAAAATGCAGGACGACGCGACCTGGAAACAAGCCAAGGTTTTGGTGGATTTGGCCGCGTTGGTTGCAGAAAAAGACCAGGAAATGGGGCAGAGATACGGATTATGAACAATCGTTCAGTAAAGTCGTGGCGCTGGGTTCACAAAGCCTGTTAGGAAAGGCCAGACTACGATCGTAGCGTTGTTTCCAGTCCGCCGCAGGCGGTAAGTTAGGCATCGGAATGAGCAAGATTCGGATCGCCAAGTACCAGATTGGCCAAGTTGTTCGGCACCGCCTTTATCCGTTCCGCGGCGTCGTCTTCGACATCGACCCGATATTCGACAATACCGACGAGTGGTATGAGGCGATCCCGGCCGAAATCCGGCCGCATAAGGATCAGCCGTTCTATCATCTGTTCGCGGAGAACGACGAAACCGAATACGTCGCCTATGTCTCCGAGCAGAACCTGTTGCCTGACACCACCGGTGAGCCGGTGCGCCATCCGCAGGTCGCTGAGGTTTTTATCAAAGACGGCAAAGGCGGTTATCGCCCGCGCACGGCCTCGGTCCACTAGACCGCACGAGAATAAACAAGCGACAGAGCAGGTAGCATCTGGAACGCACCGCCGCGCGCGGCGCTGCGTTCCAGATCTGCTAGGCTCGCCTACTGCTGCGGAGCCGGTGCCGGCGCGTTGGAAGACTGCGGCGCGCCGCCCTGCTGCTGCTCGAGCCGCTTGCGGGCGTCATCGGCACGCTTCTGCAGCTCTTCCTGCAGCTTCTGCTGCTGCTCTTCGAAGACCTTCGGATCGGTCGGCGGACCTTCATAGGCCTTGGCGAAATCGCCAAGCGGCAGCGGCAGGTTGATCGGCTGCGCGGTCGAGTTGATCGCCTGCACGAAGAGCTGCTGCCCCTTCTTCATTTTCCCGATCATGTCAGGGGTCGCTTCGTAGTCGGCCATGCAGCCGTTGGTGAAGCAGATGACATAAGGCGCGGTCAGTGGCTGGTTCTGGTCGATGATCAGCCGGGTGCCGTGAATGAGCTGCATGCCAAGCGGCAGCGTGACGCGCAGGATCTTCTTCGGCTCGCCTTCCGGCTCGATCAGCACGGCCGCGACCACCGGCATGCCGGATTCAATGCGTGCGTCCTTGCCGGTGAAGCAGACCTGCTTGGAATTCGGATCGTTCTGATTGGCCTTGAGGCAGAACTTGGTCCACGGCGAATAGATCAGCTGCACTTGCTGCTGCTGTTGGTCGCCACCTTGAGGCTGCCCCTGAGCCTGGCCTTGGTCCGGCGGAGCTGCCGGTGGTTGCTGCACCGCTGCGGGCGGCGTGGCCGGCTTCGGCTTTGGTGCCGCCGGTTTCGGCTTTGCGGCCGGCGCTGCGGGCGCCACAGGCGCGGGAACCGGCTGTTGCGCTTGAGCGATCGAGGCACTCGCCGTCGCGAGCGCAACCGTCAAGATCGCGGTCTGGCCAATCGTCCTGCTGATGGCAGCGAGCGTCCGGCTCACCGGCCGTGCCGGCGCCGACGCGTTCCGATAGTTCATGAAATTTCCTCTTTCGTCCTGCCACCCGGAAACCAACCTGAAACCCAGCTGGATCGCGGCGATTTCCGTGGTCAGATTGGCGTGTTCAGTGAGTTGATGTCGGGCACACCCGACATGTCCGTCGCCGCGCCGTCCCCCAGGCGACGGTCAATCGACGCATATTAAGGCAACAAAGTGACACCTACGACCTCCGGCCCGGCCCCATAGCGCAAATGTGGCGCTGGATAAAGTCCGATTAGAGGAACCGTGCGATAAGGCGCCGCAATAGCGCCGCCAAAGGCTCAAGCCACCCTTGCCGTGCTACAGTCGGCACCGTCACCCGAATCGTGGATATGCTTTTTTATTGCCGATGAGAGCCTCGCGAACCGCTTGCGCCGGCTTTGGCGTGTGGGCCGTCCTGTCCGGCACGCTGGCACTGCTCGCCGTGGTGCCGCAGGCGGCCGCCGAAGCGGCCGACGCGACCGTCAAGCCTGGCGGTACGATGCCAGCGTTGGCGATGCCCGCAATTGCGATGCACGGGGCTCCGGCGCTTCCCGACGACTTCGTTGCGCTGCCCTATGCCAATCCCGACGCGCCCAAAGGCGGCGCCATCATTGAAGGCGTGCTCGGCACTTTCGACAGCCTCAACCCTTTCATCGTCCAAGGCCTCGCCGTCCAGGCGATCCGCAGCTACGTGGTCGAAAGTCTGCTGGCGCGCGACTATGACGAGCCGTTCTCGCTGTACGGACTATTGGCCCGCACGGTCGAGACCGATGACGCGCGCACCCATGTGACGTTCGCGCTCAATCCGGCCGCGCGTTTTTCCGATGGCACTCCGGTTACTGCGGACGATGTCGTCTTCTCGTGGCAACTCTTGCGCGATCACGGCCGGCCCAATCACCGCATCTACTATTCCAAGGTCGCCAAGGCCGAGATCCTCGATCCGCTCACCGTGCGGTTCGATTTTGCCAATGGCAGCGACCGAGAATTGCCACTGATCCTGGGCCTTATGCCGGTGCTGCCGAAGCACGCCGTCGACGCGGCGAATTTCGAGAAGTCCACTTTAGCGAAGCCAATCGGCAGCGGACCCTATACGGTTGATAAGGTCGACGTCGGCAAAAGCGTCAGCTTGAAACGCAATCCGAATTATTGGGGCCAAAATCTTCCGATCAATCGCGGGCTATGGAATTTCGACACCGTGCGCTTCGACTTTTACCGCGACGGCAATGCTTATTTCGAAGCCTTCAAAGCTGGGCTCTATGACGTGCGCAGCGAAACCGATCCGACGCGCTGGCAGACCGGCTACGGTTTCCCCGCCGCGCGCGACGGCCGTGTGATCAAGGAAACCATTCCGAACGGGCTGCCGAAATTCGCCTCCGATTACGTGTTCAATACGCGGCGGCCGATCTTTGCCGATATCCGAGTGCGGCAGGCGATTGCGCTCTTGTTCGACTTTCAATGGATCAACCGCAATTTCTTCTTCAATCTCTACAAACGCAGTGCAAGCTTCTTCGACGATTCCGAATTGTCCGCCTATCATCGCCCGGCCGATACGCGCGAGCGCGCGCTACTTGCGCCCTACCCTGACGCCGTGCG
>Ga0210389_10003898_pt1 | contig 11631 bp, 8 predicted proteins | sample IncBWH28OmetaG_FD_160127 | JGI IMG/M metagenome (GOLD analysis project Ga0210389, IMG submission 160127) | Forest soil microbial communities from Barre Woods Harvard Forest LTER site, Petersham, Massachusetts, United States - Inc-BW-H-28-O ... | reverse complement strand
CCATGACCAGCAATAGTAAATAACGAGGCTTCTTGCGAGGATAAAAAACTAAGGGTAAACAAAAGGGCTATGCGTATAAGTACGGCAAGCATTAAACCTGTTGTACGCGCCTGACCTCTTTGATTTGCCGGAAGCTTATCAGCAATAATGGCAATAAAAATAATGTTATCTACACCTAAAACAACTTCTAAAAGCGATAGAGTCAATAATTGAATCAGCCCCTGGGCGGTAAAAAGATCAGCAAGCATATCAGAAAAATTCATCGTACAAATTTGTGAAAAAAAACCGTAGTAAAATTATACAGCTACATTATATTCTCTAAGTGTGTCGTTTAAAGATGTTTTTAAATCGGTGCTTTCTTTTCGTTTGCCAATAATTAAAGCACAAGGTACCTGAAACTCCCCTGCCGGAAATTTCTTTGTATAAGAACCCGGAATAACTACGCTACGTTCAGGCACAATGCCTTTCATTTCAATAGGTTCTTTACCTGTAACGTCTATAATTTTTGTAGACTGCGTTAAGCAAACATTTGCACCTAACACAGCTTCCTTACAAACGCGCACACCTTCTACTACAATACAACGGCTGCCAATAAAGCAATTATCCTCTATAATAACAGGTGCAGCTTGCACAGGCTCAAGTACTCCGCCAATGCCAACACCGCCACTTAAATGCACATTTTTGCCTATTTGGGCACAACTGCCAACCGTTGCCCAAGTATCTACCATAGTACCGCTATCTACATAAGCGCCAATGTTTACATAACTGGGCATCATAATTACACCGCTCGCTAAATAAGCTCCATAACGGGCTATAGCGTGTGGCACTACACGTACACCAAGCTGAGCGTAGTTTTTTTTAAGTTGCATTTTATCGTGAAATTCTAAAGGCCCTATCTCAATAGTTTCCATTTTGCGAATGGGGAAGTATAAAATAACCGCCTTTTTAACCCATTCATTTACCTGCCATTGTCCATTAGGCAAAGGTTCTGCTACACGCAACTTGCCCTTATCAAGTTCTTCAATTACTTGGTTAATAGTGTTTTGTACGGCTAAATCTTTTAAAAGCTCTCTGTTTTCCCAGACTTTTTCAATGAGTTTTTGTGGCATATAATGGCTTGTTTAGGCCTTGCAAGTTAAATAAATTATGTATATTCGTGCCCTCTAAAATGGTTTTGTAGCTCAACTGGATAGAGCATCTCACTACGGATGAGAAGGTTTGGGGTTCGACTCCCTACAAGACCACAACCCAAATAAAACCCTTGCTAGTCAAGGGTTTTATGTTTTTACCCTGATCGAAATTTAGAGTTAATCTTTTAAATATCTAATAATTAACAGGCCAAATAAAAAAGTAATTGAAAATATATACATTCATAATGTATTGGGCTGTTTTACTGAGTTTTGCATTTGGGCAAAATTTAGTACCCAATCCAAGTTTTGAACTCGCCAAAGCTGACCCAACAGAAAGTATAACAACAACAAACAATTTTACCTGCGAGGAATGGGGAAGTGCTACAAAAGGCACACCTGATTATTATACGTTAAAACGAACTAGTAATTTTAGTGCTCCGGCAAATTTTTGGGGTATACGAGCACCTCATTTTGGAGATGCTTATGTAGGAATTGCAGTTAATCATGTAGGCCTAGATATGTACGAGTATCTTCAGGTTAAACTAACCCAAAAACTTGTAAAAGATAATTACTATTGCTTTTCGCTATTTATAAGTTCAGCAGATATTCCTAATTTTTCGACAAACGAATTAGATTACATTTTAAGTGTTGACAAACCATATCAAAACACCGGTGGAATATTTAAACAAACTTCTTACGAAAAATTTATAGCTACTAAAGGTTTTATTGAACCGAAAAGTTGGAACAAAATTTCGTCGTGTTTTAAGGCAAAAGGAGATGAAGAATATTTGACTTTTGGTGTTTTAAACCAAAAATGCAAGCATTTTAACCTTAGAAATGGGGTAGGGGCATTTACCGGAATGTACTTTTACATTGATGATGTAAGTTTAACCCCAATAAAAGATATTAAGGAATGTAAGTGCAACGAGCTTACAGTTATAAAAACACCTGAAAACAATTACAACCTTGCTTTAAATAAACCCATGGTTCTAAAAAATATAAATTTTGAAAACAATAAAGCGCAATTAGTATCCAGTTCAAGTAACGAGCTTAACAAATTAGCCAGCTATCTAAAATCATCTCCTAACTTTAAAATTGAGATTATTGGTTATACTGATAATGTTGGGAATGAAAAGGATAACCTTATATTAAGTAATTCAAGAGCCAAATCGGTAGCTGACTTTTTAATTAATGCTGGCATAGCTAAAGACAGAATTACATTTAAGGGTTTAGGTAATAGCACGCCAATTAAACCAAACAATACAGAAGAAAATAGACTTTTAAACAGAAGAGTTGAGTTTAAAATTATTAATCCCATTGAAGTAAATTATTCGCTTCCCCCCCAAGTAATTGATAGCGCTTTGTTTTTCTTAAACAATAACTGCGAGTATAACAAAGCTATACTTTGTTACCAAAATAAACTGAAAACACTTAACTATACAAACATCTTAGAAAAGCAACTTGATTATTATAATTTGGCTTGCGCATATTCTTTAAATAATAATGCAGATAAAGCATACGAAAATCTTAAAATTAGTATTAAGATGGATACATCAACGTTTAGTAGCTATTTAACCGATCCTGATTTCTATAATTTAATCAATAAAAAACCTTGGTTTGCATTTATATTACAAAATAAACCTACCAAATATAAAAGCATGAATGATTCGTTGCTTTTTAATTTGTCTAAAATTGCCATACAAGACCAAGCATTCTATAGTCAATTACAATGTGCAGAAAGTAAATATGGAAACGTATCAAAACAAACAAATAAAATATGGGCTATAAAAGATTCTTTAAATAAGAAAAACCTTTTAATGATTGAAAAATACTTGGCCGACAGTATAAACGTTTTAAGCAATCGTGTTGTTGGTAATGTATTCTCTTCAAAGTGTTTTTTAGTTATTCAACATTCTGATAGTATTACGATGAAAAAATATTTGCCTATTATAAAAGCATTGTATAAAAAAGGAGAAACTGATGGGGAAAATTATGCCTTGTTATATGATAGAGTGTCATTACCAAAAACTAAGGGTTATCAGTATTATGGTACGCAAATTAATACAGATAAAAACATCCCCTACCCAATTTTGGATGAAAAAAACGTAGATAAAAGAAGAAAAGAGCTTGGCATGGAGCCACTAAAAGACTACTTATTAAGATTTGGTATATTGTATAAACCTAAAAAATAACTGTCCTTATTTCTATCTAATGTATTTGGTAAACAAACATTTAAGTTTTAATCCTTTTTTAATGCTCAATAGAGTTTTGAGTCTAGAAGATCTAGAAATAGCAAAATTATTTTCCCAAAAAGCCCCCAATCTTAAAAAAATCATCGCTAATTTTGATGGCTATTGAACCGAATAGCTCCACGGTCATAACTCAAATAAAATAAACATGAAAATTCTTAAAAAAATCTTGAAATGGTTAGGCATCGTTATATTGCTATTAGGCGCTATTGGCGCAACTTTATATATGATTTATTTGCGCCCATTTATGCAAAAAATGAAGCAAACAACTGTGGTTAATTATGATAAGGAGCTTACACTTGTTTTAGGCGGTGGAGGTAACAGCGGTATTTTAGTTTCAGATAGTTTGGTTATTGTTATAGATACTAAAATGGATGAGGGAGCTGAAAAATTAGCTAAAATGGCAAAAGAACTAGCGGGAAAGAAGCCTATTTTAGTTATAAACACGCATTATCATCCGGACCATAGTACAGGTAATAGTTTTTACACAGGGCAAACTATTATTGCCGGAGCCAACTACACTAAAGAGTTTTGGATAAAAAATGCCGGAGAAAAAACATTGCCTACCGAATGGTTGAAAGATAGAATGAACATTAAAATGGGGGATGACACGGTAACACTTTTTAACCTAGCTAAACCAATACATACAGTAAGTGATGTAATGGTTTATTTGCATAGAAGAAAAATGTTGTTTGGCGGAGATGTAATCCTTAACAAACAAGCCCCTGCAATTTTTGGTGTCGCTGATTCTGATCCGGACGGCTATTTAGCTACGCTTGATATGCTACCTAAGCAATTTGATATTCAGAAAGTAGTACCTGGTCATGGTGATATAGGCGGCATTGAAATCATAGATAATTTCAGACAATATTTTCTTGACATGAAAACCGCAGCTAATGATGCCTCTAAAAAAGATGAACTGGTTGCTAAGTATAAAGATTGGGGACAGATACCCTTTTTGATGTCTCCGGGGGCTACAATAAGTGCTTTCAAAAAGAAAGCAGAGCAGAAATAGTTAACGTTTGTTTTAACGCTTTAGCCACTTCAGTTTCGGGAAAATATCGTAAACGAAATCGTTTACATCTACACTCAACTTAAAATATAGGGATGCAATTCCGTAAACGATTCCAATTGGAATACTTCTACATAATCCGTCAACAATAACATTGGTTTGTTTAGGTATAAGTAAACTAATGCCTATACAAACTATTCCTAATATCAGTATCCAAAAACAATTCAGCGTAAATGGTTGCATTTTAAAATTGTATTGTACAAACCCTAGTCGTAATATATTATAGGCAAACAATGTAATCATAGAGGCTAGGGCCGCACCCTCTATGCCCATATTAAAAAACACCATAAAGGCGTAGTTTGATGCTAAGGTTAGTATTACTAAAAAGCCGGTAAAAAAAAGGTCGTATTTGTATTTTTTAGATGTTACAGTAATTACTGCATTTAACCCGGTTATCATATCAAACAAACGACCTAAGCTTACAAACAAAAAAACATACTTGCCCGAGTGATATTCTTTAGGTAAAAAGCTTAAAATATTGTCAATATTTATCCATAAAAGTAAAAATATAAACCCGCCAATTAGCATATTGCTTATGGTTACTTTTTTATAAAGACTTTCCATTTTTACCATATCATTATCTTTCCAATAGGTTGAAACCAACGGGCTGGTAATTTTTAGGATAGACCTATATGGAATAAATATGATGGTAGAAATAAAGAAAACTGTGGTGTAAATCCCTGTATAGTATAACCCATTTTTAAGAAGTGAGGCAATCATTAAACCATCAATGTTCGATATAATAGAATTGCCGGCACTGCTTAAAATGGCAAATAAACCAAAGTAAAACATTTGGTAGCGCAACGTCTTTATTCTAAAACTCCTAATGGGCTTATAGCTCCATTGTTTTAGGTAAATTATATATACTACTAGAATTAATGCATGCGAACAATTTAAAATAACATAAATAAAAACAAACTGCTTAAAAGTAACTAAGCCCAATGCAAACAAGGATATGCTTAGGGTGGCCATTAGCCGTATATAAACTTCATTTACAAACGATGGCACAACCACTTTTAATAAGGAGCGCAAGTACGAATCATAAATAGTAAAAAACAAGGTTGCTAAGCCAAGGGGAATTAAGTAGTAATAATTTTCTACCAATAATGGAGAGTTAGCCGAAAACTTTGTAATAACCCAAGGTTTTAGGAATAAAAACCCCAATGTGGTTACAAGAAAACCAATAGTAACAATCAACGATGTCCAATATAAAAAACCATGATGTTTTCTTTCTCTATCCTGAAAAAACGGAAAAAACTTAAGTATAACTCCATTCATGCCAAGTGCTGAGAATTGAGCGTATAAAAGAGCTACACTAATTAATGTGTTGGTTAAGCCTACTTGCTCAGGACTTAAAAAATTGGGAAATAATAATACTTTGTTAATGTAGCCAATAATAACTCCAACATACGATACAATTGAAAGTGCTATGCTCTGCTTTTTTACTATTCCCACGTTAAAACATTAGTATAAACTGCAATTTAAATGTTTGCAAAAAATGATAGTACAAAGTAATAAAACATTTATGATCTAACGATAAAATAGTCAATTATTGTGTAAGTTGCTTATTATTGATATAGAAAATAGTAGGAGAAAAGTAATTGTAAATAAACATTGTATATCTTTGGTGTCGTATAAATTTTTTAGGTTTAGATAGTAATTTTCAAAAAAATAAATAGTTCAATCTGTATGATTTCTGTATCACAAAATGGTGTTAAGTTACCAAGTGTTTATACTAAACTTGAAGTTCAACCATTCTTAATTCCAAATAATTACTAAACAGTATGAAAGTTGCTATAATTGGTGGTGGATTATTCGGGTGTTGTATCGCTCTTGAGTTATCTAAATCAGGCCATGAAGTTGATTTGATAGAAGAGCAAGGTGATATTATGATGCAGGCTTCAAAAGTAAATCATAACAGGATACATTTAGGGTACCATTATATAAGAAGTATAGCAACAGCCGAGCAAAGCATAGAGGGCTTACTTTCTTTTATGTTTAATTTTGGAAATGCGGTAAAATATCAGTTCGCAAATTATTATGCCATAGCAAAGCATAACAGCAAAACTTCTCCCGAAAAATTCTTAGAATTTTGTGATAATGTAGGCATCAGTTATGATGAAGGGTACCCTGATAAAGAGTTTCTTGACCCTGTTCAATTAGAAGCTTGTTATAAAGTACCTGAGCCTGTGTTTGATTATAATCACCTAAAAAAAATGGTAGGAGATTATTTAGCAAAAACTAGTGTAAACCTTCAGTTAAATACAAAGTGCTTAAATGTAAAAAAACAGGCAGATGGAACTTATTTGGTAAAAACAAGTAAGGAAGAAAAAGTTTGTGATGTTGTAATTAACGCATCGTATGTAAACTTTAATACAATAAATGAATGGATGGGAATTTCGCCTAAACCATTATTGTATGAACATGTAGTTATTCCAACATTTAAATACAAAACAGATACGCTTGGACTTACCGTTATGGATGGCGAGTTTTGTTCAGTAATGCCAAAAGGCATGAACGAGAATGAATTTTTATTATACCATGTAAAGCATTCGGTGTTGGAGTCTAAACTAATAGATAAGCGACCTGAATTCAAAAAAATTGCGGCAGATTACGAAAACGAAATTTACGAAAACTCAAGTTTATTTATGCCGTTTTTAAGGAAGGTTGAACGACAAGGCTTTTCTGAAATAACACGTGTAGTTCATAAAAATACGGACGACGCACGCTTAACCGAATTATATACTTTTGATGAACATAAAAATTATTTTGCCGTTTTATCAGGCAAAATTACGACCTGCTATCAAGTTGCCATCGAAATAAAACATATATTGCAAGACAAAATTACTGTAAAACGCTTTAAAATTTAAACTTATGAAACTACACTTAGGCTGCGGAAAAAACATTAAACCCGATTATACCAATATTGATGCTTATGTTAAAGATGAGCGAATTGTAAATGCCGATATTTTAAACTTGCCATATCCGGATAATTCTGTAGATGAGATTTTAGCTGAGCACATGTTTGAACATATTCCGTTTAAAGATGAAGAAAGGCTGTTTAAAGAGTGTTTTCGTCTACTAAAAAAAGGTGGAAAATTGCGCATTGAAGTGCCTGATATGGAGTGGTTGTGCAAACAATTTTTAGAAGCTGAAGATGATTTTAAATCTTTTTACCAAGTAGGTGCCGTTGACCATTATTTTGGCAACAACAAATCTATTGAACAACGTTGGGGAATGATTACAACGCATTTTTTTGGAAACCAAAATGGCGGAGGTCAATTTCACTACAATGGCTATACTAAACAAAAAATGGTAAAAATTGCTTCGTTAGTAGGATTTAGCTCTTGCGAGGTTATAAAAATAATGAACAAAGGTGCACAGGCTTTAGTTGCCATTTACACAAAGTAACAAATGCAAAAAAATATTCTGCTTGTTGGTGCTACCGGCTACATTGCCCAAAATGTAATTAAAACATTAGGGGTAAAAAAAGAATATAATTTTATTAAAGCACAACGCAGCGCGACCAATCCCGATGAATTATATTTAGATTTTTCGGATGTTGCCTCTATCGAAAATTTTAAACTTCCGGATTCAATTCACCTCGATGGGATATTTTTTTTACAAGGAATCAATCCTCAAAAAAACACCAAAGAAATAACATACGATCATTTTTTAAAAATGATGCAGGTAAATTTAATTGGTCCGGCATTACTAATCAAAAAATTGCATCAGTCAATTAACCCCAATGCACTGGTTTTATTTTTCTCTTCTATTGCTGCCCAAAAAGGAAGTTATGACCCATCTTATGCGGCTGCAAAATCTGCCCTTACTGGCTTTATGAATAGTTTAGCAAATGAATTTCCGTTTATTAGGTTCAATAGCATTTCTTTAGGCTTGGTAGAAGGTTCTCCGGTAGAAAAAGGCATGACCGAAGATTTTAAAAAGAAACATAAAGAAAAAATGTATGGCAACGAACTTATTAAAGTAGATTCCATAATTGAAACTATTGAGTTAATTCTTAAAAACAAGAGCATTTGCACCACAAATATTCAACTCGATGGAGGGTATAAAATTTAAGATAGATGCTTGCTAATTATACGCTTATAATTCCTACCAAAAACCGACACCAATATTTACGAAGAGGAATTGAGTATTACGGGAACACAGAAATTAATGTAATTATTGTTGATTCGTCGAACACTAAATACGAAGGTGAAATCCATTTTAAAAACATTAGTTATCTACATTTTCCGGGACACATTTTTGTAACTAAAATCAGAGAGGCTCTTAAAAGCGTAGATACTGAATATTGCGGGATGTGTGCCGATGATGATTTTATACTTCCTGCTTCGTTACGAACTTGTGTTGAGTTTTTAAGTAACAATACAGATTATGTTGCAGCCCAGGGGAACTCCATATCTTTTTGGAAAATGCCTTTTAATCGATTAATGATTTTACCATCATTACATCCTTATTTATCTGAAGCGAAAGATGATTTACCATCTAAACGACTACTAGAAATATTTAAAAATTATTTTCAACTATACTACTCTGTTCATAAGACAAGTAATTTTAAAGAAATATTTGCTACATACGATAGCAATATTAAAAGCCTGAATTTTTTTGAAATATACATTGCATTTATTTCGGCTATAAATGGCAAGTGCAAAACATTGCCTGTTTTTTATACGGTACGAGAGGGAATCGCGGGATCTACGGGACGAACGGCAGGTAATCCGGTAGATTTAATAAATAACAACAACGAAATTAAAACTTGGTTTTTTAATAAAGTAGCCGAGAAAATATCAGTCGTGGAGAAAACCACTTTGCAAAAAGCAAAAGAGTATGCTGAAGATGCTTTTAACCTTTATGCGCAAGGGGTTAAAAGAGTCTTTACAGTATCAAAGCAACAGTCTGTAATTAATAAACTTGTTCCTGCATCTAAAATACATTGGGTAAAGTACGTTAAGCTAGTTTTAATATACGGCAGTGTAAATGCTTATGCGAAAAAAATAACGAAGAGTTTGCAAGGCTATCCTTTTAATGAAGAAGTAAATGTTAAGGAGCTATCTAAAATAAAGAACATTATTTTAAAATACCCCATAAATAACTAAGTCCTACTTATTAATTAAAGTGTTAATGATTTAGTCTGCTTTTTTCTTGTTCATTACTTTGTGTTTCGCGGGCTACAACTTTTGTGTTTCCAAAATTGTAATTAAGACTTACAACTAACCTTCTGGTATCTTGGGTAACGTAAAAATTCCAGTTTTGATTATTAAAATTTACGCCTGTGCGAAAATAGGACGAATAAAATATATCATTTATTCCTATGCTGCCATCTAATTTTCCCTTAAAAAAGGTTCTTTTAATAGCGAGCGAAGCCATCCACCGAGATTTAACTTGAGTTAAGCCATTATTTTTTCCACTATTATAAAAAGCAATAATTTCTAGCTTGGTATTTTTTTGAACAATAAGAGTGTTGGTTAACCTTGGAGAATAGTAAAAAGAAGCTGTTTTAAAAGGAGCGCCATCTACATCCCCTATAAACTCGATATAGGATAAAGTACCATTAACTGATAACTCCCACCATGGCTTTAAAGTGTGTTGAATAGAGAAAGAGTAAGCGTAGTAATTATTTAATTTCATATTTTTAATGGTTTCTGTAGTAACCTTCGAGCTATCATTTTGTCTTGTATAATTAAGCATAACATTATCAATTCGGGTGTATGTAAAGCTGTTTGTTATAAGCTGCTTATAGCTGTGTGTAATTTCGATATTGTTACTATAATGCGGTTGCAGAAAAGGGTTTCCCTCATAATAAGAATATTGATCTCTATAAAACCTAAAGGGATTCAAATCGTTGTATTGCGGCCTATCTATTCGTCTGTTTAAATTTAATTGTAAACTGTTGTTTTTTGATATGGCATATCCTAGCGAAATATTTGGAAATAAATTATAGTAGCTGCGTTTTATTTCGAATTCCTTTACTGTATTTCGCCCGGTTAAATTGGTGTTCTCGGCTCTAAGACCTAGCTGCATATTTATTTTTTTAAATGATTTGATATAGTTTAAATAGGCAGCATAGGTCTGTTCGATATATATGTAGTTATTTGTTAATGTAGTATCCTGAAAATAATTTCCGGAAGAATTATCTTTTCTCTCAAACAAATAATTATTTGAGGTGTTAATGAAACTGGTTTTTGCGCCGGTCTCGAAAGAGGATGTTGGATTAATTATTTTGGTAAAATCGAGCTTTGATGCAAAAATGGTGGTGGCACTCATATTGCTGCTTCGATAGATATTGGGTGAAAGTGCTTCTCGATTACCGGCATCTAAAAAATGATTTTGAATGCCGCTGGCGTATTTTTCAGATAGCCTGGTGTAATCTGATGTGAAATTTAAAACGGTTCCTATTGTATCAAAATGATGTTCAGCATTAATGTTATAGTTGTTGACAATCCATTTGTCAGGAATGTAAGTTGATGCATCTAAATGGTCGAATCCTAAATTATTATATTGTAAAACTTTAGTTGTTCCATAACCGGTAGAATTAAAAGAACCAGGACCACCATCAATTTTAAACCCAAGAATATTTTTTTTATTAACGAACCAATCTGCCCCAATTTTATAGGTAAGACTTTTTTCTACATCGTTAATTGTATTTACAGCATTTAATTCTGTAGCAGAAGTATCTGTACTAAATTTTTTATTAAACTTTTCTTTACTTTGATAATCTCCATAATTATAATCTAAATTAGAAAACAGGGCTATTTTACTGGATTTGTAATTGAGTGATAAACCAGACATTGACCGTGCATAAAACCCCTGAGAGCTTGATGTATAAGCACTTCCGTTAAATCCAATAGTTTTTGTTTTTTTTGTTTTAATGTTTATCATGCCCGAAGTTCCTGCTGCGTCATATTTAACTGGTGGGTTTTTTAGGAGTTCAATTTTCTCTACTAGTTCTGCATTCATGCTTTTCAGCATATTAAATATTTGAATATTTGTAAGTTGTTGAACACGGCCATCTAGCATAATAATTACACCGGTCTTACCGTTTAATTGAATTACATTATTATCTATACTAACACCCGGTAGTTTAGATAATAAATCATAAACTGTGTTTCCTTTTGCCAAAGGACTGTTTTCTACGTTAACTATTATGTTCCCATTCTTA
>Ga0210389_10003897_pt1 | contig 11631 bp, 11 predicted proteins | sample IncBWH28OmetaG_FD_160127 | JGI IMG/M metagenome (GOLD analysis project Ga0210389, IMG submission 160127) | Forest soil microbial communities from Barre Woods Harvard Forest LTER site, Petersham, Massachusetts, United States - Inc-BW-H-28-O ... | reverse complement strand
AGTAATCGTTAATCGGTAATCGGTAATCGGTAATCGGTAATCAGTAATCAGTAATCAGTAATCAGTAATCAGTAATCAGTAATCAGTAATCAGTAATCAGTAATCAGTAATCAGAGCTTAACGATTGCAATCTTTGGGGCTCATACCGAGTTGCAAGTGAAAAGACAGGTTTGAACATTTCCCAGTTGGTCAATTCAGAGGGGCGGTCTCCGTATATTGTTCGGACTTTTTTTACTGATCACTGACTTACTGATTACTGATTACTTTTTCAGTGAGTGCTTTGACGAGCTGGGCGATGCTGGGGCGATCGATATCCAGCTCGCGAAAGGCGATGGTCCATTGATCGGATGGGATCAACTCTTGGATTGGCCATATCTCGACCACTCGTTTCTGAGCGATGGCCGGGTTGCCGATGAAGTCGGGGACAATACTGACGCCGAATCCATGTTCGACGGCATGAACGACCGTTCGCAGGTCTGGTACAACGAATCGTAACTGTGCTTCTAGACGAAGACCGAAGGCTTGTTGCCAGAACCTGCGGGTATTAGGCAATTCGACACTGTAGCCAACCCAATGCTGATGTTTTAGCCAGTTTGCTAAATCGTTCAGATTTCGAAACGGCTTTTTTGGTTTAACGCCCGAGGCTCCAATTAGGACATAACGTTTCTCACCTAGAATCCGATATTGCAGGGCTCGCACAGTTGGTTTGGCTACGCTAATCACCGCGTCTAGCATCCCGGATTGGAGCAGGGCGTGGAGTTCTCGAGGCTCGCCAAACGTAACGATGCAAGCAAAGTCGTTTGCCTTGAGTCGTGGGAGTGCGAAGACATCGAAGTAATCGGGAGAAGTGCCAACGCGAATTGGCGCGGGTGATCGGTCCAGTGTCTTGGAATCCGCGTTCTTCAGAATCACTCGCGATACCCGGTCTAGCTTATCGATGGATTCGAATACCTGGTCGTAGAGAGACTTACCTCTGGCTGTCGGGATCATCCCACGCACGGTCCGCTGAAAAAGCGGAGCGCCGATCACCTCTTCCAAACTCGATAATTGCTGGCTCACGGCGGACTGCGTCAGGTGGCGAGAGCGGGCTGCTGATGAAACTGAGCCCTCTCGATAAACGGTTAAGAAGTTACGGAAAAGCTCGGTACTGATCATTAGCAGAATTAAATATCCTATTTAGGATTATTAAATTGAGTTACGTAGATGGTCGATGATTGTCCAGGCAAATGAGAATGCGTTGCGAGCATGTCCAAATCGATTGCCCTTTTCCTCCTTCGTCCCATGTTTTCCCTAAACTACTGCGGACAAGCAGGGCAAGATTGCTGTTGTCGTTTCCCAGGGCTGAAGCCCTGGGGCTGTTCTGTGGGACCATTTCATGGTCAGCAACCTGGATCGATTACTGATTACTGATTACTGATATGTCCTCCAGTCGTGATCAATTCAATAAACAAGCGGCCTTGTACGCCACCAGTCCGGTACACCGTTCCGGCCCCAGTTTACCGGTTTTGGTAGAAATGGCGGCTCCGAAACCGGTCGATCAGGTGCTCGATGTTGCCACCGGGACCGGGAACACGGCGCTAACCTTGGCGCCACTAGTTCTCCGGGTAATCGGGCTCGATGTGGCATCGGCAATGCTTGACCAAGCTCGCGCTAGAGCACAGGCGGAGAAGATCGAGAATGCAGAGTTCGTTTCCGGGTCCGCCGAAGAAATTCCGTTTCCAGATGCCGAATTCTCATTGGTTGTATCTCGACACGCGCCGCATCATTTCCACCGCCTCCACAAATTCCTGAGCGAAGTTAGACGAGTGTTGAAGCCCGGTGGAAGGTTTGTGGTGGCCGACCAGATCAGTCCCTCAGCAAAGATTGAGGGTTGGGTTGATCGATGGGAGCGGACCCGGGATCCATCGCATTTCCGGCAGCGCACGGTCGCCGAATGGAAAGAGATGGCGACGGCCGCCGGCTTCTCTTGGATACAGGACCAAGCAGTGCCGTATGAATTGCCTTTTGATTGGTGGGTAAAGCAAGCGGGATGTACCGAGAAGGCCGTTCACGAGTTGCAAGAGCAAGCCGGTACAGCCGATGAGGTCGTGCGGCGTGAGATGGGGATTAAGTTCAATTCTTCGGGTGGCATCCTGTCGTTTATGGAGCCGATGATGGTGGTACGATTGGAACGGTGAAAGGTGATTAGTGATTGGTGGGGCGAGGCTCCGGAGAGACCTCACGGCTTTTGCGAAGCGGTTGATATTCAACCCGAGTATGGAAGTTCGCTAGGCCCCAGTTGCGCCGAGCCCGATCCAGCGCTGGGTTCGCTCCGGTGAAACCTGCAGCCTTCTGGGAGCCTGGCCCCACCAATCACGAATCACCAATCACCAATCACTTCTCACCCTCGCCTCTCACCTCGAGATACTTCTTGTAAGCGCCGAGCGCATTCCGGTTGTGCTTCCGAATAACGCCTTCGACTTTGTCGGCGTCGCTGGCTTCGATGGCTTCGAGAATTTGACGATGTTCTTCTTGCGCGTCTGGTAACCGGTCAGCGAAAACTTCTTTCAAGAAGACCCGGTGTAACCGATCCCAATGGTCGAGGACTTTGGTCATCACACTTGCCAGGAGACGGGTCCCGGCCCGGTCGCAAATGATTTGATGAAAACGGCGGTTTTCTTGAGACCAGGCCTCTGCATCCCGGCCGCGAACGAGTTCGTCCATTTTTGTTACCGAGTCCCTCAAGCTCATGCGTTCCTCCTCAGTCATATGGAGACAGGCGTACCGGCTACTAACGACCTCGATCGTTTCGAGCAGACTAAAGACTTCGATTACCGACTCGGCTTCGATGGGCGTGACCCGAGTGCCCAGGAAAGGCTGGATTTCTACGTAACCATCAGCCTGTAATTGTTGCAGGGCCTCTCGGACCGGGATCGGACTTACGCCTAGCTGATCGGCGAGATCATCGATGATCAAGCGTGTGCCGGGAGCCAGTTCACCGTTAAGGATGGCCTCTCTCAGTGCCTGTTTCACAAGATCCTTTTTGCTGCTAATCGAGGTTGTTATTGGCCGCATCGTTCAGGCGTGAGGAGTGATAGGTGATTGGTAACAGTTATGACTAATCCGTAATCGATAAAAAGGTAAAGCACGACTTGCGTCGATTAGAGCGCGAAATAGACAGGGTTGATGACTTGAAAACCTCCTTCTGGTGTTCTCAGAATCAATGGACGAATTCGGCGAAACGTTTTTTGATCAGGGCTAGCGCTTCATCGCCCGGAAGAGACCAGAGTTGTTCGTTGAAGATTTCAACTTCGATCGGGGCGTTGTATCCCGCTTCATTGACCGCGGCGATAAACTTACCGAATTCGATACACCCGTCTCCCATCAGACCTCTGCCGTTTAAGAAATCCGGAGGCGGTACAAGCCAGTCACTCACGTGAACCGCAAAGATGCGGCTGCCGGCACGATCAATCTCCCGGTAGACATTTGGGTCCCACCACAAATGATAGGCATCAACTACGACGCCCACGGTGTCCGATGGGAAATGATCTGCCAGAGCGTTTGCTTGTTCCAGGGTGGCAATGACGGAGCGGTTGGCGGTAAACATTGGATGCAACGGCTCGATGCCTAGTTTGACTCCGCGCGCCTGGGCGTACGGAGTTAACCCGGCAATGCCTTCACGAACCATCTCCCGGCTGCGTTCCAGCCCTGCCGAGGCAATCCCGCCGCACACTAAAACCAGCAAGGGACTGCCCAACGCCGCCGCTTCATCTACTGCGCGCTGATTATCGGCAATGGTATTTATTCGCTCTTGATCAGACGAATAAGGGAAAAAACCTCCACGACACACGCTGGAAACTGCGATGCCGGATTCTTTGAGTAGTTCGCGAGCTTTCGGGAGGCCCACCGCATTTATCTTGTCGCGCCAAACCCCGATGCTCTTGATCGCATTCTTCCGGCAGCCCTCGACTAACTCCGGAAGGCTCCATTGCCGGATTGAGTAGTGATTGATGCTAAGTCGATCGATGGGATCCATTGGTGCGTGGCGCGTGATTAATATCGGGCCTCCGGCCTCTGTTGGATGCCTGCCTGATGCAGGGCGTCTGCCCCGAAGGGACGCGAGATGTTACCCCAGCGCTTTAGCCCTGGGTTGCGCGGCTTGCTGTTTTCTATCGCTGCTCTCACGTGATCCCTGCCAGCCTCACGAAACATTGCATGCGTTCTGCGGCGCCGTGGCAGAGCAGGCCTGCCTGATCGGCGAGTTTGAAGAGCTTTACGAGATGAGGGACCGATCTGGCGGATTCGAGGCCGCCAATCATTCTGAAATGGGATTGGTGGCCATTGAGATACGCTAAGAAGACAAGGCCGGTCTTGTAGTAGTAAGTTGGCGCCTGAAAAATGTGGCGAGCGAGTGGGACAGTCGGGTTTAGCAGGGCCAGGAAGCTATTTTTGTCGCCTCGGTCCAATGCAGCTAACGCCGCCGAAGTAGCGGGAGCGATTCCGTCGAAAATACCCAATAAGGCGTGGCTGAAACCTTCCTCGTCTCCAAGAATGAGCTCTGGATAGTTGAAGTCGTCCCCGGTGAATAGTTTTACGCTACCTGGTAGTTGACGCCGAAGAGCGATCTCTCGATCCTTGTCCAAAAGCGAGACTTTTACGCCTTCGACTTTGTTCTGCAGTTTCTTAAGCAAACTCAGAAAATGCGTAGTCGCGGAATCAAGATCCTGGCTGCCCCAATAACCTGATAGGGCGGGATCAAACATTGGTCCCAGCCAATGCAGGATCACGCGATCCTGTGTTTGGTGCAAAAGCGTCTCATAGACTCGGTGGTAATCGTCGGCTGAATGTGCCGCTGCGGCTAAAGCCCGGCTAGCCATGATGACGATTCGGGCGCCATGTTGTTCGATCCAGGCGCATTGTTCTAGATAGGCTTCAACGATCGTCTTTAGTGAATGGCGCTGGTTTCCCGGCAGTTGGTCTGTGCCGGCGCCGCACACGATTGGGGAGCCACTGGTCTTAGCGTCTTGAGCGGAGCGTCGAATCAGTTCTTTGGTGGCCGGCCAGTCTAAGCCCATTCCCCGTTGTGCGGTATCCATTGCCTCAGCTACCCCGAGACCGAATGACCAGAGGTGCTGGCGATACCTGAGCGTCGCTTCCCAATCGATGACGGGTGATGCACCTAAGCAATTTTCGGCGAGAGGATCGGCCACCACATGCGCGGCTGCGAACACCGAGCGGCACTTCGGGTTCGTGTGAACCTCGAATTGTGCAGGATCGCGCAGTCGATAGGTCTCGGTGGAACCGGTCTCAGCTGGGAGGTTGATGGATTGCGAAGACATGCGGGCCTCGAATAGTGGACGGAGTGGACTTAGTGAACGCGGTAGACTTAGTGGATTTCGCTCAAAACCACCATGCGACGCGCTTGATGCTTGCTCATGGCAGGCCTCTCAATTTTCACATCTCACCTCTCACTTCTCACTCTGCAAGGTGAGATCGGGTAAGTCGATCCAACGGCGTTCTCTCCATGATTGCATCCCGGCTTCAGCTAGCTGTACACCTTTGGCGCCTTCTAACAGGGAGTGGGGGAATGGGCCGCCTTCAAACACATGCCGAAGGAAAAGCTCCCATTGGGTTTTAAATGCGTTGTCGAACACCTGGTTATCCGGCACCTCGCTCCAATCTGCGAAGAAATCATGGGAGTCCGGTAGATCCGGATTCCAGACTGCCAGGGGTGTACAGACTCGAGGTTGAACTTTGCACTGGCGTAGTCCGGCGACTGCGCTGCCTTGGGTTCCATCAACCTGAAGAGAGAATAGTTCATCTCGATAGACGCGGACGCACCACGAGGAATTAATTTGGGCGACGATCCCTTTTTCCAACTCGAAGATGGCGTAGGCAGCATCGTCGGCGCTGGCTGCGTAACTTCTACCTTGTTCGTCTGCACGTGCGGGGATATGCGTGGTCCCGAGGGCCATAACGCTTTGGACCGGCCCAAAAAGGGACTCCAGCACGTATCGCCAATGGCAGAACATATCGAGAATGATTCCGCCCCCATCTTCTGAACGATAATTCCAAGAGGGACGCTGGTTGGGGAGCAAGTAACCGTCGAAAACCCAATAACCGAATTCGGCTCGAACCGAGAGAATGCGTCCGAAGAATCCACTGCTAACCAATCGCTGCAGTTTGCGTAGCCCGGGCAGGAAAAGTTTATCCTGCACGACTCCGTTTTTAACTCCGCGAGTTTTTGCAAGTTCTGCGAGTTCTAAGGCCGCTGCCAAATTGTCGGCAACTGGTTTCTCGCAATAAATGTGTTTGCCCGCTTCGATCGCGGCTTTGACAGCGCCTGCGCGTTCGGAAGTGACTTGAGCGTCGAAATAGATTTCAGTGTTGGGATCGGCGAGAGCAGTCGCGAGATCGGTAGTCCAGCGGGCGATTTTGAGCTCACCGGCGAGTTCTTGGACGCGTTTTTGATTGCGCCCGATGAGGACAGGCTCCGGATAAAGCCAGGTACCATCCTTAAGCTGAAGACCGCCTTCTTTCTGGAGGGCCAGAATAGAGCGGATAAGGTGTTGATTCCGGCCCATGCGGCCGGTAACACCGTTCATAGCGATCTGGATGGTTCGACGAGGCATTAAAAGAAAGGAAAGAGGAAAGGTCCTTGACCATATATCATATATGCCCTAGCGATTGTCTAGCTCGCCTTTCTGTTCTCCCTCGGTTTAACAAACCTTCTTTATGAGCCCTTTGAAAGTCGCGGTTGTCGGTGCTGGCATCGGGTCCCAGCACATTAAAGCCTATCAAAATTTACCCGATCAGTTCGACCTCGTTGCTCTCTGCGATATCGATCCTGCCAAAGCATCACAGGTCGCTCGCGAACTCAACGTCAGAGAAGTTGTCCATGATTTTCGAGACCTGTTAACCCGGACCGACGTCGATGTAATCGATCTTTGCACTCCACCTTACCAGCATTTCGATCAGTTGCAGTCCGGGTTAAAGGCCGGAAAACATATGATCTGCGAGAAGCCGTTGCTGGGGAGCCTGTCCGAGGTTGATCGGCTCTCGGATTTGGTAGCGGAATCCGAAAAACAGGTGATGCCGATTTTTCAATACCGGTTTGGACACGGTTTGCAGAAGCTGAAACATCTGGTTGACCGCAAACTGACAGGCGAAGCTTTCGTATTCAATGTCGACGTGGCTTGGTGGCGGTCCGAAGAATATTACCGGGATAAACCGTGGAGAGGAAAACGGTCGACTGAGTTAGGGGGCGCTCTGCTCAGCCAAGCGATTCATGCGGTTGATATGATCTTCTATATTCTCGGTCCGGCCAAAACGGTGTCTGCTTTCACGCGCACACGGGTCAGTCCGATTGATGTCGAAGATTGCGTCGCCATCGCAGTGGAGTTAGGCGACGGTTCGCTAGGAACGATCTCAGTTACTTTAGGTTCGATAACTCAGATCTCCCGGCATCGGTTTACGTTTCGGCGCCTGACTGCAGAGAGTAACACGGAGCCTTATGCAAACTCGCGAGAGCCCTGGTCAATTTCTCCGGTAGATAAGGCGAGTGAGGCAGCCATTACCGAAGCATTGAACGACTTTAAGCCGCAGCTCGAGGGTTACGAAGGTCAATTCTCGCGATTCTTCACCGCCTTGCAGGATGGAGGAGAACTACCCGTCACCATCCATGACGCCAGACGGTCGCTGGAGTTTATCGCAGCCGTTTATCATTCTAACGAGTCAGGGGAACGGGTAGAGTTGCCGCTCGGGAGACAACATCCGAAGTATTACGGGCTGTGAAGCCTCGCGGAGAGTGGTAGGGCGAGGCGGGCCGCTACGCGGCTATGACAAATAGCAAATAGCAGATAGCAAACTGGTGGTGATACCTCGATTGGTGGGGCGAGGCTCCCGAATGACCCACTATTTATGAGGAGAGCTCCGCTTTGAAAAACTGATGCGTGTTGGTGGAATGAGAGGCGCGCCGAGCCGTTGGGTATGTGGAGCCATGAAGTGATAGAGTTATGACTTTCGACCAATTCACTGCCGCGCTACCCGGAGGGATAAGCCTTACCCATCTGCGAGTCTATAATACTCCCGGACCCGATGGCTTACGGGGCGGAAGTCCGCACCTGCACTTTGCTTGTAGTGAAGCGTATTTCGTGATCGTCGGTGAGGGAGCGGTTCAGACTCTTTGCCAGAGCGGTTTTCGAGAACTGTCGTTAAAACCGGGTTGTGTGGTTTGGTTCACGCCGGGCTTAATTCATCGGCTGATTAACCGCGACGGAGATTTGGAGATTTACGTGGTAATGGAAAACGCCGGATTACCGGAGCATGGAGATTCTCTTTTAACGTTCCCGACTGAGTATTTGAAAGACGAGCGCACTTATCTGGATGTGGCTTCTCTTAGTCCGACCGGAGCGGTTTACGCCAACAGCGAGGAGGCTGCTCGCCGTAGAAGAGATTTGGCCGTTGAAGGGTTTCTGGCATTGCGACAAGCTTTTGAGACCGATGGCGAGGCAGCGTTGCGAGAGTTTTATGAGCGAGCGATTCGTTTGATGAAACCGAAGGCGCCTGAATGGCGGCAGCTCTGGGAATCGGGACCGGCGAGCACGATCCATCGGACTGAGAGTTATCTTGATGCGTTGACTGGAGGTTCCGCTGACTATCTTTCCGCCGGCGCGGTGTTCGAGATGCCGGTTGATGTGGAACGCGAGACTCGGAAGTTGGGTTTTTGTGGATCGTTGCGGCCCTATTTTCCGGAAGGAGTGGCGCAGACCGGAGGAATGGAGTGATGATTTTAGTAGGGCGAGGCGGAATAACCAAGCGTTTATGCGGAGAGCCGAGTTTTAAACATTTCTACCTCTGGTTAGGCCGAATCCCTGCCGAGCCATTGGGGGTGGCGTTCGTTGCTAAGCTGGTCTAAGGCATGCACTGCTACCCCGACAAACCCTTCCCGGCGACGAGCTCGAGAACGAAGAGCGGCACCTACGAAGCTAAGATCTCACGGCTGAAAATTTGAGTTTCTTCAACAAAACGTGAACCGTTAAGTTGTTCCCCAATGAAAAGGCTCGGTGCTGCGGTTTTTGTTGCCCTCATTGTCGTCCAGATGTTGGCCGGCGGATCATCGGCGAAGACCCTCAGTGTCATCCTCCTATCAAACGCGAGCACCCAAAATGTCATTCAAGGGATGCTAAAAGAATATCACCAGGAACATCCGGATATCGATTTCGAGATATCGATTATTCCTGATAGCAAACTGCTGGCGAAGTTAAACACTTTGGTTACTGCGGGTCAGTTCCCCGACATCGTGGAGGTAACCACGGCTAAGATCCAGAACTACGCTTACCCGGCGCTGGATCTGGCGAAGTATACGGACCGAAACCAGTTTCTATCACGATATTTGCCCGGCTATCAGCCGTTTATCGTGTCCGGTGACAAGGTGATCGGCGTACAAATCGAGGCAACCGCAAACGGCCTTTTTTACAATAAAGATCTGTTCGCCAAAGCCGGGGTAACCGTGCCGCAGAACGAAAATGAGATTTGGACCTGGGAGCAATTTAAAGAAGCGGTTCAAAAAGTGATGAAGCTTCCGGAATGCCGAATGGGGGTTGCCTGGGACTGTTCTGTTCAGCGTTTTTCGAATCTGATTTACCAGGCAAACGGACGCTGGGTGTCGGCCGATGGAAAAAGCTTTTTACCCGATTCGCAGCCGGCGGAAAACGCGTTGAATTTCTTTCGGGGCTTGGTGGCGGCGAAACTGATTCCGACTTCTTCCTGGCCAGGTAAGACGGACGGCGGGATGTTATTTAAAACAGGGGTTGCGGCGATGTTGTGGTCCGGTAATTGGCAGCTCCGCGGTTTTATTAGTGGCGGGATGCCGTTTGCATTTGGCACCACCTACTTTCCGAAAGGAACCATGCGGGCGACCTGTCCGGGTGGGGAGTTCTTGATGGGGTTCGAGCGTTCGGCGAATCATGACGATGCTGCCCAGGTGCTTCTTTGGTGGGCGCAGGCGGCCACAACCAAAGAGTATTTAGAGAAATTGGGTGGCTCGCTGCTGACACCGATGCGCAACCAGGAAATCAATTACGGAAAGTATACAGAATACCTGCAACCGATGTTGTCAGATCTGGCGGCGACGCCCACCTGGGTGTCCGAAGATTTAGCCCGGCCAGTAGTTAACTTAACCCAAGACGATGTGCTCGATGAGCTAATCCTTTGCGCGACCGGCAGGGTGTCAGCGCAAAAAGCTGTGGTCGATCTGCGTAATATTGGAGCCGCGGAGCTGGATCGCGAAAACCGGGAAGTGAGCAAATGAGCGCTCCTGAAGCCATATCCCCGGCGGACGCAAGATCGTTGCTGACTCCCCCCAAACGGACGCGGTGGGGCTCGCGATTGGCGCCGTACTTGTTCCTATTACCGACGGTGGCAATGCTATTCATCTTCAGCATCGTGCCGCTGCTTTATGGGATGTGGATGTCGCTTTACGACTTCGATATCGTGCATGGCAGATCCACTTTTGTAGCGCTACAAAATTATTGGCGGTTACTTCACGATCCACAATTTGGCCTCAGTTTGTTAAATACAGCATGGTACACGTTGAGCGTCGTGCCGCTGATTCTAGTCGCCAGTGTAGCCATCGGGGTTTTTTTAAAGAAAAGCACCGTTGCTCGGCTGATAGCGCGAGTTGGCTTCTATGTACCGTTCGTGTTGTCTCCGGTGGTAGTAGCAACTTCATGGAAATGGCTCCTGAACGAAGATCTGGGAGTTGTGGACGGGTTTCTAAAATGGGTAGGGCTGGGGACAATTCCTTGGCTAACCGATGATAATTGGGCCCGAATCAGCGTGGTCGGTGCGACCGTGTGGAATCTGGTAGGTTTTTATATGTTGATGGTGTTAGCGGGGTTGAGCCAGATCAATCCGGATCTATATGAAGCCGCCAAGATCGAGGGGGCATCCGCCTGGCGAAGACTGTGGCATATCACTTTGCCATTGTTAACCCCAACCATGTTACTCATTGTGGTTCTAGCGACCATCCACGCCACCCAAGCGTTCGAAACTATATTGTTATTGACTGAAGGTGGACCCGCCGGCGCCACCCGTTTGGTTATTCAAAATATGTACGTGTCGGCATTTACTCGTTTGCAGCCCGGGTATGGTGTGGCTCAAGCCATATTGATGCTGCCGTTGATCTGTTTAGTGGCCTGGGTGCAGATGCGAGTCTTCAGAAAGGCGGGGGCACTGTGAGCCACAGAATGAATTTCAGCACAGAGACGCAGAGGACACAGAGGACGCAAATGATCATCCACAGATTTCGCTTAGAAGAGGGATCGAGTTGTAGGGAGAAGTACAAAAGCAAGCGGATCCACTGAAATGAAGTGCCGATCTCCGTGGCTATGGCCGACCTCAAACAGAAATCTGCGTAACCTGTCTAATCTGCGGATCTTTTCCTCTGTGTTCTTTGTGTCTCTGTGGTGAAATCTATGCGAGGCAAATTAGGCAAAACGCTTTACGATCTCAGTGCATTGGTGGTTTGTCTGATATTCCTGGTGCCGGTGCTTTGGGCCCTCTTCTCGGCGTTTCGACATTCTCGGGATCTCTTCGTTTTTCCTCCGACTTTCGATCTCCACGGTTTTACCCTGGAGAATTTCCAAGCTG
>Ga0210389_10003896_pt1 | contig 11631 bp, 11 predicted proteins | sample IncBWH28OmetaG_FD_160127 | JGI IMG/M metagenome (GOLD analysis project Ga0210389, IMG submission 160127) | Forest soil microbial communities from Barre Woods Harvard Forest LTER site, Petersham, Massachusetts, United States - Inc-BW-H-28-O ... | reverse complement strand
GGCGGCGAACTGCGGGGCGTCGCTGGCCACGTCGATCAGCACGTCGATCCCGTCCAGGTGCGCGCGGGCCACCGCCTCGGGCAGCGGCACCGCCGCCTGGTCGATGATCTCGGCGGCTCCGTAGCCCCTCATCCGCCCGGCCTCGGCCCCCGGGGCGACGACGGCGAGGTGCGCGCCCGCCCGCGCGGTGAACTGGGTCGCGAACGAGCCAACGGCGCCGGCGGCGCCGACGATCAGCACGGTCTTGCCGTCCAGCGGGGCCAGCGACTCGGCGATGGCCATCCCCGCGCCGCCCGCGGTGGGCAGCGCGGCGGCGGTGACCGGATCCAGGCCGGCCGGTATCCTCGCCAGCGGCGCATCCTCGCCGCACGCAACGTACTCGGCGTAGGTCCCGGCCGATCCCAGCGGCGCGATCAGCAGCTGCCCGAAGACCTCGTCTCCGGGTGCGAACCGGGCCGCACCGGGCCCGTCGTCATGCACCGCACCGGCCAGGTCGGCGCCCAGGACCATCGGGAACCGCGCCGGCATCCGGTCCCGCCACCCTCCGCTAGCGATCTGCACGTCCATCGGGTTCATCCCGGCGGCCTGGACCGCGATCAGCACCTGGCCGGGCCCGGCCTGCGGAGTCGGCAGTTCCGTGATGGACGGGCGGGCGCCGTAGTTACTGACGGTAATCGCTCGCATGACAGCCTCCTTGCTCGTGTCTGTGCCCCGGTTGTCTGTGCTCCGGTCCCGGGGCCGGCGCGGGGTCACCGGCCGGTGGGGTTGCTGCGCAGGACCGGCGCAGGGGCACGCGGTCGGTCGCGATCAGGCCGCCCCAGACACCGTGCTGGCCGATGTCCCAGTGCCGCAGCGACAGCTCCAGGCACTGGGCCCGCACGGGGCAACTGGTGCAGACAGCGATCGCGGCCGCCGCCTCATGGCGGGCCCGGGCTGTCTCGGCACTGACCGGGTACCACTGGTCGGGGTCAAGGCCGCTGCCCGCGCACCGGGCCTGCCTGGCCACCCGGGCCCACAAGTCATCGTCGGTCAGCCGCTGGATAAGAAGGCTGCTGGTCATGGGGACTGCCTCACCGGACGATCTGGAGCGCAAGCCGTGGCGGGCAGCCGCGGCGCACCAGCGTGGCGACCTGGTGCCAGTCGACGTGGTCGGCCGCGGACTGCGCCAGCGACCACGGGATCCCCAGCCGGGTGAGCTGCCTCACCCGCCATTCATGCACGAGCAGGTCGTCGTGGTCGATCGCCTCATCGCGTGGTCTTGCACGTGCCGGTTCCATCGCTGGGGCCTCCTGCTAGGGGGATTCCTAGCGATCACGCTAGGATCGCCGGGCCCCCGGCCGAATCCGCAGGAGCGGCTAGCCGTGGCCCGCGATCTTCTAGTCGTGGCCCGCGACCTATTAGCCGCACAGGGGGGCCGAACAGTGGCTGTCCTACATCCCCATCGCCGCCGGATGGACACTAGCCACCACTGTCGCCGCCGTCCTACCAGACCAGTAGCGCTGCCGGACGGACCGGCTCAACCGGGCGACCACGGAGCAGATGTAAGCGGCGCTCGCGTTCCTGAGCATGATCGATCCCAACGCGTTCGAGATCGCCCTCGAGGCCGTGCCACCGGACTTGGGAACGCTTCCTGACCTCGACGACCCCGAGCCCTGCGGCGGTCTGGTCGCCTTGTTCCCCGACCACGGGATGACGTGGCATCACTACCGGGTGCTCCGACGCACGTCCTCTGATTCAGTGCCCCGCCGGACCCGGCGGGGCACTGGCACTACCACCCGGTGCAATCGCTCGCCTACGCGCCAGGCGGCTGCTCCCCTTCGCCGCTTTCGCCCTCTGGCTGGTCCCCGCCGTTTTCCAGGTCGGAGATGTCCAGGTCCGTCGTGCCCCTGAGGAACGCGTCCGGGTCCTCCAGGTCCTCGGCCGTCGGGAGCAGGTCCGGGTGCGCCCACAGCGCGTCCCTGCCGTCGGTTCCGCGTGACTGGGTCACCCCCGTCCACAGCGCCGTCGCCTCCCGCAGCATCCGGGGGCGGAGCTCGAGGCCGACGAGGGTGGCGAAGGTGCGCTCCGCCGGGCCGCCGGAGGCACGGCGGCGGCGGATCGCCTCCGCCAGCGCCACGGCGTGCACCAGCCGCGACTCGGCGGCGGCGGAGACGACGGTGGCGACCCACCCTTCGACGAGGGCGAGCGCGGTCTCCAGCCGGGCGAGCGCCACCTTCTGCTGCGGCGTGTCCTCCGGGCGGAACAGCCCCTCGCCGGACAGCGCCTCGCGCAGCGCCTCCTCCGGGTTGGTCATGTCCATCTCGGGCAGCGAGTCGCGCAGCTTGTTCACGTCCACGGTGATGCCCGCGGCGTACGCCTCGACCGCGCCGAGCAGGTGCTGGCGGAGCCACGGCACGTGCCCGAACAGCCGGTGGTGGGCCGCCTCGCGCAGCGCGAGGAACAGCCGCACCTCGCCGATGTCAACCGACAGGCCCTCGCCGAACGCGGTGACGCCGGCCGGCAGCAGCGCCGCGGGCCCCTCCGCCGCGAGCGGCAGTCCGATGTCGGTGGAGCTGGCCATGTCGCCGGCCAGCTCGCCGATCGCCGTGCCGATCTGGCCGCCGAGCATCGCCCCGCCGAGCTGCTTCATCATCGGCGCGAACGCGCTGAACCCGCCCATCCCGGACAGCATGGCCCGCATCTCCTCGGGCACGTCGCTGTCCAGCTGGTTGGGATCGAAGGCCATCATGGAGCCCATCGCGTCGACCGCCTTGGCGGCGATCGGGTCGCATAGGGTCGACCAGACGGGGAAGGTAGCCTCCAGCCATTCCGACTTGGACCACGCCTCGATTTTCCTGATGCCTGACGGGAACGTAGTGACGTCGTCAAGCCACAAGTCGGCGAGCCGGACCGCGTCGGTCACCGCGGACCGCTCGTTGGCGAGCACGCTGGGATCGCCCTTGGCGACGATCGCGTGCCTGGCCAGGTTCTTGGCCAGTTCCCAGTTGACCGGCCCGCCGCTGTAGGAGAGGAGGTCGGCGAACTGGCGCAGCGCGTCCGCGAACTGGTTCGGATTGGCCGGGTCACCAGGCCCGCCGGGCCCGCCGGGGCCCCCTGGGCCGCCGCCGGGTCCGAAGCCGAACCCGAACGGCCCCTGGCCGCCGGATCCCTGGTCGCCGGAGTTCGGATCGTCGTCGCCAGGCCGCCCGGGCGGCCCGAAGCCGAAAGGAGGACGCTCAGCCACGATGCACCCCCTTCGCTCTCAGATGGTCGGGCAGGATAGAAGGGTCATAACCGCCACGCTATTCGGGAGCAGCCGACTTTGAGAAACGGCAGACGGCAGGTTCGCCCTGAGCGCAGCGTTCGCCGTGAGCGTAGCACCGCCGCGGCACCGCCGGTGGTGGCGGTCACGGGTGCCGCGCGGGGAGTGGGGCACGCGCTGGTGACCCGGCTCGCCGGCTCGGCGCGCATCGGCCGCGTCGTAGCGGTCGACGACCACCGGGGCGACGCGACCGGGGTGACCTGGCGGCTCGCCGACGTGCGAGACCCCATGCTGGCCTCGCGGCTCTCCGGTGTGGACGTGGTGGTGCACACGGACGTGGACACCTCCGCCGACAACGACCCGAGGGACCGGCGGGCACGCAACGTGCGCGCCGCCCAGACCGTGCTGACCGCCGCGGCGGCCGAACGGGTCGGCCGGGTCGTGCTCGTGACGAGCGCGATGGTCTACGGCGCGCGCCCGGACAACCCGGTGCCGCTGCCCGAGGACGCCCCGCTGCTCGCCGACTCCGGCGGCAGCCTGGCCGGGGACATGCTCGAGATCGAGGAACTGGCCCGCCGCTCGCGCCGGGTCAACCCAGGCACGGCGGTAACCGTCGTACGCCCGGCGGCGCTCGTAGGCAGCGCCGTCGACACGCTGCTAACCAGGCACTTCGAGGCACCCAGGCTGCTGGTGGTGCGGGGCTGCGCGCCGCGCTGGCAGTTCTGCCACGTCGATGACCTGGTGTCCGCGCTCGAGTTGGCGGCCGCGGCCACGGTCACCGGCGACTTCGCGGTCGGCTGCGACGGCTCCCTCTCCCAGGCCGAGGTCGAGGCGCAGAGCGGCCTGAAGTCGGTCGAGCTGCCGGCCCGGCTAACCTTCAGCGCCGCGCAGCGGCTGCACCGCCTCGGCGTGACGCCCGCCCCTGCCGTCGAACTGCGCTACGTGGTGTACCCGTGGGTGGTCGACTGCGCGGCACTGCGCGCGGTTGGGTGGCGCCCGACGTTCTCGAACACCGAGGCGCTGGCGGTCCTGCTCACGGAGCGCGCTGGGCACCACGCGGTGGTCGGGCGGCGACTGGCGCGCAAGGATGCCGCAATCACTGCGGCGGGGGCGGCCGGAACCGCCGCGGCGGTCATTGGAACCGCCGCGTTCGTCCGCCGCGCACGGAAGAAGAATAAAACGTAGCGGGAGCGGGCCGCGAAAATATCGCGCAGCCGACGCACGGAGCGCTGCCAGGATCTCCCACAGAGTGGATCCGGCTGGGGATCTTCGCGAAAGCTGAAGGCCGCCGCCCGCGAGGCCTTATCCAACCAGCCGGCTGGCGCCGCGCTCGCTAGCCAGTCGCTGAACTTTCTGAGTTAGTTACGGAGAGGCATAGCGCGAAGCTGTCGTTAAGAAATGCCGGGAAGCCGAACCCGCCGTTATCTTTGGATCGGTAATTTCCCTTACTAGCGGACTCCAGTAGGGACTGCAACCGGACCGGGAAGGATTTACCATTCCTGATTCTCGCGCGAAGCCGGGCGCGCTCGGCAGCATCTTGAAAGAATCGAACTCCCGAACCGCCAGGCTCTGATACTAGAGAAAGATAGTGAGCATATCCCTCCACACGACTCGCCAGTCTCGCATAGTCGTCAGCCGAGGTCTTCAAGGCTGTGGAAATCTGTCTGTTCAAGCCTGTGACGCTGGGATCCCCTTGCGTATTTGAATTATGCTGGCGATAGCACGCCACTGATTCGCTGAGCTGAACTCTGGAATGGAAGGCGAAAGCAGTAAGTCCAACCGCGTGGTCATGCCCCACTGCGCGCCAATGCAGATGAGAAAGTGGCCGGTTACCCCAGTCGATCTCGCTCAATATTTCTTTCCTAAAAACGGACGCGAATCCTGGCGCGACATGGTACGGGTCTCCTTGGAGAGGACGTAGAACTCGCGTGCGCTGATAATCAGGAAAGGATCGGCCGAGTGGCCGGAGTTCTTCGTCGACAACAGAGGCTGAATGACTGACAAAGGACGCGCCCGTCTCCTCTAGAGCTTGCACACACCGCAAGATCTTCTGAGGGCCCCACACGTCGTCCTGATCAGACCAAGCCAGGTATTTGGTATCGACAAGCTTTGCAGCGGACCAGAAGTTCTCCGCGTAGCCCTGCTGCGGCCCGTCAACGATGACCACTTCGAAGGTAGCCCTCTTAGCGAAGCTCTCTAGAATCTGCCGAGTGGCATCAGTCGACCCGTCATCGCTCACGATCAACCGACGAGGCAGCATAGTTTGATTCTGTAGACTAGCAAGTTGGTCTGTTAGATACTTGGCGCCGTTGAAGGTAGCCATCACAACTGTGCAGTCTGAGCTAACGACGCCCACTGTGCGATCCCCAAATTGTGTTCATTGGAGACTGGACTTTACACCAACTCCTCCGCCGCCACCAGCGGTTAGCCAGTACCGGGTCTAAGAGAGACCTCTCGCTGCCGACGTTGGCGCGCGACCGCTAGGCGTCTCACCTCGATCGACTGATCTGCTCCAGCTTGTACTCAGCTTATTCTTCGCGCTGGCACGCCAACATACATAGCTCCCGGTTCGCAGTCTCTTGTGACTACCGCGCCGGCACCAATAACAGTTCCCTCGCCGATGGTTACTCCTGGCATGATCAACGAACGTGCCCCGATCCAGCATCGGTCGGCGATGCGGACTGGCTTGTAGTATGAGTCCCGTGACACCTGCCCACACGCGTCGATTTCGTGACTTGACGTGAGAATCATGACCTGAGGGCCTACGAGGACGTTACATCCGATGTCAATATTTCCCCTACCCTCGAAATGGCAGCCCGCGTTTACAAAGGTTGCGTCGCCGATTCTCACATTGTCCGAGTCGAACTCACACCGCCGAAGTCCTGTTACTGAGAATGCGATCCGCATACCTCGTCGTCGCAGCAGCCGAACTCGAACGTAATGAGGAAAGTGCGGCGATGTTGGCGACATCAGGCCCAGCCGGATGCCTAGCCGAGCAAGTATCAAGCGGAGACGGACACGCAACTCGCGCAGCGTGCTCCACCTTGGCTGCGCCAGTTCGATTTGCGCGAGTTCGATTTCTGTTGCAGGACGTACCCCAGGTGGACCATATCTCTCCTGTGTCGCGGGTGAACCCTCACACATTTGGGTCTAGTTCGTAGACGCTCAGTGTGCACTAGTCAGGCTGGCGGGGCTGGCGGTACACGGCTGCTCCCCCGGGGCAGGGTGCCCTGGCAGCACATGGAGCGCCGTGTCGGCTCGGCGTCGCTGGAGTGGGGCTCCACCGCGCATCAGCACATCCGGCATCTCATCGACTGGAAGAGTGCTAGGTACGGCGGCACTTGTGAGCTGTTCGCGGAGCCGGCGGCCCGGGGCATCATGGAAGAGCTTTCCGCGTCGTCGAGCGAGGAATGCGGCGGGGTGGTGACAGTGCTGCGGGCCGGGGACCAGGTGCTCGCCGTCTCTTCCAGCCTGCCCAGGCGTTGTCAGTGGGTGGTTTATGCCGTCTGGGAGATCCCCGGAGAGCGAGCGGCGCGCGGTCTCTACCGGCGGCTATACCTAGAGCGCAAAGTACAGACGAGCCGACGAGGTATCGGTACAGGTAGCGAGTAGAGCATCAGGTCACCGAGAAGTAGGGTTGCGCCCCCATTGGGTACGAGCTCCGAAATTCGCGCCATAGCTCCTCTTCGCTTGCGCCTAGACCGGTAAGCCGAACCACTGTAACTTTTATTGTCGCAGCCATTCGTGTTGATACCGCACTCGATTCTGACGGGTGTGCCATTGAGTCTCGCCAACGCCTCAATCGCGCAAAATCACACATTTCTCGCCTGCATCGCAGCGCCGCGCATACGCTGACTTCTACATGTCGCGACCGCGTGTCCCTGCTCCATTTCCTCGTGTCATGTCTGCGAGTTTCCTGATTTACCAAGCCAAGAAGGTGATGGCCCATGCGCGTGTCGGTCGTGCGGCCCGGGGACCTGGGTCCCATCGAAGCGAGCCTGTGGGCCCGTTTCCAGAAGTCATCCCCTGAGTTGCAGAACCCCTTTTTCTCCCTGACCTTCGCGCAGGTGGTGGACAGGCATCGTCCGAACGCCCGGGTCGCTGTGGTGGAAGACAACGGTGACATCCAGGCCTTCCTACCCTTTGACCTGGGGCCGCAACGGATCGGCAGGCCGATCGGGGACCCCATGAACAACCTACAGGGATTCGTCAGCGAGGATGCGACCATCAACGCGAAGCGGGTCATCCGCGAGGCGGGCTTGCGGGGCTGGCGATACACGGCTGCTCCCGCCGAGCAGCGTGCTCTGGCAGCACACCATTATGATGGGACGCTCGCCGAGGCGCCGCTCATCGATCTGAGCGACGGATACGAGTCCTATTTCGCCAGCCGGAGCAAGAACTTCACCGATGATTTCGGAAAGCAGTGGCGCTCGCTGGAGCGCCGTGTCGGCCCGGCGTCACTGGAGTGGGGCTCCACCGCGCCGGAGCATATCCGGCAGCTCATCGACTGGAAGAGCGCTAGGTACGGCGGCACCCGTGAGCTGTTCGCGGAGCCGGCGGCTCGGGGCATCATGGAAGAGCTCTCCGTGTCGTCGAGCGAGGAATGCGGCGGGGTGGTAACAGTGCTGCGGGCCGGGGACCAGGTGCTCGCCGTCCGTTCCAGCCTGACGTCTCCAGGTGTAATCAGCGGGTGGTTCACGGGTCACGACCCCGAGATGAAGAAGTTCTCGCCTGGCAAGCTGATCCTGCTCGCGACCGCCGAGGAGGCCGCGCGGCGCGACATCACTCGGTTCGAACTTGGCGCCGGCCAGGACGCTTACAAGAGCCGGCTAAGCAACGGCTCATACCCGGTCGCAGGCGGTGCCGTCTGGGCGATTCCCGGGGAGCGCGCGGCGCGCGGGCTCTACCGGCGGCTCTACCTAGAGCGCAAAGTACAAACGAGCCGACGAGGTTCAGGTACAAGTAGCCAGTAGAGCATCAGGTCACCACGCCTGACGTCGGTCACGGGAGACTAACGCAAGACGGCCCGCTGGCGGACAGCAGATCTGCCCGCTAGCGGCAATGGGCCTGCCCGACACGAACTGATCGTTCCCCCTTGGTTGCCGGGCCGGGGTCCCGTCCCCCGATTTGGCTGGTCAGTGACAACTTTCAGCCCGCGCACCACCTGCTCGTGCGCAGCTCCCCTCGCGTCTGGAAAGAAAGGCCACCTGCAGCTCGGACGTTCCTCCGCTGCTGGTCGCCGGCGTTGTGCACAGCGACGCAGTCGGTGCGCGCGCGCGTATATCGACAATCAGGTGATAGCGTCCGTCTTGGCCGCTATAGTTGAACTATAGTTGAACTTGTCTGTGTTTGGCTGGTTCGCACTCACTGAGTGCGCTGTCAGAGCGAATGGTTGGGACAGTGAAAGTCACAGTAGTTCGGCCTGACGAACTAGACGCAAGCGAAGAGAAGCTATGGCACGAATTTCAGAGCTCGTCGCCAATGACAGCCCACCCCTGCTTGTCGTTGACTTATGCGCGCGCTGTATGTCGTGCCGATGAGAGTGGGCGGGTCGCTGTCGTGGAGGATAGCGGACAGATATGTGCGTTCATTCCTTATTCGAAAGGTGACGATGGGATAGCCGCTACGCTAGGCGGAGGTCAAACGGCATTGGACGGCCTCGTTTCGTCCAGTGACCGTATAGACCTAAGGGCAGTCGTTCGGGGCACGGGTTTGCGAGGATGGCGCTTTTCTCGCGCACCAGTTGAGCAGCGTGCCCTGGATCCGTACCGCTACCAAGGCGGCTTTCACGCGGAGTTGATTTACTTTTCCGATCTGCGCGACGGCTACGATGGCTATAGGCGGGCCCTGCCTAAAGGCGGAAGGAATGAGATCGCGACTGCGGCGAGACGCCGGCGGGCTCTAGAGCGTGAAGTGCGTGAAGTCTCCTTCGAGTGGAATAGCAACGATCCGTCCCACTTGCCTTTGCTGCTTAACTGGAAATCAGATCAATTCGAGGGCATGCGTAAATGGCTTTTGTCTCCCTTCAACCGCGCGCTCGTGCAAGAGCTGGCTGATAGCGATAGCGAAGACTATTCTTGCCTGACAAGCGTACTTTATGCCGAGGCAAAGCCGATTTCTATCGCTCTCAATCTGAGGCGCGGCCATATCCTTTCCCAATGGATCTCGGCCTTCGATCCTGAATATTACCGCTTCTCTCCTGGCACACTTAATATGCTCGCGATGTTCGAGGAGGCACCCGAGCACGGGGTGGAGATCGCCGATTTTGGCTATGGGGACGACCGATACAAGCAACGATTCGGAAGTGGTGTGCATACCGTGAGCGGTGGCGGCGTATGGGCCAGCCGCCTTGGGGCAGCAGCGCGTTCCTTTTATCGAAAAGCTAGGTTCCATGATTAGACACCTACCGTACGCGGGAAGGGTTCGGAATGCGGGTGACGGTCGTCCGGCCAGGTGACTTGGGCACTGTCGAGGCGGCGTTGTGGCGGAGCTTCCAGCATTCGACGCCAGAGGGACTTAACCCTTTTATGTCGCTTACCTATGTTCAGGCAGTTGGTCGGGCCAGAGCCAATGCCCGGGTTGCGGTAGTGGAGGAGCACGGGCAGATAGCGGCATTCTTGCCGTTCGAGCTGGGTACTCATGGCCTGGGGATGCCAATCGGCTACCCAATGAATAATCTGCAGGGCTTCATTGGATCTGGCGTGCCGATAGACGCCAGACGGGTCGTAAAGCAGGCACGCCTGCGAGGCTGGCGTTTCGACAGTGTTCCCGTCGACCAGCGTACGTTCGCATCGTTTCACTATCAGGGAACGACCGTTCCGTGCCCGATAATCGACCTCGCTAAGGGGATGTCCCACATTAGCGCGCGTGAGAAGGCTCGTCGCGCACTGGAAAAGCAGCATGGCACTGTCTCACTGGAGTGGAATAGCACCCAGGCCGCCCAAATCGACCGGCTGATCGAATGGAAGTCTCACAAGTACCATGGAGCATCTCTGCTGTTTAGCGATCCGACGGCCCGTAGCATCGTCAAAGAGCTGGCCGCATCAGATAGCGATGACTGCCGCGGAGTCGTCAGCGTGCTGCTGGCGGGGGAGCAGTCAGTCGCTGTTCACCTCGGTCTGCTCGGACCACGTTCCCTCGCCGGCTGGTTTATGGCTTACGATCCGACGCTGAGCCATTTCGCGCCGGGCATGATGCTGTGGCTCCCCCTAGCGAAGGCTGCCGAGGAGCGTGGCATCGGCCAAATCGACCTCGGCGCGGGGCAGGATACCTACAAGTTCGAACTATCTAACGATTCATATATCGTGGCAGGCGGCGCGGTTTGGGCCCGCAAAGCGGAGGCGGCCTGCCGCAAGATTTTCCGGGATTTTCGCTCTCTGTCAGAGTCTCGTGAGACATCTAGACTTTCGTAGATTCCGGGGTTTGCCGCCGTCACCGTAGCAGCCAGCCTCGCCGCCGTCACCTCATCGCAAGCGCGGCGCACCTGGCGCCCGGGGATGCCAACAGTGGCGGCCTTTCCCCGGCGCTATTTAAACGCTTGCGAGTAAGCGGCCGTAGCGTTGGGGATAGTGGAGCCCAGCGGAGCTATTCCGTCACCGTTGGTGTCGAAATAACTCTCGAAGGAAAATTTATCCTTGTTAAAAAGCTGGGCCATGCCGGTTACATATTGAGCGTCATCAGACGTACCGCTGTTGGCGCCCCACTCGGGAAAGCTCAGCGGCTTGTCGTTGGCTGCGGCAAAGGCCTCAATATTATCGAGGCTGGGGAAGTTAGGATCATTCTTGGGGTTACTGGCGCTGTCCGTCGAGTAAGCTGCCCATCCTTCCTGGGAAACCGTCTTGTGCGTGGAGCAGTCTTGGTCGTAGGCATCTATCCCTATGACGTCTACATAGGAATTACCTGGATACCATGCGTCCAGTGGAAGGGCGGCGGTGCACACGTTCGGGTTCCAGACGAACAGGAAGTGAGCGCCGGGTACAGCACGCAGGGCAGTCACCTCATTGTCGTAGCACTTCGCCCAGTCGCGCATTTCCGTGGCGGTCGATCCGACGTAGTCGGCTTCCCAGGAGCCATTGGCTTCAACGCCAAGGCGGATGACTATGCTTCCGGCGCCGTAAGATACGAGGTTTTTCCCCAATGCCGTGGCCTGTTCGTCGTAGTTGCCGGCGGCACAGGCCTGCTCCCAGCTCAGCGGGTTGTTGTTGTGGTTAGAGACCGATTGCGGGATGAGGTCCATACCCATAACGGCCTGGTGTGCCGGATTCGATTTCAGCCACGCATCCCAGCCGTCGGAAGTGGTGGAGAACATCCACGGAGCGTCCCAAGCGGTCCAGTCCGGCGCCGGATTGGCGAATGTGCTAAGGCAATTGTACGTTATGCCAGTCAATTGA
>Ga0210389_10003893_pt1 | contig 11638 bp, 8 predicted proteins | sample IncBWH28OmetaG_FD_160127 | JGI IMG/M metagenome (GOLD analysis project Ga0210389, IMG submission 160127) | Forest soil microbial communities from Barre Woods Harvard Forest LTER site, Petersham, Massachusetts, United States - Inc-BW-H-28-O ... | reverse complement strand
CACACGAACGCGAGGCTGAGCAGGCCCATGATGAGCATCACTTGAATGTCCGCGTTGGGTGAGGACTTGATCGGTTCCACCTGATACCACAGCGCGTACAGCCACAGCCAAGCCTGGCCGGGGTAGCTGCCGGTCTCGTTCATCATGCCCCACTGCTCGCCGAGCAAATGCTGAGCTTCCGCGCGTTCACCGAGCAGGCCGCCGTCAGCCATGAACAAAAGCGGCTTGGTGTAGTCAGTCTGGAAGAACTGGTTGCTCGTCAACAGGCTTCCGTCGAGGCCGCCGCTCTTTGCGAGGCCGAGCAGCCCGGCCATCATCCTCGGCACGGGGCCCGTGCCACTCGCCTGCACCGTGACCGCGCCAGTGCTCGGGTCGAGCCCCACAGTCTTGGGCGGTGCCTTCTTTTCTTCGATGGCCGTTTCATATTCTTCCAACGGCTTCGCGTAGGCTTCGCCCCACTCCTTTTTGGTTTTTTCGGGTGCGGCCTGATATTCCGAGACGGCGCTTGCGAGTGCCGGGTCGCCGGGGATCGTCCGCAGTGGATCGATCACGTAGTCCTCAGCCGTGTTGATCGGGTGGCTGACGCCGAGCCAGCGCTGCGGGTGCAGGAACAGGAAGTGCTGCACGCTCCCGCTGTTGTGGTTGTACGGGGGGCCGTATTCAGCCGTGGCGCTCGTGCCGTCGAGCTCCTTCGCCGCCGTGGCGATGAAGTTCACAGGCTGTTCGCGCGACCACTGCGCGATCGTGCTCGGCTTGTCATCAGGTGAGGAGAACAACACGGTAAGCACCACCGCCAGCACGCCGATCACGCCGACCGCGATGCACAGCTCCTTGATCAGGTCATACGGCGCATAGCCACCCGTCCAAGGCTGGGTGTCGTCCTTTGTATGCAGGAGGCTCACGTCTGCACCCCGCTCGACAGCTCCGATCCATCGGCATCGCGCCCTGTGTTCGCGGGGAGCACGACTCGCCGCTTGTCCAACTCGAACGGCGGCACGACGCCGTGACGGCGCACGAGCAGCACGTGGACGCTGACGAGCGCGACAACCGCTACGGGTAGCAACAGCACGTGGTAGCTGTACATCTGGCCGAAGTTGGTGACGTTGAAGAACGCGCCGACGCCGATCGAGTTCAACCCGTCCTTGGCCTGTGTGGAGATCCACTGCGCGTCAAAGTTCTGTTGAGAGACGTAGCCCGTAAGCGCACAGGGCACCGCGACCAGGAACGTGACCGCGCCGGTCATCCACACGCGCGCACGCCCGCCGCGCCACGCGGCCATCCAGAACTTCCCCCACAAATGGACGACCATCACGAAGAAGAACAGCTCGACGCTCCACATATGGATGCTGTTGAAGAAGTGCCCTATACCCGTGTCGTGCCACCAGGCAGGTCCCTTCAGTGCGAGGATTGAGCCGGAGGCGATGATCACAATCAGGGAGGCGATGCTTGCCACTCCGAACACGTAGATCCACGAGGCGACATACGTCGGCTGGCCATCGGGGAGCAGTTTTTCGGGAGGCAACGCCTTGAGGCCCGCTTCCCTGACGCGCACCGTCCAGGTATCGGGGTGCGCTGACGGCCCCCTGCCAGAGGGAGGCGGTGCGGCGCTCACGATGCCCGGCCGCGCCTGCGCGCCGCCCCAGGGAACGGAAGCACGATCGCCAAGGCGAACACAATCAACATCAGCACGATCACGAAGACGTTCGCCACCGAGAGGTGGATGAAGCTCCAATCCACCGTGTGGGCGGGGTGATTCAGGTTGACGATCACGCCCAGCACGCCCACCAAGCTCACGAGCAGCCGCCTCGAATCGGCCTGCACACCATTTGATCGAGCAGGCTAACTGCGATACGGGCGTCTGTATATCCGTAGTTTCCCCGGTTGAGTTCAATAAACCGGATCATGCGTCGCGATGTGGATCGAAGTGCTCGCGTGCCAGTCGCCAGCCCGAGGTAGGGAACTCGACCCGCTCCTCGGCCCCTGCCTGGCGCACGACGCGCGCATCGAAGCCCTCGCGAAACACGTCCAGCATTGCACGGTTTTCACACAGCACCTCGGCGACGAAGTGCGAGATCCCTCGATACTCGGCGATGACGGCCAGGCGCTCGATGAGAATCGTGCCGAGGCCGCGACCGTGAAGGCGATCGGCGACCTCGACCGCGACTTCCGCGCGCTTGGGGTCCAACTGCACATAGACCGCATGTCCAACGATCGCCCCGGTGTCGTCGAGCGCGAGCAGTCCGCAGCGACCCGTGGCCGTGTCGGCGGCCCAGTGGGCGGCCTGGATCAGGTCGACCGCGCCGCTGAAGAACCGCAGGCGGCGGGCCTCCGCGCACAGACCTCCCAGGAACACCCCTAGCGACGCCTCGTCATCCTCGTCCACCATGCGTATGCTCACGGTTGAACCGTCGCGCAGCCGAGTAAGCACCGGCTTGAGTGCGCCATCAGCACAGGTCGCGACGTTTGTTGCAGCAACAGTTGGGGACGCGCCAATCACGGTCCTGAAACACTCGCGGACCGCGCAGGAGCGGGCATCCGAGGTTAGCCGTCGGCTCGACGCGGAGAACTACCGGCAGTCCTACTCTGGTTGATGAGGCAACGCGTGGCGACACTTGCCCACGAGGAGCGACGCCCCGTCTCCTTAAGCATCGATATGCCTGCGGCTACCTGCACTGCGCTGCGAAGAAAGCGAAGCAGCGTACGGATACTCTCATACGATGGCCGATCGGCACATGACGTCGGTTGATGGCGCTACCAGCGGTGAGACTCGCTCCGAGGAGCCGATTCGCATAGTTCTCGCCGACGATCACGCGCTCGTGCGCAGCGGGCTGCGGATGGTGCTCGAGGGCGAGAGTGATTTCGAGGTGGTGGCCGAGGCCGGCGACGTCGAAAGCGCCCGGCGCTACGTGCGCGGCCACCACGCGAGCGTGCTCGTACTCGACTTGAACATGCCGGGTGGCCCGAGCTTGGAGGCGATCCCCATAATCCGCGAGGAGTCGCCCGGCACGCAGATCGTCGTGTTGACGATGCAGCGGGAGCCCGCGTCCGCCCGCGAGGCCCTCGCCGCGGGGGCGCTCGCCTACGTGCTCAAGGATGCCGCCCCCGAGGAGCTCGTCGAAGCGGTGCGGCGTGCAGCAGCCGGTGAGCGCCACTTGGCCCCCAGGCTAGAAGCCCGTATGGCCTCCGAGCTGCCCACCGGAGCGCCGGACGATGATCTCTCAAAGCGCGAGCTCGATGTGCTGCGCCTGATCGCGCGCGGGCACACCAATGCCAAGATCGCCGAGCAGATGTACCTGTCGGTGCGCACTGTCGAGACCCACCGAGCGCATATCCAGCAGAAGCTCGGGCTCTCCACTCGCGCGGAGCTCGTGGGCTATGCGCTGGAGCACGGGCTGATCGGCGCCAGCGGTGAGCGTGCTAGCTGACTCATGCTCGAACCACCGGTCCCGCGACCTGGTGGATACGGAGAGCTACCTGCCCAGGCTCATGCTGGCAGTGTGTGGGCTTGCTGTTGGGTGAGGACCTCGGCGACGCGGGTCGTGAGCTGCTCGCCTGTGAATGGCTTGCGGAGGACCCCGATCGTGCTCTGGTTGACGCCTCGGTTGAGTAGATGGGTGTCGGCGTAGCCCGACATGAAGAGGACGGGGATGGCGTGCTCGAGCGGGGCGAGGCGAGCGACGAGCTCGGGTCCGGTGATGTCGGGCATCACCACGTCGGTAAGGATCAGATCGACGTGACCTGCGCCGCGCTCCAGGTACTCGAGCGCCTCGCGGCCGTTGGCGGCCTCGCGAATGCGGTAGCCGCCGTCTTCGAGGACGGTTCGTACCAGTCGCCGTACAGCCGGCTCGTCCTCCACGACGAGGACGATCCCGCGCTGATCCTCCACCTCCGGCTCCTCGGTAAGGGGCGCACCCAGGAGGTACACCGAGAAGGTGCTGCCGCGCCCCAGCTCCGTATCGATCGCGATCTTTCCGCCGGCCTGCTCGACGATCCCATAGATCGTGGCCAGGCCGAGTCCGGTGCCCTTGCCCAGCTCCTTGGTTGTGAAGAACGGCTCGAATACGCGAGCCTTTGTCTCATTGGTCATTCCGCTGCCGTTGTCGGTGACGCTGAGAACGACGCATCGCCCCGCGAGCAACCCGAGCTCAGAAGCTTCCGTCTCGTCGAGGTCGCGCTCGGTGATCTGGATTCGGATCTCGCCCCCGAGCGGCATCGCGTCGCGCGCGTTGATCACGAGGTTGACGAGCACCTGCTCGAGCTGGCCGGGATCGGCGCGAACCCGGCTGAGAGCTTCAGGGATCTCGAGGACCAGACCGATGTCCTCGTCGATCAATCGACGAAGCATCGGCTCGATGCCGCGAATCAGGGCGCTCAGGTCAACCAGCTCGTCGATGTTCGGGGCCCGGCGTCCGAACGCGAGTAGCTGGGCGATCAACTCGCCCGCCCGCCCGGCAGCCTGGTTGATCTCGCGTAGCTGAACGAGCGATTCATCGTCTGTGACGCGGCCCAGCAAGAGCTCCGTGTAGCCGCTGATGACCACGAGCAGGTTGTTGAAGTCGTGCGCGACGCCGCCAGCGAGCTGGCCGACGGCATCCATCTTCTGGGATTGAAGCAGGCGCTCTTCGAGCTCGCGATGATCCGTTATGTCGCCCGTCACGCCGCGCAGGCGCAACTCGCCGTCGCCGTCGCGGACGGCGCGAACGCGGTCGCGAACCCAGACCGTCTGACCATCGCTGTTATTGACGCGGTATACGTAGTCGTGGTCGCTCGCGCGGCCGATCGCCTCCTGGAAGTACAGCTCGGCCAGGGGGAGGTCCTCGGGCTCGACGATTCCTCGCCAGAAATCGTCATCCTCGAGCCACGCGGAGATCGGGTAGCCGAGCATGTCTTCCGCGCGCTTGCTGACGAAGCTGAACCGTCGTCGTTTGACATCGGCCTCCCAGACGATCACATCGACCTCGCTGAGGATCGATTCGAGCCGCTCGCGTCCCGCGTCGGCTGCCGCGTGGGCCGCTTGCTCGCGCGCGAGCTCCAGGCGCTCGAGCTCGGCGGCGCGGCGCTCGCTGACGTCACGGACGCTCGTGATCGCAAGCTCCTCGGAGCCGACCGTCATCGGGCTCAGGCCGATCTCGACGGGAAACTCGCTTGCGTCCTTGCGCAGCCCGAACAGCTGCAGGCCGGGCCCCATCTCGCGCGTGTCCGGGTGCGCGGCGTAATCGGCGCGGTGATCGAGATGTCCCGATCGGAATCGCTCCGGGACGAGCAGCTCGACTTGACCGCCGATCAACTCACCCTGCTGATAGCCGAAGAGCTCCTCTGCACGACGGTTCGCGAGCGTGATCAATCCTCCCGTGTCGACGAGCATGATCGCGTCCGGCGCGGACTCGAGCAGAACACGGAAACGTGCCTCGGCGCTGCGTCGCTCCGTGACGTCTCGGATGATCGTGATCACCTGGGAGCCCTGGGCGTCGGTCGTGGGGCTGAGACTGATCTCGACCGGAAACTCACTACCGTCGCTGCGCAGGCCGTAGAGGTCGAGATCGGCGCCCATCTCGCGCGTTTGCGGATCGGCCACATATCCTGCACGATGAGTGAGGTGGCGCTTTCTGAAGCGCTCGGGAACGAGCAACTCAACTCGCTCACCCAGCAGCTTGCTGCGGCTGTATCCGAACAGCTCCTCGGTCCGGCGGTTGACGAACGTGATTTGTCCGCCCTGATCGACGAGCACGATCGCGTCGGGAGCCGAGTCCAGTAGCTCATCGGTGCGGCTCATGGCGATGACCGTGCGGTTCCCTCGACACGTGGCGGCTCGGCCAAGACGGTCTTGCACGGAGCGGTCGGGGTAGTCGTTGACCTCGCCGCCCGGACCTGATGGTCGGAGCTGGTGGAGTCTGGGACTGCGCGCTGGAGCGCCGTGCTGCTCACGTACTTCCCCAGTCGAAGGCCACAGAGTGCCTCCTCGACTCGAGCTAGCCTATCAGTTCCGTAGATGGGAACTAAACCGGGCCTGCGAACAGCTCGTCACGGTTAGACCAGACGCTCGTGTAGCGCCTGCTTAGCCTCTCTGGCGCTGGTGCGGAAGTCAGCGAGTTGCTGTGCGTCGACGGTTGGGTCTCCATCTCGACCGGAGCGTTCCAGTTGCTCGCAGGCCAGGCCCAGGCGCGCCGCGCCGAGCGTCGCACTGCTGCCCCTGAGCAGGTGCGTCACGCGCCGCAGCTCGATGCTGTCGCCGCGATCGGCCGCGCTGACGATCTCGGCGACACATTTTGGCAGCGACACGTCAAATGCCTCGATCAGGCTTTCGCGCATCTGGAGGGTTTGCGTGTCGCGGAGCTCACGAATCGTGGCCTCGTCGAGGACGGTGGATGTGCCAATCCGCTCGCCGCCATCCTCGCCGGCGTCGCTCCCAGCGTCCTCGATCGCGGAGGCTTCGCCATCGCTCGCGTCGTGGGGCCGAATGCCCGGCACGTCGTGACCGGACAGCCAGCGCTTCATCACGCTCTGCAGCTGTTCCGGTCGAACCGGCTTGCTGATGTAGTCGTCCATCCCGGCCGCGAGACACCGCTCGCGGTCGCCTGGCATCGAGTGAGCGGTCATCGCGATGATCGGCACATGACGACCGTGCTCTGAACCACGGATCCGTCGGGTCGCCTCGTAGCCGTCGACCTCGGGCATCTGGCAGTCCATCAAAATCGCCGCGTAGTCGTTCTCGAGCGCCATCTCCACCGCCTCGCGGCCGTTGTGAGCAACGGCCGCTCGTAGCCCTTGCCTGATCAACAACGCCTTGGCCACGGCGTCGTTGATCTCATTGTCCTCGGCTACTAGGACCAAAGGCCCGTCTGCTGGCCGGACCGCTGGTTTCGCGACCCTCGCCGCTGCTCGTTCGCACTCGCCCGACGGGCTCGAGAGTGCGCTTGCGATCGCGTCGGTGATCGTATTGTAGAGCTGCGATCGGCGAATCGGCTTCGTCAGCACGGCTGATACCCCGAGATCGGCAAAGGCCTTGTGCTCGAGCGGCGAGGAGCTGAGTATCACCACATTCAGGGCGTGCAGGGCGGGGCGCTCGCTGATCGCGCGGACTAGCTCGATGGTGCTGATCCCAGGTGGGCTGAAATCGAGCAGCGCGATCTCGAACGGCTCCCCGCACGCACATGCCCGCTCGAGCGCTTCGATTGCGTCGCCGGGCTCCTCGACGGATTGGCTTGAAAGGCCCCAGCTCCTCAGATAATGCTCGAAGATCGTGCGGTTGGTCGCAAATGCGTCGACGATCAGTGCTCGCACGCCTCGCAGCTCCGGACGCGCCCGAGCCGGCCGTTTGGACGTCGCCGCACCCAGCTCGACGGTGAACCAAAACACGCTACCCCCGCCTGCGCGCGGCTCGGCGCCGATTTCGCCGCCCATGCGGCCCACCAGCTCACGCGAGATCGTCAAGCCGAGTCCGGTGCCGCCGAATCGTCTGGTGATCGACCCGTCGCCTTGGATGAACGGCTCGAACAGATGTGCCGCCTGCTGTGCATCGATACCGACGCCTGTGTCGCTCACCGTGAAACGCACCAGCTCGCCGTGACCGCCGGTCACCTGTAGGACGATCTCGCCGGTGGCCGTGAACTTGACGGCGTTTGAGAGCAGGTTCAGCAAGATCTGTCGTAGGCGACCGCGATCGCCTCTGACCGCCAGGGGCAGATCCGCGTCGACCCGATGGCTGATCTGAAGGCCTCTCGAGCGGGCTTGCGTGGTGAGCATCAGACACGTCTCCTCGACGACGCTGCGCAGCTCGAAGTCCGTCGGATCGAGCTCGAGATGGCCCGCTTCGATCTTTGAGAAGTCCAGGATATTGTCGATCACGCTCAGCAGCGCCTCGCTCGATGCCGCCAGCGCGGCGGAATATCCGCGCTGCTCTGTATCGAGTGGTGTGTCGTTCAGGAGATTGGTCATCCCGATCACGCCGTTGAGCGGGGTGCGTATCTCGTGACTCATGTTGGCCACGAACTCGGACTTCAGTCGCGACGCCTCGACGGCCTGAGCCAGCGCATGCTTTTGATCGGCGATGTCCGTTGAGATCCCCGCGATCGCAGTAACCACGTCCCCCTTGCTGTGAACGGGAAACTTCACCGAAAGAAAGGTGCCCATACCGCCCGGGACAGGTATCTCCTGCTCAAAGGATGTAGGGGCTCCAGTCGTGATCACCGCTTGATCGGTAGCTCTCATCTGTGCGGCCCTGATCGGTCCCGTGGCGCCCAGCTCCTCCTCACTGCGCCCGACTACCTCATCCGCCGTTAGAGAGCGAATGCGTTCAAACTCGCGGTTGACGAGCAGATAGCGGCTGTCCGTGTCCTTGATGTAGATCGCCGCGGGGGCGTTGTCGAGGATTCCGTGAAACCGTTCGTTGGTGATCCGCAGCGCCCCTTCTCTATCGCGCAGCGTCCGCGACATCGAGTTGAACGCGCGGCCCAATGCGCCAACCTCACCTCGTCCGTGCTCAGGGACTCTCACGTCCAGCTCGCCTTCGCCCAGCAGCACAGCCGCCTCGGTGGCGCGGCGTATCGGCCTGAGCACGCCCCGAACGATGTAGACAGCGAGCGCGACCAACAGCAGGACAAGGACCGCAAAGCCGGCAATGGCATCGGTCATCGCTGTATGTGCACTGACCGTAGCCGCGTTGCGACGCTGGGCCGAGCGCCGTTGCTCAGTGTCTTCCAGCGTCACGAACCTGGCCCTCAGCGCGTCGACGAGTTGCTTGCCCCGGGAGGTGACGGCCACGTTCTCAGCGTTGCTCAGGCGCCCATTACCGTCAGCCAGCGGGGCTGCATAGGAGCTCTCGTAGGAGCTGACCTCATCGATCAGTCCACGCACACGAGCATGTTGCGTTGGGTCTTCCTTGGTCAGGGCCGCCAGCTGCGTCAGTTCTGGGCGGAGAGTCCCACGCGCTTGGAGATAGGGCTCGAGGAATCGTCGCTCGCCCGTGAGCAGGTACCCCCGCAACCCCGTCTCGAGGTCGATGACCGAGCGCTCGCTTGCGTCGGCGACTTGCCGTATTTCCTCGGAGCGCTGCGCCTGCAGTTCGTTGTGGTGAAGGCCGTCGATGCTCGTCGCGAGAACCAGGAACACCGCGGCGGCGATTGTGAGCACCCCGGCGAACGCGCCGAGCACAGCTGAGCGCAAGCCACTCGAGCGCCTGAAGGCCATCAAGTGGAGCCGCTTGGCCCCCCCGTGCGCCACGTCATCGTTCAGGACTGCTGATGCCGTATGGCGGCATGAGCGTTGATCGATTCGATCAGAGATTCCGCGAGAACCCGCGGTACGACGCCCTTGCGACGGTAGGAGGTCGCACCCGCCTGCATCAGCTCACGAACGGTCGCGTCTGACTCATCGACGGACAGCACCACGATCGCGGTGTGGCTGGAGCTCTCGACGATCCCGTGCACAGCGCGCAGCCCGCCGCCCTTTGGCATCTCGACGTCGATCAGGGCGGCGTCCGGCTGGCTTGCCCTGGCGAGCTCGACAGCTTGCTCGCCATCGCTCGCCATACCCACGACCTCAAACTCCTCTCCGAGCGAGTTTGCCAGCATCGCGCGAACGACGGGGTCATCGTCTGCGATCATCAGACGCGGACGATGGGCGGCACCGGTCATCGTCCGCCGGCTGGTCTAGTCGTTCTGGAGGACTGAATTGTTCTCATTTCTTGTTCATCGGCATCCCGCGATCCGCACTTGAACCGACGGCCGCGAGGCGCACATCTCAAGCGGCCGCCAGCACACGCGCCCGGCCGGCTGCCTTGGCGCGATACAGCGCTTCGTCTGCCGCGTGAGACACCGCGTCGATATCGCCTCCGTCGAGCGGGTACTCGGCGACACCGGCGCTGAAGCTCACCTTGAACGTGCCGCCTCTGCATGGAAACTCCTCGCGGCCGAAGCGCTCCTGGATGTCCGCGAGGCGTCGCACCGCGCTTTCGCGGCCGATTCCGTAGAGGCCGACTATGAACTCCTCGCCGCCCCAGCGGCCGATGACGTCCTGGCCGCGAAACTCGCGTCGCAGGTACTCACCGACGCGGCGCAGCACGCGGTCGCCAGCCGAGTGGCTGTGAGTGTCGTTGACGAGCTTGAAGCGATCGACATCGAGCATTGCGATCGAGAGGGGCTCACATGAACCGTCGCTGAGCACGGCAAGTCGCTTCAGATCCTGCTCGGATGTGACCCGGTTGGGCAGGCCGGTGAGGCCATCGGTCTCGGCTTGGGCGCGGTAGAGACGGACGCGCTCCAGGCGGTTTGCGACCCGCGCAACGAACTCGGGGCCGATGACCGGCTTGGCCACATAGTCATCGGCGCCCGCGTTGAACACGAGCTCGACGGTCTCCGCGTCAGCTGCCCCCGTGGCGAAGATCACGGCAAGACCGCTCCAGCGGGGATCGTTGCGCACGGTCCGGCACAGCTCGAGCCCGTTGGCCCCAGGCATGTTCACGTCCAAGATCAGCAGCTCGGGCGCAACCTGCTCCAACGTCTCCCAAAAGCACAACGGATCGGCGAGCGTGAACACCGCGAGATCGGCAGGCTCAAGGAGCACGCGCATCGCATCAAGCGCGGCTGGGTCGTCGTCGACGATCAACACTCGTGTGGCCGCAAGGCGCCCGCGGGCCAGCATCTGCTCTGCCGCGCTCAGCATGTCATCCGCGGCCAGCGACCGCGGCAGGAACGCGCGGCTGCCTCCACGTGCCGCCTCGATCCGATCGGCAAAGGCGCCGCTACCCGTCAGCACGAGCACGGGAACCGGGGGCGTCCTCGCGCTCAGCTCCTTGAGCAGCGCGTAGCCGTCCGCCCTCGCCTCCGGTCGGGCGGCGAGATCGAGCAGTACGAGCGCCGGAGCGCTTTGCGCGCACAGCATACGCGCCTCGCGCGAGCTCGCAGTCGTTGCGCACGACGTCTCCCGTGAGGAGGATGCCGTGAGAATGCGATCGTTCAGCGCGGGATCCTCGCCGACCACGAGCACAGTGGGCGACGCGTGCTCGCCACGAGCCGCTCGAGCTCCGCCGGGCAGGACTACCCCAGCCTCCAGTCCGCTGCGGACGGTCGCAGCAAGGGATGCCATCAGCGGCGCACGCGCACCTCCCGCGAGCTCTGACTCGAGCTCGCACGCGGCCTTTGACGCGCCGGTGAAACCGAACATCGCCGTCGAGCCACCGACCATGTGCGCGGATCTCCGAGCATCGCTGCGCAGCTGCGCGTAGAGCTGGTCTTTGCCGGCCGCCGCCACGGCACGCTCGATCAACCTCAACTGCTCGAACATTCCCGCCCGGTGTTGCTCCCAGATGCCTCGCAGCCCTTCCGCCAACACGCCTGCGGTGCAGGCGTCGGGGACCAGAGCGTCAGGGCAAACGGACATAGGCTCAGGAGTGGTCTTCGACGGCTCGTGGTGCGTAGACGACCAACTTTAGGATATGTGGACAGATCGGATAAACGGAATATACAGGTCGCTGCGCGCGATGGAAAGCCGCGGCCGGCGACAGCGCCCTTACATGCTAGAGGCTTGATGTGGGTTGGGGCGGGTAGGAATCGTGGTGTTGGCGCGAGAAGAGGGCCTCCAGCCCTGTCAACTCGTGATTGGAGCACGAGATGGACGCTTCGCTGGAGACCCTCGTTGTCGC
>Ga0210389_10003891_pt1 | contig 11641 bp, 13 predicted proteins | sample IncBWH28OmetaG_FD_160127 | JGI IMG/M metagenome (GOLD analysis project Ga0210389, IMG submission 160127) | Forest soil microbial communities from Barre Woods Harvard Forest LTER site, Petersham, Massachusetts, United States - Inc-BW-H-28-O ... | reverse complement strand
GACGAAGCTGTTCCCCGGACCATCGCCCTGCACGCCGCCCGTAATCGGGAACTCCTGGCCTTCAAGAGTGAGCACGGGAGACTCGAGCGGTTCGGGAAGAACAGGCTCGGGACCCGGAATCAGCGCCCCGTACGTTGGTGCCCAGAATTTCTGCCGCCCGGGCCACGCATTCTTGATCGCATTGGCCGTAGCTGGAAGCGCAACGATCCGGGCGTTGGGGAACGCCTGCTTCAGCACTGCGAGCCCGAAAAAATGATCCGGGTGCGGGTGCGAGACGTAGATGAGCGCAAGATTCTTTTTCGACTCAAGGATCTCGCCAGCCAGACGGTGCGCTTCGGGCAGCGAGAATTGCGGATCGATAACCAGCATATCTTTCTCGCCGGAGATCATGGTTGAGTTGACGTCATAGCCATTCGCCCCGTGGCCCGTATGCACTTTGAGCGTAAGAGTAGTTTGACCGCTGGCCAGGGCGGCCAATACGGACATGGCCAGGATGTCGGCCAGCAGCATTCGTCTGATCATGGGAGAAATTGTATCTTTCGGGCCGCGGGAAAGCATCTGAAGCCGAGTTATCTCCCGGGAAAGAAGCCGTGCTGGTCTGGGCTAAGTGGTTGTCCATTAAATGAGATAGATCTCAGGCAAGGCCGAGTCAGCGGCAGCAGAAGACTGGATTCCGGTTGAAGGTTTTCAGGGAAATGCCGATTCACTCATGTGGTGACGCTGCTGGAAGACTCCGCGCCTGGTGCGGCAGGCCACAGAACCGGTTCCCCCATTGCCTTCCGCGATCTGACGGAATCCACCGTCGACATGATTACGTCGTGGAGGGTCGGCTGGAGTGCCGAAGAAGTTCTGCACAAATGGCTATCATTGCCGGCCTGACGGGGCTGGCGTGATAGCGTCTGAAATGGGTTGTCACCCTTGAGGCATCTCGTCGCCGGCCTGCGGCGGCTTTCCGCCACGTCGCCTCATGATCTTGTCAAATGCCTTGAAATCAGCGCGCGCCTTGTGGTCCGTGAAAAAACGCGCCGTCTCGAGCGCAGAGACCTTCTCCGCCACGGCGGTCGCTACAAATTGATTGATGCTGGTCCGGTCCTCCCGGCTTAGCCGCTCGACGGCCTCTTTAAGCGATCTTGGCAGCCTCAATGGATAAGTTCGACTTTCTTTCATTGTCTGATCCTCTGAATCGCCACTCGGGGCAGCATCAGTTCCACTCCAAATCTGTGTGGTGCGTCTCCAAAATCCTTCAGATTGAACGTCACAACCGCGTCCGCTCGTCCATTGACGGCCGCTTCGAGTACCATCTCATCATTGGGATCGCGTAACTGCGGACGCCACAGGAAATGGATCGCAACGGGTTCGGCCATGGCGATCACGGCATTCACAAAGGCGCCCGCCTCCCGCTCGCTTAATCCCGCGGCCAGGAGATGTTCGGCCTGAGTACAAATGGACTCGTATTCCAGAGCCAGAGGAACGCTGAGCAACAATCCTGCTGCTTCCTCGCGCACCGATCGAAGAATCGCCGCCGATGCGCCGCTCGGGCTGCGCATGGCGGCAACGACGACGTCGCTATCCATCACAAGCTTCACATCAAATACGATGTCACATCACATATGATATCAGGCGCCTGTCAAGCCGGCTATCGCTTGTCCACCACTACCACCCCGCCCTTGACCACCACCTTCGTCTTCAACCAATTCCAGTACCCCTCCAGCGGATCGCCGTCGAGCAGAATGATGTCGGCCAGCTTGCCAGCTTCCAGCGTTCCAAGCTGGTCGCCCATCTGTATATAGGAGGCCGTATTCGGACCCATCATCTTGATGAGGTCTCGCATGGAGAACATCACGTTCAGCATCTTCAGTTCATGATCCAGACCGGCCTTCGGATCATACGTGGTATCGGTGCAGTAGCCGAGCGTAACTCCCGCATCCCAGATCGTCCGCGCATTCACCGGCATGTATCCCGCTTCTTCGCCAAGGCGAACCCCATCAACAATCCCCTCCGGCCAGGGCTTCCCGTCACGGAATCGCGGCTTGTTGTCGTCGGCAAAGACCCCGAATACGGGCGAGCCAAAGGCAACAGTCCCAAGCACCTTCACGCCTGCATCAGCCACCTTTTTCGCATCCTCTTTACTGACCCAATCTTTGTTCGGAAGGTGAACCAGCAGCTTTACGCCGGCATCGACGGCAGCGATCATCGCCTTCGAACTGACGGCATGAACCTGGACCATAACACCATCCTTCTTTGCTTCGTCCACAATCGCCCGCAGCGTTTCCAGTTCTTTTTCGGACGGCCCCGGAATCGGAGTCAACGCGATTTCGCCGGTAAACTTGATCCCCATGTCAGCCATCGCTCGAACCGCGGCGCGAGCGGTCTCCGGCGTGTTGTTGTTCAGCCGTACGGATCCGGAGGGAATGATTCGCGGTCCATTGATGACGCCCTTGTCGATGTGATCGCGAAGGGTAATGTTGCCTTCCGCAGGACCACCGCCCGAAAGGATCGTTGTGTACCCGGCTTCCAACTGCGCCTGCATCTGCGCCTTTTCGTTCGGACCGGTGTTGATGTGCCTGTGCGCGTCGATGAACCCCGGCATCGCGGTCATACCCTTCGCATCGATCACTTTCCCGCTCGTGGAGGCAGGCCCCCCGCCCGCGACGGACGCGATTTTCCCGCCACGCACCACAATCGTTCCGCGCTCGATCACCGTCGCGTTCGGACCAATAATTCGCGCGTTCGTGATCGTGACATCCTGCGCAAGCAGGGATGGAAACGCGCCCAATGTGAGGGACAGAAGGAGGACCGCGGTCGATCGAGTCATGGTGTCTATCATATTCCGCGCCGCGCACAATTCGGCGCTGAATTGATATACAATCGCCATCCAGGAGACCAAGGTTAATGTCGTGGCGATGGCGGGTCTGGATTCCGATGTTCGCAGTGTTCATATTTCTCTTCGGCGCCGCGCCCGGATCGAGCCAGACACCCGCCAGAACGAACTCGCAAATCCCGCGCATGCCCGATGGCAAGCCGAACTTCACCGGTCTGTGGGAAGCTCTCGGAACTGCGTATTGGGACATCGAGGATCACAGTGCTCATGCAGGCCCCTTCTTTCAGCTTGGTGCTGAAGGAGCCGAGCCCGCCGGCCAGGGCATTGTCGAAGGCGGCGAGATCCCCTACACGGCCGAAGCCCGCGCCAGGCAGAAAGAAAACCTGAAGAACCGGATGAAGCTCGATCCCGAAGTCAGGTGCTACATGCCTGGCATTCCGCGGGCGAATTACATGGCGTTTCCGTTCCAGATCGTCCAATCGCAGGGCGATATCGCGTTCGCCTATGAATATGCGACTTCCAATCGAGCAGTCAATATGGGCAAATTCAAAGAGGGCCAGGTGGATACATGGATGGGCACATCGAACGGCCACTGGGAGGGTAACACCTTGGTCGTCGACGTCAGCAGCCTGAACGGAAGCAGTTGGTTCGATCGGTCCGGCAACTTCGAGACCGAAAACACCCATGTAGTGGAACGCTTCACCATGCCCGATGCCGATCACATCAACTACGAAGCGACCATCGACGACAAAACGATATATACTCGCCCCTGGAAGATCAGTACGGTCCTGTACCGCCGCAAGGAAAAGAATGCGCAGCTCAACGAATTCAAGTGCGTTGAATATGCGGAAGAATTAATATACGGGGACCTGAGGAAGAAGTAGCTTCAAAGGAAGGAGACTCGTATGAGATCGTGTCCGGTTTCCCTTGCTGTTGTCTTTGTCCTGACGGCTGGCGCGGCGTTCGCGCAGACCGCCAAACCCCTGGCAGCGAAGGCCCTTGCGACGTCCAGGAACTGGACGCAACCCAAAACTCCCTGGGGCGATCCCGATCTGCAGGGAACGTGGACGAGCGATGACTGTATCGGCGCTCAGATGAACCGGCCTGCCAATCTCGGCGACCGCGCTTTTTACACCGAGCAGGAACTGGCCGACCGTGAAAAGCGCATAGAGACGCAACAGGAGAACGACCTCAAGGAAACGGTCGATCCCAGCCAACGCGTAGGCACTGGTCCTCCAGGCCACTGGGGTGAGCGCGCCCGACGCCCTTGTAAACAAACCTCGCTGGTCGTGGATCCACCCAACGGCAGAACCCCGGATCTGACTCTCGATGCCAGGGCGCGCCCGGTCCCGGAAGGCGCCGGCAACAATAATCCCAAAGCCGACTCCTGGGAGGACTTCAGCTGGTACATTCGCTGCATCAGCCGTGGGGTCACTGGCTCCATCCTCCCGGTCATCTATGGCAACGGTCAGCAAATTATCCAGGGACCCGGTTACGTCACGATCATGCAGGAGATGGTGCACGAAGCCCGCGTGATTCCGCTCGACGGCCGTCCGCACGCAAGCCCTGAAATCCGTTCCTATATGGGTGATCCACGCGGCCACTGGGAAGGCAACACGCTCGTGGTTGAGACCACAAACTTCCTTGGCGGCCGAACGGGAATCGGCCTCAACGGCGGCGGCACACCCACAACCGAAGCCCTCAGACTGGTCGAGCGCTACACACGAACCGGGTCCGATGAGATGCGATACGAAGTAACGGTGGATGACCCGAAGACATACGTGAAGCCTTTCAAGATCGCGTTTCCTCTGACTCAGGAACCGGGCTATCAGAACTTTGAATACGCATGCCACGAGGGCAACTACGCCATGTTCGATTCGTTGAGCGGGGCCAGAGCCAAAGAGAAAGCTGCAGCCGCGAAGAAACAGTAAAGGATTTATCGAGGAGATCAGAAATGAAGAAGACGTTTGCACTTGTTGCGGCCGCCGGGCTCTTTTTGCTGGCCGCCGCGCCCGTCTGGGCGCATCATGCTTTCGCCGCCGAGTTCGATGCCGACAAGCCGATCAAATTCAAGGGCACCGTTACGAAGATGGAGTGGATCAACCCGCACGCATGGATTCATATTGACGTGAAGAGCGAAGACGGCAAGGTCACCCCGTGGATGATCGAAGCCGCCGCTCCCAATGCCCTGCTGCGGCGCGGCTGGAACAAGACTTCGCTCCCTGCCGGCACTGAGATCCTCGTCGAGGGCTTCCAGGCGAAGGATGGAACGAATCGCGCCAACGGCAGCGTGATCACCTTCACCGATGGAAGGAAACTCTTCGTCGGCTCATCAAAGGGCGATCCTGGCGCCGCCCCGGGAGCCCCCGAAAAATAATCGTTGATCGCCCGCGCCGTACAATAGCCGTGTGATCGACACACTGTTGTCCCGCGCATCGGTAAAGTTGTTGGATGAGCCCGGACCGTCCGACGCCGATCTGCGGTTGATTTTTGAAGCTGCCGTCCGCGCACCCGACCATGGGAAGCTGCGTCCCTGGCGGTTCTTGGTTATCCGCGGAGACGCGCGCGAGCAATTGAGCAACCTCTTCGCAGCCGCAGTCAAACGGCGGGAGCCCGGCGCGACAGAATCGCAAATCGAAAAAGAACGCGGGAAACCGTTGCATTCGCCAATGGTGATCGCGGTCGTTGCCAGGATTGTCACCGGACACAAAATTCCGCCAATCGAGCAGGCCTTGTCTGCCGCCGCCGCCGCAATGAACATTCTGAACGCCGTTCACGCCCTTGGCTATGGTGCGAAATGGGTCACCGGCGCGAACTGCTATGACCCGGTTTTTCGCCGCGATTTCGGCCTCGAAGCAACGGATCAGCTGGTCGCATTCATCCACGTGGGAACACCCCACGAACAAACGCCGGTGACGGAGCGTCCCGATCCTGCAGAGTTTGTTGTTGATTGGAAGCGGGCGTAAATAAACGCTGGAGTGGCAACTGCTTGTTCATCCATTGAGGTAGATGAATGAAGCGGTCTGCATTGATTTTGGCGCTCGGCGTAGCGAGCCTTTCTCTCGGATCGGCCCAATCGGGGGCTGCCGGCACTCCGCAGACCAGCGGCAAAAATGGCGCCCCTGCTACGAAGAAAACACGAGGGAAAAAGAAGAAAACAAATCCTCCGAGCAGCCCCGGAGTAAGAACACCGATCACGAGTCCAGCCAACGGTTCGATCGCCAACCCTCCCAGGCAGAATTCGGCCAATCCGAACACGGTGCCAGGAGCGCCTAAGTAAGCGCGGGCATCTCGAGCGTCCATTGGGTCGCGGACTGAACGGCGGTGTGTGAAGGCACCAGAAGCGAAAGCGCTTCTATTCGGTATGGCTGCTCTGCCATTTGCGTGTCTTAACGCCGGAGCCGCGGTCGGAACCCCGGGCGGAGATCCCGGCAAGGAACGCCGGGATCTCCCACGGAAACACCAGGGACAACGGAGACAAACAACGGTACGAACCGGGAAAGCCACGGGATGATTTGCAACCGAACCGGAGTGCAACATCCTGTGCCTTTTCATTTCCGCCTCCCTTACGGAGGGCCGAGCTGTACAGCAGGCAGTAGGCCTGCGAACTCACGGCATCACTGAGATATGGTCAACGACGTCGGAAACTCCCGGCGCCGCCCAAGCCGCATGCTCCGCTTCCTCGCGTTCAATCCAGGAGCGGACGCTTCCATACAGATGTACCTGCCCGTCCTTCGCCGAGACCGTGATGCGCCGGGCATCCACCTCGGCATTGCGGCGAAGCGCGTCCTCGATCTTATGAAGCACTTCGACCGTTGAGACGGGCTTGGATTTGATGACGATGTGGTTCATAACGCCCCGCACGCCCGGAACATTGCGGGCGGCCGATTCGGTGCGCGTGCGCTGGAAATTCCATTCAACAACGCCCTCCAGCGTGACGAACCCGTCCTGCACTGTTGTCTTGATCCCGTTGTTTGGCAGAGTGACGTCGAGTTTCGTGGCTTGAGCCACGTCACGCGCAATTTCCGGGTCCGACCGTGCCGTACCAAGTTTTACTTCGATGTCGTTGGCCACAGCACGCACGCCGTAAACCGCTTTGGCTGCTTTTTCCGCAGCATATTTTTCTGAGTAGTGATGCGCGAATCCCGTCAGGGTGACCACGTTATCCCCTACGACTGCGCTGATGTCCTTGGATGTGACCTGCGGGTCCCATTCCAGCTGTTTCAGTACGGCATCCCGAAGCTGCCTGTCGCTTTCCTTCATGGCCTGCATGGCGCTATCCCTTCCTCACGGGCGGCGCCGCACCCCTCGGCGCGGCGTCGCCTTTTGCTCCACTATGCGGCTACAGCCTTCTTTTCGGCAGCCACTTCTTCCACCTTGATCTGCCGGACATTCGTCTTCGCTTCCGGAACCGGAATCGTGACCTTTAGAATGCCGTCGGTCAACTCCGCCTTCACCTGTTCGGCCTTGGCGCCTTCAGGCAAAGGAATGGAGCGGTGGAAGTTGCCGTAGCTCCGTTCATAGCGATGGTAACCCTCCTGATCTTCTTTGTGCTCGAATCTCCTTTCGCCTTCGATGATCAGGGCGTTGTCGGTCATCTCGACCTTCACTTCCTCTTTCTTGAGGCCTGGCAGCTCCGCCGTTACCAGCAGGTTGCCGTCAGTTTTGTGAATGTCGACCTTTGGCGCCCAGGCTTTTAACGCGGGGGCCGTTCCCCGAAATGCACGGTCCATTTCTTCGGTGAACTCGCGCATCATTCCGAACGGGCTCAGGCCAAAGAACCGCCCAACCGGAAACATCGGCTCAAACCAGTTTGCGATCGGGTTCAGTCCGGCGGGTTCTTGCCGGGCCAGGGTCTTGGGTCTTTCGACCTTTACTTCTGCCATATTGTGCTCCTTTCCCGTTATTGGAGATCACAGAATTTGCGGCGCTTGAACTGCGTTGAACGATGTCGCTCGGAGCAGAAGGGAATTACTTCCACCAGTGCATGCCAGAGGAGACACCCACGATCAGCAACAGCGCGAGCAGCAGCAGACCTGTTTTCATCCAATGACGCATTTCACTTGTCTGAGAGCAATCGACTAACCAGAAAATAGACTGAGGCATAAGGCATTTGATTATGCCTGCCGGTGCGTTGGCGCAGCAACTGCGCGCGCAAGCGCAGCGTTAGTGCCTGTACCGCGTCCGCTATCATGAGTTGCTGGATTTCGGGTGAGTTCGCCTCCTGCAGTTCTGTCCGTCAACAACCTGCGCAAACAGTATGGTGATACGGTCGCCGTCGACGGGATCTCTTTCGGCGTCGGCCGGCAAGAGATCGTTGGCTTGCTCGGGCCGAATGGCGCCGGTAAGACCACCACCATCAATATGATTCTCGGCGTCCTGGAACCGGACGGCGGCGCGATTCAGATCGAAGGCATCGATCTCGCCTCCCGTCGCTCTCAGGCCTTGCAGCGCACCAACTTCGCCGCAGTCTACTCGCCGTTGCCGGGCAATCTTACGGTAATCGAGAACCTGCGGTTCTTCGGCCTCATTTACGGGGTCTCGAATCTGTCCGAACGCATCGAAGCCATGATCGCTGAATTCGAACTGGAGCGATTTCGCAAAGTGAAATGCGGCGCGCTGTCTTCAGGAGAGCAGACCCGCGTCAGCCTCGCGAAAGCGATGCTCAACCGCCCGAACCTTCTGCTGCTCGACGAACCGACCGCATCCCTCGATCCTTCGGTCGCTCGCGAGGTTCGCGAAAAAATCCGGGAGGTGACACTCCGGGGCAAGGGCGGCGTGCTGTGGACTTCGCACAACATGTATGAAGTCGAGGAAGTCTGCGACCGGGTGCTCTTCCTGTCGCGAGGGAAGATCCTTCTCGAGGGGGACCCCCGCAGCCTGCCGGGCGAACACGGCAAAGAGAGTCTGGAAGAGTTGTTCATCGCCGTGGCGCGCGAGCCACTCGCGCTGAAGCAGGGTTGAAGCAGATGAACCTGAAACCTGCTGCAGCCATCGTCCTTCGTCAGTTCTATCTGCTGCGGGGCAGCCCGGCGCGTATTCTGCCGCTTTTCGGATGGGTGGCGATCGATATCGTGCTTTGGGGCTTCATCACGCGTTACCTCAACTCAGTGTCATCGGCCGGCGTCAATTTTGTGCCCGCGCTTCTCGGCGCCGTACTGCTCTGGGATTTCCTGATTCGCGTCATGCAGGGCGTCACCACCGCATTCTTCGAGGACGTGTGGTCGCGGAATTTCCTGAACGTCTTCGCCACCCCGCTGCGCATTTCGGATTACGTCGGCGGCCTCGTGTTCGCCAGCATCGCCAGCAGTACAGTGGGACTGGTCACTATGCTGGTGCTTGCCACCGTGGTGTTCGGGCTTTCCTTTTTCGTCTATGGCCTTATACTGATCCCGTTTCTCCTGGTGCTCTTTCTCTTCGGGATCTCGCTCGGCATCTTCGGCTGCGCAATTGTGCTGCGTTTGGGCCCGGCGGCGGAGTGGCTCATCTGGCCCATGCCGGCGATGCTTTCGCCTCTGGCCTGTGTGTTTTATCCGCTCTCCGCGCTGCCCGTGTGGATGCAGTACCTCGCGCGCCTCCTGCCGCCTTCCTATGTCTTCGAAGCCATGCGTGGATTTGTGCGCGGCAGAACCGCGCATGGCGCCGCGATGCTGGCCGGAAGCGGGCTCGCGGTGTTCTATGTGCTGCTCGCCGGTTGGGTCTTCACCCGCATCTTCAGGCACGTCGTCCGGACGGGGCTGATCGCGCGTTACAGCGCCGAGAGCATGTAATTTCCGCAGCCCCTTGCATTCGTCCGTCAATCCGGTCCAAAATCCTCGGAGGAGAATCTGCCATGTCGCGATCGTGCTGGTTGAAATTGACGTTGCTGCTCACGGCGGCGGCCATGTATGGAGGCGTCGATCCCGCGTCGACAAATAGCCTGCCGAATCCGTATCATGCCGTGGAGGACTGGGCACATCTCCCCGCAGGCATGCAGTGGGGCCAGGTCATCGGCGTTCAGCCAGATGCTCACGGCAACCTCTGGGTCTTTCATCGCACCGATCCGCCCATTCTTGAGTTCGATGCTTCAGGCAAATTTCTCAAGAGCTTTGGCGCGGGAATGTTCGTACAGCCTCACGGACTGGCCATCGACCGCGACGGCAACCTCTGGGTCACCGACCAGAATGGAAAAGACGGCAAGGGCCAGCAGGCCACTAAATTCAGCCCCGACGGAAAGGTTCTCATGACGCTCGGAAAAGCAGGCGTCGGAGGCTCAGGAACCGATACCTTCAATGGTCCCTGCGATGTGGTCGTCGGGCCGAATGGCGACATCTTCGTGGCCGACGGGCACGGCGGCGACACAAACGCGCGCGTCGTGAAATTTTCGAAGGACGGAAAATACATCAAAGATTGGGGAAAAAAGGGGTCAGGCCCCGGCGAGTTCGATACGCTGCACAGCATCGCAATGGACTCGAAGGGCCGGATCTTCGTCGCCGATCGCGGGAACAGCCGCATCCAGATCTTCGATCAGGACGGCAAGTTTCTCGCCGAGTGGAAACAGTTTGGCCGTCCCAGCGGCATCTACATTTCGAAGAATGACACACTGTATTCTGTTGACTCGCAATCGGACGAAAAAACGAACCCCGGCGTGAAGCGCGGTATCCGCATCGGCAGCGCGAAGGACGGCAGCGTGAAGTGGTTCATCCCGGACACGTCGACGAACCCACAGATTGCGCTCGCGGAAGGCGTAAGCGCCAGTCCGAACGGAGATATCGTCTACGCCGCCGGCGTCAGTTCGATGGCGTTACACAAATTCGTAAAGAAGTGAGCTCGCTCAGGGCCGCGCTTCGAAAACGAGGTTGAACGGCGTCTGCGCCGCTCTGCGAAAACGGGTGAAGCCGCCGGTTTCGACAACCTTTCGGATGTTAGCCTCGCCGGCCTGAGCGCCAAGTGCCGCGCCCACCTCTTGCGACATCGACGCCGGTACGCACAGCATTGTTGAAGCGGAATAAAAGATGCGCCCGATCGGATTATGGTTCGATTCGGGCGTATCGCCAGCAAAAGGCTCGACGATCATCCACGTACCGTCGGGTTTCAGCGAGCTCTTCACATGCGACGCCGCGCCCGCCGGATCGCCCATATCATGCAGGCAGTCGAAGAACGCGACGAAATCGTAATCGTTCCCTGGAAACGCCTTGGCCGCGGCGACCTCAAAATGGACCCGTTCCTGCACACCCGCCTCCGCGGCTGCTTCCCGCGCAAGCTCGATCGATTTGCCGTGGTAGTCGAATCCCACAAACGTCGACTTCGGATAGCTCTTCGCCATCAGGATCGTGGACGCGCCGAGGCCGCATCCGACATCCGCCACTTTCGCCCCGCTGCGCAGTTTGGCCTCGACGCCGTCGAGCGCGGGAATCCAGCTCGATACCAGGTTGGCGTTGTAATTCGGCCGGAAGAAACGCTCGGTCCCATGGAAAAGATCGTGATGGTGCTCGTGCCAACCCACGCCTTGCCCGGTTCTGAAGGCGTTCTCTATCTTCGGCGCATCGTTATAGCAGGCCGAGAGAATTTGAAATACGCCGGGCAAAAAAACCGGGCTCTCCTCCACTGCCAGCGCCAGTGCCTGCTCGGGTGGCAGCGTGAATGTCTTCGTAGCCGCGTCGTAAGTCACATATCCGCTTGCCGCATTGGAGTTCAGCCATTCGCGAACATATCTTTCCGTGAGGCCGGCGCGGTTCGCCAGTTCCCCCGAAGTCACAGGTCGGCTGTCCGCCATCGCCTTATAAAGGCCCAGGCGATCCCCGAGCAGGATCATCACGGCATGGATTGCCGCGCCCATAT